>AZII01010174.1_pt1 | contig 12300 bp, 7 predicted proteins | sample 359141 | NCBI WGS metagenome assembly AZII01 (sample SAMN02429717, study PRJNA222665) | marine sediment metagenome | biome: Sediment sample; isolation source: enrichment culture of sample MGS-BIZ(AMM) from oil contaminated site at the... | place: Tunisia: Bizerte Lagoon | collected 2012-09-08 ... | reverse complement strand
TTGATGCTTCTCTGGCGTATTGATCAGCATGGTGAGAACCGTTGGTGCACCACAAAAATGATCTATTTTTTCAGACTTAATAAGCTTAAAAATCGTCTTCGGTAACACACTACGCAAACAAACATTTGTGCCCGCAGAAGCAGCAAGACTCCAAGGGAAACACCAACCATTACAATGAAACATTGGAAGCGTCCAAAGATAAATAGGGTGATTGCCCATATCCCAGGTCACTATATTATTAAGTGCGTTTAGGTAAGCCCCGCGATGATGATAAACAACTCCCTTTGGATTACCCGTGGTTCCAGAGGTATAGTTCAATGTAATCGACTGCCACTCATCTTCTGGCAAACTCCATTGAAATGTCTCATTACCTTCAGCAACGAGCATTTCATATTCAACCTCGCCAATGGCCTGCCTTGAGCCAAATGTTGCATCCTCCACATCAATTACTAGCGGGGATACCTCGGCTTCCTTTACTGCCGTCGCCATAACATCAGCAAACTCAGCATCAATAAAGACCGCTTTGCTTTCAGCATGGTCCAACTGAAAAGCAACTGATTTAACATCTAAACGTGTATTAATTGAGTGTAATACTGCGCCCAACATTGGCACAGCAAAGTGTAATTCAAACATCGCTGGAATATTTGGCAACATCGCTGAAACGGTATCTCCTTTTTTCACCCCTCTGCTCGCAAGCGCCGAGGCTAACTTAACGCAACGAAGATACGTCTCAGCCCAAGTTATTTTCTGCTCACCATGGATACATGCTATTTTATTTGGATAAACATCTGCCGCCCTCTTTAAAAAAGTAAGTGGCGAAAGTGAGACATAATTGGCTGGATTTTTATCCAATGACATATCAAAAAGATTCATACAAGAAACCTGTTTTTTTATTTATAAATAATAACCTATGAACTGTCTCCGAAAAAACAAAGCCCGTGAAGACAGCTAGGCCTTATCTTTTTAATTTAAATCGTTTAAAGCTAAACGATCAACTCTTCACTTGGCTCCATAACACAGCGGCTTCCCGACATAACCACAGGAGCCAAACCATGAACACGCGGCAAAAGCTTTGTTGCAAAGAAATTAGCTGTCGCTAACTTGCCTTGATAGAACACGCCTTCTTTTCCACTGGCAACCTTAGCGGCTCGTAGCCAATAATACCCTAATGAAACTAAGCCAAACATCTGTAGATAATCTACCGCCGCTGCCGCGGAATCATTTAGATCCTCTTCTTTCGATTTAATCAACCAAGCCGTCACTTCTTCTAAGGCACTTAGGGCAGATGTTAATGGCTGCGTAACAAATGCCATCTCAGCACTCGCCGAGGCGAGCTCGCTTTTTACCTCAGCAAAAAAATCAATCGGTAACTGCCCATCATTCATTGAAAGCTTGCGGCCAACCAAGTCCATCGCTTGAATTCCATTCGTCCCTTCATAAATACAGAATATCTTACTGTCACGCATATTCTGCTCCATACCATGTTCTTTGATATAACCATGACCACCATACACTTGCACACCTAGGCCTGACACTTCCACACCCACGTCAGTAATAAACGCCTTACACACCGGCGTCATCAAATCTACCCGAGCCTTTGAAGCATTTCGTACTGCCTCATCAGGGTGGTTTTCGGATAAATCAACATGTTTAGCGGTGTCGTACGCCATCATTCTGCAGCCTTCTGTTAATGCTTTCATGGTGAACAACATACGGCGCACATCTGGGTGAACAATAATAGTATCACTATCAAATGAAGACTCGGCCTTACGGGTCAGTGGACGCCCTTGTTTACGTTCTTTTGCATACGTTATCGCATTTTGTGTTGCACGCTCAGCAACGCCAAGTCCCTGCAAACCGACCATTAAGCGAGCTGCATTCATCATCACAAACATATTTTGAATGCCTTTATTGAGCTCACCCACTAAATAACCTTTTGCATCAGTAAAATTCATCACACAAGTGCTGGAGCCATGAATACCCATTTTCTCTTCAATATTGGCGCACTCTGCTGCGTTCCGTTCACCTAATGAGCCATCCTCATTAATCAAAAATTTAGGCACAACAAACATACTGATACCACGAATACCTTCCGGTGCACCGGGTGTTCTTGCTAATACCAAGTGAATAATATTGTCGGTTAGATCATGCTCACCTGCTGTAATAAAAATTTTATTACCTTCAATCAAATAACTGCCATCTTCTTGTGGCACAGCTTTTGTTCGCACTTGCCCAAGGTCACTACCAGCACCGGGCTCTGTCAGACACATTGTGCCACTCCAATCACCGAGGCTTAAATGGCTCATATAGGTTTCTTTTTGTGCTTGTGTTCCGTGCGCTTTTAATGCCTCATACGCCCCATTGCTTAGGCCTGGGTACAAAGAAAATGCAGCGTTCGCTCCTGATAGCATATCGGTAACCGCTGTCGCTAGAACATAAGGTAGCCCTTGGCCATCGAACTCAATGTCTTTATCTAGCCCAATCCAGCCACTTTCTGCATAAGATGCATAGGCTTCTTTAAATCCCTCAGGGGTGGTTACCTCACCGTTGTTTAACGAAGCACCCTCGGCATCACCAGACTCGTTTAGAACGCCAATAGTATTATCAATTTGCTTAGCGGCCTCATCAAGTACACCCGTAATGATGTCTTCCGTTGCATCTTCAAACTTTTCAATCTCGGTTAAAGAACCAACATTGATAATTTCATTTAAAACAAACTCCATATCTTGCACTGGGGATTTATACGTTGCCACGCTCGCTCCTTTATTTTTCATTAAAATTATAGATTCAGTATATCAAACTTTATACTCCCTCTAAGCATGGGAAATAAGGCCTCGCCTTTTTACATAAACTCACTATATTTACTGTTACAAAACATACCCCCCTGCCGTAACGTCTTAACCCAACAGTTCAAACTACCGTTTAACATTAGTATTTTCTCGGCACTAGCCTCATATAAAAAGTTTGCTCACACGCTCCAATACAGTAGTCTTTAGTTTGAAATATCAGCCCCTTACTTAACTAAAAACAAACCCAACAGGCAAACACATGGAAAAACCAACCTATAAATCGTTAGGATATGGCATTAGTTGCATCGACACGCAATATATTCGGCCTGGTTTAGCCAGTTGCTACCTCATTGAGCAAAACAATCATGCTGCGTTTATTGACACTGGCACCAATTTCACAACCCCTCTATTACTAGAACTTCTTAAAATCAAAAACATTCCTGTTGATAATGTTGACTTCATTATCCCCACACATGTTCACCTAGATCATGCAGGTGGTGCCGGCAGCCTCATGCAACAATGCCCTAATGCTCAACTTATTATTCACCCACGAGGCGCTCGACACATGATCGACCCAAGCAGGCTCCAAGCAAGCGCTTCGTCTGTATATGGTGAGGCAGAATTCAAAAAACAATACGGCAATTTGGTCCCAATCGATCAACTACGCGTCACAGAAGCTAATGATGGGCTTAGGTTAAACTTTCAAAATAGGCTACTTGAATTTATTGATACACCAGGCCACGCAAAGCACCACGTGTGTATTATCGACAAAACCAGCAACGGCATGTTTACTGGAGATACCTTTGGTGTCGCCTATCCAGAACTGACTGTTAGCGGTCAACCGTTTATATTCCCGCCATCTTCACCGGTAGATTTTGACCCTGCTGACTGGCTAGAATCTATTGATAAACTTATGAACACCCAGTGTGATCGCGCCTACCTTACGCACTTTTGCATGGTAGATAATTTAAACCCACTCGCAGAATCACTTCGTCAACGCATAAAAATATTTGCCGACCTTGCCTTGCAGACAACATCTGACAAGGACTTGGGTGATAAAATAAAAAACTATTTTGTGGAAGAAATTCGTGCGACAGGCTGCCAAATCAGCCAAGAAAACCTGTTTAAAATTCTAATGTTAGATATAAACCTAATCATCCAAGGCTTAAGGGTTTGGGTTGAAAAAAACACCTCAAAATAGTATTATGACCGGCTGTTTAAACTATAAAACGTAACAAATAAAAAATAGTCACTAGCATTCACTTCTTGGAGAAAAAGATGGGGCAGTATTTAGATCAATATAGGCAATCCCTTGAACAGCCCGAAGCTTTTTGGGCAACCGCTGCGAAGACGATTGATTGGGACCAAAAATGGGATCGCGTACTGGATGACTCAAAAGCCCCTTATTATCGATGGTTTGCCGGCGCCAAGTTAAACACCTGCTACAACGCTCTCGATCGCCATGTCTCAAATGGTCTTGCAAAACAAGCCGCACTAATTTACGACAGCCCCGTTACAAACACTAAAAAAACTTACAGTTACCAAGAGCTTCTTGATGAAGTATCAAGGTTAGCCGGCGTTTTAACCAACCTTGGTGTCACAAAAGGAGACCGAGTGCTGATCTACATGCCGATGATTCCAGAAGGCGTGATGTCAATGCTAGCCTGCGCTAGGATCGGCGCAGTTCACTCCGTTGTGTTTGGCGGCTTTGCCGCAAACGAGCTCGCCACGCGTATTAACGACGCAAAACCCAGCGTTATTTTATCAACATCTTGTGGCATTGAAGGCAGTCGCATTATTGAATATAAGCCGTTGCTCGATGAAGCGATTAACGTATCCGAGCACAAGCCTGCTAACACGGTTATTTTACAACGCCCGCAAGCAACTGCCTCTATGAAAGAAGGCCGAGATATTGATTGGGCCAGCGCTATTAATAGTGCATCACCTGTCGATTGTGTTTCGCTAGAAGCAACTGACCCACTTTATATTCTTTACACCTCTGGCACCACTGGCCAGCCGAAAGGTGTCGTTCGCGACAATGGAGGCCACGCAGTCGCCATGATGTGGACCATGGAGCACCTTTATAACATCAAACCCGGCGAAGTCTTCTGGGCAGCCTCAGATATTGGTTGGGTAGTTGGTCATTCTTATATTTGTTATGGGCCTTTATTAAATGGCTCTACCACGGTTATGTTTGAAGGCAAACCCATCGGCACGCCTGACCCGGGGGCTTTTTGGCGTGTTATTTCTGAATACAAAGTAGCGTCATTATTTACCGCCCCTACTGCATTACGGGCGATTAGAAAAGAAGACCCTCAGTGCGATTACCTTAAAAAGTACGATATCTCATGTATGCGGGCTTTATTTCTTGCTGGCGAACGTTGCGACCCAGATACACTAACGTGGGCAGAAAATAAAATTCACGTCCCTGTTATTGACCACTGGTGGCAAACAGAAACAGGCTGGGCTATTGCTGCAAATTGTTTAGGCCTTGAAGCATTTCCCGTTAAAGCAGGATCACCAACCAAACCCGTCCCCGGCTATGATGTCCAGTTCTTAGATGAATCGGGGCAAGCTGTTGCAAACGGTGAAATGGGCGCCATTGCCATTAAACTACCACTACCGCCAGGCACCTTTCCAACACTATGGCAAAATGAAGAGCGATTCTTTAGCTCATATTTGGAAACCTTCCCGGGCTATTACGAAACAGGCGATGCTGGCTATCAAGATGAAGAGGGTTATGTCTACATCATGGGCCGTACCGATGATGTCATAAACGTAGCAGGGCATCGTTTATCAACCGGCGCAATGGAAGAAGTCCTTGCATCGCACCCAGACGTGGCTGAATGCGCCGTCATTGGTGTCGCTGATAACATCAAAGGACAATCGCCAATGGGTTTTGCTGTTTTACAATCAGGTGCCAACCGTAACGAAGAAGAGGTTAAAGAAGAGCTAATTGCCTTAATTCGTGAAAAAATTGGTCCTGTCGCAGCATTTAAAATGGCTACAATCGTTAAACGATTACCAAAAACACGCTCTGGTAAAATATTACGCGGCACTATGCGAAGCATGGCCGATGGCCAAGAACATAAGGTACCAGCCACCATTGACGACCCCGCATCTTTAGGCGAAATTGCCGACAACCTTAAAACGCTTGGTTATCCAAAAAGCGTTTAAATAACACTTAGTTAAGGAGATTTATTTTAGATGACCATTCAATCAGCAGGCCGACGCTTCCGTGAAGCCATGGCACAGGAAAAACCATTACAAATAATGGGCACCATCAATGCTTATGCCGCTTTATTGGCCGAAAAAACAGGCTATAAAGCTATTTATCTTTCAGGTGGCGGTGTTGCCAACACATCATTTGGACTTCCAGACCTTGGTGTTACCACCTTAAATGACGTTCTAACAGATGCCAGCCGAATTACGGCAGCAACCGACGTCCCTTTATTGGTTGATATCGACACAGGCTGGGGCAGCGCGTTTAGCATTGCACGTACTATCAAAGAATTTGAACGTGCCGGTGTTGCTGCGGTTCATATTGAAGACCAGGTGGCTGCAAAACGTTGCGGACATCGCCCAAACAAAGAACTTGTCACCAAAGAAGAAATGGTCGATCGCGTTAAAGCCGCTGCTGACGCAAAAACAGACCCTGACTTTGTCTTAATGGCACGTACAGATGCCTATAACAGCGAAGGCCAACAAGCTGCTATCGACCGTGCATGTGCCTACGTTGAAGCTGGCGCGGACATGATTTTTGCAGAAGCTGTTTACGAACTAGACGATTACCGCGCCTTTACTGCCGCAGTAGACGTACCTGTTTTAGCAAATATTACAGAGTTTGGCAAAACACCCTACTTCACTACCACAGAACTTGGCGAAGCTGGTGCGAGCATGGTGCTCTACCCATTGTCAGCATTTCGTGCAATGAGCAATGCAGCATTGAACGTCTACGAAACCATTCGCAAAGAAGGTACTCAAGTTAATGTTATCGATACCATGCAAACACGTATGGAACTATACGATGTATTGGGCTACCACGAATATGAACAAAAATTAGATGCTCTATTTTCAAAGGAGAAAAAATAATGGCTGAAAAGAAAGTAGGCGGAGCTGGGCTTCGCGGACAATCAGCAGGCGAAACCGCCTTATGTACCGTTGGTAAATCCGGCACAGGTTTAACTTATCGCGGTTATGACATGACCGAACTTGCGGAAAACGCAAAATTTGAAGAGGTAGCCTATTTATTAGCTTACAACAAACTACCAAACCAAGCAGAGCTAGATCAGTACATTGCTAAAATTAAGTCTCTACGAGGCTTACCAGACGCATTAAAAACGGTTCTGGAAAATATTCCTGCAGATGCTCATCCAATGGATGTAATTCGCACAGGTTGCTCTATGCTGGGAAACCTTGAAGAAGAGAAAGATTTCTCTGAACAAACAGATAAAATCGATCGTATGGTTGCTGTCTTCCCATCCATCATTTGCTACTGGTACAAATTCAGTCATGAAGGTGTTCGCATTGAAACAGCAACCGATGATGATTCTGTTGGCGGACACTTTTTACACATGTTACGTGGCGAAAAACCAAACGACGTACATACTGCTGTTATGAGCGCCTCTCTTATTCTTTACGCAGAGCATGAGTTCAACGCCTCTACATTTGCTGCACGTGTTTGTGCTTCTACATTATCAGACATCCACTCATGCGTGACCGGCGCAATTGGCACATTACGTGGCCCATTACACGGCGGCGCTAATGAAGCTGCAATGGAGATGATTCAAGATTGGAAATCACCTGATGAAGCTGAAGAAAAAATGATGGAAATGCTAAAACGCAAAGAAAAGATCATGGGCTTTGGACACGCTGTCTATACGGTCAGTGATCCGCGTAACGCTGTCATTAAAAAATGGTCTGAAAAGTTAGCAGCTGATGTTGGCGACACAACACTTTACCCAGTGTCTGTACGCTGTGAAGAAGTCATGTGGCGTGAAAAGAAATTATTCTGTAATGCTGATTTCTTCCATGCTTCTGCTTATCATTTCATGGGCATCCCAACCAAGTTATTTACCCCGATCTTTGTTATGTCTCGGGTCACTGGTTGGACGGCGCATATTATGGAACAACGCTCAAACAACCGCATTATTAGACCGAATGCGGACTACGTAGGCCCAGACCCACGTCCAGTACCACCGATAGAAGATCGCGACTAAACACAGCGTGATAACATATAAGCCAGCCTGCATTTCACGGCTGGCTTTTTTATCTAAATATATATGAGTAAAAAAATGAATACAGATTACCGCAAAAAACTACCAGGCACTGACTTAGACTATTACGACACACGTGCCGCTGTTGACGCAATAGAACCAGGCGCTTATGCAAAGCTACCGTACACCTCTCGCGTACACGCAGAAAACTTAGTTCGACGCTGTGATCCAGCTTCATTAACTGACTCTCTCAAACAATTAATAGAACGCAAACAAGACCTAGACTTTCCATGGTACCCAGCACGTGTTGTATGTCATGACATTCTTGGTCAAACAGCACTTGTCGACCTAGCTGGCTTACGTGATGCTATTGCAGAAAAAGGTGGCGACCCGTCTAAAGTAAACCCAGTTGTCCCTACACAATTGATCGTGGATCACTCGCTGGCCGTAGAACATGCTGGTTTTGAAAAAGACGCTTTTGAAAAGAACCGTGAAATTGAAGACCGTCGTAATGATGATCGCTTTCACTTCATTAATTGGACTAAAAAAGCCTTTAAAAACGTAGATGTGATTCAGCCTGGTAATGGCATCATGCATCAAATCAACTTAGAAAAAATGTCTCCGGTTATACATGCTCGTGACGGCGTTGCATTCCCTGATACACTCGTCGGAACAGATAGCCATACACCACATGTTGATGCCTTAGGAGTTATTGCAATTGGCGTTGGTGGCCTAGAAGCAGAAACAGTCATGTTGGGTCGCCCGTCATACATGCGCTTACCTAATATCATTGGTGTTGAACTCACTGGCAAACGACAACCTGGTATTACAGCCACTGATATCGTACTGGCTATTACCGAATTCCTGCGTAATGCTAAAGTTGTCTCTTCCTACCTTGAGTTCTTTGGCGAAGGCGCTGCCGACCTAACACTCGGTGACCGTGCCACCATTTCAAATATGACACCTGAATTTGGTGCGTCCGCAGGCTTATTTTTTATTGATGAGCAAACCATCGAATATCTAAAACTAACCGGCAGAGATGCCGAACAAGTTAAATTGGTAGAAAACTACGCCAAAGAAACAGGCCTATGGGCCGATGACCTTAAAACAGCTGAATACGAACGCGTATTAACATTCGACTTATCAACCGTCGTACGTAATATTGCTGGCCCATCAAACCCTCACCGCCGTGTACCAACATCAGAATTAGCTGAACGTGGTATTTCAGGCACCGTAGAAAACGAAGAAGGCTTAATGCCCGACGGTGCAGTTATCATTGCCGCCATCACTAGCTGTACTAACACTAGTAATCCACGTAATGTTATCGCTGCCGGTCTTGTTGCTAAGAAAGCTAACGAACTAGGCCTAACCCGCAAACCGTGGGTAAAATCATCCTTCGCACCAGGTTCAAAAGTAGCACAGCTTTACTTAGAAGAAGCAAACCTATTACCTGAACTCGAAGAAATGGGTTTTGGTATCGTCGGCTTTGCTTGCACAACCTGTAATGGGATGAGCGGCGCACTGGATCCCGTTATTCAAAAAGAAGTGGTTGAGCGAGACCTATATACCACTGCTGTATTATCTGGCAACCGCAACTTCGATGGACGAATTCACCCATATGCAAAACAAGCTTTCTTGGCGTCACCACCATTAGTTGTTGCTTATGCGATTGCAGGTACTATTCGTTTTGATATTGAAAAAGACATCCTAGGTAATGATCAAGAAGGCAATCCAGTCACCTTAAAAGATATCTGGCCCAGCGATGAAGAGATTGACGAAATTGTTAAGCAGTATGTTAAGCCCGAACAATTCCGCGAAATTTACATCCCGATGTTCCCTGAATCAGATATTCAACAAGAACAAGTCAGCCCCCTATATGATTGGCGTCCACAAACGACGTATATTCGACGCCCTCCTTATTGGGAAGGTGCTTTAGCCGGTGAACGTACGCTTAAAAATTTACGTCCACTAGCTGTACTAGGTGATAACATCACAACCGATCACTTGTCACCCTCTAATGCGATTATGTTAGATAGCGCTGCTGGCGCATACCTGCATAAAATGGGCCTACCTGAAGTTGATTTCAATTCATATGCAACACACCGTGGTGACCATTTAACGGCCCAGCGTGCGACATTTGCAAACCCAAAACTATTAAATGAAATGGTTAAAGAAAACGGCGAAATCAAACAAGGTTCACTAGCTAGAATTGAGCCAGAAGGAACCATCAGCCGCATGTGGGAAGCAATCGAAACATACATGGACCGTAAACAACCACTTATTATTATAGCGGGCGCCGATTACGGCCAAGGATCATCACGTGACTGGGCGGCAAAAGGCGTAAGGCTTGCTGGTGTTGAAGTAATCGTAGCCGAAGGCTTTGAACGTATTCACCGTACTAACTTAGTTGGCATGGGTGTATTACCAGTTGAATTTAAAGCCGGTGAAAATCGTCATACTTACAACATAGACGGTACAGAAACATATACGGTAACAGGCGATATAACACCACGTGCAACCCTTACATTGACAATTACACGTAAAAACGGTGAGACCATTGATGTCCCCGTAACATGTCGCCTAGACACCGCAGATGAAGTTCTCGTCTATGAAGCCGGCGGTGTATTACAACGCTTTGCCCAAGACTTCTTAGAGTCATCATCAGCTGCTTAATACAGGATTTAGAATGTCATACGTGCCACAAATAAAAATTCCCGCCACCTACATGCGTGGCGGCACAAGCAAAGGTGTGTTCTTTAACTTAACTGACCTGCCCAAAGAGGCCCAAGTAGCCGGCGAGGCACGTGATAACATATTATTACGCGTCATAGGTAGCCCAGACCCATACGGCAAACAAACGGATGGAATGGGAGGTGCAACATCCAGCACCAGCAAAACAGTTATTTTGGCCAAAAGTAATCAGGCCGATCATGACGTCGACTATTTATTTGGACAGGTCGCTATTGATAAACCTTTTGTCGATTGGAGCGGTAACTGCGGTAATTTAACTGCAGCAGTAGGTTCATTTGCAATCACATGTGGCCTCGTTGATAAAAAACGTGTGCCAGATAATGGCATAGCTGTAGTACGAATTTGGCAAAAAAATATCAACAAGACGATCATCGCACATATCCCCATAACAAACGGTCAAGTACAAGAAACAGGTAACTTTGAACTCGATGGGGTCACTTTCCCAGCTGCTGAAGTTAAAGTTGATTTTGTCAGCCCTGTCGATCCTTCAGAAGCAATGTTTCCAACAGGCAATGTAGTTGATGACCTTAGTGTACCTGGCATAGGCACTTTCAAAGCCAGCATGATTAATGCGGGAATACCAACGGTATTCTTAAATGCTAAAGATATAGGTTATACAGGCACTGAGTTACAAGAAGCTATTAATAGTAATGCTGGCGCCTTAGAGCGCTTTGAAACGATACGAGCGTACGGCGCTATTAAAATGGGCCTGATTAACGATGTTTCTGAAGCGGCTGCTCGCCAACACACACCAAAGGTAGCCTTTGTCTCCGAACCAGAATCCTATGTATCTTCAAGTGGGAAAAATATTGATGCTCAAAGTATAGACCTAAATGTTCGTGCATTATCAATGGGTAAACTTCATCATGCGATGATGGGGACGGCAGCGGTTGCCATTGGCACTGCATCTGCCATCCCCGGAACATTAGTCAACCTTGCAGCAGGAGGTGGTGAAAAAAACATTGTTACCTTTGGGCACCCCTCAGGTACATTGAAGGTTGGTGCAGAAGTAAGTAATATCAATGGACAGTGGAGCGTCAATAAAGTAACCATGAGCCGAAGTGCACGAGTATTAATGGAAGGCACCGTTAGCATACCTGGCGATTGTTTTTAACCACAACAAAATAGTAACCTCTAAAAAGGGAGTGCTTTGAGCACTCAATTGTTTAAATCAAAGTAACTAATAACATACGGTTTATAAAAAAAGCGGATATAAATTATCCGCTTTTTTTATGCCTGTATTTCTGACAATACCAACTCTATAAACTACCGATAAGAAATCAAACAAAACAAAATTGAAACATACAAATCTTATCGGTACTAATGCTAAAAATAGGTACCGTTGTAACAGTATTCGTTAGAGCTATAGCGTCCTACAGAAGCCCTAACAAACAAATAAACAAGGCACCAAACCAAATGGCTAACTCACCCATCATTAGCTAACTAGAGTGCCGCATATTGACGTACAAAACTGATAAGTAGATACATCTTTGGAGCCAACGTATAGATTTACCCCCTAAAAAAGCAAAAACAATAGAGCAAAA
>AZII01002578.1_pt1 | contig 12447 bp, 9 predicted proteins | sample 359141 | NCBI WGS metagenome assembly AZII01 (sample SAMN02429717, study PRJNA222665) | marine sediment metagenome | biome: Sediment sample; isolation source: enrichment culture of sample MGS-BIZ(AMM) from oil contaminated site at the... | place: Tunisia: Bizerte Lagoon | collected 2012-09-08 ... | reverse complement strand
TCTTTTCCCGCTTGAACAGATTCATGGTTTCCATCTGCTGCTTTTGTTTATCGTTCTTATTCTGCTCCTTGATGCGCTGCATTTCCGGCGCAACCTTGCGCATTTTGGCCATGGAGCGATAGCTGGTGGCGCTGAGCTTAAAGAAGATAGCCTTGATGATTAAGGTCAACAAGATGATCGCCACACCCCAGTTACCCACACCGCCACCGATATCGATATCCATACCGAATACGGACACTTCTCCGCTTTGCAAGAACACCAACAAGGCAAAGATAGGCTGGGAGATAAACCACAACCAGCCATAGTCCACAGTCATGTTCAGCCCAGGACTGATGGCTTCCAGGTTATCTTGCTGCTTGGGCCCAGCATAGAACTCGGAGTACAACACCGATTCTTCACCCGGCTGTATGGTGGTATTAGGCGACACAAACCGCAGCAGGTACTGATCGCGAGACTTCAGGTAAACGCTGGAGTAATGGTTCTTTTGTTTGGCGTCAGGTATCCAGGCAGATACAAAGTAATGCTGCACCATGGCCAGCCAGCCGCCTTCCACGGTCTGGTCTAGCTTGACGTCGTCTTCGCTCATGTCGTCAAACGTGAGCTTGTTATACGGCTTGTCAGCACTCCAGTACGCCGCTCCAAGGTAGGTAGGCATGGGGGCAAACCCCGCTTTGGAGAGACCCGGGTCATCACGCCCATCGCGCTTGATCTGTCCGTACAAGGCGCCGGTCCAAGGGGTGCTGCCGTTATTGCGCACGATGTGGCTAACACGAATCAGATAGCTGCCTTTCTCGAAAGTATAACGTTTGATGATTTCTGCGCCGCTGTCCTGAGTAAGTGTCAGGTCAACGTTAAGTTCGTTATCCCCTTCAGCAAGTCGATAGCTTTGCTGGGCGCTATTCCAGTGCGGGCGGCCTTTGCTGGAGTCGGTGCCATTCTTGCCTACTAGCCCGCTCTGAGCCACATAAGTGCCATTGCTATTCTGATCCATCAACACAAAAGGTTGATCAGGGGTATCTACATGCTTGGGATAATCGGGCAATGCCAGGCGAACGATATCGCCCCCCACAGGATTGATTTCCACACGAAGAACATCCGTATTGACTTCAATACGCTGAGAAGAGGGTGTGGGTTGGGCAATATCTGCAGGTGAAACCGATGGCAGATCATTGTCGGACTGAGCCGAAGGAATGCTGTTGTCGGTTTGCGACTGTACCGAAGGCAAATCCGCACTATCTGAGGATGAAGAGTTTCCCTGTTCTGCCACCTGTTCAACAGGGACAGGGCTTGCAGGGTTTGCGTAATCTCGCTGCCAAGCCTGAATCATCAGGTATGAAACAACGGCAATGCCGGTAATAACTAAGGCGCGCTGGATTTCCATAGGAGGCTTATCTGTGGCATGAAAAACGGGCCGCAGTTTCTCAAGCTTGCCGGCACTTAGCAAGCAGCTTGTCAAATAGCCGAGTAATATCGAGGGTCACTTGGTCTGGATTCGGGTTTTCAATCCGACCACGAACCAGAAGAATAATGTCCAAACCGGCCAATTCCTGCTGTCGGCAGCGGAACTGTTCGCGTACTCGTCGTTTGATTCTCGCACGATCTACGGCGCGTTTGACGCGTTTTCGGCCTATTACCAAACCTAGTCTAGGATGCGGTTGGGAATTTCGGGTTACCAATAGCAAATAGCCACCTAAACCAACCTTCCACTCGGGTTGGTCAAAGACGGTTTGATATTGGGGCCCAGTAAGCAGGCGATGTTGGCGGGTAAAGGCCTGTGAGATTGGCACTGTTACCTCAGCCAGGAAAGCAAGGTGAAACGGTTGGCTTATGCAGCCAACCGTTTACGGCCCTTGGCACGACGAGCGGCCAAGATTTTACGGCCATTTTTTGTGGCCATACGAGCACGAAAACCGTGAGCACGTTTGCGCTTAAGTACGCTTGGCTGGAATGTGCGTTTCATGGCGTCTTCCCCATGGATTAGACAGCGATTAGAAGGGCGGCAAGTCTAGGGAACCAATGGGGCTGTGTCAACGTGCTTTTTTTCCTGCTCTTTGGAAGAAAAGAAATGGCTGTTAATAGATTTTATATATTTAAGTATTTATTGATTGTAGTAGTAATTATAGGCTTCGGCGTTTTCTGTGTGTAAGTGCTATATATTTATATTAATCAATATGTTGCGGTTTTTATAACTTGCGTATTAACCCGTTAGAGCTATGGGGGTCGTGTGTGGATGAGTTGTCATTAAATGTGGATATAAGTTGTTCGTGTAGTTATCCACCGGGTTGCACTGTGCTTCGCTAACAGGGTTGTAAGCCTAGTTATCCACAGGGGGGCGTTGTTAAAAAAAAGCCCTGTATCCTGTGGATAGGTGGGTGTCTGTAGGGGTAGAATGTTCGATTAGATTGGCCTTTGTGTCCTAGTAAAGGGCCCTTATGGCGAGTAATACATTGGATAACACAAGGCGGGTGCGTGTCTGAAGAGCTCTGGCAACGCTGTTTGACGCGGCTGGAAGATGAGTTGCCGTCGCAGCAGTTCAATATGTGGATACGGCCGCTTCAAGTTGCTGCGTCTGCAGATGGTGCAGAGCTAACATTGTTTGCCCCTAACCGGTTTGTGGTGGATTGGGTTCGTGACAAGTACCTAGATCGCATTAGCGAGGTTCTAGGGGAGATGCAGTCAGGCCCCCTTCCCCAATTGCGTTTGGAGGTAGGGTCTACCCGTGCCAGCACGCCTGCAGCATCGTACTTCAATGGTTCCTCCTCCTCTAGTAATGGGCCGATAACGACGCCTGCCGCGGCTCCAGCGCCCCGTCAGCCTGAGTCTGATAGCCGACCGCAACCCACTTCGTTGGGTGGAGCTCGTAAGCACCGCAGCAACCTTAATACAGGCTTTACTTTCTCAACCTTCGTTGAGGGTAAATCCAATCGTATGGCAGCGGCGGCAGCGCAGCAGGTAGCCGAAAACCCGGCCAGTCATGGCTATAACCCTTTGCTTTTGTATGGTGGTGTGGGGCTGGGTAAAACTCACCTGATGCATGCGGTCGGCAATGAGTTGTTGCGACGCAACCCCAATGCCAAGGTGGTCTATCTGCACAGTGAACGGTTTGTAGCAGATATGATTTCTGCCTTACGTAACAAGACCATTAACGAGTTTAAGCGGTTTTATCGTTCTGTGGATGCTCTGCTGATTGATGATATTCAATTTTTTGCAGGAAAAGAGCAGTCCCAGGAGGAGTTTTTTCACACCTTCAATGCGTTACTGGAAAATGGGCAACAGATCATTCTCACCTGCGACAAGTTTCCTAAAGAGGTGGATGGCCTAGAGGAGCGTCTGAAGAGCCGTTTTGGTTGGGGGTTGTCTCAGCCGATGGAGCCGCCGGAATTGGAAACGCGAGTGGCGATTCTTAAGAAAAAAGCCGAAGAAGCCAAGGTGGATCTGCCGAATGACGCGGCCTTCTTTATTGCCCAGCGGATTCGTTCAAACGTGCGGGAGCTAGAAGGCGCATTGCGTCGGGTGATTGCTCACGTTCGCTTTACCGGTGCGCAGATTGATATCGGCCTGATCAAGGAAGCGCTGAAGGATTTGATTGCACTGCAGGCGCGACAGATCAGTATTGATAATATTCAGCGCATCGTAGCCGAATACTACAAAATTAAGATTAATGATCTTTTGTCTCCACGACGCACACGTTCCGTGGCGCGGCCCCGGCAAGTTGCTATGGCGTTGTCGAAAGAGTTGACCAGCCACAGCTTGCCGGAAATTGGTGAGAATTTTGGTGGCCGGGATCACACTACGGTACTGCACGCCTGTCGCAAAGTACTGGAGTTGCGGGAATCCAATCCAGAAATTGAAGAAGATTATCTGAATCTGTTACGGACATTGACGTCCTAATCGGGGTGGCTCTGTGGCGAGCAAGACCCAATAACCAGAACGGGAAAGCGCGATGAAATTCTCAATCAATAGAGAACAGCTGCTCAAGCCGCTACAGCAGGTTGCGGCAGTGGTGGAGAAGCGGCAGACCTTGCCGGTACTGTCCAATGTGTTATTGGAAGTGGGTGATGGCCAGCTATCTATGACCGGGACAGACCTAGAGCTGGAGTTGGTCGCCCGTTTGCCACTTGAGGGCGAGCTTGAGCCTGGCGAAACCACCGTGCCGGCCCGTAAGCTGGTAGACATTGCCAAGAGCTTGCCGGCGGAGGCGGATATCCGTTTTGAGGTGGATGGTGAGCGCATGCTGGTTCGTTCTGGCCGTAGCCGCTTTACTCTGTCCACCCTGCCGGCCTCCGAATTCCCGAATCTGGAAGAAGATGCCGCTGGCAGTAGCCTTGAGATTAAGCCGGATGTGTTGCGTGGTCTGATTGATCGAACAGCGTTTTCTATGGCTCAGCAAGATGTGCGCTATTACCTGAACGGGATGCTTTTTGAACTTAAGTCTGGCCGTTTGCGTGCGGTGGCTACCGATGGCCACCGACTGGCCCTGTGCGATGCAGAACTGGATGTGCCAGTGGAAGAGGCGTCGGTTATTCTGCCGCGCAAAGGGGTGATGGAACTATCGAGAATCCTTGGGGATAGCGGTGAAGTTGCACGCCTGACCATTGGTCGTAATCATGTGCGCATCGTGGTCGGAGCGATCACTTTCACGTCCAAGTTAGTTGATGGTAAGTTTCCGGAATATGACCGAGTAATCCCGAAGGAAGGATCCCGTAAGGTGGTGGCTGACCGTGAGACCCTGCGCCAAGCGTTGGCTCGGGTGGCGATCCTTTCTAACGAAAAGTACCGTGGTGTGCGGGTGCAGTTGTCTGAGGGTAGTTTGCGGATTGTGGCTAACAACCCAGAGCAGGAAGAAGCGGAAGAAGAAGTGTCCGTAGATTTTAATGGCTCGCCCTTGGAGATTGGTTTCAATGTCAGCTATCTGTTGGACGTGCTGAATACTATGGGTGGCACGCAGGCGGAATTGGAGATGGGTGATAGCAATAGCAGTGCCCTGGTTTTTGATCCTGAGAGTAAGGCAGCCGTGTATGTGGTTATGCCGATGCGCCTCTGAGTATGTATTGTCTTGCCGGGGTGGTCTCTATCGTCGCCCCGTTGATGTTCTTCCCCTCCCCTTTTTTTGACCGCTGTTGTCTTTCCTATGCTTAGCCGTCTCCAGTTAAGCAATTTCCGTAACTACGGCACCGCTGAAGTGGATCTGTCTTCGTCCCTGAATGTGATCCTTGGGGATAATGGCAGCGGCAAAACCAGTTTGCTGGAAGCGATTTATTTTATCGGTAGTGGCGGTCGCTCCTTTCGTGGTGGTCGTTTGTCGCGGTTAGTGCGTGATGGTGCTGAGGCCGCCACCTTGTACGCTGAAGTGGTTGGTGTTCAAGATGTACACCGTATCGGGATTCGCCGTACGCCTGGGGGGATTGATGCAATCAAGTTGGACGGTCAGACCCCCAAAGCGCTGAGTGAAGTGGCTGTTCTGTTGCCGGTATTAGCGCTGCACCCTACTTCGGTTGAGTTGGTTTTTGGTGCATCTCAGCTGCGTCGCCGGTTCATGGACTGGGGAATGTTCCACGTGGAACATCAGTTTATGCCAGTGTGGCGCGCGGGATCCGCCGCGCTAAAGCAGCGCAACGCGCTGCTGCGAGCCGGCAATCCAAACCTGCGCGAACTGGGCTTTTGGAATCAGCAACTGTCGCAGACTTCTGATAGAATTGAAGGGTTGCGCAGAGGCTATCTGAATGCACTGCAGCGTGGTCTTGATGAGGCCTTAACGGTACTGGCACCGGAGCTAAAAATACGCCTTAGGTTGCAAACAGGGCTCCATAAGGGTGAGTCCTATGCCCAAGCATTGTCGCGTCTTCAGTCTGATGACTTGCGGCGCGGTTTTAGCCAGGCTGGGTTCCACCGCAGTGATATCCGTATAGAGAGCCACGGCGTTGTCGCCCGCGATCGTTTATCTCGCGGGCAGGCGAAATTGGTCGCTTATGGGCTGGTCTTGGCTCAGCTGCCCATGATTAGTCAGTCAGGTAAGGTTTGCACCCTGCTGGTGGATGATCTGGCGGCTGAATTGGACGAAGAGCATCGTAATCAATTGCTTGGCTATCTTGCCACAACGGGCCACCAGACATTGATTACTGCGCTGGATATGCCCCAATGGGCTGCCATCGTTAATGATAATGACGCATTACAGTCGGTCGAGAACAAAATGTTCCACGTGGAACATGGAAAGCTGCGATCCCTCACCGAGAGCAAATAAGGAAATACCATGGCGGAGAAAAAATACGATTCATCCAGCATTAAGGTGCTGAAAGGATTGGATGCCGTACGTAAACGTCCAGGCATGTATATCGGTGATACGGATGATGGCACAGGCCTGCACCACATGGTGTTTGAGGTCGTAGATAACTCCATCGATGAAGCTCTCGCCGGGTTTTGCTCTGAAATCAAAGTGGTTATCCATCCCGATGAGTCCATGTCTATCCAAGATAATGGTCGTGGCATTCCTACCGAAATGCACGAGGAAGAAGGTGTTAGTGCAGCGGAAGTGATCATGACGGTGCTGCACGCTGGTGGTAAATTCGACGATAACACCTACAAGGTGTCCGGTGGCCTTCACGGTGTAGGCGTATCGGTGGTGAATGCTTTGTCAGAAGAGCTGAAACTGACTATTCGCCGTAATGGCCAGGTCCACGAGCAGATTTATAATCACGGGGTGCCAGCAAAACCACTTGAAGTAGTGGGCACGACAGATTCCAGCGGCACCGCGGTGCACTTCCGTCCTTCTCCGGAAACCTTCAGCAATATCAAATTCCATTACGACATTCTTGCCAAGAGACTGCGTGAGCTGAGTTTCCTGAACTCTGGTGTGCGTATTCATCTGATGGATGAGCGTAGCGGTGATGAGGATGTTTTCGAGTATGAAGGTGGCTTAAGCGCCTTTGTCAGCTACCTGAATACCAATAAAACCCCGCTAAATCAGGTATTCCACTTCAATTACGAGCGCGAAGAGGATGGTATTGCGGTAGAAGTGGCCATGCAGTGGAATGATTCCTATCAGGAAAATATCTTCTGCTTTACCAATAATATTCCTCAGCGCGATGGTGGTACTCACCTGGCAGGCTTTCGGGCAGCGCTGACCCGGACCTTGAACAGCTACATGGACAAGGAGGGGTTCCTCAAGAAGGAAAAAGCTAGTCCATCCGGTGATGATGCTCGGGAAGGGCTGACTGCGGTGATTTCCGTGAAAGTGCCGGATCCCAAGTTCTCCAGCCAGACTAAAGATAAGCTGGTGTCCTCCGAGGTGAAAAGCGCTGTAGAGCAAACTATGGGTGATCTCTTCCAGGATTATTTGCTGGAAAACCCAGGTGAAGCACGCAGTATTGTGCAAAAAATCATCGATGCTGCCCGCGCCCGTGACGCGGCTCGTAAAGCCCGTGAGATGACTCGGCGTAAAGGCGCGCTGGATATCGCTGGCCTGCCCGGAAAATTGGCTGATTGCCAGCAGAAAGATCCGGCGTTGTCTGAACTCTACATTGTGGAGGGTGATTCTGCGGGTGGTTCGGCCAAGCAGGGTCGAGACCGCAAGAACCAGGCGATTTTGCCGCTCAAGGGTAAAATTCTGAACGTGGAAAAAGCCCGTTTCGACAAGATGCTGTCTTCTCAGGAAGTGGGCACCCTGATTACGGCTCTGGGCTGTGGTATTGGTCGAGATGAGTACAATATCGAAAAGCTGCGTTACCACCGTATCATCATCATGACGGATGCGGACGTGGATGGCTCACACATTCGTACCCTGCTGCTCACCTTCTTCTTCCGTCAGCTCCCTGAGCTGATTGAGCGCGGTTACGTCTACATTGCTCAACCGCCGTTGTACAAGGTGAAGAAAGGCAAGCAAGAGACCTACCTTAAAGATGATCCGGCCATGGAGGAGTATTTAACCACCTTGGCACTGGATAAAACCGGCCTGTATCCAGGCAACGATGCACCACCGATCAGTGGTGAGCCGCTGGCCAAGCTGATTGCTGAATACCGTGGTGTAATGAAAATTGTCGATCGCCAGTCCCGGGTATTCCCGGAAGAAGTACTGGAGCAGATGATTTATATGCCGTCACTCAGCGAAAGCTCATTGAACGACGAAGCTGCCATGATGCAATGGTGTGAGACCTTGGGTAAACGTGTGGATGCGATTACTGATGCGACCCAGACCTTCACTATTACTGCTCAGCGGGACGAGGAGCGGGGTCTGTATCTTCCTCGTGTGCAAGTGCTCGCTCACGGTGTACCCCGCGAATATAAGGTGACACTGGATTTCTTGCAGTCTCCGGACTACCAGAAAATCAAGGCGCTGGGGGAAACCCTTGAAGGCTTGCTGGCTGAGGATGCCTATATTCAACGTGGTGAGTCACAGCGGCCTATCCGTCATTTCGCAGAAGCTCTAGACTGGCTGATGGCCCAGGCTCGTCGTGGCACCAGTTTCCAGCGCTATAAAGGGCTGGGTGAGATGAACGCGGACCAGTTATGGGAAACCACCATGGATCCGGAAAGTCGCCGTATGTTGCAGGTGACCATCGAAGATGCCATCGCAGCGGATCAGATTTTCACCTGCCTGATGGGTGATGATGTAGACCCGCGCCGTCGGTTCATCGAGTCCAACGCGCTTCAGGTATCTAATTTGGATGTGTAAAGAGACGTTGTACGCGTAACGTTACTTGTAGCAGGTATAAAAAAAGCGAACCTTAGGGTTCGCTTTTTTGTGTTGCTGCAGCGTGCGGTAATTTTTATACCGCAAAATCTTCCAGCTTGGCGCCTTTGCTCAGGGCATCCTGCAACCACAGCGGGCGTTTGCCGCGACCGGTCCAGGTATTGCCACTGTTGTTAGGGTCGCGGAATTTTACTTTTGCCGGACGACGAACTCCGGTTTTCTTTTTTGCGGCGTTCTTGCGAGTAGTTTTTTTCTTCTCAGTAGAACTTTTCAGCAGATCCTGTGGAGCGACACCCAAATTTTTGGCCATTTTCTCCAGTACAGCCTGGGCATTTTTCAATTCGGCTTTACGCTTTTTATCTAGCGCGGATTCTGCCTGCTTAATCAGTTTTTCCAGTTCGTCGACAGACAATTGGTCAAGATTAATGCTCATTAAGGTGCCCTTATTTAGATCGTAGAATAACGGCTCAGACTGTAATTATTTTAAAAGGCCTTGGCAATATAAAAGCTATTAAATGGCCCAAGTAACATCTAACCCCAGTTTATCAACCGCTCATACTCATAAAATAGCGAAGGTTGTAAATTTTAGCTTGGGTAATGATCCACTATCCATTGGTGTACTTCAGCGGTTATTTGCTTGGCTTTTTTATTTTCGGTCGAAATGGGGGGGCTTATGCGCAAGGTGATAGTACCTGGATAACGGATCCAGGTTTTTCGTGGCCAGCAATTTCCACTGTTATGGGAAATGGCTATCACGGGTACACCTGCTTGGCTTGCCAGCAAACTGCCGCCGTGGTTGAACTTGCCTAGCGTACCGGGTGGTTGTCGTGTTCCTTCCGGAAAAATGACCACACGCAGGCCGCTCTTGAGGCGTTGTTTGCCTTGGGAAAGAACGGATTTCAGCGCACCATTGCCATCACTTCGGTTGATGCGAATGGGATTAAGCAACGCTAAACCCCAGCCGAAGAAGGGAATCCAAAGGAGTTCCCTTTTCAACACGGTGGCTTGCGGGCTGATGAGTACCTGTAGGTAAAATGTTTCCCAGCTGCTTTGATGGTTAGCGAGAATGACGCAAGGGTCTTCGCTGAGGTGTTCGTGGCCTTCTAACGTTACGGTAATACGGTTCAGCCGCTGGTCGAGCCACATGGCAAAACGAGTCCACTGATTAATAAACCGGTGCCGCGCATGCCGTGGCAGAAATGGGCCGATAAGCACGCATAAGAAACTGTGAAAAATGCCGGTCAGGCTATATAGCACAAAAAAAAGTGCGCTGCGGACCTTGATCGACAGCGACGGTGGAGCGTGCGGGGTCATGCTTTTTCCTTCAAGAGGTGATCTGTAAAGTCAGCGAGGGAATCATAAATAGAAACGGTGCCCAAGGAGTCCGGAAGGCCCTTTTCAAGAGTCTTATTGCCTTTGCCGGTGCGTACCAGTACCGGTAGGCAATGGCGAGCGATTCCCGCTTCAAGATCCCTAAGGCTATCACCAATCAGCGGAGCCCCGGCCACATCGCCATACTCGGTAACAATCTGATCGATAAGACCGGGGAGCGGTTTGCGGCAAGTGCAGCCGTCATCGGGACCGTGGGGGCAGTAGACGATCTTGCCGAGCTTGCCGCCCTGCTCTTCTACTAAGGCGCGAAGTCGCTCATGCATGGCCTCTAACGTGGCTACATCATAGTAGCCGCGGGCGATACCCGATTGGTTCGTCGCCACTGTTACGATATAGCCTGCTTTGCTCAAGCGGGCAATGGCGTCAATGCTGCCGGGGATGGGGATCCACTCGTCTACCGTTTTGATGTAAGCATTGGAGTCTTCGTTGATGACACCGTCACGATCGAGAATAATGATCTTATTCATGAGCGAATATTTATTTCCTCTGCCGCAGAGCGTCGCTGCCAGTAATGTTTCTACGGCAGATTATTATAATAAAGGCCGCTGATTAAGCGGCCTTTATTTAGGTTTTAGCGTATGGCTTTTATTCCTGCAACAAACTGATATCCGCCACATTCAGGAACAGATCTCGCAGGAAGGCGAGCAACGCTAACCGGTTATTACGCACAGCTTCGTCTTCCGCCATCACCATGACGGTGTCAAAAAAGGTGTCTACAGGCTCACGCAGTTGCGCAAGCATTTCCAGCACGCTGGCGTAGTCGCCGGCTTCCAGCAGTTCGTAGGTCTGTTCGAATGCGGCCACGACCATATTGGTCAACGTTTTTTCTGCTTCATCTTCCAGCAAGGCGCCATCGATTTCTTCGGCGGGTGCGGTTTCCAGCTTGGCAAGGATGTTAGAGACGCGCTTGTTGGCAGCCGCTAGTGCTTGCGCTTCGTCACGTTGTTGGAAGGCCGCCACGGCTTTCACCCGACGGTCGAAGTCCAGTGGCTTGCGGCAAGCATCGTCGATGGCCAGCACCGACAAGATCACCGGGGTAGCGATGCCTTGTTCCTGATAAATGGCGCGGTAACGGCCTTTGATGAACTCAAAAGCATCATCCACTTGGGCGGTATCAATACGCTCGCCCAATTGTTCGGCTGCTTTATCCAGTAGCTCACGCAGGTCAAGCGCCAGTTCATGTTCGATGATAATGCGCAGCACGCCCAAGGTAGCGCGACGTAGCGCATAGGGGTCTTTGGTCCCGCTGGGTTTTTGGCCAATACCGAAGATGCCCACCAGGGTATCGATTTTGTCGGCCAAGGAAACAGCCATGCCGGTTTTGCTTTGCGGCAAGGTGTCGCCGGCGAAACGTGGCAGGTACTGTTCATACAAGGCGTTAGCCACCTCTTTCGGCTGACCTTCCCGCTGGGCCAGATAGAAGCCCATGATGCCCTGCATCGTGTCGAATTCGCCGACCATTTCGCTGTTCAGGTCGGCTTTGCTGAGCTTTCCGGCCAGTTTAGCGTTGTCCACGTCGCCACCGATTTTCTCGGCGATCACGGCGGCCAGGCCACCAATGCGTTCGCACTTTTCGGCGACGGTGCCTAGCTGTTGTTGGAATACCACATTGGTCAAGCCTTCGGCGTGCTGTGCCAAAGTGCGCTTACAATCGTTGTCGTAAAAGAAGGCGGCGTCGGCCAAGCGCGGACGGATGACCTTCTCATTACCGTGGATCACCTGTTGCGGATCCTTGGACTGGATATTGCTGATGGTAATAAAGCGGGGCATCAGCTTGCCGTCGTTATCCAGTACCGAAAAATATTTCTGGTGCTCTTCCATGGCACTGATCAGGGCTTCCTGGGGAACGCGCAGGAAGTCATCATCAAAGCTGCCCATGAGTGCCTCGGGCCATTCCACAAGAGCGGTGACTTCGTTGAGCAGGTCTGGATTGATCTGGGCGACCCCGCCGGCTTCTTTGCCGGCCGCCAAGGTCTGTTCTTTAATCATGGCCTTACGGCGGTCAAAATCTGCCAGAACGTGACCGTCGTTTTCGATGCGCTGGGCATATTCGCTGGCAGAGGCCAGTTCGATAGCGCCTGGAGCATGGAAGCGGTGGCCATAGCTGGTGCGGCCAGATTGCAGATCCAGTAGCTCAAACGGAATGACTTCGTCACCAAATAACGCCACCAGCCAGTGGGCCGGGCGCACAAACTGCACCTTGCGCTTGCCCCAACGCATGCGTTTGGGGATCGGCAGCTTCTGGATGGACTGGGTGAAAAAGGCGGGGATCAGTTCGGCGGCGCTTTTGCCCTGCTCGGTGATCTGTGCCACTAGGCGCTCACCCTTGCCGGTGTCCTGGCGGCCGAGCTGGTCTACGGTCAGTCCCA
>AZII01006527.1_pt1 | contig 12682 bp, 10 predicted proteins | sample 359141 | NCBI WGS metagenome assembly AZII01 (sample SAMN02429717, study PRJNA222665) | marine sediment metagenome | biome: Sediment sample; isolation source: enrichment culture of sample MGS-BIZ(AMM) from oil contaminated site at the... | place: Tunisia: Bizerte Lagoon | collected 2012-09-08 ... | reverse complement strand
GCCGTGGACCACGGTAGCGTGGAGCTTCCTAACGGTGGGCATCGCGCTGGGCTCCTGGTGGGCCTATTACGAGTTGGGCTGGGGCGGCTGGTGGTTCTGGGACCCGGTGGAAAACGCTTCCTTGCTGCCGTGGTTAGCCGGGACCGCGCTCATTCACTCTTTAGCGGTGAGTGAGAAACGCAATATGTTCCGTGCCTGGACAGTGTTGCTGGCGATCATTACGTTTTCCTTGAGCCTGTTGGGTACCTTCTTGGTCCGCTCGGGGGTGCTAACGTCGGTTCATGCCTTTGCCAATGATCCGGCACGGGGGGCCTTTATCCTGGGTTTCCTTATCGTCGTCGCCGGGGGGGCGTTAACGTTGTTTAGTCTGCGTGCGTCATCGTTACGCAGCAACACCGGATTCAAACCGGTATCCCGGGAAGCTTTCCTGTTGGGTAATAACCTGATTTTGCTAACCGCCACCTCCGTGGTGTTGATGGGGACGCTATTTCCCCTGATTGGCGAAGCGCTGGACATGAAAATCTCCATCCGCAGCCCATACTTCAATGGTTTCTTTGTGCCGTTGGCGCTGGTGTTGATTCTTTTGATGGTGCCGGGGGTGTTCAGTAACTGGAAACGTCAGGACGGCAATACCTTGCTTAAACGCATGGCCCTGTTGGCTCCTGCTGCGATCATTGCGGGATGGTTCGGCTCTCGATTGCCCGATCCAAGCCCCTGGCAGGGCGTTTTGGCCATCATGCTGGCTTTGTTCCTGGTTTTTGCTCATATAGATGATGTAATCCGCCGGGCTAGCGCTTACAAGCAAGGTTTCGTTACGGGTTTGGGTAAGCTGGGGCGCGGTTACTGGGGCATGGTGTTCGCTCATTGTGGTTTGGCGGTGTTGATCGCCGGTATTACATTGGTGAGCTTCCATGAGGTGGAGCGGGACATTCGTATGGGGCCGGGCGATACGGCTGAACTGGGCCATTACACCTTTGTGTTCGACAGCTTGGATAAATACAGCGGGCCCAACTTTGACGCCACCCGCGGCCATTTTCATGTCAGCCATGACGGGGACCCGGTGGCGGTGATGCACCCGGAAAAACGGACTTATCACGCCAGTGGCCAGGTAATGACAGAAGCGGCGATTGATGCTGGTTTCTGGCGCGACCTCTATGTGGCGCTAGGTGAGCCCTTGGATAACAGCGATGCTTGGGCTGTGCGTATTTATTTCAAACCAGGCATTCGGTGGATCTGGCTGGGGGCATTGATTATGGCCCTTGGCGGCGCGCTGGCATTGACGGACAAACGTTATCGGCGCAACCGTTTTGCCACCAATGACGCAGGAGTGGCCAATGAAAGCTAATTCTCCCTGGGTGTTTTTGCCCTTGGTCGGGTTTGTGTTGCTAGCGGTGCTGTTGGCCAGTGGCTTGGGGCGCGATCCGCAGGAACTGCCATCTGCTCTAGTGGGTAAACCGGTGCCATCATTTTCTCTGTCGTCGCTGCTGACCGAAGAAACCTATACGGAGGATTCTTTGAAAGGGCGCTGGCAGTTACTCAATGTATGGGCTACTTGGTGCCCGACTTGCCATGTTGAACATCCCTATTTGCTGGAGCTGGCCGCTCGGGGCGTGGCCATTGCCGGTTTGAATTATAAAGACGAGCTGCCCGCTGCCCGCCAGTATTTGGCCAACTTGGGCAATCCATTCACCCATGTCATTGTCGATGCGGATGGTCAGCTGGGTCTGGATTTAGGGGTGTACGGTGCCCCGGAAACCTTTTTGATTAACCCGGCTGGCGAGATCGTATTGCGCCATGCGGGTGATCTGAATGCCCGTGTTTGGGAAGAAAAATTCCTGCCGTTACTGCCCGCTCAGGCGGGGCAGGGTAAGGGGGGCCAATAATGCTACGTATTGTCTTGTTGCTCACCTTGTCCATGTCAGCTTTTGCCGCTATCGATGTTTACCAGTTCGATAATCAGCAGCAGGAGCAGCGTTTTCGTATCCTTTCAGAAGAGCTGCGTTGCCCGAAATGTCAGAACCAAAGCATCGCCGATTCGGATGCGGGTATCGCCCAGGACATGCGTACGCGGGTGCATACCATGATTCTGGAAGGCAAGAGCGATGAACAGATCGTTGATTATTTTGTTTCCCGCTATGGAGACTTTGTCAGCTATCGGCCACCAGTGAATGCCGGCACCTCGATCCTGTGGCTAGGGCCAATACTGTTATTGCTGGGCGGTGCCGTTTTGATCGTGTTGTTGCTGCGAAAAGCCAGCCGTAAGGCCGCACTGGAAGAACAGAAACTGCAGAATAAAGAGCCGGGAGAGGGAACAAAATGATGTTGTGGGTGATGTCGCTGGTTCTGTTACTGATATTGGCAACCATGCTGTGGTTGATGTGGCGGAGTGAAGCCCGCAAGGCCGGCAAAAACATGTCTGGGGCTTTGGGGATTCCATTGGTGATGGTGATTCTGGCGGGTGCTGGCTACGGATTAATCGGGCTAAATGAGCACACTGGCACCTGGTTAACGCATAAGCAGGAATACGGTGATGTTGCGCAGCAAATCATTGCCGGCCAACCACCGGAGAAGGCGGCCTCCGAAGTGCCCGCTGGCGCTCTGGTGCGGGTTCTTCAGTCTGAACTTTCGCAAACGCCCTCTGCCGTGGGCTGGTATGCATTGGGGGCCCTGTATGATCAGCTAGGCGCGCCGGTACAAACGGAGGAAGCTGCCCGTAAGGCTCTGCAGCTCAATCCAGAGAATGCCGCCATGCATTTATTACTGGCTCGGGCACTGATCGAAAAGAACGAGGCACGACTAACTGATCCCGCTTTAGATGAGATTCGCTGGGTACTGGATCGTGAACCGAATCATGATGGTGCCTGGATGCTGTTGGCCATGTCGGCCGATCGAGCTGGTCGTTACGCGTTGGCGGAACAGGCTTGGGCGTCGTTGCTGTCGCGACACAGTCAGGGTGAAACCGCAGATCTGTTACAGCGAGGACTGAATCGAGCAAGAGAACAGAAGCAACGGGAAGGGCTTTTCGCCAATCTCAGCGCTACAGTTCATGGCGAAAATCTACCCGCTGGGGGCACTTTGTTTGTGTTTCTGCGTGAAGCGGGTAGTGCGGGGCAGCCCTTGGCTGCGCAACGAAAAGTTGTCCCTCATTTCCCTATTAATATTGAGCTTACGGCGGCTAACTGGCTACAGTCCTATCCGGACGAGCAGGCAGATCTTGTCATTGGCGCACGTTATACACCGGCACCTGGAGCCTCGGTGGACCAAGCTGCCATTACCGCCGTCCCCACCCCGCTCAAACTCCCCCAGCGCCAGCCCGCAGTGCTTAATTTGTCCCGCCAATAGGGGCTTGTTGCCTTGGGCTGCTACCTAAGTAGCAGCCCCTATCCCTTGTGATGAACGGGGCCTCAAGGTAAAGTTGCAGCCCTTCGGAGGCTGGGTTCCTCTGATTTGTACATCCATACGCTTGAAACTGCGCCGATTAGCGCCGTCTACGGCGGGCCTTCGCTCTCCCAAAGGAGAGGGGTGTGAGTCGCTTCTGGGCTGGAACACATAGGGCCGCAGCGGTGAAGGTGAACAAATCAGAGGCACTTTTTACCTCTTCTGACGATAGAAAGATGGAGAATCCTATGCGTGTCATCCTGCTTGGTGCCCCCGGTGCGGGCAAGGGCACCCAGGCGCAGTTCATCAAGGAACAGTTCAATATTCCTCAGATTTCCACCGGTGACATGCTGCGCGCTGCGGTAAAAGCAGGCACTCCCTTGGGCCTGGAAGCTAAAAAAGTGATGGATGCGGGTGGTCTCGTTTCCGACGATATTATCCTTGGTCTAGTGAAAGAACGTATTACGGAAAATGATTGTGCCAACGGGTTCCTGTTCGATGGCTTCCCACGCACTATCCCACAGGCGCAATCGCTAGTTGAGCAGGGCGTTGATATCGATTTTGTAGTGGAGATCGATGTCGATGATGAAGAAATTATTGAACGTTTGAGCGGGCGTCGTGTTCACCCGGCCTCCGGTCGTGTGTATCACACCAAGTACAATCCGCCAAAAGTTGAAGGCAAAGACGATGAAACCGGTGATGAGCTGGTTCAGCGCGATGACGATCAAGAAGAGACGGTGCGTAAGCGGCTAGAGGTTTACCAAGCGCAGACACGTCCTCTGGTGGACTTCTACCAGGATCTGGCTAAACAGGGAGAAGCTAACGCCCCACGTTATGTGCGTGTTGCCGGCGTTGGCTCCGTGGACGATATCCGCGATCGAGTACTGTCTGCTCTTAAAGGCTGATTACTGCTTTGCCGGTACCTGAATAGCAAAAAAAGAATGGGAAGCTGAGGCTTCCCGTTTTTTTGCCTATTACCACCACAGTTACATAATGGCGTATTCTTTTTTGCGGATTAACAGTGCACAGGGCCCTAGCCTTGCCTAGCACCACATCCGGTCCGTGTTCTTGGCCGTTTACTATTCCTGCCAGCGCAAAGCCTTTCTAACGTGTGTGTGATTCTAAACGCGCCATCCTTAGAGGCGCGGCTGGACTTAATTCGCCGGCTGCTGGCTTACTTTTAGCGCCATCGCGGTTAGCGCAATTGCGCGGATGATATGCATATCGATTATTTTTGGGGGGTTTACCTTGCGGTTCTCTTCCCGGCTGACCTTGTAGTGGTCAACGAATACCGGACAGTGATTTAAGATTTCCTCTGCCACAACGGGGCGATGCCGCCGTTAAAGGAATGAGGACGGTACTGGTTGTAGTGACCCATCAGGTAGTCACCGATATCTTTTTCTCTACCTCGCAGGCGGATGCTCTGCTCCATCCAGATATAGAGGATCTCTGCGCACCACATTTTATTCGGGGGTGCCACAGTAAACCTTCGTCCCTCCATGGTTCGGTATGTCTGGCCAGCTTGCTTGCAGGCATATGGGCCTGGCGGCTTAAAGATCAAGCCGATTTCACGTCACAGGCTTCACACCGTGATGTGATCGATTTCCTCTCCTTGCCCATTAAGAGCCTTTTGTATCGTGTGGCTTGTCCCTGAGCTTCTACTTTGCCTGAACACGTGATTAACGATAGCTTCAGGGCCACAGGCTCCGCATTAATATGGTGGCGCCGCTGATGAGGGTGCTCGTAGTAGCTGGAGCGGCTTCTTCACGCGCTGTTCAGAACCGAGAGTTTGGCCTCTAGCCATGATGCTTACCCTCAAACGGTTTAACCCAGCGCTGCAGCGCACCCTCGATAACACCCAGCGATATTCTGACCTGAGAAAATGTGTAGCGCTGATCCAAAGCTCGGTGGGCAAGCTTGCTGCTGGAGTTCAGATGTAAAGGAACGTCTTCTTTTGGTCATTTGATTCCTCATTTAGGGTGGCAACTTTATTACCGTAGTTGGTGCACGGGTTCATTCGGCCACTGCAGTCTTAAATACGGTGAGAAATGAAATAGGTTGTATAGATAGGTTGGTTTGAATCTGTATCTGGCAGCTATGTGAGTATTAAAGGGCCGGGTTATCTATGGCATGAAGGTGGTGGGCGGAGTGGTGAAATAAAGGCTTCTTAGGGCGTGCAGTAGGGAAGGGCAAAGGAACGAAGATGTGGTGTTAGTAAGGCCCGATCTTAACTTGTTAAGAAATAAAAGCTGTGAAAAATAAAACAAAGAAGCGATTAAGATAAACGAAAGGAAAAAGAGTTATCAGAAACGGTGAAAAATCAGGAAATAAAAATTGAGTTGGTTAAATAATGTACCAACCGATTTTCTTTTATGCTATTTTCCATTTGTCGCAGTAATTGATGACAATGCCATAGCTTAGGAGATCAATCATGGCTAAAGCAAAGAAAGCCGCCGCAAAAAAAACTGCGGCACGTAGGCCCGCAGCAAAAAAAGCTGCTGCAGTAAAAGCACCGGCTCTTCCTAAATCTGTTACCAACGCTGAGGCCAAGGTTAAGCTACAAGGTAAAGCCGTTGCTCAGGCAGAAAAGAAAGTTACCCAGTCACAAACTAAACTAGATAAACATCGCGCCAAGATCGACGCTGAAAATGCCAAGCTGTCGAAGCTGCGTGCTGATGTTGCTGCCAAGCGTGAAAAAGCACAAAAAACTCCTACTGCAGCCGCTAAGCGTGCTGTTGATACCGCTCGTGGCCGTATGAATACCGGACGCTTGAAACTTCAGGATATTCGTGCTGAAGCAAAACTGATTCGCGCCGAGATCCAGGCCGCGAAGAAAGTTGTCGCCCGCGAAGTGAAAAAAATGCGCACAGCTGAGCGTAATCTGAAAGCGAAGTTACGTGATCACGAACGTAAACTGGCGAAGAAAGCTAAAGCAGAACAGAAGAAGATTGAACAAAAGGCGAAAGTGGCAGCTCGTAAAGCGGCAGCCAAAGCCAAGCGTGTTGCCAAGAAGGCAGCGCCAAGCAAGCCTAAGAAGGCGCCTGCCAAAAAAGCGGTGGCCAGTAAACCTGCGGCAAAGAAAACAACCCCTCGTAAAGCCCCTGCTAAGAAGGCGGCAGCTAAGCGTGCTCCGGCCAAGAAGGCTGCGTCTTCCTGATACGTTAGCGAGCTTTATAGAGTCCAAAAGCCCCGCACTGCGGGGCTTTTTTATGCCTGCGAATATTGCCTAGCCAGGAAGGGGGCAGGGTGGGCTCAATAAGGCGGGGAAGTGACGAGGAGCTTCTTTGAGGCTGTAACCCACGTGAGTGGATGGGGGATATGGGTCTGCTTGACCTCGATGGTCTGGGTGAAAGAGGTAAAGAATAGATCGCCAAAAGGAGTTGATAATGATTCGCGTTAGGGTTAGCATCCTTTCCAGAGATTGAGGAAAGGCGACTTATGTACATATGCATTTGTAAGGGCATTACTGACAACCATATACGGGAAGCGGTCGATTCTGGCTGCGACAGCCTGCGTGATCTTCGTCGGGAACTTGGGGTTGGAAGTCAGTGTGGTAAATGTGCCCGTCACGCCCGCCAAATTTTGCGTGAAACCCGTAGCGTGAATGAGGCGACCTCTTTCTCGAATTCTTCTACCGCTGGTGAAGCCGTTGTTTTCTGGCCACAAACCGCATAAAAATCGTTCTCATTTTCATAAGCGCTTGTATTTGAAGCGCTTTTCTTTGTTTGACTTGTCTCTGCCACATTCTTGCTGAACAATGGGCGCCTACCCCAAGTTCATGTGACGGAGATACCCCAATGAAAGGCGACGCCAAAGCGATTGAATTCCTCAACCGTGCACTCGGCAATGAACTGGTTGCGATCAACCAATACTTCCTCCACGCCAAAATGTATCAGGACTGGGGACTGCAGGCTCTCTACGCCAAGGAATATCACGAATCTATTGATGAGATGAAACATGCTGACATGTTAGTCGAGCGTATTTTGTTTCTGGAAGGTATTCCTAATCTTCAGGACCTGGGCAAGTTGATGATTGGTGAGAACACCAAGGAAATGCTGGAGTGCGATCTCAAACTGGAGCAAATGGCTGTGCCTGACCTACGCGAAGGTATTGCTTACTGCGAATCCATTCAGGATTACATCAGTCGTAACCTGCTCAAAGAGATTCTTGAATCCGAAGAAGAGCATATCGATTGGCTGGAAACTCAGCTCGGTTTGATCGATAAAGTGGGCTTGGAAAATTACATGCAAAAACAAATGGCGTCTGCAGAAGGCTGACTGCTGAACTTTTAACCGATATACGCTTGACTCACCGCGGGGCTTTCGGAATAATGCGCAGCCTCTCGGGGCGTTACAGCAACGAGACTTGCACCGGTAGCTCAGCTGGATAGAGCAACTGGCTACGAACCAGTAGGTCGGGGGTTCGACTCCCTCCCGGTGCACCATACGATTAAAAGAAGGCTCCCAAATGGGGGCCTTTTTTTATGCCGCTCTGCGGGCGCCAGATGCTTCATCTCGTAGGCAACACGTTACGGACTTGGTGGGCACACTGATGCTCTATAGTGTAAGGCTCTTTCAATATCCCCGACACACCATATTGCTTTTCATACTAGGTACAGCGGTATTTTTTTATTCAATGGCCTAGAGAGTTCTTCCCTTCGCACGGTTAGTTGACCAAAATCACCATCCAGAGCCTCGCACGGTTCATTGCAGATTGTCGACAATCTGTCTACATTGCCCTTTAAACTGCGAAAGCGGTATCGGCTCACAAGGCCACTACGATGCCCGCCCAAACGGCGGTGCCTCATGCTTTCGCACGCGGTGACTGAATCCGCTTTTGGAACCAAAAGGAGTGTTCCATGAACACCATGATGGCCCAGGGTGTCGAACTCATGCTGATTGGCATGGGGGTTGTATTTGTTTTTCTGATTGTGCTGGTCGCTGTGACAACCATTATGTCGGCACTGGTCCAGAAATTTGCCCCAGAGCAATCAGCTCCGGCGCCGCAGCTTGCTTCACCCCCTTCTCAAGATTTGCCGCCGCCGGCAATCATCAAAGCGATCGAAAAAGCGGTGCAGCAGCACCGTCAGACTTCTCTGTCATAGATACCGGATTATTCCATGAGTGACCTGAAACCGTTGGGCATTACTGATGTGGTGTTACGCGATGCGCACCAATCCCTGTTTGCCACCCGTATGCGTTTGGATGACATGTTGCCGATTGCCGCGGAACTGGATGACATTGGCTTCTGGTCGTTGGAATCCTGGGGTGGGGCGACCTTTGACGCCTGTATCCGTTATCTGGGTGAAGATCCTTGGCAACGTATCCGAGAATTGAAACAGGCCATGCCGAAAACGCCGCAGCAAATGTTGCTGCGCGGCCAAAACCTGCTGGGCTATCGCCACTACGCGGATGATGTGGTGGATACCTTTGTGGAGCGGGCAGCAGAAAACGGCGTGGACGTGTTTCGTGTGTTTGATGCCATGAACGACATGCGCAACATTGAACGGGCCATCGCCGCCGTGGTGAAACAGGGCAAGCACGCCCAGGGCACCATCGCCTACACGGTCAGCCCGGTTCATACTTTGGATATGTGGGTGGAGCAGGGCAAAGTTATCGAACAGATGGGGGCCCACTCGGTTGCCATTAAAGACATGGCCGGGCTGTTGCGGCCTGCGGTGGCGTATGAACTGGTAACTCGCTTGAAAGCGGCCCTGAATATTCCCGTGCACATGCAGTCTCACGCCACCACTGGGCTGTCCACGGCCACGGCGTTGAAAGCGGCGGAGGCGGGTATCGATAACGTGGATACGGCCATTTCGTCCATGTCGATGACCTACGGCCACAGCCCTACAGAATCAGTGGTGGCCATGCTGGAAGGTACGGACCGGGATACCGGATTGGATATCAAAAAGCTGACCCGTATTGCCGGGTATTTTCGTGAGGTGCGTAAAAAGTACGCCGCCTTCGAGGGTAGCTTGCGTGGAGTGGATGCACGCATCCTGGTGGCACAGGTGCCGGGTGGCATGCTGACCAACATGGAAAGCCAGTTGAAAGAGCAGGGCGCGGCGGACCGATTCGATGAAGTGCTGAAGGAAATTCCCGTCGTTCGCGAGGACCTGGGCTTTATTCCCCTGGTGACGCCTACTTCGCAAATCGTCGGCACCCAAGCAGTGCTCAATGTGCTTTCCGGCGAGCGCTACAAAGTGCTCAGCAAGGAAACCCGCGGCATTCTGCGTGGTGAATATGGCGCTGCTCCCGCGCCGTACAATGCCGAATTGCAGCAGCGAGCGTTGGATGGCGATGAGCCGGTCACCTGCCGCCCCGGTGACTTGCTCGACAACGAAATGGACAGCCTGCGTGACGAAGTGCTGTGCTTGGCAAAAGACAAAGGCCTGACGCTGGAGGAAGGGCCGCGGTTAACCGATGACGTGCTCACCTACGCGCTGTTCCCGCAAATTGGCCAACGTTTTCTGGAAAACCGTGGCGATGCCTCGGCGTTTGAGGCGGCGCCCAATGAACGCGGTGCAAACACGTGTGATAGCGCTCAGGCTGAAGGCGTTTACACCGTGGAAGTGGATGGCCAGCAGTACACGGTAAAAGTGAACGAGGGCGGAGATGTCACCGGCCTGCGTGAAATGGGAGACCGGGCCGATCAAACGGCTACCGCCGCGCCCGCCGCAAACCCGGCCAACAGTGTGTCGGTGGCTGCGCCGTTAGCCGGAAATATTTTTCAGGTACTGGTAAAGCCTGGCGATCAGATCAGCGAAGGGCAAAAAATCATGGTGTTGGAAGCCATGAAAATGGAAACCGATGTGTCCAGTACCTGTGCCGGTGTGGTCAGCGAGGTTATTGTGAAAGAGGGCGATGCCGTGACTGTGGGGCAAGCCTTGCTCAGCGTGGAGCCTGCCCATGGATAAGCTGCAAACCCTTTGGCACAGCACCGGGCTGTTTCACATGAGCGGCGGCCAGTTAGTCATGTTGCTGGTTTGTCTGGTGTTGTTGTGGTTGGCGATTCACAAGAAATTCGAGCCGCTACTGTTGTTGCCCATTGGTTTTGGTGGCCTGCTGGCGAATATTCCTCTGGCGGGCTTGGCGGAGTCTGCCATTAGCCAGGCGCTGCATTTTGGTCCAGCCGAGCTACTGGCCTCCATGGCGCAGGTGCTGGGCATGGAACCCGATGCTGGCCGTGAGGCGCTTTATACGGCGGCTCAATCGGCAGGTCCCTCAGTACAGGACCAGTTGCACCATCTGGCCGGCAACGCCAATTACGGTGACGGAATTCTGTATTTAATTTATACCGTGGGCCTGACCACCGGGATCTTTCCGTTGTTGATCTTCATGGGCGTGGGAGCGATGACGGATTTCGGCCCGCTGCTGGCGAACCCACGCACCCTGTTGCTGGGTGCTGCCGCGCAGTTCGGTATTTTCGCCGCCTTGATGGGGGCGTTGGCTCTGAATTTTCTAGGGTTGGAGTTTTCCCTATCGGATGCGGCGGCCATTGGCATTATCGGTGGCGCGGATGGCCCCACCTCGATCTATGTCACCACCAAACTGGCGCCACACTTACTCGGTGCCATTGCTGTAGCCGCATATTCCTACATGGCGCTGGTGCCGATTATTCAGCCTCCCATTATTCGTGCGCTGACGTCGGAAAAAGAACGCCAGATAAAAATGGAACAATTGCGTCCTGTCAGTCGAGTGGAAAAAATTCTGTTCCCGATTTTGCTGTTAGTGTTGGTGGCCCTCGTGCTTCCCGATGCCGCGCCGCTATTGGGCATGTTCTGCTTGGGTAACCTGATGAAGGAATCCGGTGTTGTGAACCGGTTAGTGGATACCACCAGTAACGCGCTGATTAATGTGGTAACCATCATGCTGGGGTTAGCCGTGGGCTCGAAACTCAGCGCCGACAAATTCCTAGTGATGGAAACCCTGGGCATTCTAGCCTTGGGCCTGGCGGCGTTCATGATTGGCACCGCAACCGGCGTGTTAATGGCTAAGCTGCTCAACCGCGTTAGTCGCCACCCGGTTAACCCCATCATTGGCGCTGCCGGTGTCTCCGCCGTGCCTATGGCGGCACGGGTGGCTAACAAGGTAGGGCTGGACGCCAACCCCCATAACTTCCTTCTGATGCACGCCATGGGCCCTAACGTGGCTGGAGTTATCGGCTCTGCTGTGGCCGCCGGCGTGCTGCTCAACTTTGCCGGCTGATCGATTTTCCCCGCGGTGGCCCCAGGGTCACGCGATCCTTTGCTGCCACGGGGAACCCGCAGAGTTATAGTACGTCGAAGACGCAATCCCCCGCCCTTCGATGGAGTTCTCCCGTTGCCGCTGACGCTACAAACGCTGACTGAAAAACTGTATCGGATCCGACATATCTGGGCGTTTATCAGTTTTTCGTTGGGCCTGAGTAGTTATTTCCTAGTGGATCGCCAGCCCTGGCTGGCGGCGGTACTCACCGGGCTGTTGGTGTTGAGCTGGTTATTACTGCTTACCGAAGGGATCTGGCAGAACAAATTCATCGGAACCCGTTTTGATGGCTTGCCCCAGGGCATGCTCAAATTGTTATTGCAGGCAGTGCATCAAGAGGCATTCTTTTTCAGCTTGCCATTCGTGTTGCTGCAATGGTCCGGTGGCGCGGAATATATTTTCTTCACCACCCTGGTGGTCAGTGCGGCCTTGGCCAGTATTATTGATCCGGTCTATTTTTGGCTGGCCCGGCATCGGGCGCTGTATTTCGGGTTCCACGCCTGGGCGTTGTTTGTGGCCCTGCTAGTGCTGTTGCCGCTAATCTTTCACTGGAGTACCGACTCGGCCCTGGCGTGGGCAGGCTGGCTCACCGCCCTGTTTGCCTTGCCCAGCTTCTGGCGGTTTGGCGGGCCACGAAAGTGGTTTCGCTGGCTGGGGCTGATACTGATCTCGTGCCTAATTGCGCTGGCCCCGCGCTGGCTAGCCCCGCTGGTGCCACCGCTAACGTTGTCTTTGCAGGAGCGCGCCGTCGCTTTGTCATTCAATCGCGCCGAGCGCAAGCCGCTGGTGAGTGGCGAAGTTTTTAGCGCAAACGAAGTGGCCGAAGGGCTGTATGCCTACACCGCCATCAAGGCGCCATTGGGGCTCGGGCAGGAGGTGTACCACTACTGGTTCCGCAACGGCGAACAGGTGGACCGCATTCCATTGAAAGTCTCTGGCGGGCGGGAATCGGGCTTTCGCACCTGGTCCCACAAACGCCACATTCCTGTGCCGTCACAGGGGCACTGGCGGGTAGAAGTGCGTACCGGGGATAACCAGATCATCGGCGTGATGCG
>AZII01001895.1_pt1 | contig 12687 bp, 8 predicted proteins | sample 359141 | NCBI WGS metagenome assembly AZII01 (sample SAMN02429717, study PRJNA222665) | marine sediment metagenome | biome: Sediment sample; isolation source: enrichment culture of sample MGS-BIZ(AMM) from oil contaminated site at the... | place: Tunisia: Bizerte Lagoon | collected 2012-09-08 ... | reverse complement strand
GTGTTGTTCTGGACTGTATCACCAGCCTGCAGAACGGCGCTGACCTGTTGTGGATTGAGACTGAGAAGCCTCACGTTGGCCAGATTGCAGAAATGGTTAACCGCATCCGCGAAGTGGTGCCGGACGCCAAGCTGGTTTACAACAACAGCCCGTCCTTCAACTGGACCCTGAACTTCCGTCAGCAGGTATTTGATGCTTGGGAGAAAGAAGGTAAAGACGTGTCCGCTTACGATCGCGACCGTCTGATGAGCGCTGATTACGACAGCACTGAGCTTGCTCAGCTGGCTGACGAGTGGACCAAGAACTTCCAGCGTGATGCGTCCCGTGAAGCAGGTATCTTCCACCACCTGATTACTCTGCCGACTTACCACACTGTTGCTCTGTCTACCGATAACCTGGCTAAAGGCTACTTCGGTGACGAAGGCATGTTGGCTTATGTTGCAGGCGTTCAGCGTAAAGAAATCCGTCAGGGCATCGCTACTGTGAAGCACCAGGACATGGCCGGTTCTAATATCGGTGATGACCATAAAGAGTACTTCTCCGGCGAAGCTGCACTGAAAGCTGGCGGTAAAGACAACACCATGGGTCAGTTCGAGAACACCTAATTCTCGATAGATTCAAGGTAAGTCTTTAAGAGGCGGCCTCCGTAAGGGGGCCGCTTTTTTTGTGCTGAAAAAAAACGTCTTCCACCACAGTAAAATGCGGGTAGTTGCCCCATTCAGCCAGGGTGGGCGAAACCAGAAACAGTTGAGCTAACACAAAACAGAGAAAGCAGTGTTTGATGATGTACCGCGAGGCTGAATGGAATAATGCTGCACTCTAACTAGAGTACGATTCGGCACGCGGTGGTCGCATCACCTATATGAGATAATCGGTGGCCGGGACCGAATATGCCGAGGGGATTAACGAAGAGGATTGACCAACGGCCAGTTGGCCATTGGTCAAATAAAGGGGCAGGGAAGGTTAAAGCGGTATCGGACAGTTGAGTCAGCCGAATTTTTTCTTGGTAGTACTGATGCATAGTTTGGTTGCGATGCCAAAGGGGTCACCTGGAATACGGCCACAGGCTTCTTTGGCAGCGTAGGCTTTAGCGCACTCCGATGTAGTAGAGGAAACCACACTGGCGGGTGTGTTTGCTGCAGGAAAGGTACTTGCCGGTTGGCTCGGCGCTGTGGGCTTAGCTATGGTGGCGGCTGGAGAGGGAAAGCCATTGCGAATTTTCAACAAGGGATCCATATACACCCCTTCTTCGCCGAAGCTGCTTTCGGTGGCGCTAACGCAATCGTAGGTATTTTCAATTCTGAAATAATCCACCGACTGGCCCATGTCTTTACAGTACACACTTTGTTCACCGGTATGGCTGGGAACAATAAAAACACCATGCTGAACACCATCTCTCTGGGTAAGAACGGTACCGTTATGCGTCCAGGTGCGGTTCATGAAGCGGTCCTCTTCTTGCCACCGCATTCTGATGCTATTGCCGGTTTTATTGACAACAGTCTGCCGTATCAGAGTAATGCCTTGGTACGGGGCTTGGGTAGTTGAGGCAACATAGTGAGCGACATACATGGGTTTATCGATAAACCGGGAGGTATCGATATCGCCTTTCTTGAGCCGATCGGTTTTTTGCCAAGTGGTTTTAATAACAGGAAAATCGTTTAGGCCACTATCGCGACGGTAGCGTTTTACGGTAATGCGAGACTTACCCAGGTCGCTTTTTCTCCATGAGCCATTGATATTGATTCGATTCTTGATGTGGTTGGTGTAAACCGCATGAATATAAACCGGGTGCCGGAAGGCATCGGGCAATTGTTTCAGTTCCACCACCATGTTCGGGATGGTGTGCATCTCAACGGCGCTTAACGCCTGACATCCGGCTGGAGTTGAGCGAACGCTAATCTGTTCATAGCCAACAGTGGAAAGGCTTTCAATCGTAGCGCTTTTACTGGGTGGATTAATCATCTCGGGGCTGAGTCTGGCAATCTCTAAAGCCCGTTCCTGCGGCAAGGCGCATTCAGTCAGACTGGGGAAATCGTCATACACTTCACCGTTGGCGTAGTCCTGCTGGTAGTGAGTGAAGAAATCCGACTCAAGGAGGCTTATATCAAATTGTGTTTGTGTGGGCCAGTGGTCCAGAGGATCAACAACCTCGGCATACAAGGCGTTCTGAGCAGCGTTGGTTTGAGCGAGTTGTTGATGAGGTGCGGCGCAGCCGACCAGAAGGCTAGCCACAACAGCGAGCCGCAATGGTTTCAAGATGGTCATGACCTTCCCCCGATCATTATTTATAACGTAAAACCCCCGATCAAACCGTTGCTAATGTAGCAGTTGGCAGCTACTGAGCGGATATCCTATATGGGGGATGAATAAAAGGAGGGTGCCTGGATAACCAGGCCTGGTTGGGGTGCGGATAGATAAAAAATAATAAGGCGGCCAAGTGGCCGCCTTATTATTGAACGCAAGGTGTTATTCGTAATCGAACGAAAAGTGCTCAGCGCTCAACTGCATGGTGCTTTTGGTGGGCTTGAGAGCCGCTTCGGCATGGCCCTTGGCGCTGGGCAGCATGCGGTCGAAATAAAATTCTGCGGTAGCCAATTTGGCTTTGTAGAATTCTGCCGGCTCTTTGCCGCCATTTTCCAGCTTGTCAGTGGCAACACCGGCTTGCAGCGCCCAGAAGTAAGCCATCATGGCGTAACCGCTGTACATCAAGAAGTCGTAGCTGGCAGTGGCCACCATATCGCGATCCTTTGCGGCCACCAGCATGATGCGTGTGGTTAGGTAGTTCCACTCGGCAGCAATTTTCAGCAGCTTCCAGGCGAACGGACGCAGCTTGGGATCACGTAGGTTCTTGGTGCCGAAATCCACCAGTTTTTTGGAGAATTCACGCACACACTTGCCGCGGGAAGACAGCAGTACCTTGCGGCCAAGTAAGTCCAGCGCCTGGATACCGGTGGTGCCTTCGTACAGAGTTGAGATGCGCGCATCGCGAGCGATCTGTTCCATACCGTGTTCTTTAATGTAACCGTGGCCACCGAAAACTTGCATGCCTTCGTTGGCCGCTTCCAGGCCTTTTTCAGTGAGGAAGCCTTTCAGGATCGGCGTAAGGAAACCCAGCTCGCTATCCCAGTGGTCGTACTTTTCCATGTCGTCTTCGAGCATGCCAGCGATCATGTTGTCTGCGTACTGGGCAGCGTAATAAATCATCGCGCGGCCGCCTTCGGCAATAGCCTTTTGCTTGAGTAGCATGCGGCGTACGTCGCCGTGATGAATCAAGCTGTCAGCGATGGCATCGGGCTCTTTCTTGCCGGACAGTGCGCGCATGGACTTGCGCTCTTTGGCGTAAGGTAGTGCCCCTTGATAAGACCGTTCTGCATGGGCCACACCTTGCATTGCCGTACCGATACGGGCGCTGTTCATGAAGGTGAACATGCACTCCAGGCCGCCGTGTTCCGGGCCGATCAAAAAGCCGGTGGCTTCATCAAAATTAATCACGCAGGTGGCGGATGCCTTGATGCCCATTTTCTTTTCCAGGGAACCACAGCTTACGCCGTTGTGTTCACCGATTTTGCCGGGCAAGTACTTGGGTACGATGAACAGGGAAATTCCCTTAGTACCTTTCGGTGCATCGGGTAGGCGGGCCAACACGATGTGGATAATGTTTTCGGTTAGGTCATGATCACCGGAGGAAATGAAAATCTTGGTACCGGAGATTTTGTAAGAACCGTCTTGCTGCGGGTCGGCTTTGGTTTTTACCTGGCCCAGGTCGGTGCCGCACTGAGGTTCAGTTAGGCACATGGTGCCGCCCCAGGTGCCTTCGGTGAGCGGTACCAGGTAATCCTGTTTCTGTTCTTCGGAACCGTGCATCTGGATAGTGTTCATGGCACCCAGAGATAGCCCCGGGTACATGGAAAAGGACCAGTTAGCCGTGGCCATCATTTCCTGTTTAATCAGGCCCAGAGACATGGGCAGGCCTTGGCCGCCCACTTCTACCGGGTGGCTCAGACCTTGCCAGCCGCCAGCGATGAATTCGTCGTAGGCTTCTTTGAAACCCTTCGGGGTGGTCACCACGCCATCTTCCAGTTTACAGCCTTCCTCGTCACCGCTCTGGTAAAGGGGCGCAATAGTGTTTTCACATAATTTGGCCATTTCACCGATAATGGCTTCCACCATATCGGGGGTGGCTTCTTCACCATTGGGCTGAGCCTTGTAGTGACGCTCAAAATCGAACACTTCGTTCATCAAAAAGCGCATATCGCGCACGGGAGCCTTGTAGGTTGGCATAGCAATCACCCTAAGAAAACGGATTAACTGTCAGGAACGGACAGCGCAACAGGGCAGGCATTGTTGGGCAATTCAAGGATGAAGGCATTGACTGCCAAGGCGCCGCACGGTTGGCGTTAGGGTGAATGGGTGTAAACACAATGCTGGGGAAAAATCGGTAAGCGACAATGTCATTATAGTGGTCTTCTACCCGAACTTCTTCCCAGCGCTTTATGCTTGGAGGCCGGCACATTGGCTCAATAACAGCATACTTTGCATGTGCTTTGCGCGGCCTTATCCGGGAAGTTTCAGCCCGGCCATGACGACCGTGCCGTTTTCAACAGACCTTGCTCTTAGCCGCAGGCCGCTGACACGCACCGTATCACCCACTACGGTTTGTTTTCCCACTTGTTTGGTGAAGATCTCGGCCACGGTCAGTCCTTGCCAGAGTGGTGGAGGGGCTTGTACCCCATACACCGCAATCAATTGCGCTACCGGGGTTTTGCCCAGCACGCTGAAGTCGCCGTAATAACGTTTCTCATCACTGCTTAATTTATGGCATAGGTCGGACAGGCCGGATTTGTGTGATAGTGGTGCGAGCCAAGCAATCAGGTCGCCGGGTTCAATTTTGGGATCATCACTGAGGCTGAGCACCCGCGTGTTGCGATACAAAATCAACGGAGTGCGATCGTTTTCCCCCAGTTCCCCCAAGTTCTTGCCTACGGCCTTGGCGCCGTCTTCCACTTCAAACTGCATCAAGTAGCGATCTCGAGGGGCGGCCAGGGCCACGGTTTGTTTCGGCTCGGTGGGGCGCGGCACCGAGACTTTCAGTTTGCGGGCGACAAAACGCAGGCTTGCGCCTTGCCCAAGCAGAGAAATCAGCACCACCACGAGGGTAATATCAAATAGCAGATAGGTTTGTTCCACGCCGGCCAGTAGCGGGAAAACGGCCAGTACAATGGGCACGGCACCACGTAACCCGGTCCAGGCAATAAAGGTTTCTTCGCGCCAAGTAAAACGGAAGGGTAGCAGGCTAATCCATACGGATAGCGGGCGGGCTAGCAACATCAAAAAGGCTGCCACGGCGAGGGCATAGGGAAGGTTTTCGATGAGTCGCGACGGCGTCACCAGCAGACCCAAGATCAGAAACATGCCGGACTGGGCCAGCCAGGCCATGGAGTCCATGGCTTTGAGCACATTGTCACCGGTGCCGCCCCGGCGATTACCGGCTACCAAGCCGGTCAGGTATACCGCCAGAAAACCGGAGCCGCCTACCAAATTGGTAATGGCAAACACCATGGCGCCACCGCTGCACAGCAGTAAAGCATGTAGCCCTTCGTTGCTACGCACCCGCAGCAACACTTCGCTGATCACGGCCCCCAGCAACAAGCCCAGCAGGATGCCCAAACCAAACTGTTGGATCAGAGTGACCAGCATCCCCGCGCCCCACTGGGCATCCGGGTCCACCAACATGCCTACCAGCATCAGGGTAATAAAGATGGCCATGGGGTCGTTGAGACCGGATTCGATCTCCAGGGTACTTGCCACACGTTCATTCAGGGTGACGCCAGCGCCTTTGATAACACTGAAAACGGCCGCCGCATCGGTGGAGCCGATAATACCGCCCAGCAGCAGACCCCCCCGCCAGTCCACCCCGATTAACCAAGTAGTAAAAGCGCCCACCAGGGCGGCAGAGATGGCCACCCCTAAAGTAGCCAGGCTAAGGGCGGGGCGTAGGCCCAATTTGAAGGTGCTTAATCGAGTGCGTAGGCCGCCATCGAGCAGAATCACCGCCAACGCGATATTGCCAATCACATAAGCGGTGGAGAAATCATCAAACTCGATGCCGCCTAGGCCGTCTTCCCCGGCCACCATGCCCACCACTAGAAAGATGAGCAGGGACGGCACCCCGAAGCGAGCGCTCAGAGAACCCAGTAGCAGGCCGGTGAACATCAGACCGGTGCCGATCAGCAGAAAGATATTCAATGATTCCAAATGCGTTCCTAGTTAAGTGAGAACAGAGTTATAGAGTACAATAGCTTACACGGAACCGGCGGTGCGATTCAGGCCAAGCTCAAAACTCTTTTCGCCACCCAGGCACCTTCACGGTGTTGGGGGGCGCGCCTTCAGCTACTTTATGCGTGGCAGGAGCGGTGGTTGAGTTGCGGCTTGCACCGGCAAGATTACGGTAATCGGCTTGGCGGCGAGGGTTTTCGGTTCCTGCCTATTGCGAGAGGCTTGCAGCGTGAAGCGTACTCTCTATACTAGCGCGCCCGGTTGACTATATTTTGAGCAGCAGGCCAGCCCTGCAAGGTAAGTGCAGCATGGATTTTTCCCAGCGATTTGGCGTGATTGTGATTGGCGGCGGCCATGCCGGAACCGAAGCGGCACTGGCATCCGCACGTATGGGCGTTTCCACGCTGTTGCTTACTCACAACATTGAAACCCTGGGTCAGATGAGCTGTAACCCAGCCATCGGCGGCATCGGCAAGAGTCATCTAGTCCGTGAAATTGATGCTTTGGGCGGGGCCATGGGCCGTGCCACTGATAAAGGCGGTATCCAGTTTCGCGTCCTCAATGCCCGTAAAGGCCCAGCAGTGCGCGCCACTCGTGCCCAAGCCGATCGGGAACTCTATAAGGCCGCCATCCGCGGCACCCTGGAAAACCAGCCCAACCTGACCCTGTTTCAGCAAGCGGTGGACGACCTGGTGGTGGAAAACGGTCGCTGTGTGGGTGTGGTCACTAACATGGGCCTGCGTTTCATGGCCGACGCGGTGGTACTCACCGCTGGCACCTTCCTGGGCGGTGTGATCCATATTGGCCTGGATAACCATCAGGGCGGGCGCGCCGGTGACCAGCCGTCTAATGCACTGGCATGCCGTTTACGTGAACTGCCGTTTCGGGTTGATCGTCTAAAAACGGGTACGCCGCCGCGGATTGACGGCAAGAGCGTGGATTTTTCGGTGATGGAAGAGCAGTGGGGGGATAACCCGCTGCCAGTGATGAGCTACTTGGGTAAGGTGGAGGAGCATCCGCAGCAAGTGTGCTGCTACATCACCCATACCAATGCGCAGACCCACGACATTATCCGCAGTGGTTTTGATCGCAGCCCCATGTTCACCGGAGTTATCGATGGGGTGGGGCCGCGTTATTGTCCGTCCATCGAAGACAAGGTAAACCGCTATCCGGACAAAGACAGCCATCAGATTTTCGTGGAACCGGAAGGGCTCAATACCCACGAGTTATATCCTAACGGCATTTCCACCAGCCTGCCGTTTGATGTGCAGCTGCAGGCGGTGCGCTCCATCCGCGGCTTTGAAAACGCCCATATCACCCGCCCTGGTTATGCCATCGAATACGATTATTTTAATCCCCAGGACCTCAAGCACAGCCTGGAAACTCAGCATATGCCGGGGCTATTCTTCGCCGGCCAGATCAATGGCACGACCGGTTACGAAGAAGCGGGCGCCCAGGGATTGCTGGCGGGCCTGAACGCGGCCCGGCTGAGTCAGGGTAAAGACGCCTGGACCCCCCGCCGCGATGAAGCCTATATAGGCGTACTGGTGGATGACCTGATTACCATGGGGACTCAAGAGCCCTACCGCATGTTCACTAGCCGCGCCGAATACCGGTTGTTGCTGCGTGAAGACAACGCGGATCTGCGCCTCACAGAGAAGGGCCGTGAGCTGGGATTGGTGGGTGACGAACGTTGGGCGGCCTTCAACGCCAAACGTGACGGCATGGCCAGCGAAGAGCAGCGTCTTAAAACCACCTGGGTGCGGCCAAAAACGCCAGAAGCTGAGGCGGTGAATGCGTTAATCGAAAAGCCGTTGACTCATGAATACAATTTGCTCGACCTGCTCAAGCGCCCTGAGCTGACCTACGCCAATTTAGCGGAAGCGGTGGCGCTGGCGGACCGCCCGGATAGTGCAGTCATTGAGCAGATGGAAATTCTTGCCAAGTACGCAGGCTATATTGATCGTCAGGCAGACGAAATCGAAAAACTGCGGGCCGCAGAAACCACCGCCCTGCCGGTGGAATTTGATTATGGCCAGGTAAAAGGCCTATCCAATGAGGTGAAGCAAAAGCTCTGCGAGATTCGTCCGCAGACCTTGGGCCAGGCGGGCCGCATTCCCGGCGTCACCCCGGCGGCTATTTCCTTACTGATGATTTACCTGAAAAAACATCACCATCAAAAGAAGGCCGCCCAACAAGCATGAGTCTTTCCAGCACTCTGACCCAGGGAATTGATGCCCTTGGCCTTTCCTTGAGCGACGATCAGCAGCGCTTGTTACTCGCGTATGTGGATCTGTTGGTTAAATGGAACCAGGCCTATAACCTCACCGCGATCCGCGACCCACAGGAAATGGTGACCCGCCATTTGTTGGATTCTCTGGCTGTATTGGCCTACCTGGAAGAAGGCGATACCCTGGATGTGGGGACCGGTGCCGGTATCCCCGGGGTTATTCTGGCGGTGGCTCGCCCGCAGCAAGCCTTTGTGCTTCTGGATTCCAACGGTAAGAAAACCCGTTTTGTCCGTCAGGCCCGCCGCGAATTAGGGTTGGATAACGTGGAGGTTGTGCACGGTCGCGTGGAACAGTACCGTAAAGCCCCATCACAGATCATTTGTCGCGCTTTTGCTTCCTTGTCGGATATGCTGGCGTTGATGACGCCCATAATGACCGATAATACCCGCCTATTGGCAATGAAAGCGGCCAGCACAGAAGAAGAGCTGGCCACCCTGCCGGCGCAGTGGCAAGGGCGCCATCACACCCTGACAGTGCCGGGCTTGGATGAGCCTCGCACCTTGGTGGTAGTGAATAAAGCTTGATAGTGAACGGGGGCCGTCAGGCACCCTGTCTCAAGCGTCAGGCGTAAAATCAAGGAGAACGCAGTGACCACCGTATTTGCCGTAGCCAATCAGAAAGGCGGCGTGGGCAAGACCACCAGCAGTGTGAATCTGGCGGCGTCGCTGGCGGCCACCCGCAAGAAGGTGATGCTCGTGGACATTGATCCACAGGGCAATGCCACCACCGGGTCAGGCGTAGATAAGTTTGATACCGATTACACTATTTATGATGTGCTGTGCGATGACGTGGCTATCGAGCAGGCGGTGACGGACACCCCGGAAGATTCTGGGTTTGATCTGATCGCCGCCAATGGTGATTTGACCGCGGCTGAGGTTCAGTTGTTGGACATGAGTGCTAAGGAGTTTCGTTTGCGTAACGCCTTAGCGCGAGTCCGTGATCAGTACGATTACATCCTTATTGATTGCCCGCCGTCCCTGAACATGCTCACCGTCAATGCGCTGACGGCGGCAGACTCAGTAATAGTGCCCATCCAGTGTGAGTACTACGCCTTGGAAGGCTTGACCGCACTGATGAACACCATTGAGAAAATTCGCATGGTACTCAACCCGAAGCTGCACATCGGGGGTTTACTGCGCACCATGTATGACCCACGCAACAGCCTCTCCAATGATGTGTCCAACCAGTTAATTAGCCATTTCGGTGACAAGGTGTATCGCACCATTATTCCCCGTAACGTGCGGTTGGCGGAGGCGCCCAGTCATGGTGCGCCAGTGATTACCTATGATCCAAAATCCCGCGGTGCGGTTAGCTATTTGGCGTTGGCCGGCGAGATTTTGCGCCGGGAGCAGGCCATCAAGGCCCAGCCTGTCGCAGCGTCATGATGGCGGCATCCGGTAATATTTTTTTTGGCGGGCGGAGTGTGTCCGCAGCGTCAGGCGCCGAGCGTCTGGCGTCATGCGTATCATCAAGGATTAACCATGGCGGCAAAGCGTAAACGCGGTCTCAGCAAGGGCCTGGATGCCCTGCTCAGCAGCAACGAGTCCTACCAGCGGCATCAGGAAGAAGTGAGCCTACAGAATCAGGGCGAAACGAGCGGTGAGCCCAGTCTGCGCCCCCGTGATGGCGAATTGCGCCACCTGCCTGTGGAGTGCATGGAGCGTGGCCGTTACCAGCCACGCCGGGATATGTCACCCGATGCCCTAGAGGAGCTGGCTGAGTCGATTCGTGCCCAAGGCGTGATGCAGCCCATCGTGGTGCGCCCCTTGGGCGATAAGCGCTACGAAATCATCGCCGGTGAGCGCCGCTGGCGTGCCGCACAGATGGCCGAGCTGGACACCATTCCAGCGGTTATTCGCGAAGTGCCCGACGAAGCCGCCATCGCCATGGCGCTGATTGAAAATATCCAGCGGGAAAATCTCAACCCAATGGAGGAGGCCATCGCGCTGGGCCGATTGAAAGAAGAATTCGGGCTCACCCATCAGCAAGTGGCCGATGCGGTGGGTAAATCCCGCGCCATGGTGACCAACTTGCTACGGTTGATGAGCCTGGAGACCGACGTTAAGAAGCTGCTGGAGCACGGCGACCTGGAAATGGGCCACGCTCGCGCCCTGTTAGCGCTGACCGGCAACAAACAGGTTGAGGCTGCCCGCACCGTGGTGGCCAAAGGGCTGTCAGTACGCCAAACCGAAGAACTGGTCCGCGATTTTGAAAAAGCCAAACCTGCGAAACCGGCGGCCCCTAAAGAAGACCCTAATGTGAAGGCGCTAATCAGCGACTTGTCTGATCGCTTGGGGGCGCCGGTGCAAATTCAACAACAGGGGAAAAAAGGCAAGCTAGTGATCAGCTATAACAGCTTGGATGAATTGGATGGCATTTTGGCTCACATCAAATAGCAGGCCTGCGTATTGCTGTCCGAAGGGATAATTTGCAACTAGCTGTTTCCGTAGCATCTCGTTAGCCGTGCGGACCTTGATGGCAGAGATCAGGGTTTGGCGATCGCCCCATTTGCGCTATTGCAGGCAGGATGGAAGGCTGAGCGGGGGTATACAAAAATATCTCAATAGGCGGTGCTTTTTCATGAACTGTGTTCAGCCCTGCTTTGTGGAGATCAGGTGAAAGAAAGTCGCCAACAAACCCTAAAGTTTGCCGAACAATCCGCCCGTTACGGTTGCCACTTGCGTGCCAACTCCATATACTTCGCCGCGCTAAAGATCAGGGGTGCTCGAGACCTTAGCGCTTGGTGCGGCATCATTTTGCATCAGCCAAGAGGCTCAAGGTGACCAGCAACGAATTTCAGCCCAACAGAGCATTGTTCTGGGGCTTAATGTGCGCTCAACTGACCACGATAGTGGTATTTGGGTTGCTGGTAACCGGGTTGGCTGGCGTGTTCGCCGGTCTAGTGGCTGTCTGGGGCGGCACTATCAGCCTGATCGCTTATGCTTGGGGTGGCTTCCAGATATGGATGCACCCAGGCAACCGTGCGCCAAAGCGTATGGCTACCGCAGCAATGCGGGCCGAGATGGGCAAGATCGCAATTATGCTATTGCTGTTCTGGCTAACATTCTCCAAGGTCCCTGAAGCGCGGGAAATGAAAATTGCAATGGTTCTGCTGTTAGGCTTCTTGCTAGCCCAGGTTGTGGGTTGGATTCAGGTAGCACGCCTCGACGGGCAAACAGCAGGGCAAGACAGGCACAACGACTAGCCTGTAGGCATCGGCTCTCTATAGAGGTTTGACATGGCAGCGAACTCCGCCGGCGAGTATATCAAGCACCATCTGGGCAATCTGACCTATGGCAAACTGCCGGAAGGCTATGTCCGTGAATGTCACGGTCATGCGGAGACTCTGAGCCAGGCAACCTGGACCATGGCGTGTAACGGCACCGAAGCCAAAGATATGGGTTTTGCAGCCTTTCACGTTGACTCCTTAGCTTGGTCTGGCGGTCTTGGCATTATCATGTGCCTGTTGTTCTGGTTGGGCGCGCGTAAAGCGACTGCCGGTGTGCCTTCTGGTTTCCTTAATTTTGTGGAAATCATCATTGAGTTTATCGATACACAGGTGCGTGACTCTTTCCACGGCAAGAGCAAGTTGATTGCGCCGCTGTCGTTGGTGATCTTCTGTTGGGTGTTCTTGATGAACCTGATGGATCTGATCCCGGTGGATTTCATTCCGAAGACATTTGAATGGGTGATGGTGACCTTCTTCGGTTGGAGTGCACACGAAGCCTATTTCAAGATTGTTCCCAGCACCGACCCGAACATTACCTTGGGTATGTCCTTCAGCGTGATGTTCCTGATTATCTTCCTCACCATTAAGACTAAGGGTGTGGGCGGTTTTGTGGGCACTCTAGCGTTGCATCCTTTTGAATCCGGCAACCCGGTGGTCAAGGCGCTTCTGATCCCGATTAACCTGTTGCTGGAAACCATTGCTCTACTGGCCAAGCCGGTATCTCTGGGCCTGCGACTGTTCGGTAATATGTACGCGGGTGAGTTTGTATTTATTCTGCTGGCAGCGATGATGGGCACCTGGCAATTCATCGGTGCCTGGCCTTGGGCGGTGTTCCATATTTTGGTAATCACCCTGCAGGCATTTATCTTCATGGTTCTGACCATCGTGTAT
>AZII01012814.1_pt1 | contig 12729 bp, 8 predicted proteins | sample 359141 | NCBI WGS metagenome assembly AZII01 (sample SAMN02429717, study PRJNA222665) | marine sediment metagenome | biome: Sediment sample; isolation source: enrichment culture of sample MGS-BIZ(AMM) from oil contaminated site at the... | place: Tunisia: Bizerte Lagoon | collected 2012-09-08 ... | reverse complement strand
AAATACAGGGCGGCGGCGCCGGCAGCATGCGGAGCAGCCATGGAGGTGCCATCAATGCTGGACGTCTGTGTATCGGATTGATACCAGGCCGAGGTGATGTCGCTACCCGGTGCAAACAGGTCTACACAGGCGCCGTAGTTGGAAAAAGAGGAGCGCTGGTCCTGGCGAGTGGTCGCACCGACCGTCAGCGCTTCAGGCACCCGGTTAGGGGAGCCGTTACAAGCGTTGGTGTTGTCATTACCTGCAGCCACGACCATGGTCACGCCCGCTGCCACAGCGTTGGAAACGGCGGTATCCAGGGCGGTGGAAGTGAAGCCCCCGAGTGACATATTGGCGACGGCGGGTTTCTGGTGATTACCAGCGACCCAGTCGATACCGGCGATAACGGCAGAGGTGCTACCGCTGCCGTTACAGTTAAGGACCCGTACTGGGATTACGTTGGCCTGTTTGGCCACACCATAGGTGCTGCCCGCTGCGGTGCCCGCTACGTGGGAGCCATGGCCGTTACAGTCTTCGTAATTGTCAGGGTCAACGCTGCCGCCGAACAGAAAACCCAGCGCGCCGTCGGCGACAAAGTTACGTCCGGGCACTATACGACCTGTAAACTCCTGGTGGGTGGTGCGCACCCCGGTATCCACCACGTAGATGTTTACGTCGCGGCCGCCGTTGTCGGGGTATTGGAAGCTGTTATCCAGTGGCAGGGCCGGTTGATCGACGCGGTCCAGCCCCCAGGTGGCGTTATTCTGCACTGCCACCGTGGTGACGATGCGGTCCGGCTCAACAGAGATGACGCCGGGCAGAATACCAAGCAAAGACGCTTGAAGGCTGGTCAGCCTGACGGTCATGCCCAACAAGGCGTTGTCATAGGTATAGAGCACCTCGCCGCCACCAATGCCGGCCAGCAAGGTTTGAATGGCCGTGGTCAGGCTGTTAAGGCCCAGCTGTTCGGTGATGTTCGGAACCAGGGTGACAATATACTGGTTTTGGATGATGTCCCCGGCTACGGGGCTTTCGGTGTTGTCGTCGGCCCAGGCAGGGGACAGAACGCTGCCCCCCAGGATAGTGGCCAGCACAGCGGCTTTGAATGTCGAACGCGGCATTGAGATACCCCCAGAATGTTTGGTTTGAAAACTAGGGAAACGCCGTGTATCTCTCCATGGGCAGGGTGTAGGTTTTTTGTTGCTATGAAAATGATTCAGGTGCGTGGAAGGCCCGCGCTCACTGGTGTGGCGTAAGAATGAGAACTGGTCGTGAAGATGCGCAGGAGGAGGCTTAAACCAGTCCGCTTAGCTGGGAAACGGTCTTCCAGACCAGCATCTGCATGCGCTGGGAGTTGATGGTTGGCTTCGCCAGGCAGGCAAACACCATATCTTTCACCGGCCAGATACTGATGCAGCCCTCCCGGCAGCGGATAAACACCTCCTCGCTATCCCCCAGTTTCAGCCCCTCCAGTACCCGGTCGCAGGCCTTTTTCATCTCAAAGAACAGCGCGCTCTGCTCATCAAAATCCAGCCCTTCACCAAAGTGCACCACCGGCATCCCGTCGCTGCTGATCAGAGAGACCAGAAGAATCTCGTTGGAGGAAGCGTGGAGGGATTCCAGGGGAGGGGTTAGGGTGGTGAGCTTCATTGTTGTTATCCGTTCTTTGGGGCTTTGGTTCAGCTTAGGGGGCAGGCGAAGATGGGTCAAAAGAAGCTGACAGGCGCTTGTCAGAAAGGGTTGAAGGCGCGGATTAGGGGCTTTACTTTTACTGTCACTATGTACAGTATTTAGGGAAAAGGAGGTCGCCATGATCAGTGAAAAGGATATTCCTGACTGGAACGATGAAAGCAAAGCTGGGCTTTTTGAGTGGTGGCATGAGATGGCGAATAGAGGGATGGCTTTTCATCCCGATGATTCTCCCTCAACCATTGTGTTCATCGAGAGCGGAGAGCCGATGTTTACTGCTGGCGCCTGTCGCAAGCTCGAAAGTATCTTTGTCCGGATGGAGCACCAACACGGGAACAGCATTTACGATGCCGGTTTTCAGGCGGTGTGGGAATGTCTGGCTACAAGTTGATCAAGGATGGTCGAGGGCGGCTGCGAGAACCATCAATTTGGCCGACCAGCGGGTCTCTGTCTGATTTCGGCGTCATTTTCATCAAACTGCAGCCAGCGCACAGCGGTTTCTATTGTTTCCTTGATACCCAGCTTGTTTTTGCCCTTGAGGGCGCATTCCCAGATGGTGAGCGTCTTCCATCCGAGTTTTCGGTATTCGACAAGGTTGGCCGCATCTCTCTTGCGAGTTTGCTCAATCTTCTGCTGCCAAAACTCCTGTCTGGTGCTGGGCCATTTAAATAGATGGCAATCATGGCCATGCCAAAAGCAGCCATTGATCTGGATTATTGCCTTGTATTTGGGGAAAACCAGGTCTGGTTTGCCGGGCAGGCGTTTCTCATGAAGTCGGTAGCGGAAGCCACGCCTGTGAAGCTCGGATCGTATGATGAGCTCTGGCTTTGTGTTCTGCCCCTTGATGTTGGACATCATTCTTGATCGGGTTTTCCGATCAACGACATCAGCCACAATTAATGCCTCCTGGCATATAACTGCTTTCCTGGTATGCTAGCCCAACTAATAGAATCTGGCTTAAGAAATGTCAAAGAATATCAATGTGATAGACCTGTTTGCGGGCCCGGGAGGTCTAGGTGAAGGCTTTAGTGCCTTCGAGCCAAAGGGCAAATCCAAAGGTGGTTTCCGGATTCGTATGTCTGTCGAGAAAGAGGGTAGCGCTCACAAGACGCTCTCTCTAAGGGCTTTGTACCGACTATTGAAGGGCACTGGAGACGCCAGACACTACCATCAATATTTCGCAGGACATACAGATCGATCTGAGTTCCTAGCCAAGGTGCCAGACGCATGGCAGGAAGCAAATATCGAGTCCTTGGGCGGCCCCAAAGCGCTAGGTGAAGACAATGACGTGATTCACAGGCGCTTGAAACAGCTGGTGAAAGAGAAAAAAGGAGAGCCATGGGTGGTTATAGGTGGCCCGCCATGCCAAGCATATTCGCTGGCTGGGCGATCTCGAAATAAAGGAATTAAGGACTACAAGCCCGAGGCGGATAATCGGCATTTTTTGTACCAAGAATATTTGCAGGTTCTTTCGATTATCAAGCCTGATGTATTCGTCATGGAGAACGTAAAGGGTATTCTGACTTCTCAAGTAGGAGGTTCCCGTATTTTTCCATCCATCAAGGCTGACCTAGAAAACCCGTCCAAGGCTGTGCAAGGCAAGAGGGCAAGTGGAAAGCAATACAAGATTTATTCCTTTGTGGCTGAGCCTGATGGATGGGATGAATCTGGCAATGGGTATGCCAATGATTCTGACTACATTATCAAAACTGAAAATTTTGGTGTTCCGCAGGCTCGTCATCGAGTGATTTTGCTAGGGGTGTGCACGGACATTGATCGAACCCCAAGCCTGATAGCAACGCAGGATCCTGTTCATATCGAGACTGTTCTATCTAAAATCCCAAAGCTTAGAAGTAAATTGTCGAAGAAAGCGGATAGCCCTGAGGCTTGGGAAGAGGTTATTAAGGATCAGGCCCGCTCCATGATTAGGGAGCTGGGTCGACGAGGGCGTAATGCGGAACTGGTAGCATGTATTGAGAGAAATGTGGATAGATTACAATCCCAAAGCCCGACTCTTAGCAAGAAGCGAAATAATGATCCTTTTTCAGCAGATACCCCCCAAGGGCTTAAAGCCTGGCTGGGTGATGATCCGCAAGAGGTGTTTAGGAATCACGAGTCTCGTGGCCACATGGAATCAGACTTGGGACGCTATTTTTTCAGTGCCTGCTGGGCGGAAACGTTTTCAGTTGCGGAAAATCCAATCCCAAAAGCGGCAGACTTTCCGGATTGTCTTGCTCCGGCCCATGCAAACTGGAGGTCTGGACACTTTTCTGATCGTTTCAGAGTGCAAAGAAAGGGGCGGCCAGCTACAACAGTGACCAGCCATATTTCAAAGGATGGCCACTACTTTATTCACTATGATCCGGCTCAATGCCGTTCCCTCACTGTTAGAGAAGCAGCCCGGATTCAGACTTTTCCCGATAATTATCTTTTCGAGGGGAATCGGACACAGCAATATGTGCAAGTGGGGAATGCGGTGCCGCCATTTTTGGCGCGGCAGCTGGCAGAAACTGTTTGGCGAATGTTTCAATAGACGAGATGATTTCCCTTTTCCGGATCCCCCCCCCCGACCCCACCTCTTATTCTAAAAGGAGCGGGGGAATATTATTCTGCTGGATCTATTAATGGCTGTGGATTCAGTTAAAGGCGTTTTCAATTCGTTGAAAAAGGAAGGTTCAAGTGTTTGTAAAGGTTATTGACATGAGGCTCTGTAACCAAGAGGAAGGTGTTCTATGCAATTGAAACGGTGCATAATTCGTAGCAACTTTGGTTGAGACACTCTGTTTTACAAAAACCGTCTATGGGGTGGGGAGTGAATTTTTAATATAAATTATTGCTCTTCAATCCGAAAAACCCTCGTCTTTTAATTTTTGTAGTGCCGCCATTGCAATAACGCATTGCTTACCGGATGGCATCTTTCTTGGGATTGCTGAACAGGTTTCTAAAATACCGAGTTCTTTGGGGCTTAGTGATTCTCTCTCGCGAGCCCAGTCACACGCACTTTTCCAGATCTGGCTACCCAATGCATGGACTTCGAGCTCAGAATTCACGCTCTGATCCAGTGCTGCTTCTGATTTCTCGTCCTTGGTTCTGTCTTTTTCCGCGTCTAATGAGATGATCGCTCGCCCAGTTTTATTTGGATAACAAACTTCATTTTCAGAAAGCCAAGTCCAGCAAATCTCTTTTTTGGCCCATTCGCTGATATTCCGAATGCCTGATGGTGGGTTGTTAATAATACGTTGAGAAGCCTCTCCTGCTACCAGTAGCATGGCTTTTAGTTCGGGGGTGACTGTTTGGCTTCTCCAAACAAGATCTAAGTCTATAGTCTTTCCACTCTTGTTGGTGTCATAAACGACTTTGGCTATTCCATATGTTACAATGTTCGCTCTATACCCTCCTTCATACCAGTCAGCATTTGATACCAGCTTCTCCATGGCTTTAAAAATTATATTCTTTGCGACAAGCCGTTTGTACCAAAGCTTATCGAAAGTAGATCCATCCTTTCCCCATTTCCTGCTGATGTTATTGGCAAACTCTGCAAAATTTTTTTGCGCTCCACGGCTTACAATATGAGGAATGCATTCAAAAGTGTTAACGTACTTGGCTAGATCTGTTTTGGTAAAAAATTGCTTGCGAGGAAACTCTGCGTCAAATTTTTTCCGCGCAGCAGGGGATCTTCTGCCACGTTCATCTGCGTACTGACCACGAGCACGTTCATAAAACCATTTGGTCTCCCGGTAACCATCTTCTCCTGCTGGTGCGAGTAGCTGTCTTGAGAGCTCTTCTGTTCGTATATGGAACGGGTGATTTGCGAAAAAATCAGCCGCATTAACTTTGTTTTGGCTGTTCGCGTACTCAGAAATCTGAGGAACAACATCCTCGGATTGGTTGTCTGGGACAATTGTAAGCTTCATTTGTACGTGTATGTTTTCTAATTGTTCTTCAAAGAGCTTCTTCGCGGCATGTAATGAAGCTGTAGTCTGGCCGCCATTCACAATTTGAAGATTGTTTGCTCGAATAAGCTCTAAGCCAGAATCTGTTTTTTCTATCTCAATTTCATCTGCCGTAGCACTTAGTCCATTGTTATAAGAGAAAAACATCTCCGGTTCGTCACGGATCGTATTCCTAATTCCTTGGTTTACTTTTCCTCTTGCCTGGAGAAAGCTTCTGACGTTTGCTTCAAGAAGCCTTGGGCCCCACTTATCGTAAATGGCAGCCAGCTGCTTTCCTGGGATGACTGCCAAGTAGCTCTCAAGAGAACCTTCACCTCCAAAGGCTTTTAGAAGAGGTATTCCGCCACCAAAATCATGCTGAAAATCAATTTTAAGATCTGCTCGCGCCTGTCCTTGATCCATAAACTGCTTAAGCCGCTTGAGGTCCCATACGCTCAAAGTGATCGGCTTACCATCAACAGGGTCAATGGCTTCGGCATCTGTCCTCGCACTAAAATTCCCATTCGTCGCGATTACCAGTTTTATCTTCTCAATAGAACTCCAGCGGGTAGATATAAGGTCTGTCAGGCCAAAAGCTGAGCTTGTTTCCTCAATTTTTTCTCTGAAATCTGGATTTGTGCTGGCAATGAGAAATCGGTATATCCGATTCTGGAGTCGCTCAATATGCATCCTATTAAGAACACGAATCTCCTCATTCGTAACGAAATCACAAAGGATTAGAGATAAAATATTTGAGTTTTCGCTGGGATCTCCGCCATATCCGTCTACTTGTAATTGTTGGCCTGAGTTCTTTGCCTCATAATAAGATCGGTTAGCCTCGTCTATTTCGCCTGCTTCAGATAGAAGATCTGCTACTTTTTCAAAAAAAGCCTCAGCTGTAACGAGGCCCATTGCATCCGCATTACCTTGAATGTCTGCAGTAAAATGATGGTGAAATTCAAGTAGTTCATTCATTGTTTCTGACTTCTCTTGATCACTTGGAGTAGGTCGGTCTTTGTTTCGAATTTGGCGCAGGCTTCGAGAGATAGTGAGTACTTAACCATTTCGACTCCATAAGGAAGTGGTGTTGAAATCCGAGGGAAGTCATCTACGATTTCATAGGTTTGGGATCCACTAACGTGCCAGCGTCTATTTGAATAATCATTCTCCGGATCATATCCAGTTTCGAAAATGGATTCTTCCCATTGATCGAGTGCGTTGACAGAGTCCTCGAAGTGAGTTGCTGTCATATTTACATGGTCATGTAAGCTAAGTCCGTCAGGGGAAATGGCGGAGGATATATTGCAAACTTTAAGAAAAAGCCTGCATCCTTCAACATCAGCGAGCTGATCTTCGGAAGAAATTGAAACGAATGGTTTTGCTGCGACTCTCCGGGTTTTTATTTCTATGCAACACCCAATAAACTCAAAGTCCTTCGATGATCTTGAGGGGCCTTTCCAAGACTCTATTGCTGCCTCAGGACCAATGCCAATGGCTAGATCTCTCAGAAACGAAAGCTCTCCGATAAGGCCTCTCTGTTCTTCAACAGAAAGCCCTTTCCTGCCTTCAGATCTCATAAGGTAATGCCATCGCTGAGTTCGCCTAATGGCTATCAGTAGCGCCTCTTCAATATTTTTTCCTGCCTCTCCGGCGGCAACGACATCTCTGCATAATGTCTCAAATATTTCGATCTGGCTTCGTTCATTCAAAGCAATAACAAAAGCTGGAGAAATATTTGACCTTCGGAATGACAGGCTCAGATTTTTAAGTTTAGGGAGATTTGGAAGTGAAGGTGGAAGTTCTGGAAGTCTTAGCATTAGACCAAGCGTGTCCTTTTCCAAGACAACCCAGAAAAAATCAAACCCTCCCGACATGTCAACTCGCCGAGCTTCTCCTTCCTGCAGTGCGTGCCATGGGTCAGTTGTTGCCGTCATCATCGCTTTCCTGGTCCTCATCATCGTCGTTATCACCAAAAAGCTCTTTGTACCTAACAGCGTTAACCACATATTCCACTTTTTCGCCGGAATGGAGTGATCGCGGAAGGCTCATTCCCCACCCTGTGACAGCTTCTCTAGGGGTTTTATATTCTTCATGACATCCCCTTTCATCGTCAGGAGTAATTGGTGAGACTAGGTGTAGAATGAAGAGTCCATTCTTTCTTACTTTTCTATATATGTAGTCGGGAAAGTTTATTTTTCCCTTCGATATTTTATCCTTGTTGTTTTCTAGGTAAGCTGATTCAGCTTCAATGACTTGCTCTTCGGTAAGTCCGGCTTTTTCTATTCCTCTAGAAGCGAGTCTCATGCCTTTTCCACTAAATGACATGTAATGCAGTGCGGGGTCACCGAAACTAACTTTGCGATTTGCTGGAATAATGGGAAGTCCTAGAGAGTGATCTTCTTCCCCAGTTTGCTTGCTGGTTACCAATACGTCCCAGTGAGACAGCTCGCTTTCTGCTCGTGCATTAATGTATCCGCGTACAGGGGCTGTTTCAGTCGTAACACTCTGTTCGGCATTGCGCCAACCCAGAAGGAAGCGGTCAATTTCATGAACAGGCACATCCCTAAATAAGTACCCCCAATTGTTTCTCTCTCGATAGCCGCCGAGGCCCAAAACACTCTCAATGAATATCCTTGAGTTATTCTTGTTAATGGAGATTGCATTGGCGTCTGTGTTGACTTTCGCTGTTTCGATAAACTGGTTTGAAAGCCCGATTTTTGCCACTACTTTAGAGCTTGAGCCCATTTTATTTCTTGCTGTAACAAGCAGAGAGGCTGGATGACTTCTGACGGCTAAACCAAACATTTTGGGTGTTGCCTTGGCTTTCTCCATTGTCTTCAGCTCTTCATGCAACTCATTTGCTGCTTCAGCAATAAATGAGTACCAGTCTATTGCCTGTTCCGGCATCCATATTCTGCAGAGGTCTTCATAACCATCCCTATATCCGAACCAGCGTCCCATCTGCATTAATGTGTCATACATCATTGTATTCCGGAGGAACCAAGTGACCGTAAGACCTTCTAGTGTTAGCCCCCGGGATAATGAGAAGCCTCCTACCGCGATAACCGTTTGCCCTCTTTCTCCGCTATGGGCATAGTCCAGGTCATTAGCTTTGCTGTTGACCTCGACTACCTTTGCTGCAGCAATCGAGTCCAGCAAGGCGGCTTGCACCTCTTTCCATTCAAATTCAGTGCTGGAATACTCATTTTTCCAGATTTTTTTGAGTTCTAGTAATTCAGGGTCTGATAATCCTTTACTACCAAGAGATGCATTTACTCTTACGGAATCTTTTATGCGGTCTAAGGCTTCATGGATTCGGTTTCTGAGTTTGCTTTGCACTGCGGTAAATCGACTAGCATTAACAAGCATGGAGCAATGCGAGGTTCCGTCACCTCTCAAATCTCTTATGGTTCTGGAAAGCAAGAAAGATCTTAAGGCTGTCAAAAGTGATTGTGGAAGATCATTCAATTCATGATCTATTTTGTGTTTTATTGGAAGGATGTCCTCATTGTCGCTTATATATCTTAACCATTCGGGGTCTCCGTTCTCGGGAATTCCGTCAATAAATATTTTTGATGGACCAAAGTAATTTGTTGGCGCATCTAGTCCAATAATGAAATCCCTTGGAAATAGATCCTCTTTGAGCATTTCATCTTCTTTGTCAGGATCTATAAAGATATTTGCAAACGGGGTTGCTGTGTATCCAACATAGCAACTGCGATTAAACATCCCTAAAAGGTCACGAATCTGTCCATTAATCGTTGTTACTAGGTTTTTGCTATATGCCGTGTTTATGGAAGCGTTGTCTGCCTCATCGTCAATAAGAAGCATGGGCTGATCAATCATTTCAAGATCACCACGCGCACTATTGTCCCTAAGCCAATCTAAAAGATTGCCTAATGTTCGGTGGTTTTTTTTGATTACTAAAACAACGGGAACTTTGTATGAGTCGATCTCGCTGGTATTCGTTGACGCGGTCTCTTTATTAAAGTCTTTGATGGTGTTTGTTAGGCTGACAGGGGTTCTCCTTGAATCAAATTGCCCCACGCCAATTTTATTTCTAGAAGATCCGCGCCCTCTTTCTTGTGTTCTTCCTGTGTCTCGGCCAATAAATCCCTCATCGATCCTTTCTTGAGTTTGGTTTCTAAGGTTGTTGTGAATGCCTGCAATTACGATAATTAATCGGTAGCCTGCGTCTGCGGCCTTGCAAATCAGTCCTGTATAATTTGCTGTTTTTCCACTTTGAACATGGCCAACTACCATTCCCCTGCGGTCCCATTGAGACTGCTTTTCCGGATCTCCCAAGCGCCCCAAGATTTTGTCGGTGACCTTGTCAGTTGAAGTGACAACATCCCTTGGAAGTCCATTCTGCAGCATCAGTTTCTGATATCTTTGCCAATAGAATGGTTCTATCCTAGCCTTTGCATCATCTAGCCAAGGCTCAAAATCATCTCCATCAACGACTGCTCCTAGACCGGCCTTAATCCCCTGCTTGGTTTCTATCTCTCTAGCGATGTTCTCTAATTGGTCTTGGTTTAGATCCGGAGCAACAGAGTTCGCAAGGGCTCCTATCAAAGTACGAAGTTCTTCTTCGGTTTTTCTAGCCTGGTTAAATAAAGCCGATTCGATAACGCCAATCAGCAGGTCGTGGCTGCTATTCTTCACGCTAACTCCTTGTTTCTGACAAACCTGTCTTATTTAGATAGTCTTGGATTATTTTTTTAGTTTCGTGCCAGTTGTCACGCAAAACAGGGTGGCTATGCATTGCGTCTGAAATTCCAACAATGCTTACCCCTGAGCCGAGGAGGGCATCCGCCATAGCGAACACTAATTGTCGAAGTTCCTCTTCGTCTGCGTGATCAGCTACTACTGCTTCGGCATTGCCGACTAGTTCTGCGTGTAGTGTTTCTAAAGGTAGTCCCGATCCGATAATCTTAATACAGCGATAGAACCCATCCGTTAGATGGTCTGGCAGCAGGTTTGCGTATTCCTTAAAAACTGGGTGATCGGAATTTGGGCGAAAATAAACCTGTCCATCCTTTTGAATTCGATTCCAGATTGGATGCTTAGCTTCGTCTACTAACTTTTGCCCGCGTCTTTTATATGTTCGCTTCGATGTGCCAACAAAATGTTCAACGACTTTCTTAAGTCTGTCGCGAACTTGTGGTGGTAGTTGAGCAGATGCTTTCTTGACATCAATTTTCCACTCAGAATCCATGGTGTTGGGTATGTCAACGGCTATTCTGCATAACTTGGTTAGTTCCGTCTGTCGAGTTAGGCCTAGCCAGCCCCCCGATATTATTAAGCGATTCTCTCTGTAAATATAAAGTCCTTGGGATTTAAGGTGCCCTTCAGTTCCACCTAGTTCGTCCCATTCTTCTTGTGTCATTTTTTTGTGGTGAGGGAGCGTGTAGCAACGGATCTTTATAGTCCCTTTGTTTAGTATTATCGCCTCTTCGGGCGTTTTCTGTGTTGATAGATGGGCGGATGCCATTGGATCTATTGGTTTAAGTTTTCTTCCATTAAGGAAAAGGTTTATTTGAGGGTTTCGCCCAGCTAAAAACCGATGAAAAACCAAGCGCAAATGACGCTCTGCCATTCTTATTTCTTCGTTAAGGTGGCTTACTCTTTTTGCCCTGTCTTCACCATACCCCCCGATTAAACGGTCCAGCTTTTGCCAAACCACGATCGTTCCGTGATCAGGTAGAAACTCAGCTCCAGGAATGTCTGAGTGATTATCTAACAGCTCTAAAGACCAGTCGTTCCTTTGAGATACTCTGTCCAGATCCCAGCGAGCGCATGATGCTTCTTCGGAATCCTTAACCGATAATACGGTAAGTGAACGGCATTGAGAAAAGCTCGCGCTTTTCAGGCCTAAGCCGAACCGTCCAAGGTCGTCGCTTGCTCTTGTGTCTGTCGGATTCTTGGAGCCCAAGCGCATCGCTTCCACCAGCTCCTTCTCTGACATCCCCGATCCATCATCTGCGATGATAATAGTTGGCTCTTCGGAGGCAGTGCTAGCTTTTAGCTGTATGGTTCTTGCGCCAGCAGAAATCGAGTTGTCAATCACATCAGCCAAGGCTGTTTGTAGGTTGTAACCAAAGTCTCTATGGCCTTCTATGAGAGAAGAGGCATAAGGTGTTGCGTCTACTTCTCGTATGTACTGGGAACGCTTTGTCGATTCACTCATGCTTTGATACGTAACACCTTAAGATTAGATTTTTTGTTGGCAGGCTTTAGAGGCGGTTTAGATTTCAATAACCTATCAAAAAGTCTAGCCAAATGTGGCCTGCATATCTTTTGTTGGTTAAATACTGCAAGAGAACGTACTAATTTTCTATGCCTGTAGTTGCGCTATTGCAGATTTGTAATGAGCTCCTTCTTGTATCTAAAGCATGGTGTGGTCTCCTGCTGCCGGAATATTGGTTTAGGTCTTGCTCCGTGTGTCCAATATTGGATCGGATCGATAGCCAAAGGGCGGCTTGTATCGCATGCTTGCAGGGTCGTGCAGCCGGCAGATTCTTGGCATCAGGCATCCCCGGCACGCCACAAAATAAGGGCCACCCCGAAGGGGTGGCCCTTATTTTGTGTTGCTGTTTGGTGGGCCGGCGGGAATCGAACCCGGGTCCGTCAGCAATCCATCTGCAGATCTACATGCTTAGCCAGATCTATTGATGTAAGCCCATATGGCCCGGCTGGCAGGTCTCGTCGCGTGCGCGACACCGCTATCGGGACGGCTCTTTCTGGGTTGAGGCAACTTATCTGTTGCTTCTGGGGTGGCGGTGCGGGTTATTCTGAAAATGAAACATATAAGTTGCCTTCTGTCTTATGAGAAACTAATGTGTTTCTTATGATGGAAAAGCAACCTGTGTGTTTACAATGATCAGTTCACTCCTGGAACAGTTGAAGAATCGCCGTCTCGCGCTGGGGCTCAAACAGAGTGACATGATGTTGCGGGTGGGGATTTCCCGGCAGCAGTATCAGCGTCTCGAGTCGAAGGGGAATCCCAGGCTGGATACGCTGGAGCTTCTTGCCAAGGGGCTGAACAGCCAATTAATGCTGGTTCCCAAGGAAAGGCTGGCTGCGGTTCGGGCGGTGCTGGAGCGTGATGCGGCAGACGGCGAGGGGG
>AZII01006387.1_pt1 | contig 12804 bp, 10 predicted proteins | sample 359141 | NCBI WGS metagenome assembly AZII01 (sample SAMN02429717, study PRJNA222665) | marine sediment metagenome | biome: Sediment sample; isolation source: enrichment culture of sample MGS-BIZ(AMM) from oil contaminated site at the... | place: Tunisia: Bizerte Lagoon | collected 2012-09-08 ... | reverse complement strand
CGGATGATCTTTTAGGTCGTATTTTTTCATCATTTTGTATCGGGAAGTGAAACGGCCAAAAAGATCGAAAAGCATCCAACCAAATACAAATAAGCCATTGTTTTATAAAGAAATTTATTCTATTTCTTCGCAGGCAGTTTGATCCGTTTTGCCCCCTCTTGCTCCGTGTGTGCTCCGAGTATAAGTTTTCGGAGCACTCGGAGCACAAAAGGAGCAAAACATGAAAATCACTATCCAGAAACGCGAACCAGACAAGAACGGCCACCGTGCCTTGCGACTGGTCTACTATCACGGTTCCAAGACAGGCCAGAACGGTTCTCGGGCGCAGAAGCGCTCATATGAGCCCCTGAACCTGTTCCTCTACGACAAACCCCGCCTTCCGGCGGAGCGTGAGCACAACAAGACCGTGAATCAGAAGGCTGAGGCCATCAGGGCAAAGCGGCTGTTGGAAATCGAGTCGTCACGACATGGATTGGATGATCGGACCAAGCTTTCTGCCAGCTTCTTCGATTACTTCGACCAGCTGACTGACGAGAAAGCTTCCGGAAGCAAATCCAACCATTCGATCTGGATCTCTACCCGTCACCACCTGCACCGTTACCATGGCTTGTCTGAACTGACCTTTGAGCAAGTCGATAAGCGATTTCTGGAGGGGTTCCGGCATTACCTTCAGCATGAAGCCACTACCAAATCCGGTACCAAACTGGCCAAGAACACGACCAGCAGTTACTTCAACAAGGTTCGGGCAGCGCTCAACCAAGCCTATCGGGATGGCATTGTCCGCGACAACCCGGTTCAACAGGTCAAGTCCATCAAACCGGAGAACACCAAACGAACGTATTTGACCCTCGAAGAGGTCCGGGCTCTGACCAAAGCCGAGTGCCGGTATGACGTGCTGAGGCGGGCTTTCCTGTTTTCCTGCACTACTGGCCTTCGCTGGTCAGATATCCACAAGCTGGTCTGGGGTGAGATAGAGGAATTCGCCGATGGCCACTACCGCATCATTTTTCGGCAGAAGAAGCTGGTGAACGCCGGGAACTCACTGCAATACCTGGATCTTCCAGACTCAGCGGTGAGATTGTTGAACCTGGAGAGTCGCGGTAAGCCAGGTGATAGGGTATTCAAGGGTCTGAAGTACGACTCCTACACCAACGTTGCATTAGCGCAGTGGGTCATGCGGGCAGGAATCACCAAGAACGTCACTTTCCATGCCGGACGGCACACCTTTGCGGTCAATCAACTGGCCAGGGGTGTGGATATCTACTCGTTGTCCCGGCTTCTGGGCCACAGCGAGCTCAGAACCACGGAGATCTACGCGGACATACTCGAAACTCGCCGTACAGAGGCCATGAGGAGTTTTCCTGACATATTTGAGGAGACACTGGACGAGGTTGGGGAATGTGCAGCCTAAGTGACGAGAGGGGCTTTCACAGCCCCTCTTTAAACCTGCCCCACATCATAAACTCCGTCGTCCTGGTCTTCGATGGCTCACCAGGTGCTGAGCAGCCGCCTTTTCGATTTCGTCCGCTGTCGCGATCCGGTTGGACTGGAGCCACTTCAGGATATCTGCGCGGCGAAAGAAAATCCGGTGACCATTTGGCTTGAAGTGTGGGATCTTCTTTTGGGAGGTTAGCTGGTACAGGGTACTTTTCTTCAGCCCCGTATATTCCGCACAGTCTTCAAGACTCATGATCTCCTTGTCGGCCTCCGAGGCCTTGCTGCCACCGATATGATCCAAAATTATTTTTTTGAGGACCATCATGTCCTGCAACACCCGTTGCAGCATTTCTTTTTCTGTCATCTCTCTACCCCTACACCGCCATAACCAAAGTGGGAAAACTGGGAAATTGGGAACACCGTGTCAGTCCTCATGTTCAATCCTCTCCAGTTCTTCAAGCTGTCGCCTAACTTGGTCAGGCCTGAGCGCGAAAAACCGCTGCAAATCTCCATTGACCCTGGTTTTGTAGGTCCCCCGGGAGCGCTCATTACTCACCAGGCAGTCGCGCTGTAACAGCACCTCCACTTCCCTCATGTAATGGGTCGGCAGCCCGAGCCGCTTCAGGAAGTGCGATTTATAGATCAACCACAACTCGCGTCCCTCGTGTGAGCGTCGAAAACCAGCTCCCCCCTGGCCACTCGCTTGTTCAATATCACTGAGACTGCGCTCCCAGACTTTCATGGCTCGCTCCAGCGCTTTGAGAAGCCGGAATTCCTCAGAGTTTCTGGAGTGGCCTCTATTATCCAGCCAAGCCTTCAAGGTTCGGTGGACGGCTGCCAAGGACTCTTCCTCGCTCCAAGGGAGAATGAAATTCCTACTACCGAGACAAAGTGCCGCCCCTATGAGCGCAAACCGCCTGATGACCCGTTGCACCTGCGATGCCATCTGGTCTCGTGTCCAAATACCGCTTAGGCGACCAATTTCGTGACTCAGGTAGCTGTTCAGCTCGTCATGGCGCTCGGTCAGTAACGCAATCCATTCACGGAAAACAGTGCCGTGATAGCGCTGACACGACAGTTTCAGCTCGTCCACGAATTGCTGAGCATGTTTATGACCGTGCAATTCATCAAATGCCCCATGAGTGCCAAAGATTGGAATTTCTACCAAACGTATCTGCTGGCCTGCGCGTAACGGTTTACCGATCTGCTGAAGTAGCTCGGCAATCCAGATTTCGCCGCTACTCAACACCAACGTTCGCCAGTGCGAAGTTGTGGCCAACTCGCCCGAAACGTTGGCGCGTAGCTTCCCTGATCCGTTCATGATCTGATAGATCGCCGTATCGATGTCTTCTGGGCGAGCCATGCCGATCTCATCTAACGGCAACAACATGTCGTTGTGCTCTGATGAGACTGCCGCTAACCCGTTACTGGTTGAGATCCAACTGCGGACATAGCGATTGCTCCCGTAGACGCTGGCCGCCAATTGCAACAAGGTCGTCTTCCCAGTCGACGATGCTCCAACCAGATGGATTGCGCCATTTTCCATACCAGCAGGCGCAATAAGTGGCGCAGCCAGTGCCGTGCCAATGCTGAATATTGCTAACGGGTTGCCTCGGCATAGCTGACCGACATAAGTCTGCCAGTCGCTGAGATTCCCAGACTCCTCTAATGTCGGAGTGCCTGATAATTGGCCTACGAAATGGTGCGGCTCGCCAGCTGAGCCGATCGTCCAGTTACTGGTGGCAAATACTCCACCGTGCCAACCCGTTCGATTAACCACTGTTGCCGGTTCGGCGAGAGCCATCTGTTCCAACAGATAGTGCTGAAGCCGACTCCAGCTTGCCTGCCCGGGTGTCAGTGGATAACCGGTATCAACCAGCATATCTCGCACCTGTCGGGCATTATCGCTGTTGAGATCTCGGGCATAGACGACCTCACGTAGCTTCACACCATCGAAATTCTGCCATTCAAGCAACGCTCCGTGTCCGTGCCGTTTGTCGGTTAACCTGGTTCGAGCCATTACCTGAATCCAACCGCCTACACGCTGCCAGTGGTCACCTGACAATGCATAGAGCCCGTCTTCTTGCAGTTTGTATTGCATCAGCCCGCACCTCTCACAGCTTGTCCAGCCAAGCTTTCACATCCTGATAGCGAAAGCGAACGGCTCGGCCATTGGGGTTAGGCTTCACTGGTGCCGGGAACCGACCTTGTTTTACATAACGGCGTAGCGTTGCCTGCGATGTCTTCAGAACAGTGCAGACCTCCTCATAGGTCAGCAGACGGCCAGTCGTGGTGTTTGATTGTTTCTTCATGACTACTCCAGTTGGGTTGTGAATCGTTCGGAGCAATCATCGGAAATATTCGTCTTAGGGGAGAACCGCGGAATTGCCCAAAAAGGGCGCAAAGGAGAGGTCGGCTAATAAGCCATTGATTATTAATAGATAAAAATTACAAGAAACCAGAAAAAGAACGTCATAATCGCAAAATTAGGGCTTACATGAGTGGATTTTGTGCATTTAATAACCAAATTAGCTGCATGACTTTCACATGTGAAAGTCATTTTCCGGTCTCAGAATCATATTTTGATTCACTGATGGCTGTACGAATTCGAATCACACATTCTTCTTTGAGAAAGGCCTTTGCGAGGCCGTTTCGAGCAAGGCTGAATAGCACCAGGTGCTCGCTAACCGAAATAGCCTCATGAAGGCCCGTTCAGAGGCCCATTCACGCCATATCAGTAAACGTCGAGTCTGGGAAACATCAACAAGTGCCCAGCGAGCCTTTTTCGAGGCGCTTTAGGGTGCACCAGTCGCAGAAGCGCTGGCAGGAAGGTTACTGGACTGAAAGCCCATCGGTTCCATCTGATTTGGAAAACTCTCACACTGGGATTCCGACGACAACTTATCCAGATTAATAGCGTATGTGCCGCTCATATCTCCAAGAGGCGACCTATTAGAACGCATGGAATGGGCTCAAAGTTATCCAAATCAGATAGGTATGTGTAGCGATTGGAAAGTCCTCCAGGGCGGTAATCCTCTCGTCCTGGAGAAATATCGGAGCAGGTTTGGGTAGATGCCGGCACTAATGACACGTCAGTACAGGCTTACGTATTCCGTAACTCTTCAAACTTACTCCGAGGCAGCCACTCAATTGCCAGATCACGGCCGCAAACTTTTACAACGCCCTGGCTAGCGTTCGGTTTATCGTGTTCGGCGCGATACACCAGCAAGGTGTCCAGCAGCTCCATCAAATGCATTTTGAAGCCGGAATCCTTCAATGAATCGTGATCAGTCTCCTCGAACCGCCAACGAGCATGATCGAGGCGGTTATCATCGGAATCACTCAGAAAAAACACTTCCCCTTCTGCTCGATTATCTGCCAGGTACTGTTCCGCCAGTTGGTCTAGTCGGGTTTGATCGAAGTTAGCGTCGTAGCTCATATCTCGTTTCCTCCTGATAAAGTCGTGCTGTCAGCACAACTCAAGCCTGTTAAAAGTTCGCCCAGAACTCCCCGTTGTGGGCTGTTAGAAAAATCGGCAAGGTGGATGATGCCTTGGTACTCAAGGGCTTCGGCGTATGTCATAACCCGAGGAAATATCTTGCTTTTCAGTGCAGCAGGCTCTGAAAGCTTCAGAGTCGGCATCAGGCCCTCTATAGAGCGATTAGCATGCTCTGTCAGCAGGCAGCCCACATGGAGCATCTTGGAGCCGTAAAACAGCATAAGAACCGCCTGCTTGGCGTATGGCCCGGTCTCCAGACGATAGAAAGCGCCCCGGTTGCGTGTCCCATTACCGGGCCGGAAAAAATTGAATCTCGGCGCGTACAGGAGGCTGGCAGCATTATCTTGAAAAGCAATATGGACGAAGGGACTCAGTAACTCGACGTTTTCCGGGCCAATCCTGGTCATGTCACCATTACCGACAAACGGCTCGAATAGCTCTTCGAGATTGGCTGTTAATGCCTGTTCAAGCCAGCTCGCGTGTATAGTCGGTAATTCTCTGACCAACTGAATTGCCTGCTCGTGGTGTCGCTTTCCCTCGGCAATGCCCTCATTGAGAACCTCTTGTAGCGTTTTCACCTTGCTCACATACTCCTTCGTTGCCCGTTCTACCACTGCCTGATAATCCTGCAACGCCCAAGCGATGTGAGATTGCCGGTCAACAGCGTTAACGCATGACTCTAGCCAGGTATGAATGCTGTCTTGTTGAGTATTTTTCCGGTAACTGAGATTTTGATAGTGAGCGACCGGTTGACTGCTGGTGTTGAGCAAACGGGATGTCCGGTGACAAACCGTTAACCCACCCAAACCAAAGGCAGAGGGGGCTTGTCGATTTTTAGTCAGGTAAATAAACAGCGTTTCGTCTGCCTGTGCCGGATCCGTGGCATTAATCACCTCAAGGTAACGCGCAACCTGCCGGGGCTGGTCCTGCGCATTGAGTTTGTTTTCGACAACGATCTGACGTTTACCATCGGTTATCCACAGGTCAATCTGATCTCCCTGGCCATCCGGACAATGTTCTTTCAGCACGGTTACAGATGTCGGATCCAGCCAATCCTGTCGTCCGATAGCCTCCAGGAAGAGTTCCAGAAACCGCGTTCCCTGATAATGCTTCCCCTTCGGATTCAGCAGAGCATAGATAAACCGGGTATGAAGCCGGACTTCATCATTGACTGACAGAACCGAGCTGAGCAGATTGAAGTCGTTCAATCCCTTTCGTTTTTGTTCCGCCTGTTCCTCGTCAAACGCTTCCAGCGCAGCGAAGAGTTCTTCCCATGATTCCATTTCGCCTGCCTTATCCCGTCTCAACGCTGGTTTTGACCTGGTTATACACAGCCCGCATCAGGTACTGAGAAGCGATATTGCGGAAGGACTCGTCGTTCATCAGGCGTATGAAGATGTCCTCGTTGCCGTCCATGCGCTCTACAAACAAGTTCTCAAGCTGCTTGTTAAATACTGGCTCGAAGTTCTCCAGGCTGTTAGCCATGACGGCCTGACGAAGCTGTTCGTTGGCAACGGCGGTTTCCTTCACCTGATCGAAGAACAGCTGGTCCGCCGGGGTAAACTCTGTACCAAATCGCTCATTGAGCTTGTCGACCAGTGTCGATAACTGCACCTCTTCCTCTGCCTGGCCGGTACCGACCTCGGTCGGGCCATAGAGGGCTTCCGGCTCGCCTACTTTCAGGTCGATGGCTCCTTCACTGATTTTCTGAAGCCGGTAGTATTTCAGCTCTACCTCATCATCGACCTGCACAGTGCGCGTATCGGTGGTGTAAGGCAGCTTGGTGAGCAGGAAGCGGGAATAGGTGTACAGCTTCTCGTGGTCCGAGTCCTGATAAGGAATGATCTGGGCAACGAAACCGTACAGGTTACGGAAGCTGACCAATTGCCCCTTGAACAGGGCTTGGTCTTCCTCGCTCAATTTCTTGAAACGCTCGACAGCCAGGTCAATCAAACTATTCAGCTTCTTATGCTCGCCGCCCGTCGGGTTCAGTCGGTTGCGGAACCAGATCTCGCACCACGCGCTCACCTCACCCTCCGTGAAAATCTGCCAGGTGGACAGGGTGTGGGCCAGGTTATTGAGCTGCTGAGGGTCGGTATCCTCTTCCTTGGTGGTCACCCCGTAATAGGGTTTGAACGCCTTGTAGATTTCATCCGGCTCATTCACGAAGTCCAGGACAAAGGTATCTGTCTTGCCCCTGGCCGTTCGGTTAAGCCGTGACAGCGTTTGCACCGCCTGAATGCCTGACAGCTTCTTATCCACATACATGCTATGAAGCAGTGGCTGGTCAAAGCCGGTTTGGTATTTTTCAGCGACCAGTAACACCTGATATTCCTCGGTGTTGAATTTATCCGGTAGCTCAGACTCCTTGATGCCCTGGTTCATACCGACTTCGGTAAATGTCTTGTCAGCATATTCCTTGAGAGCGATTTCTCCCGAGAAGGCTACAAGGGACTTCACATCGGTATAGCCTTTAGATTTGATGTACTTGTCGAAGCCCAGCTTATAACGCACCGCATGTTCACGAGAGCTGGTCACAACCATGGCCTTTGCCCGGCCACCGATCTTGTGGCGGGTATGGGTGCGGAAGTGCTCAACGATCACCTCAACCTTCTGCGCTATCTCATAGTCGTGGAAGGAAACAAAACGAGCCAACGCCCGTGCGGCCTTGCGACGAGGCACTTCAGGGTCATCCTCCACCTTCTGGATCAGCTTGTAATAACGTTTGTAGCAGGTGTAGTGGGCCAGCACGTCATGGATAAACCCCTCTTCAATGGCCTGCCGCATACTGTAGTGATGGAACGGAGCTTCGCCGTTTCGTCCCGGCTCGTTGAACACCGCCATGGTCTTGAACTTGGGCGTTGCGGTGAACGCGAAAAAGCTCAGGTTGGGCTGTTTGGCACGTTTGAGCTGCTCACGGATGAGTTCCTTTTTGGCTTCTTCGCTAAGGCTTTCGTCTTCCATGTCCAGCAACTGCTCAGCGATGGCTGACTCGATGCCATCCTTGTTCAGGATCTTCCGCAGCTCCATAGCCGTTTCGCCACTCTGCGAGCTGTGAGCCTCATCCACAATCACCGCGAAGCGTTTGCCTTCCGTCGAAATTGAGATGCCCTTGCCTTTTTGCTCCAGCGTGCGGATCGCCTGACTGATGAAGGGGAATTTCTGGATAGTCGAGATGATGATCGGCACGCCGTCAGCCAGCGCCTTGGCCAGTTGCTGAGTATTTTCGTCGATCTTCTGTACAACGCCCAACTTGTGCTCGAACTGGAAGATGGTGTTCTGCAATTGCTGGTCGAGTACCCGGCGGTCAGTAATCACCACCACAGAATGGAATACTTTCTCGTTATTAGCATCGTGCAGACTGGACAAACGATGGGCCAACCAGGCAATGGAGTTGGATTTACCGGAACCCGCAGAGTGCTGTACGAGATAGTTATGGCCGGAGCCCTTGGCTTTTGCGTGCTGGGTCAGAGACCTTACGGCATCCAGTTGGTGGTACCGGGGGAAAATCAGCGTTTCCTTGCGGTGGCGCTTGATTCCCTTTTCGGTCACGACCGTTTTCTCTTCTACCTGAAGGTGCAGAAAACGGGCGAGGATATCCATCAGGCTGTCCCGCTCCAGCACCTCTTCCCAGAGGTAGGCGGTACGAACATCACCTTCCATGGGCGGGTTGCCAGCGCCGTGATTAAAACCCCGGTTGAAAGGCAGGAAAAAGGTATCCTTACCCTCCAGGTGGGTCGTCATAAACGCTTGCTCGGTATCTACCGCAAAATGCACCAGGCAGCGATTCTTGAAGGCGAACAGCGGGTCTTTGGGGTTTCGTTCGAAGCGGTACTGGGACTTGGCATTTTCAACGGTCCACCCGGTCGCCGACATGGCATTTTTCAGCTCCAATGTGGCAACTGGGAGGCCGTTCACAGCCAGCACCATGTCCGGAATTGCGCCCGTCTTGGTACGTACCTGACGAACCACGGTCAGCCTGTTCGCGGCGTAGCGTTCAGCCGCGCCGGTATCAATACTGGTATTGGGAGCGAAATAAGCCAGCTTCACCGACTTGCCGACGCATTTGAAACCCTCACGTAGCACCGTCAGTGCCCCTTTTGCGGCCAGTTCCTTGGCTAGGGCATCCAGGAGCATGCTCTCGGCCTTGCTCGCATCCAGGTTGTTCAACCGCTCCCAGATCTTGGGTTGTGTCTTCTGCACAAAACTCACGACATCCGCCGGGAACAAGGCGGTTTCAGCATCGAAACCGGTGGGATCTCCCTTCTGATAGCCACCCTGGGTGATCAGCGCCTGCTCTATGGCGTTCTCAAAGTCGATTTCTTTGTGCATAACCTATGTTCCTTTTTAAAACTTGGCTGGGTTCCAGCGACTACTCCTGGTCAGAATCGTGGTTCTGCTGCTTTCCCAGCTTCTTCTGCGCGTTTTCTACTTGTTTGACGCTTTTATCCGGGGTGGGCAGGTTTTCTGGCATGGTGCCGCCCAGTTCGCCGATGGTTTGCCGAACCTTCTGGCCTACCTCGAAATGGGTTTTGTTGGCGTTCTGCTTACCCTGAATATTGTCTCGGCGAAGCTTCTCTTCTGCCTGTGTGGCACGGAACAAGTTGGCGGCGAGCTCCGTGCTTCCCATGTAATCCAGAATCTTGTGGCTCTTCTTGAGCCCTTTTCTGGCGTGTAGATCCTTGGCGCCCAGACCCCCGTATAGCCCTTTGTAGCCATGATCCTGAAAAATGGCGTAATCCAAGGGAGTCTCCACGCCAGCATCCTGGGCAGCCGCCGCCAGGTACTTGTTGTGGGCAATAAGCTCCTTACGGATTGCCAGGCGCTTCTCATCCTCGGAGAGGGATGTGAACTGCTCGCTATCCTCCAGTTCCTGTCGCCGGGTCTGGATAGCGAAGTAGGTCTGACCATTGGCGATCACCGGCTTCGTGGGATCGCCGTTCTGGACGATCAGGTAGCAGGCATACCGCGAAAGATGTACATCCGGGACCTCACGTTGCGCTCCGGAGCCGATACCAACCATTTTGCGCACGTCCGCAAAATGGTCTGCAACGACGTTTCCGGATCTTTCACAGGCATGTTTGGCCTTATCAATGACAGGGACAAAATTCCGCCACTGCGGATATTCCAGTAGGGGCGCAAGCTCTCTGGCGGACCAGAACTCGTTGCCGTGGTCATCCTCTCTGCGGATGCCTTCAAAACTCTCATGATGGGTATTGGTGGACGGCGTATCAGCCATGGGCAACCTCCCTTTGCTCAGTGGTTGTGGGTATGCAGAAGTCCCGCACGTCGATTTTGCCGGTGACAGCGTTGGTGATCAGGGCTGCGCGGTATTCCTGCAGGCGCTGTAGAGCAGCCTTTACCTTTTTCTGGAGGCGGCTGATGCGTGAATAATCTCCATCTACAAAGCGGACAATCTGCTCTTGCTCAGCTAAAGGCGGTAGAGGGATCGCGAGATTTTCGATTTGAGAACAGGTGATCGCCCCCTTTGTACTCCCCCCTGCGTCACTCTCGTTTCTCAGGTAGGCGTACGCTCGTTCAAATATGTGGTGCAGGTAATCGACATTGATCGAATCACCATAAGGCTTTACATAAACCAAGTGCTGGTTAATGGTCGCTCGGAAAGTGAGTTTTGAAGACATTCCCCGGGTTTTGCCCTGGCCTGTGATGCCAACCAACACTGCGGGAGGTTCAATGATCGGAAGGTGACACTCTTTGAGCGCAACGCCGGTGACAAACTGATCAGCTGAATCGACAACTTCCCTGTTCACGACAGAACTGTTCAGCCAGGGGAAGTCCCCGTCAAACCAGTAATCAGGGTTGTCCCTGCTGGGAGTAGATCCGTTTCCGACCTTAGCGACGAATTTTACTCGTGAGGTGCTCCAGTGAGCGGGGATCTTGCCCAGCCAGGCCGCGCCTGAATCCTTCATCGGTACCGATGAATCCAGCCCTTTGGTGACCGCCTGACTGATGAGCGCTGTGCGTTGTTCGGCTAGCTTGTCTAATAGCAACTGCTTTTTGGCAATCAGTGCATCAATCTGGGTGGTTTTGTGGTCAAGAAAACGAACAATGGCGCGCTGCTCACCGATACTAGGTATCGGAATCCATAGCTTTTTCAGATCATCCTGACTGAGATTAGGCTGCCCACCACCAGTAGAAAGTGATATTAGGACGGGTCTTCGCATCCAGAGCCAGTAATAAACGAAGCGCGTATCGAATACTGTCGGTTCAGAAAAAACGCAACAAGCCTGATTGACCGTGGCATCCATACCAAGTATCCCTAGGCGCCCAATCGTGGCTCCATACATAGCTATCGCAAGACTACCTTGAGGGTATACTTTCAACGCAGAATGGAGGGCAACCGCCTCTTTAGTAACTCTTTGCGAGGTATCAAGAATTGTATCTTCACGCAGCTCAGAGGTTGTTATCCATGGAATCGTTCCATCATAAAACAGTGGATTATCGCTTTTAGGTGTCGTGCCACTACCGATCCGGTTGAAGCCGTGAGTAACCTTCCAGACCTCCCAGTGACTAGGTATGTCCCCAAGCCACGGTAAATTCGAAGGTTTATACTCTGGATATTCCCTCATCAAACCACCTCCGCCAACATACCAATAATTTCCTTTTCCAACTGGCTAATCTCACCAGCGATCTCTTCCAATGGACGTGGAGGTTCATATATATAGAAATGGCGATTCAGCGGAATCTCGTAACCAACCTTGGTTTTGCTATGGTCAATCCAGGCATCAGGCACATGGGGCAATACCTCAGCAGCCAGATAGGCCTCGCAATGGTCCTTTACCAACGCAAGCAGTTTGTCATGGCCGGTTTCGTTGTCGTATTTCAGCGGCAAGGGCAGGCTGATATCAGCGGGCAACACCACGTTCTCGGTATCGCGCAACTCCGGATCTGGCTCTGGATTGCCCTTCTTGTCTCGGCAAATGTTAGCCTCTGGGTCTCGCTCTGACAGCGCCGCCAGTATCGCCTTCTTCACCGGAGCACCTACCTTGAGGTCGGCCTTCTTAAAAGCCTTATTCAAAACGGCTTCGAATTCGTCCCGGTTCTGATAAAGGATGTTGCCATCCAAACCCTCCAGCAGGTCTTTGATGGCAACCTGAGTCTGTTTACCCGCCTCAATTCCCGCCTGATAGGCCGCTTGGTCCTTGCGCTTTTTACTGGTGGCCAAGTTAGCAAAGGCCCGCTGCTCGTCGAGTCGAGCAATTCTCTGAGAGCTGGCCTGGAAATTCAGCCTTAGAGGGCGTTCCACTGTGATTTTCAGATAGCCAAACTCGTGGTTATTAAAGATCTTGCTGACGGTACGGGTTTCGGTTCCGGTCGGCCTTGATGATCCTTTGGTATGTACCGGCGCTACGGAGGTCGCCTCATGCTGATGTTCGGCGTAGAGGCGAACCAGTTCTCGGATATGCTCCTCAGCCAACTCATTTCGCTTGTTACCCAGGCTTTTGTCCATCTTTTTGTAATGGCGGGTGCCGTCGATTAGCTGCACTTTGCCACGACGGTGTTCCGTCTTGCGGTTACTGACAATCCAGACGTAGGTATAAATGCCGGTGTTGTAGAACATCTGATCTGGCAGGGCCACGATGGCATCGAGCAGGTCGTTTTCGATAATCCAACGTCGAATATTGCTCTCACCACTACCGGCATCGCCGGTAAATAACGGGGAGCCGTTGAAAACCACGGCAATCTTTGAGCCGTCACCACCTTCATTAATGCCATCCACCAGTTTCGGCGGGTTGTGCATCTTGGAAATCATGTGTTGCAGGAAAAGCAGCGAGCCATCATTGATTCGGGGCAGACCCGCACCAAAGCGCCCTGAAAAGCCCTGGTCGTCGTACTCCTCACGAACG
>AZII01010444.1_pt1 | contig 13164 bp, 11 predicted proteins | sample 359141 | NCBI WGS metagenome assembly AZII01 (sample SAMN02429717, study PRJNA222665) | marine sediment metagenome | biome: Sediment sample; isolation source: enrichment culture of sample MGS-BIZ(AMM) from oil contaminated site at the... | place: Tunisia: Bizerte Lagoon | collected 2012-09-08 ... | reverse complement strand
CGGCGGCTGCCAAAACCACCGCATCGGTCTCTACGACGCCTTCCTGATCAAGGAAAACCATGTCACCGCCTGCGGCGGCATCACTGCAGCCATCGGGCGGGCACGTGCGCTAGCACCAGACAAGAAGATTATTGTGGAAGTGGAAAACCTGGCGGAGCTGGAGGAAGCGGCTGGGCTTAAGCCGGATCAGATCATGCTGGATAATTTTAGTGTGGAGATGCTGAAAGAAGCGGCTGGACTGGCGGTTGAATCGGCGCTGGAAGTGTCCGGTAACCTAACCGTGGATAATGCGGGCGGGCTACCGAAAGGGAGGCATTGGTTTTTGTCTTCAGGGGCGTTAACCAAGCATGTGCAGGCAGTTGACTTATCTTTGCGGTTGCAGGCCTAAATGTAAATTTTAGACTTCGCACGCCTCGCGCCTTAGCACTACAACAACATACTTCCTTCGATAAAATTAATGAGGCGCGGACAATAAACCAATCAGATACGTCGCTTTTTTCAAAACCTCAAAAACCAAATTTTGTTATAGCTCATCACTGCGACTGACAGGCTGCTGAATATGCATGCCTTCCCTCCTGACAATCAAGCCGACTTCATATACAGATAGCCTGCTTGTCGCTGAGTAAACGAGTGCAATGGCAAACATGAAAATCGCAAAGGGGGTACCGTGATATACAACCCCGTCAAACATACAATGAACGAGCATAACCACACTCAAAGCCAGGCCCAGCACAAGCCATCTATCATGGCAGCCTTCTTTTAAAAAAAGAAAATACGCCCCCTTTCCCAGTACAAATATAACGCCTCCCCAAAAAACAAAACCAACCACCAAACCCCACTCCAAGGGAACCTGCAAAAAACTATTATGGACCTGGACCAACTCTGGCCTGATTTTTACTGCGCTGTAAATATCCCCCCCCCACCCCCAAAAAGGGCGATCAGCTATAAGGCCGATAGCATGCTTCCATACTCCCCATCGACCGGAACTCAAGGAATCCAGACCTCCTTGCACAGCTTTCTCATAGTAAAAAAACCTCGTAATCCCCATAGAGGACTCCTCGACCCTGAAAGCTATAGAAGCCAACACGGCAACAGCAGAGACAAACACTACACCCAGCCAAATTCTCCACTGACTCTGTACCGTAAACAGAGCCAAAAAAGCTGCCCCCATCATTATGGACAAAATTGCCGCCCTTCCCCCTGACCACGTAATTAAATAAAGCGAGAAAAAAAGAACAATTACAGAAACCACCCTGGAAAATCCCGATGAATATAACCAGGCCCAGAGAGACACAACAAACATGGCACTAACAAACATACCAAGATGGCGAATATTGACAAAATTACTGATTCCCCATATCCAGTCATACTGGGCAGGATCTTCGAGCGAAAACCACAAAGAGAAGAATAAGAAAACCGTAAAAAAAAACCCCGCATACAAACCAAAAATAAGATAACCCGACAAACTAGACCATCGCCCCAAAAGTGATGCAAGAAGGGCAAAAACAAATACCTGACCACAAAAATCCCTTGCCCTCTCCCATCGGGACGGAAACACGCCATCACTGGCCGCCAAATAATTGGAAAAAATAATGCCAACCACTATCAAAGCAGCAGCAACCCAGACTTCTGCCCCCCACCTCTTCCTTGACAAAACCGCAATCGCCATAACCGAAAGCGCCGCCTGAGCCATAAATATATTCTCGTTATTTGTAAAGCTCCGAAAAAAATTGAGACCTGAAATAATAAAATAAACGACCGCCAAAAAAAGCGAGAAGGTAAAACCTGGAGCGCCCCTTTCAGCTCCCCCGCTCTTATTAATTTCCACCCATTTCTCCATAAAACCCGATCCACGGAACTTTTGACCTTTCAAAGTACTCCCTGTCTTCCTCCTCGAGCATTGGCGGCTCATGATCACCAACCACTAGAACTCTGACCCCCCTCATAGAATCCTTGTGCAGCGCCTTTTCCAGATAGTAAAAAAACTGAGCATGAAGCTTGAAGTTAAAGCAGGCTCTCGAAGAGGCCTTAACCCCAACAGCCTCACAGTCAAAAACATCTACAGACAAATCCCTTTTGTCGTAAGGAACATGACTATTAAGCGTCAACCAATAAACAAAAGCTGGCCCCTCACCACGAAAAAAATTTGTTATTTCATTGATCAACTCTTCATCACAAGCACCAGGAAAAGAATAGCATCGCTTCTCCCACTGCTTGTTTTCGAAAAAAACCGTTTTATCAAACCCCATACGAGGATACCATTTTCTTCTGTCATACATCGCGCCAGCAGCACCGTGAATCGCCATAGTTCGAAAACCCAAACGTTGGTATATGGCTGGCAGACACTGCTCGAAGCCTTCGCTCACATTTTCCAGATTTAAATAGCGTGGTCGCAGCCTGCATAACTCACGCAACTCCCCCTGCACCGTGACGCCTGCCGTCACTAGCTCTCCCTGCGAAAAACCTTTTACTTGCTCGCTCTTTCGCAAGGGAGAAAGCAAAGATTCCTGAACACGATAGTCTGCAAGCCCCCAGGACTCACTAACAATCAAGAGCACCTTTTCACCCACCTTGCCAGGGGCGTCGAACCAGCTGGCAGTGGCGCTTTTCACTCGTTTCTCTTCAAATGGATCGTTTCCAGCCACCGAAAAATTACTGACAAAACCTCCAGTTGACGCTTCATAGGCAGATACGGCCTGACTGGCGATAAAATTGTCATCGATCTCACGATACGTTGCCCCTGCACTCCCCAGGAAAATAATTTTGAATACATACACAAGGAGCATGACATTAACGACAATAGCCAGAGCCCCTTTGGATGTTTTTGTTCCCCACCACCCTAGCAGCACAACGAGCGCCAGTGATGCCACAAGTGAAAACACAAAAGCAAGCTGATATTGGAACGGTGCAACACCGATAAACCCAAGAAGGTAGAATGAATCCAGCACATTAACGACAGGGACAATCTGCCTCACGACACCCAAGGCATCAAGAAAAAGACATATAGCAAAAACGGGAAGAGTTACCCAGCGAGGGGATACCGCCAAAAATAAAGCGACCACAACATAATCGAAATTTATTGCAGGCCGTTCTACATCCACCCAGAATGCCACGCCATACATAATTGCATTCGGGATTATAATAATAAGAATAGCGACAACAATTTCTTTCCAGCTCACCTTTGCCACTGAGACGATCACCTTTTATTATTCAGAATTCCGTTCCCATCAATTGGCCAAGAAACCTGCTCATTCTTATACCTGAAGCTGCATTTTCAGTATCAGAATTTCCAAGCCACACAAAGACCTCTCCTTTTTCATTTACAACAGCTACTCCCGAAGCACCTGGCATATAGCCTTCCTTGACAAATACCCTCTTACCGCCCATGAGGGAATATGAGTAAAAGGCATAGCCGTAACAGGCTTTCAAACGGCTGTCATTACACCCTTCATCGAAGCCGGCAAGATTTTCCCCACCCGTTTGACGGATCATATCTTTAATCAAACGTCCATATGCCGAAGCGCTTCCGCTTAATCCTGCCGTAGCAGCCACGGCTTCGTAATCAAAGCGCCCCTTGTTATTAACACCGTAAAAATCATTAAATCGGAAATCTCTTCTCACCTCGTCCATTCCCGACTCATAGTCCACGAACCGGATCCCCCTTCCCCTCAAGCTAAAAAGCCTGTCCACCGCCTGCTTATAAGGCTGGCCAGCTTTGTTAGCAATCACCTCACCAAGCAGGCAATATCCCATGTTTGAATACTCGAAATCTCCATTGCGCTTTACTTTCCCTTCTGCCATATAAGGGCCCAAACCATCAGGACATTGCGGCTTTTCGCGGTTTAAAAAAATTTGGCCTTGAATACCGGAGCGATGCAGCAAAAGATCTTCAATCGTTACGCCCGACAAATCCTGACTTACAGATGGCACGACATCATGCCCCAAGCTATCAGCCAAACCGGACCGATAACTCAGCTTGCCTTCATTAACCAATATAATTATGGCCGAAGCGGTTACCGGCTTTGTCAGGCTTCCGTATCTAAACCGGGTATTAACGTCGACTCTGTCGGAAAAGAACATGGCTGAATTCCAGCCAGTCTCACAGTGACTAAGGCTTCCATTCTTATCGAGAAAAGCAACCTGGGTTGACAGTGATTTAAGTTGGTCCACTCCAGCCAGGCTAATTTCCCCCAGCCAATCAGGGGAATTCTGTGAGCACTGCTGAGTCAACTTCGATAGCGGCGCCTGGATAAAAAAAGCCTGTCGCATCACGCCATGTGGATCTGTCATCCAGAAATGAACTGGGACAGCAATAAAAACAAGGCCCACTAGTGAAAAACAAAGAATTCTTTTTATGCTGTTCATATCATTACATATTGTACAAGCCAGCGATGACTACAGGCCCACTCCTGTAAACTCTCAAAAACTCTTGTTATCCAGCTCTTGTCAAACAAAACAAGTATTACATAAAAAAGGCGAACCTCTCTCGAGGTTCGCCTTCAGGCTAAGACATAAACTGTCTTATATTAGCTGCCTGCTGCTGTGCCACAACCGGTCGGCTGGTATTTTTCTTCCGCATCGGTAGTGCAAGCCCACACGCCAGCATCAGTACGATCCCAATTCAGAGTAGAATCAGCCAAGGTGGTGGCAGCGCTACCGCCGAAGCCAGCTTCGATTTCAGCAGTACCATCAGTGTTGATCGTAACGGTCAGGCCATCCTGCGGATTCGCAGTACCACCGATCAGGTTGCTATTCGTCCAACCCAGATCACATTCGCCAGCTGCGGTACCAATATCGGTACGGCCTTCGAGCAGACAAGTTTCGATAATGGTCTTCAGCGCACCGGTTTCCTGCATTACGCGGGTAACCTGAGACTTAGCCACATAGTTCTGGTACTGCGGGATCGCTACAGCGGCCAGGATACCGATAATGGCAACCACGATCATCAGTTCGATAAGGGTGAAACCCTGTTGCATTTGCTTCTTCATGTTGTTTTCTCCAATCATTGGCAAATCTTGTTATGAGCCCACCCTTGGCGAGCATCTGGAGAGGGATAATGCATAGAGCGGGCCAACTTTTTGACATGATGAAAAATCATTAGGGAACGGGCTGTTTCATGGATTTGCGAAGGACAACGACTCTTACAACACAAGACCGGAGCATGGCGCACCAGTTACACAGAGCGTCACCTGGTGACACACTACGTCACCAACACGGTAGAGAGTGACGCCATTTGTCGAGCCTCCAGCCTCACCTTACTCATGGCCAGGGCGCCACTTACTACTACTGCCCCAGCTTATTTATACCAACACGCTTGCGGGCCGCCGCCTACAGCCGATTTCAGCTGTTTCCGGAATTCGCTTACAAGCAAGCCCCACACACAAAAGGTTGGCACCTCTTATTTTAGAGAACAGACGTCTCAGGAAGCGAATACTGGCAGGAACAGCGAAGCTAGAGCACAAAGCGTGAACGCAACGAACCACTTGCTCCCTACAGTTATATGCTCGGGATTTTCTGAGAAAGAGCCGGCAAGATACTGATTTTGCGACATGTGGTCTTCCCTGTATCGCCCACAACCGGTATGTTACGAAGAAAGTGTTGGGCAAACCGACCATACTAAGCATAAACAAGCAGGTTGCCATGACTAGCCAAATTGCCTCATTCAGCGGCTTACCCCACAGACTCATTCAGCAGGAACTGCTTACGGCGGAAGACGTCCAGCAGATACAGCAACAAGCTCGCCAGGAAAAGGTGAGCCTGGTCCGTCAGCTGGTGGCCTCGGGGAAATTGTCCGCCAGGGTGGTCGCCAACGCGGTGGCCGAAGAATTCGGTGACCCGATTCTGGACCTTGCCACGTTCCAGAAGGATAGCCTGGCCAAGGACCTGGTCGACCCCAAGCTGATCAACAAGCACCATGTTCTGCCACTCTTCCGGCGGGGCAGCCGCCTTTATGTGGCCGTTTCTGACCCCACCAACCTGCCCGCACTGGAAGAAATCCGCTTCAACACTGGCCTCAACGTGGAAACCATTATCGTTGAGGAAGACAAGCTGACCCAGTGGATTGAAGGGCTGGAGTCGGAAGCGGAAGGCAACGCGTTCGAGGACCTGGATGATGGCCTCGACGATCTCAACGTGAGTGCAGCAGAAGAATCCACCGATGAAACCAAGTCCGGGGCTGATGACGCTCCCATTGTACGCTTCGTCAACAAGCTGTTGCTGGATGCCATTAAAGGTGGCGCCTCCGATTTGCACTTTGAACCCTATGAGAAATCCTATCGGGTACGCTTTCGTCAAGACGGCATCCTGCAAACGGTCTCCAAGCCCCCCATCAACATTGCCAGCAAGCTGTCTGCTCGTCTGAAGGTCATGTCGCGCATGGATATCTCCGAACGCCGAGTGCCGCAGGACGGCCGCATGAAGCTGAAGATATCCAAAACGCGCTCCATTGATTTCCGGGTAAATACTTGCCCCACCCTGTTCGGGGAGAAGATTGTACTGCGGATTCTTGACCCGGAATCCGCAAAAATGGGGATTGAGGCTCTGGGCTATGAAGACAACCAGAAGCAGATGTATCTGGACGCCCTGCACAAACCCCAAGGCATGATACTTGTCACGGGGCCTACCGGTTCCGGGAAGACCGTCTCGCTCTATACCGGGGTGAACATCCTGAACACCCCAGAGCGCAATATTTCCACGGCGGAAGACCCGGTAGAAATCAACCTGGAAGGCGTTAACCAGGTGAACGTCAATCCCAAACAGGGCATGGAGTTCTCCTCTGCCCTTCGCGCTTTCCTGCGCCAGGATCCAGATGTAATTCTGGTAGGTGAGATCCGGGATCTGGAAACGGCGAATATTGCCGTCAAAGCGGCGCAAACCGGGCACTTGGTGCTTTCCACCCTGCATACCAACAGTGCACCGGAAACCCTGACACGCCTACGCAATATGGGGGTACCCTCGTTCAATATTGCCACATCGGTCATTCTGATTATTGCCCAGCGGCTCGCACGGCGACTTTGTGAGCACTGCAAAACATCTGTGGAAATACCGAAACAATCTCTGCTTGAGATAGGTTTCACGGAAGACGACATCACAACCGGGTTTACTGTTTACGGGCCGCAAGGCTGTGAGAAATGCAAAAACGGGTACAAGGGGCGCGTGGGGGTCTATGAGGTGGTCAAAATCACCGATGGCATTGCCCGCATCATTATGGAAGAAGGGAACTCCATTGAAATTGCCGACCAGTGCCGAAAAGAAGGCTTCAACGACCTTCACCGTTCCGGCTTGATGAAGGCAATACAGGGCGTGACGAGCCTTGAAGAAGTCAACCGTGTGACTAGCGGACACTAAATTATGGCGACAAAAGCAGCAGCACAACAAAAAACCGCAACCTTCGTTTATGAAGGCATAGATCGCAAGGGAACCCGCGTAAAAGGGGAAACCAGCGGCAAAGGGCCCGCCTTGGTGCGCGCCGAACTGCGCAAACAAGGCATCAATGCCAAAAAGGTAGTAAAGAAGCGGGAAATCCAACTGGGCGGGAAAAAGAAAATCAAGCCCATGGATATCGCCATTTTTACTCGGCAAATGGCCACCATGATGAAGGCCGGTGTTCCGCTGGTTCAAGCGTTCGAGATTGTCGCCGATGGCCTGGACAATCCGTCGATGAAAGACCTGGTGCTCAAACTGAAGATTGAGGTTGAAGGCGGGAATAACTTTGCCGGTGCCCTGTCCAAGCACCCCGACTACTTTGATGACCTTTACTGCAGCCTGATTGACGCCGGCGAGCAGTCCGGTGCATTGGAAACCATGCTAGACCGGGTCGCTTTGTATAAAGAAAAAAGTGAAGCACTGAAACAAAAAATCAAGAAAGCCATGAAATATCCGGCCACTGTGGTAATCGCTGCGGTCATTGTAACGGCAATTTTGCTGCTCAAGGTGGTTCCCGTATTTCAGGACTTGTTCGACGGCTTCGGTGCAGAGCTACCCGCTTTTACCCTGTTTGTTATCGGGCTATCGAAAAGCTTGAGTAATAACTTTCTCTTGATCCTGGTAGGCATCATCGGCTTTGCCGTGGGCTTCTCAACGCTCAAGAAAAAATCTGAAGCATTCAGGAACGCTCTCGACCGTCTGGTTCTGAAACTTCCCATTGTCGGAGATTTGGCATTCAAGTCCACCATTGCCCGTTATGCCCGCACGCTGTCCACCACCTTTGCTGCCGGTGTTCCCCTGATTGAAGCTCTGGACGCCTGTGCCGGCGCTACCGGCAACGTGGTCTACCGCCGTGCCGTACTCCAGGTAAAGGAAGATGTATCCACTGGCCAGCAACTTCAGTTTGCCATGCGTGCTACCGGCGTATTCCCGGCCATGGCCTTGCAAATGACGGCCATTGGTGAGGAATCCGGCTCTTTGGATGCAATGCTGGATAAAGTTGCAGTTTACTACGAAGAGGAAGTAGACAATGCAGTTGATGGCCTGACCAGTATGATGGAACCGCTGATCATGGCGGTGCTGGGCGTACTGATTGGCGGCCTGATTATTGCCATGTACCTGCCGATCTTCCAGCTGGGTAACGTTGTAGGTTGATAATGATTTCAGATTCTCTGGCGCTTCTTTCGTCCAGCCCGACCCTTTTGGTCGGGCTTTGTGTTGTTATGGGGCTGCTGGTAGGCAGTTTTTTGAATGTGGTCATTCACCGCTTACCGCTGATGATGGAACGGAGCTGGAAGCAGGAAGCCCGTGAAGTCCTGGAGCTACCGGCGGAAGACAGTGACGGCATTTTCAACCTGGTGACACCGCGCTCGCGCTGCCCGAAATGCAGCCATGCGATCAGCTGGTATGAAAACATTCCCGTGTTTAGCTGGCTGGCCCTGCGCGGCAAGTGCAAGGGCTGCAAAACCCCGATCAGCAAGCGCTACCCCATTATCGAACTTGTCAGCGGTGTGCTCGCCGGACTGTGTGCCTGGCACTTCGGGTATGGTCCCTGGCTGGTGTTTACGCTTTTTGCTACCTGGCTACTGCTGGCCGCCGCCATGATTGACGCTGACACCACCCTGCTGCCGGATAGCCTGAACTACTGGTTACTATGGTCAGGCTTGTTGGCGGCCGTTATGGGCGTATCGCCGGTTTCATTGAGCGACGCGGTGATCGGTGCCATGGCCGGGTATCTTTCGCTGTGGAGTGTGTACTGGCTGTTCAAGCTGATCACCGGCAAAGAAGGCATGGGCTACGGCGATTTCAAACTGCTGGCCGCGCTGGGCGCCTGGGTCGGCTGGCAATACCTGCCGGTGATTATTCTTTTGTCATCGGTGGTCGGGCTGGTCTTCGCTATCGCCATGATGATGTTCAGCGGCGAAAAACGCACGCAAATCCCTTTCGGTCCTTATCTGGCCACGGCCGGGTGGATTGCCCTGCTCTGGGGCGATAGTATCGTCAGCTCATATCTGGGTATGTTTAAACTTTGATTACGCAAACACGCCCCACGCTACACGCAGGCACGCCAACAGGCACCGCGTGATGCGTGCCGCGTGATGCATGCAAGCGGAATTCATCATGTTTGTTGTTGGCCTCACCGGTGGCATTGGTAGCGGCAAGACCGCCGCCACGGATTATCTTGCACAACAGGGCATCACCATCGTGGATGCAGATCTTGCATCGCGCGTGGTGGTTGAACCTGGGCAGCCGGCCTTACTCGCCATCGCCGAGCATTTTGGCCAGCATGTCATCGCCGACGACGGCGCGCTGGATCGGCGGGCACTCCGAGAGATCGTGTTTGCTGACCCGGACGCTCTAAAAACCCTCGAAGGTATTACCCACCCCGCCATAGGTGACGAACTTCGCCGGCAGATCGGGGCGAGCCAATCGCCCTACACTGTGCTGGTCTCCCCTCTTCTGCTGGAAACATCGCAAAAAGCCTTGGTAGATCGCATTCTGGTCATTGATGCCTCTGCAGAATTACAGGTAGAGCGCACCATGGCACGGGATCAGGTACCGGAAGCGCAGGTCGCGGCGATCATGAAAGCGCAACTGGCGCGCAACAAGCGACTGGATCAGGCGGATGATGTCGTAGAGAATCACGGTTCTCTTGAGGCGCTCCACGAGCAACTGGGGATGCTGCATCAGCACTATCTGACATTGGCAAAATGAATGTCGGTTTACGCCGCTCCGCGGCTCTCTGTACCCTTGGGTGAACACGACCTACAGCTATCTACTTTTGTAGGTCAGATTAGCCTAAAGGCGTAATCCGACATCAGAACATCCCCACCCCACAATCCCTCGTAACTGGATGGACACGCACACCCAATCATGACTGACAAAGCCCCGGCGAAAAAAGCCACCCAAACCTATCCCTGCCCGCAGTGCAAAAGCCTCACTCGCTGGGACAACAACCTCTGGCGGCCGTTTTGTAGTGAACGCTGCAAGCTAATTGATCTCGGCGACTGGGCAACAGAACGCCACGCTATTCCGGGTGATGATGATGCCCCCGGAGACTTTGAAGAGTTTTAGTAAGCGTTCGCCGCAATGGGATGAAGTAAATCTCCGCGTTGTTGCCATTCGGATTACAGAATGTCGGGTTACGCCGCTTCGCGCCTCTCTGTGCCCTCGGGTAAACACGACCTACGCGACAAGACCTTTTTTGCAGAGCGCTAATCACGGCCAGAAGGCGCGGATACCCGCGATGCCCACCGCGCCGTGATCACGGGCGTTGACCAGATCCTCCGGCGTTACTCCGCCCAGTGCGTAACAGGCAAGTGGCGCTCCTTTCATTAGCGACTCTGCCTGCGACCAACCCAATGTCGGGCTGTCCGGATGTGTTGGCGTAGGCAGGACCGGCGAAACCAGAGCCATGTCCAGGCCCAGATCTTCTGCTTTCTCCAGAGCTGCCTGATCATGCACCGCGGCACTGATAATTCCGCCGAATGCGGGCCGCTCATTTAACTGGGCCAGTGCCCTGCCCGGAAAATGCAGGGCAAAAACGCCCAGCGCAGCCGCTGTCGTCAGGCTCTGCGCATCCATAGCACGCAACCAGACTTTTACACCGCGCTGCTGACATTGCGCCACTATCTCGGCCACCTCGGCATGGTCACTCCACTGCCGCAAATACAATCCCTGCTGCTCCGCATCCAGCCGAACAATCCCGGACAATAACTCACGAAAAGAAATGGCTTCCGGCGCAATCACTAGCTGCTCAGGCAAACGGATGGCATTCACCACCGGCTGATTGGCCGCCGGGAAGCGCAAACCCGACAGTTCATCCGGAAGAAACCACTGCACCCGCTGCCCTTCCCGCCCTTCCGGTTCACCCTGCCAGGCCCGAACATCACGAAAATGCAGGGTCACGTGGAGATCATCATACTGGTGGGCAATCGTCATAAAAGCGCTGGACGTCGCCCCTGTCATGCCAAGCTCTTCTTCCAGCTCGCGCGCCAACGCTTCGCTCAACGCTTCACCCTGCTCCACCTTGCCACCGGGAAACTCCCAGCGCCCGCCCTGATGCTTATTGTCAGGGCGCTTGCTAAGGCAAATACGACCATCTTCGCCACGGATAATGGCGGCGACGACGGTAATGGCGGGGGTAGATTCGGTAGTCATGGGCGCCTTGTTCTTGTCTGATTCCTGATCTCAGAGATAAGCCAGCCAGAGTAACGAGAAACCATTTTTGAAAACCTGAAAAGCAAATCGGTTTTGCCTTTCGAAACTCGTGTCAATCGCTTGCAGGCAAGTTCCCACAGCAGAGCTTGCCCCGCGTGTTGCGTGCAGCGTGAGGCATGAAGCGGCTTTTTAGGTCCGATACTCCGCATTGATCTTTACGTAGTCATAGCTGAAATCACAGGTCCACACGGTGCACTGCGCATCACCCGACGCCAGATCCGCCCGAATGGTGATTTCCGGTTTCGCCATCACCGCAGCGCCTTGTGCTTCCTCATAGCTGTCCGCCACGCCGCCCTGTTCTACCAGCGGCAAATCGCCCAGCCAAACACTGACTTTGTCCACATCCAGAGCCGCAATCGGCGCTCGCCCAATCGCTGCCAAAATACGGCCCCAATTTGGATCAGAGGCAAACAGGGCCGTCTTCACCAGGGGCGAATGGGCAATGGTTTCGGCCACTACGCGAGCGTCACTTTCGCTAGTAGCTCCGGTCACGGTAATTTCCACAAACTTGGTCGCGCCTTCACCGTCACGCACCAGTGCCTGGGCCAGCTCAGTGAAGACTTCTTCCAGCGCCTGATATAGCAACTGACTGTGATCATTCAGCGCGGTAATCTCATCCATTTCGGCCTGAGCCGTGCTGATTAACATGCAGGCATCATTGGTGGAGGTATCCCCGTCCACCGTCACCCGGTTGAAGGATTTATCCGCCAGGGCTTTCACCCACTCATCCAATAGTGGCTTGGCAATCGGTGCGTCGGTGGCGATAAAACCCAGCATGGTGGCCATGTTTGGCTTGATCATGCCGGAGCCCTTGGACATCCCTGTGATCGTCACTGGCACACCATCCATTTCCACCCGCCGACTGGTGAGCTTTGGGTAGGTATCGGTGGTCATGATGCCTTCCGACGCCCGCCCCCAATGATGGACATCCAGTGCATCCAGCGCCTTGGGCAAGCCGGTGGCAAAGGCCTCCAGCGGAAACTGTTCTCCGATAACCCCGGTGGAATACGGCAGGATTTCATCCGCATCACAACCTGCTGCTTTCGCCAGCAACTCACAGCTGGCGAGGCAGTTTTCCAGGCCTTTCTTGCCGGTGCCGGCATTGGCATAGCCCGTGTTGATCATCAGGTAGCGTGGCGTAGTGGCAGCCAGACGGGACTTGGCTACCTGTACTGGCGCAGCACAGAAACGATTAAGGGTGAACACACCACTGACACGACTCCCCTGTGCCAGCTCCAGCACTACCAGATCCTTGCGATTGGCTTTTTTGATGCCCGCTTCGACGGCGGCAAGCCGCACGCCAGGAACCGGCAACCACTCAGACTGTGTCATCACGTTTTTCCTGCTATCCATGTGTTGAGAGCTTGCTATGAAAAAAACGCCCTGCCAAGCGTTAAGATTTGCCGCTTTTCTCTCAGCCTATTTGTCGGATTACGGCTTCGCCTAATTCGACCTACAAATTAAAAAACCAGCTCCAAGCCTAAAACGACAAGCCCAAACAAAGAAAGCACCGACGTT
>AZII01009449.1_pt1 | contig 13381 bp, 8 predicted proteins | sample 359141 | NCBI WGS metagenome assembly AZII01 (sample SAMN02429717, study PRJNA222665) | marine sediment metagenome | biome: Sediment sample; isolation source: enrichment culture of sample MGS-BIZ(AMM) from oil contaminated site at the... | place: Tunisia: Bizerte Lagoon | collected 2012-09-08 ... | reverse complement strand
CTGACAGATCAGGATTGATCTGTCGGGGGTAATAGTAGTGGCGGTCGGTCGGCTTGTTTTTGCGGCAAGCCGCCGATCTTCCCTGTTCCCACTTGGGAGCGCCAACCCCAGCCGTTTATCGTAACCACCGTAGGCGCGCCACTGGAGGCGCGAACCACCCACCCGAAATAAATGCCCCAGCCCCAATAGCCGCGCCAAACTCCCGGCCAGGCAGCTCATGAAAAAGTGCTAATTGGCCCTAGATCTCCCGTCAGAACGTGATAGTGTTCACATAAAAATGAACAGCCTTCAGGCACGGAATGCCAAGGCAGTAGAAGGGGAAGGGGATGTCGGATTGTCCATTTTGTGCAGAGCCTGCCGCACTGGCGGAAGGCATTGAGCTGCGCAATGCCTTGGCCTATGTCCGCGAAGACAAATTCCCGGTCTCCCCCGGTCACCTTCTAATCATCCCCCGCCGCCACACCGAAGACTGGTTCAGCCTCACCCAGGATGAGCAGATCGCGATTACCCAGCTAATCAATCAAGCCAAAACCTGGCTGGATGAACGCTACACCCCGGCAGGCTACAACATCGGCATGAACTGCGGCGCAGCCGCTGGCCAGACCGTCCCGCATATGCACTGCCATCTCATTCCCCGCTATCAGGGCGACAGCGACGATCCTAGAGGGGGTGTGCGGTGGGTGAAAGCGGACAAGGCGGATTACTGGAGTCAATCATGAGCGCCTGATAGAGAGATCACCCTGGATAGGCTTTAGAGCGTAGAAGCGAAAGCGCTATCCGGTAGTATGACCCCTTCAATGTGGTGCAAACCGAATCACGTAGCGTAGTGAGCAGAATTAATGAGCAACACCGAACAACAATTCCTCAAGGATCTCGACGACAAGCTGTGGAAAGCGGCTGACAAGCTTCGTTCCAACATGGACGCCGCAAACTACAAGCACGTGGTGCTAGGTCTGATCTTCCTCAAATACGTCTCTGATGCCTTTGTGGAGCGGCAAGAAGACCTGCTCGAACTGTTCCAGCAGGACAGCGACGACAACATCTACTACCTGGCCCGGGAAGATTTCGATAACGACGCCGACTACCAGCAGGCCCTGGACGACGAACTGGAAGTACTGGATTACTACCGCGAAGCCAACGTGTTCTGGGTGCCCAAGGCCGCCCGCTGGAAGACCCTGAAGGAAAAGGCGGTACTACCTACGGGTACGGTGCTATGGCAGGACGACGCAGGCAATGACGTGAAATTGCGCTCTGTCTCCTGGCTCATCGATAACGCCCTGGAAGAGATCGAGAAGCACAACAAAAAGCTCAAGGGTATCCTCAACCGCATCAGCCAGTATCAACTGGAAAATGACACCCTGATCGGCCTGATCAACACCTTCTCCGACACCTCCTTCACCAAGCCAGTATTCGGTGGCGAAAAGCTAAACTTGCACAGCAAGGATATCCTCGGTCACGTTTACGAGTACTTCCTGGGCGAGTTCGCCCTGGCGGAAGGCAAGCAGGGCGGCCAGTACTACACCCCCAAGAGCATCGTCACCCTGATCGTGGAAATGCTGCAGCCCTATTCCGGTCGCGTGTACGACCCGGCCATGGGCTCCGGCGGCTTCTTTGTTTCCAGCGACAAGTTCATCGAGCAGCATGCCAGCGAGCAACACTACGATGCCGCCGAGCAGAAAAAGCACATCTCCGTGTACGGCCAGGAGGCCAACCCCACCACCTGGAAGCTGGCCGCCATGAACATGGCCATTCGCGGGATCGACTTCAACTTCGGCAAGAAAAACGCCAACACCTTTACCAACGACCAGCACCCCGACCTGCGTGCCGATTTCGTTATGGCCAATCCGCCCTTCAACATGAAGGACTGGTGGAGCGAATCCCTAGCCGAGGACGCCCGCTGGCAACACGGTACTCCGCCCAAGGGCAACGCCAACTTTGCCTGGATGCAGCACATGCTGCACCATCTGGCCCCCACCGGCAGCATGGCCCTGTTGTTGGCCAACGGCTCCATGAGCTCCAACAGCAACAATGAAGGTGAAATCCGCAAGCGTCTTATCGAGGAAGACCAGGTGGAATGCATGGTGGCCCTGCCGGGGCAGTTGTTCACCAACACCCAGATCCCCGCCTGTATCTGGTTCCTGACCAAAGACAAAGCCAATGGCATGGTGCGCAACGAGAAAAAGCGCGACCGCCGCGGTGAATTCCTGTTTATCGATGCCCGCAACCTGGGATTTATGAAAGACCGGGTGTTGCGTGACTTCGCCAATGACGATATCGCCAAAATCGCCGATACCTTCCATGCTTGGCAGCAGGATGAGGGCTACGAGGATGTGGCCGGCTTTTGCAAGTCCGCCCCCCTGGACGAGATCAAAAAGCATGAGTATGTGCTGACGCCAGGGCGTTATGTGGGCGCTCAGGAGCAGGAGGATGATGGGGAGCCCTTTGCCGAGAAGATGGCGCGATTGACGGCGCAGCTTAAGGAGCAGTTTGCCGAGAGTGATCGGCTTGAGGATGAGATTAAGAGGAATCTTGGGGGGCTGGGGTATGAGTGCTGAAACAGCAACCCTTAAAGAGTTGTGTGAGCTTATTGTTGATTGCCCCCATTCAACTCCAAAGTGGACGGAAGAAGGAGTGGTTGTTCTTCGCAATCAAAATATAAGAAACGGGAAGCTCGATTTGTCTAGCCCAAGCTATACTGACGAAAAAGGATATCGAGCAAGAATTAAAAGAGCTGAGCCGCAGGCTGGAGACATAGTCTTTACACGAGAAGCTCCAATGGGGGAGGTTTGTCTTATTCCTGAAGGGTTAAAGTGCTGTTTGGGGCAAAGACAAGTGCTTCTTCGCCCTAAGAACAGTATTAGCGGTGAGTATCTTTACTGGGCTTTACAGTCTCCTTTTGTTCAACACCAAATTTCATGGAATGAAGGCACAGGAACTACTGTTAGTAACGTCAGAATACCCGTTCTAAAGTCTCTGGATATCCCGAGACAAGAAGGCCGAGAAAGATCTATAGCTAAAATTCTTGGATCTTTATCTAAAAAAGAGCAGGTCAACAAAGAAATCAACCAAACCCTCGAACAAATAGCCCAAGCCATTTTTAAAAGCTGGTTTGTGGATTTCGAGCCGGTTAAGGCCAAGATCGCCGCGCTGGAAGCCGGTGGCAGTGAGGAAGACGCCCTGCTTGCCGCCATGAAGGCCATTTCCGCAAAATCCGCTGACGAACTCGCCCGCCTCCAGACCGAACACCCCGACTACTACGCCAACCTCCGCGCCACCGCCGACCTGTTCCCCTCGGCCATGCTGGAGAGTGAGTTGGGGGAGATTCCGGAAGGGTGGGAGGTGTTACCCCTATCTGAAATGGTCGATCTTATTGGTGGAGGAACACCCAAAAAATCCGAATCGTCCTTCTGGAATGGAGATATCTGCTGGTTCTCCGTTAAAGATGCTCCATCTGGGGGCAATGTTTTTGTTGTAGACACTGAAGACAAGATAACAGCGGAAGGATTGAATCGAAGTTCCACAAAATTATTGCCGGTTGGTACAACAATCATCACAGCGCGGGGCACGGTCGGAAAGCTCGCGGTAACAGGCACGGTCACCGCAATGAACCAGTCTTGTTATGGTGCTGTTTCAAGCGATAAAACCGGACCGTATTTGAACTACCTTAGGCTATCGGAAGCGGTAGACACGCTAAAAAGAAATACTCATGGCGCGGTATTCGACACGATAACACGGAGTACCTTTGAAACTGTCTTACAGCCTCGTGCGTGCCTGGCTTTGCGTCAACGCTTTGAGGAAGCGGTAACGCCGATGTTTGAAGCCATCAAAAACAACCTGATAGAGAGTAACTCTCTCTCTGAGGCCAGAGATTTATTATTGCCTAAACTGCTCTCAGGCGAACTGACGGTTCCCGAAGAGAATACTGAGGAAAAAGGCCTCAAGGAAGCGGCCCATGTATAAAATCCATATAGACCAGAACCGCATCACTCCCGTGGAAGCCAAGCGCTTTACCGACCTGCGTCTCACCGAGCGCAAACACCTGCAGGAATGGCTGGAACACTGCCCGGAAGCCCTGGCCCAGAACGAGGGCGAAGAGCTGCTGATCATCCAAAAAGAGTTCGACGGCTTCGACGACACCCGCGAGCGTCTGGACCTGCTGGCCATCGACAAGGATGGCAATCTGGTCATCATCGAGAACAAGCTGGATGACAGTGGCCGGGATGTGGTCTGGCAGGCACTCAAGTATGCCAGCTACTGCGCCAGCCTGAGCAAGGCACAGGTGGTGGATATTTATCAGCGTTACCTGAACCTGAAGGCCCAGGAGACCGGCGAGCCGGCGGCCAATGCCGAGGAAAGCCTGGTGGAGTTTCTGGAGGTGGACGGGCTGGAAGCCGCCCAGATCAACCGGATCAAGAGCCAGCGGCTGATCTTTGTGGCGGCAAAATACCGCAAGGAAGTCACCAGCACGGTGCTGTGGTTGAGCCAGTTCGATATCGCCTGCCAATGCTTCAAGGTCACGCCCTATCAGGCAGGTGATGAGCTGTTTTTGAATGTGGAGCAGATTATCCCCACCCCGGAATCCAGCGAGTTCATGATTGGCATGGTGGCCAAGGAGGCGGAAGAGAAACACGCCGATACTGAATTGAAGCACCGCCATACCCTTCGCATGGCGTTCTGGGAACAATGCCTGGAAGCCATGAATCAGAGTGGCTGCACCCTCTACAACAATGTCAGCCCGGGCAAGGATCACTGGCAGAGTGCCGGTTCCGGCTTGAGTGCCATGCCCTATAACCTGATTTTTGGCAAAAATGAAATTCGGGTCGAGTTTTCGATGCAGCACCGTGAGCCGGCAAGAAATACCTTTGCTTTTGAGCGGTTGCTGGAAAAGCAAAGAGAGATAGAAGCAGCGTTTGGCGATTCGCTGGTTTGGCTGCCTTTGCCGAACAAGAAAGCCTGCCGGATACAGTATGGCAGTGCGGTGGATGGCTATAACAAAGCGAACTGGCCAGAGATGATCGCCTGGCTGGTGGAACATATGACCAGGTTGGAAAAAGCCTTGAGTAGCCCTTTGCAGGACATCCGCGCTCAGATTCGCCATGAAGATTTTGGTGTTGATGCAGGTGTGGGGGAGTAAAGGAATGAGAACAAGGACGTGGAGCGCCCATGTATGAGATAAGCACGCTGGAAGATATCTCTGCGCTTAAAGAAAGCGTGGACGTTGAATGTAAGCTTGCACAAGGTCGCGATAAAAAAGGGAAGTTGCCCAAGGATTTCTGGGAGACTTATAGCGCTTTTGCCAATACGCAGGGTGGCGATGTCTTCCTCGGTATCCGTGAGAAAGCGGATGGGGTGTTTGAGCTTGCCGGTATTGAAGAGCCCCAGAAGGTTATTGATGAACTCTGGACCAGCGTAAACAACCCTCAAAAGGCCAGCGCCTGCGTGCTACGTGACCGTTGGGTGAGAATTATCACCATTGAAGGTCAGTCGATAGTTCATGTCCATGTGCCTCAAGCCACCCGTAAACAGCGCCCTGTTTACCTGAATGGCAACCCCATAACGGGCACTTATGTTCGCTTCAACAGCACCGACCAGCGCCAGAGTGAAGAAGCAGTGCGGCGCATGTTGGCCGAACAGGTGGAAGATACGCGCGATGGGGAAATTCTGGCGGGTTATGGGTTGAGCGATCTGGACATCGATAGTTTCAACCAGTACCGGCAGATGTATATCAATCGCCAGCCAGACCACCCCTGGAACCAGCTGGATGCCCAGGAGTTTTTGTATCGGATTGGTGGCTGGCGAAAAGATCGTGAGACAGGCAGAGCCGGGCTGACTCGTGCCGGGCTTCTCATGTTCGGGCACCTGACGGCAATCAAAGAGGCGTTCCCGCATTTCATGCTGGATTATCAGGAGCGGCCTGAGCCCAAGGCCGAGCTGCGCTGGGTGGATCGGTTAACGCTGGATGGCTCCTGGTCCGGCAATGTGTTCGATTTTTACCGGCGGGTGATTCGCAAACTGACGACTGACCTGAAAATTCCCTTTGTTCTTGAAGGTGATCAGCGCCAGGACGATACCTCGGTGCATAAAGCCCTGCGCGAGGCGCTGGTGAATACCCTGGTCCATGCAGATTACTCCGGCCGGGCCTCCATTCTGGTAGTAAAGCGACCCGACATGTTCGGATTCCGTAATCCCGGTTTGATGCGGGTGCCGGTGGATCAGGCGCTTCAAGGGGGCAGCAGTGATTGCCGCAACCGGCTCCTGCAGGACATGTTTCGCTATATCGGGCTGGGTGAAAATGCGGGTTCAGGCCTGCCGAAAATATTCCAGGGTTGGGCCAGCCAGCATTGGCGCCAACCTGTGCTCCGCGAGCGAGGCGAGCCCAGCGACCAGACCTTGCTGGAGCTTCACATGCTCAGTCTGGTGCCCGAGACGGTGCTGCAAAGTCTCACGGAGTTGCTGGGGGAGTCAGTGTTTTCTGCCTTGTCGGATAACGAGCGCCTGGTGCTGGTTACCGCTGAGATTGAGACGACGGTGGACCATAGCCGCATGATGTCCATACTGGATATTCACCCCCGTGATCTAACGCAGTTACTGTCCGGCCTGGTCGATAAAGGACTGCTGGGAAGCGATGGCTCCGGGCGGGGCAAGGTGTATTTTCTGCCCGGTGCCCGGGTTGTCGATCTGGTTACAGAAAGCCTGGATGCAGAATCCCAAGCCGCCAAAGGTCCGGACCTTAGCTCCGGACCTTTGGCGGAGAGCTCCGGACCTTGGGAGGAGTTAAAGGCTATTGCGGAGCCCATTGCCAAACGCGGTAAGGCACCGAAAGAAGAGGTAGAAGCGGTGATTCTGGCTCTCTGCGCGGAGACGCCACTTCGGCTTGAGCAGCTGGAAGCGTTGCTGGACCGTTCTGCTGAATTCTTGCGAAAACGCTACCTTTTGCCGCTGGTTAAGGCGAAAAAGCTGCGCCTGCAGTACCCGACCACGCCGAATCATCCGAAACAGGCATATTTGAGAGGGGATGCCTCTGATGTGGAATGAAGATGGCTTGGAAACAGCCTGTCTACAGTGGTTTGCCGACGGGGATTGGGAGATCGGCCATGGTCCGGACCTGGCTCCGGAAGGGGATGCGCCGGAGCGGGCGGATTATCGTGAACCCTTACTGCTGGGCGACCTTGAGGATGCCATTCGCCGCCTGAATCCTCACTTGCCGGATGGCGCTGTGGAGCAGGCGGTAAGTGTGGTTCGCAAACCGGAAACCCTGGATGTGGTAGTGAGTAACCGGGCATTTCACCGGCTGCTGATCGAGGGGGTGCCGGTTGAGTACAAGCTGGATGACCGGGTTGCTCATGATAAGGCACTGTTAATCGACTTTGCTTCGCTGTCGGCCAACCGCTTCCGCGCCATCAACCAATTCACGCTGTCTGGCAGCAAGCAGCTGCGCCGTCCGGATATTGTCTGCTTTATCAACGGCTTGCCCCTCGCTGTTCTCGAGCTGAAAAGCCCCAATACTGAGAATGTGGATATCTGGGATGCCTTCAATCAGATTCAAACCTACAAGGATGAAGTCTCCGACCTGTTTGTCTACAACGAGGCGTCCATCATCAGTGACGGTTATAACGCGCGGGTGGGTTCCCTCACCGCCAACCGGGAGCGCTACATGCCTTGGCGCACCATCAAGGATGAAGACGACAAGCCCCTCCTAGAATGGCAGCTGGAAACCATGGTGCGGGGCTTTTTCGATCGGGAATTGTTCCTCGACTATATCCGCTATTTCGTGATTTTCGAGGCCGATGATGATCGGCTGATCAAGAAGATTGCTGGCTACCACCAGTTTCATGCGGTGCGCGAGGCGGTGCGGGCTACCGTGATTGCCTCCCAGGTCCCGGACAAAAACGAGCAAAGAGAAAAACGCGCAACCTACGGCGATGAAGTGGAGCCGGGTAGCAAGAAGGCTGGGGTGGTCTGGCATACCCAGGGGTCAGGCAAGAGCATTTCCATGTGCTGTTATGCAGGAAAGTTGCTCCAGCAGCCAGAGATGAATAACCCGACCCTGATTGTGGTGACGGATCGTAATGATCTGGACGGGCAGTTGTTTGCGACCTTCAGTGCTGCCAAGGAGTTGCTGAGGCAAGAGCCGGTGCAGGCGGATGACAGGGAAAAGCTGCGCCAGTTGCTGGCCGAGCGGGAGTCCGGCGGCATCATCTTCACTACCGTGCAGAAATTCGCGTTGCTGGAAGAGGAATCGGGGCACCCGATTCTCAATGATCGTCACAATATTGTGGTGATTTCCGATGAGGCTCACCGTAGCCAATATGGCTTGAAAGCAACTCTCAAGAAAGATGGCACCTACAAGTTTGGCTATGCCAAGCACATGCGTGATGCCTTGCCCAATGCCGCCTTTATTGGCTTCACCGGCACTCCGATCAGTAGTGAAGACAAGGATACCCGGGCGGTCTTTGGCGATTACGTTTCTATCTACGACATTCAGGATGCGGTGGACGATGGGGCCACAGTGCCCATCTACTACGAATCCCGCCTGGCCAAGCTGGATCTCAATCGCGAGATGATCGAGGAGTTATCCGATCAGGTTGAAGAGGTGGTTGAAGATGAAGAGGATGTGGGGGCTCGGGAGCGGACCAAGGGTGAATGGAGCCGGCTTGAAAAGCTGGTGGGCTCCGGACCACGCTTGAAGCAGGTGGCGGAAGACTTGGTTGAACATTTCGAGACCCGTTCCAAGTCCATGGATGGCAAGGCCATGATCGTGGCCATGAGCCGGGACATCTGTGCCCATCTCTACAATGAGATCGTCGCGATACGCCCGGAGTGGCACGATCCTGATCCGGAGAAGGGAGTCATCAAAATAGTGATGACCGGCTCTGCCTCCGATAAGGCGCTGCTCCAGCCCCATATCTACAACAAGCAGACCAAGAAGCGACTGGAAAAACGCTTTAAGGACATCATCGACCCGCTCAAACTAGTGATCGTCCGTGATATGTGGCTCACCGGTTTTGATGCGCCATGCTGCCACACCATGTATGTGGACAAGCCCATGAAGGGCCACAACCTGATGCAGGCTATTGCACGGGTAAACCGGGTATTCAAGAACAAGCCTGGTGGCCTGGTGGTGGACTACATTGGTATCGCCAATGAGCTGAAGCAGGCCCTGAAAACCTATACCGATGCCAAGGGTAAGGGCGAGCCAACCCATAGTGCCGGAGAAGCGTTCGCCATTCTTATGGAGAAGCTGGACATCATCCACGGCATGTTTGCCAAGGGACCTAAAGGAGAGGGTTTCGATTACAGCCGCTTTGCCGAAGACCCGAATAAGCTGCTGGTCCCTGCCGCCAATTACATTCTGGGGCTGGATGACGGCAAGAAGCGTTTTCTGGATACCGTGTTGGCCATGAACAAGGCGTACTCACTGTGCAGCACCCTGGATGAGGCGCGGGAATACCACAAGGAGGTGGCTTTCCTTTCAGCGGTGAAAGCGGCGATCAGCAAGTTCACATCCGTGGACAAGAAGTTGACCCAGGACGAGAAGAATTCCGCCCTGAAACAGATCCTTGATAATGCGGTGATCGCGGAAGGCGTGACAGACGTGTTTGCCTTGTGTGGACTCGACAAGCCCAATATCGGCCTTCTCTCGGATGAGTTTCTCGAAGATGTGCGGCAAATGCCCTACAAGAACTTTGCCGTCGAGCTGCTGGAAAAGCTGCTCAAGGACGATATCCACGCAAAGACCCGAAATAATGTGGTTCAGGAAAAGAAATACGGTGACCGGCTGCAAGAGACACTGCGCAAGTACAACAACCGCGGCATCGAAACCGCCCAGGTGATTGAAGAGCTGATCGCCATGGCCAAGCAGTTTCAGGAAGAACTGGCCAGAGACGAGGCCCTGGGCCTCAACCCGGATGAGGTCGCTTTCTACGATGCCCTGGCCAATAACGAAAGCGCTGTTCGGGAGCTCGGCGACGAAATCCTCAAGAAAATCGCGGTGGAGATTACCGAAAAACTACGCAGATCCACCACAGTGGATTGGCAGGTGCGTGAAAGTGTGCGGGCCAAGCTTAGAATTTTGGTTCGCAGAACGCTGCAACGCTACAAGTACCCGCCGGATCAGGCGCCGGAAGCAGTTGAGTTGATTATGAAACAAGCCGAGGTGCTCTCTAATAATTGGTCGGGGAAATGGTTTTAGGGAAAGGCTATTTTAAGTCATTGATATAATAACAAGGAAAAGGATATGCAGGAAAAACATCAATCCATTATGGACTACCTTTTGGATGTTAAGAGTTCGACGGGGGTGACGTTTTCTTTCCGAAAAACAAACAGGTTTGGAAGGTTGGATAGCGGGTATTGGTTTATCGGTAATGATGACTACCTGCAATTGTCTTTTTGGGATGGTTATGATCATGATCGGAGAATTAATAATATTGGGTTCGTTGTTCTCGATGATGGCTCGTCGTATATAGAGCTTTCTGCAAGGGGGGAAGATAAAAAGATTAATTTATTGTCAAAAATTGCCAATAGAATAGGTGGGTTTGAAAGAGAAGAAAAGTATTTGTGGAGAAAGTATTTCTCTGGAAGCGATTACCTTGGTTCGCTGCGACGATTTATTGAGATAGATAAGCCCGTCATTGATTCTTATGTTAAAAGAAATATAGGTTCGGGAGTTGGATTTTTCGATGATCGGCATGAGGAAAAATTAAAGAAGCTGGTTACAGAGAGAATTGTTAATCGTCGTATGGCCCGGATTTGTTGGAATGAAAATGGATGGAGCTCTCCTTCTGGTCGTGCCGGAAAGAGTAAAAACAAGAAATCCTATGAGAATCAGCTAGGGTTTGGCCACGAAGAATGGTTGCTTGATGCTAATAAAGTTATTGATGGTTATCACTATGGGTATTTGCAGGCTGTCACACATGCGTGGGATTCCTATGTCGGAAAGTCGATGGATGTTTTTCTGTATACTAAAAATGGTGATTCAGGGGAGGTTTTCTGGGTAGGAAGGATTAATAATGTTGAGGTAATAAGTAAAAAAGAGTCTGAGAGGATTCGTGAAATATATGAAGAAGAGGGCTGGTTAGAGAAAATGGAGGGGCAGCTGGCTAGTGCAGGAATTAATTTGCCAGAGTCGCCATTTAGTAATGATCCAGTCGTCAACTTTAGGTATAAATCGAGTGATTTGTTGATTTTGGATGAGCCCGTATTGTGTCGAGAGGGTGATGTGTCAGCATATTACTACTCTTCAATGCCGTTTTTGTATGAAGTTCCCAGTGCATTCGGTGGGGGGCAGGGTTTATCGAAAACCAGTGATCGCCATGCTGTTGAAGAATTTAAGTTTTCAAAAGGTCATAATCCGAAAATCAAAGGAAAAAAAGGCCGTGTTAGGAGTTCAGAATACGAAATAACATTCGCTCATAATGCTCTTCAAGATGAGCTTTATGAGAAGTTGGCAAAGATACATGGAAAGAGTCGTGTTGGGACTGAGAATCGAATTGGTGCGATTGGAGCGATAGATTTAGTTGTAAAAGAAAGTGACGGATTGGTTTTTTTTGAGTTAAAAACGAGTCTATCAGCTAAGCAAAACATCCGTGAAGCCATTGGGCAGCTTTTGGAATATTCGTCTTGGCCTGGTGAATGTAGAGCCAAGCGGTGGGTGATAGTGTCTCCTGCTCCAGTTTCTAAGGACGTAAAAAAATATATGGATTTTATTAGAAAGAAATATCGTCTTCCAGTATTTTACCTGTCGTTTAACTTGGGTGACGAGAGTGTTGGTGAGCTTGTTTAGCTAAAGCGTCGGTTCGGGCGTTTCCCCTTTCAGGGCTTTGGGGGCAATGTTGGGTTCGTCTCTCCCGAAGCTAGTAGGATGCTCTCCTGATCAACAAATCTGCCTTGCTTCCTAAGTGCGGGAAGTAAGGTGGAATCGATAAGCTCGCAACCGGTTTCGCCCGGGTCGATTTGGCCGATTTTGCTTGCCTGCTCTGGTGTATGGCCGCCGCCGTTTTCCAGTATCTCTCGCATGGTCTGATAGCCCGGCTTCCAGGCTTGTAGTTCTGGCAGGCTATTCTTCAGCGCTTTCAAAATTCCCATGCCTGCAAAGTCCAGGTCGCCCCAAAAATAGCAGGGCAGCTCTTCGCTGAGCCAGTGTTGTTGGAACAGTCCGGGATCGCTGCCGGGGAGGAAGGCGAAGCGGGTGTGTTCGCTGTTGAGGCGGGTGGCGCTGGCGCGGAAGCCGCCGCTGTAGAGCAGGGCGTAGTCTTTGGGTGGGTTTTCCACCAAGCGGAGGAAGCTGTCTTGGTTTTCGACGATGAGCAGTTTGCTGAAGCCGGGTGGGGCCCATGCAGTGAGTAGCAGTGGTCTGGGTTGAATGCCGTTGGCGTTGTCGCCGTAGAGTTTGGTTAGCAGCTCAAGGCGGTTATCCAGAGCTTTGGAGTCGCCGTGGAAACAGCGGGCGGCGATTTCTCTGAGGGTTAAGTTCTGGCTTAGGTATTGCTCGACGTTGGCGAAGGCTGCGGTGATCTCCGCCGGGGTGAGGCTGGGGATGTGCGGTCTTTGGGTGAGCAGGGCGTCGCCGTTGTCGATGAAGCTTGTAGCGTGTTCGTTGATGGCCTGTTGCCAGGCCAGTGCCACCGGGTCTTGTTTGGGGCGGTTCAGCCATTCTCGTAATAGCGGTTCGCAATCCGGGTTCAGGCGGCACTGGGCGTTTTCGTAGGGCTCCTGGAAGGCGCTGCGTTTTTTGTCGAGGACGATTTTAAAGAGGCCGTGGTCGCGGGCGACCTGTTGCAGCAGTTGCCAGCGGCCCTGGGTGTCTTCGTTGAAGTCGTAGAGGGCCGGCAGGGTGCTTTTCTTGATGCGGCGAGTGATGGCGCGGGCGGGTTGGCCGTCTTCGCTGCTTTCTTCACTGCTGTGTTCACGTTTATCTAGCCGGTCCAGAAACCAGCCTAACCATTTGGCCAGCCAGGGCTCGTCCTTGAGCCAGATGGGGGTGGTCATGGGCTGACCTCATCCATAAAGTCCAGCGCCCCTTGCTGGCGAATCACTCTTCGATGTTGCTCCCACAGTTCGCTGATGCGTTCCTGGTTGAGTTGTTGTCTGTCTACCAGTACGCGGGTGTTGAGTTCGCCCACGGGCTGCGGGCTGGGCACTTTGCTGAATACGAACTGGTTGCTGATCAGGTCCAGGAAGGGGCCGGCTTTGCTGGTGGGCATGATGAAGATGAGTTGTAGGCCCAGAGTGTTGGTGAGGTAGTTGATGACGCTCTTGGAGCGGCTTTCGTCCATGTGCATGAAGGCTTCGTCGACGATGACCATGCGCAGGTGGCTGTCGCCTTCGTTGAAGCGGAAGGCGCTGGTGATGGCGGCGGCGCGGATGATGTAGGCCGGGGTTT
>AZII01006234.1_pt1 | contig 13606 bp, 9 predicted proteins | sample 359141 | NCBI WGS metagenome assembly AZII01 (sample SAMN02429717, study PRJNA222665) | marine sediment metagenome | biome: Sediment sample; isolation source: enrichment culture of sample MGS-BIZ(AMM) from oil contaminated site at the... | place: Tunisia: Bizerte Lagoon | collected 2012-09-08 ... | reverse complement strand
AATCGACCTGAGTTCAACCAGAATGGATACAACTCATCTGGTTTTTCATTATTATCGATAAACGGTAACGGAATTAGCTTAGCCCGACCACCTGGGTGGCGAAACGTAGCTGCTTCGGTATATAAGCGTTTTCCACCTTTAAGCGGCTTTTCACCCTTATCCACCTGCTCTTGCGTATAAGGCCACTGAATGCCCTTATTCTGCTCAATCAAATCATGAGTCATACCCGATATATCAACCAGCCGTCCTTTGGATAGTTCGCGCATTTCATCAAACACTTCATGAAAATTATCAGGGAAGTTCATCTTTCTACCCTGTTCAAACTGTTTTGCTAGGCCGTTAAAAATATGTAAATCTGTTTTTGACTGGCCATAGGGTTCTTTTACTTTACGAATAATATTGACCCTTCTTTCTGTATTCGTAAACACGCCTTCCTTTTCAGCCCAAATAGCCGCTGGTAGAAAAATATGTGCATATTGCGTTGTTTCCACATCAAGGTAAGAATCCTGCACTACACAACATTCGAGCTTTTCTAATGTTTTACGAATACGCGCCGTATTAGGCATTGATGTCATTGGGTTTGTACCCACCAACCACAGACCTTTAATTGCGCCGGTTTCAATGGCAGGAAATATATCTGTTTGTGCAAGCCCCCGTTTCTTTGGGAAAAACTCTGGATCTACGCCCCAGTATTTTCCAATATCAATTCGGTCTTGTTCATTTTCTAATAAACGATAGCCAGGTAGACCAGAACACGATGACCACTCTCGTGTTCCCATCGCATTACACTGTCCAGTAATAGACAAGCTGGTCCCACCTTTTTTACCAATGTTGCCAGTCAGCAAGCTAAGGTTATTAAGCCCCACCACTCCATCTGAGCCATGCGTGCTTTGATTAATACCCATCGTCCAAATATTCATTGCGGCGCCAGCTTTTGCGTACAAACGAGCAACATTGCGAATCGTATCTTCATCAATACCGCATATTTTAGATGCCGTTATCGGGTCATAGTTTTTAACTTCTGCTGCTAATTCGTCAAAGCCAGTAGTATTCGCTTTTATATAGTCTTGATCTTCCAATCCTTCAGCCAGAATGACATGCATTAATGAATTCATTAACACAACGTCTGTACCGGGCGTAATTGCCAAATGCATATCTGCATTTTGCGCCAGCATGGTGACTCTTGGATCAATAACAATTAAAGGAAATTTTCGTTTTTCCTGCGCTTCTTTAAAACGCCAATAAATAATAGGGTGTTGTTCTGGTAAATTGGATCCCCAAGCAATCAGGCAATCGGTATGTTCAAAATCTTCATAACAACCTGGAGGGCCATCTGAACCAAAAGAGCGCTTATAGCCTGATACTGCCGAGGCCATACACAGTGTGGTATTGCCATCGTAGTTATTGGTCCCAATCACACCGCGGGCCAACTTGCCCAAGGTATAAAAACCTTCGGTTAAAATTTGCCCCGTCGATACAATGGCAAATGAGTCTGGCCCATAGGTATCTTGTATGCGTTTAATTTCAGAGGCCATTTTTTCAAAGCTTTCGTCCCAGCTCGCTTCTTGGTATTCATCATGAATATTTGAGCGCATCAGCGGTACGTCACCGCGACCTGCTGACTCAAACAGTTCGTGTTCAAAAAGGCCTTTTACACATAACTTGCCTCGATTAACATCTGCATCAGCCACTCCTCGACTTCCTACTGGCACACCATCTTTGTCCGTGCCTACTTCAATGGCACAGCCAGTTGAACAATAGCCACAAGTAGCATAGGTCCATTTTTCAATTTTTTTATCCGCGATCGCGATGGGATTTTTTTTATTCCGACCAAATAGCATCTTATTATCTCCCTCGTTTAACCTAGCAACAGTTCGCTTTTACTGACCAACAATGAATCGCCACCCACCCTTAAAGTTATTGGGCGGCCTTCTCGTTTATCCATTTCTACATGTAACAAACTTCGGCGAGTTTCTGCTGTGCCACGATCAATTGCAAAACTATAAGTACCCAGCCGTATATGCTCATGAGAAGCTAGGTAGCCAGCAAAGGTAGGCAAGACCGAACCAAGGGGTGGGTCCTCACGATCGCTGATATTTGGACCCATTAAACGCCCGTGGAAATTACAATCGTCTAGGTCCGTTTTTGCACTAAAAATTAAAATTTCTTGTGCTGCCATAGCGGGTGCTGACGACTCACCCCAAGCCTTCACATCAAAACATGCTTTACGTACATCCGCCTGTGATTTCAGTGGCACAATTAAATAAGGTAAGCCACTCGACACAAGGCGAGTGTAATAGCTTGAATGATCTATATCTTTCTCATCAATCGATAATAGTTTTGCTAACTCTTGATCCGTGGGTGTAAATCGGTCAACAACAGGCATACTACTTAATGTAAATTGCACATACCGCTTACCATTCGCATCCTTAGAAATATTTGCAGTAACATCTTGGCTATTTTGTTTTACCATAATGCTTGTATAGTCGCCTTCCAAGCTAACTTTTCCAGTTTCCACTAAAACATTGGCAATCGCTAAAATAGGATGTCCTGCAAAATCCTTCTCGCCATCGGGCGAAAAAATTCGAGCTTTAAAGGTACTACGGCCCTCATCTGCTTTATAAACGAATGCCGTTTCAGATAAATTTATTTCACGTGCTATACGACCAAGCTGCTCTTCTGGCAGATCCTCTGCATCTGGGAAAACAGCAACCTGTGCCCCTTGAAAAAGCGTATCGGTAAAAACATCGAGAGTGTAATAAGTTACTTTCATTATTTAGCCTTCATTAACTGTTTGTACCGACGACAACTCGGCCATTTATTATTTTTACTGGGTATGCATTAATACAAACACTCTCGTCTTCTAAGCATTGCCCTGTTTCTAGATTAAAGTGCTGTTTATAAATCGGCGATGCCACCACAAGTTCATCACCTATACTGCCAATTATCCCTCTGGATAAAACGTTCACCTCGCTAAAAGGGTCGTAATTACTAAGCGCATAAACTTGTTCGGTCTTTTTCACATAAAACAAAGCTATTTGTCTCTCATCTATCAAAGCAGCTGTACCTGCATTTTCATTTAGATCTGTTAACGCACAGACATCCACTTCACTACTTTTTAATTCATTAACCATTCGTGTATTCATCCGTTTGTTTAAACTTCTTCAAGTTGTGCTGGTATTTCCTCTTTTCGCGCAGGCCGTATTTGATCCCTTTCTGAAACAAATACAATTTGGCTATCGCCTTTGTCAGAATTTACAAACGCTTTAAAGGTTTTTGATTTTTCTTCGTTTTCAACTGTTGTCTTCCACTCACATTGATACGTATCAATAACATTTTGCATTTCTGTTTCAAACGTTTCAGCAAGCCCTAATGAGTCTTCAATGACCACTTCACGCAAATAATCAATGCCGCCTTCTAGGTTCATCATCCATGTAGATGTACGTTGTAATCGATCTGCTGTTTTTACATAAAACATAAGGAAGCGATCAATATATTGAATCATTGTTTCGTAATCTAAGCCTGTTGCAAACAAGTCCGCATGTCTCGGCTTCATACCGCCGTTGCCGCACAAGTACAAGTTCCAACCATTTTCTGTGGCGATCACGCCAACATCTTTGCTTTGCGCTTCTGCACACTCACGAGTACAACCCGACACAGCAAACTTTATTTTGTGTGGTGTGCGCAAACCCTTGTAACGATTCTCTAAATCAATCGCCGTTGTCACACTATCGGCAACGCCATATCGGCACCACGTACTACCGACGCAGGATTTAACTGTTCGTAAAGATTTACCGTAGGCGTGACCTGTTTCAAAGCCCGCATCAATTAATTCTTTCCAAATAACAGGTAGGTCCTCTTGGTGCGCACCAAATAAATCAACACGCTGCCCACCGGTAATTTTCGTATACAAATTATATTTTTTGCCAACCTCACCCAGAGTAATCAGCTTGTCAGGTGTAATTTCACCACCTGGAATCCGAGGTACGATTGAATAAGTGCCATTTTTCTGAATATTGGCAAGATAACGGTCATTCGTGTCTTGCAGGCCAGTATGTGGAGTTTCTAATACATAATCATTCCAGCAAGAAGCAAAAATAGACGCTAGCGTTGGCTTACAAATATCACAGCCATACCCCTTACCATGTTTTTCGATCATTTCATCGAACGTTTTAATCTTGCCGACACGAACCAAGTGATAAAGGTCTTGGCGGGTATACGCAAAATGTTCACACAAATCTGTATTAACATCCATACCCAGTTTTTCTAACTCTTTATTCAGTACTTGACCAACAAGTGCCGTACAACCACCGCAGCCTGTTGTTGCACTGGTACACTCTTTAAGGCTTGCCATCGTTGTAGCGCCATCAGAGATGGCTTGGCAAAGCGCACCTTTGGATACATCAAAACAAGAACATATTTGCGCAGCATCCGGTAAAGCTTCAACACCTAAACCTGTTGCGCCTGAGCCATCTCGTTGTGGCAAAATTAATGCATCCGGATACTCTGGCAAAGCAATATCGTTCAGTTTAAGTTGTAACAAATTACCGTAATCAACCGTATCGCCAATTAACACCGCACCTAATAAGCGTTTATTATCTTCACTGACGACGATCTTTTTATACACGTCATCTGCACCATTGACATAAGTGTAAATCTTCGCCTTTTCAGTGGTTGCATGCGCATCACCAATACTCGCTACATCCACACCCATCAGTTTTAATTTCGTGCTCATATCTGCACCGGTAAAACTATTCTCCTTGAGTGATAACCGGTCTGCTACAACTTGGGCCATTTGATAACCCGGTGCCACCAAACCAAATATTTTGCCATCCCATAAAGCACACTCGCCTATCGCATAAATGTCTTTATCTGACGTTTGACAATGATCATCAATAACAATACCGCCTCGCTCACCAAGTGTCAGACCACAATCACGAGCAATATCATCACGCGGTCTAATACCGGCTGAAAATAAAATAACATCGGTTTCAATATGTGAGCCGTCAGCAAAGTTCATCCGATGCAGACACTGCTCACCATCAACAATGCCTTGTGTATTCTTTTGGGTATGTACGCTAACACCTAACTCTTCAATTTTCTTACGTAACACTGCGCCAGCGCCATCATCAATTTGTACGGCCATCAACCGTGGCGCAAACTCAACAACGTGTGTTTTCAACCCCAAGTCTTTTAACGCTTTTGCGGCCTCAAGACCCAACAAACCACCACCAATAACAACGCCTACCTTAGATTCTTTACCTGCTTTCGCAATATCAATTAAGTCATCAATAGTTCTGTAGACAAAACAATTTTCCCTTTCATGGCCTGGGATAGGTGGAACGAAGGGAAAGGACCCTGTCGCTAGAACAATTTTATCGTATGAAATACGTTGACCCTTATCGGAGGTAACGATTTTTTTGTCACGATCAATGTGGGCTGCACGATCACCGATATGAACGGTAATATTATTTTTTTCAAAGAAATCCGGCTCAACAAGTGACAGATCCTCTTCAGTTTTACCATTAAAGTATGACGATAGTTGAACACGGTCATAAGCAAACCTCGTTTCTTCACAAAACGTTGTTATATCGTAGTTTTGCATTTCATCGCTGTTTACCATGGACTGTAGGAATTTATGCCCAACCATACCGTTACCAATTACAACTAATTGTTTTTTATTACTCATGCTTTATGTATATCCAAAATTCTTTATAGTCACACCTCCATAGCACGCAACATGCCAACATCAACCACCACCTCTCTAACAATTGATTTTTAAGCAGAAAATTTTTAAAAACATATAAAAAAAGACTGTCAAAACAGTTTTTTGCTTTAGTGCTGTGCAATAAAAACCCCAATCGCATTAACTTGGTGCAAAAAAGCACATTACCCCAAACAAATAACTACAACGACCATTAAGAGTAAGTAAATACTTAGCTGGCATAGCTTTTGCTCTTACCCTCACAATCTATTGAAGGAGACACATTGCAATGTCGCAAAAACTAAATTTATTATCGTTCAAAGGCAATATTCGTATTTTACATACAACTTGGTTTGCCTTTTTTATCAGCTTTATGGTGTGGTTTAACCATGCCCCATTAATGTCTGTTATCAGAGATGTCTTTAACTTAACAGCTCAAGAAGTGTCTGTTTTACTCATCCTGAACGTTGCATTAACAATCCCTGCACGCATTATTGTAGGCATGATGGTGGATAGCTTTGGCCCTCGCCGCATGTTCTCAGGCATACTAATATTCTCTAGTTTTTTATGTTTATTTTTTGCTTGGGCACAAACTTTTGAACAACTTGCCTTAGCTCGTTTTTTACTGGGTTTTGTTGGCGCAGGTTTCGTTGTTGGTATCCGTATGATCGGCGAGTGGTTCCCCGCTAGACAAACTGGTATCGCACAAGGTATCTATGGTGGCTGGGGTAATTTTGGCTCGGCAGGTTCCGCCATGGCTTTACCCGCTTTAGCTTTATGGATAGGCGGTGAGGATGGCTGGCGTTATGCATTAACAGCTACCGCAGTGATCGCTTTTTTCTATGGTATTTTTTATTATTTAAGTGTCACAGATACACCAAAAGGTTCAACCTATTTCAAACCTAAAAAAGTAGGTGGAATGGAAGTCACCAGTAAGCTTGATTTGGCGCTTTACTTAATAATGAGCATGCCCATTTATGGTGCACTCGCATTGCTCACATGGAAACTCTCTCCAAAGGGTATGGGCTGGTTAAATGAGCAAGTAGTCATTATCACCTATGCATCCATTGCCATTGTCTACCTGTATCAAGCGATGCATATTATTAAAGTTAACAAAGATATTTTCAGCAAAGAAGTGCCTGATTTATTTCGCTATCAATTTAAACAAGTTGCCATTTTAGATCTTGCTTATATGGTGACATTTGGTTCTGAATTAGCCCTAGTCTCTATGTTGCCATTATTCTATATCGATATGTTTGGCTTATCGCCTGTAACAGCTGGGCTACTAGCCGCCATTTACCCTGTGATGAACTTAATAGCTCGACCTGGCGGCGGTATGATGAGTGATAAAATTGGCCGCAAAAAATCGCTTGTTATTTTGTTTTCAGGTATTAGCGTTACCTTTTTATTACTCGGTCAAGTTAGTGAAACATGGGCTGTACCGTTAGTTGTGGCATGTACTATTTTATGTGGGCTATTTTCTAAAGGCGGGTCTGGTGCAGTGTATGCCATGGTGCCTCTAATTCAACGTCGTATGACTGGCCAAGTCGCTGGTATGGTGGGCGCTTACGGCAATGTAGGTGGTCTTATATTTCTAACTGTTCTTTCTTTTGTTTCTCCGCAAGTCTTCTTTATGGTGATTGGTGGAACAGCCGCCACCGTTTTATTATTTATGTTTATTTTCTTAGAAGAGCCTAAAGGACAAACAGCCGAGGTGCTTGAAGATGGTACAGTAGAACTTATCGATGTGACATAACCCATCAACACCACTAACATGCAATCAGAATCGATTATAGACCTTGGTCAATCATCCGATAAAGGCCTTAAAACGGACAATGAAGACAGTTATGGTGTTTTACTGCCTGAATCACCTGTTTTAGAGCAAAAAGGGGTGGCTGCGGTTATAGCTGATGGTGTTAGTGGCTGTGATGCAGGTAAACTCGCCAGTGAATCTTGTGTAAAAAGCTTATTGGGTGATTATTACTGCACACCTGACACCTGGACGGTTAAAACCTCTGTTCAAAAGGTTTTAACCGCTACTAACCGTTGGATGTTGGGGATGGCACAGCAAGGTGGTGCTAACCAAAAAGGCTTAGCCACTACTATGAGCGCCTTGGTTGTTAAATCTTCCACCGTGCATTTATTCCATATTGGCGATACACGTATTTACCGAATACGCGATAAGCAATTGGAGCTACTCACGGACGATCATCGTTTCTGGGTATCCAAAGAAAAAAATTACCTCACTCGTGCAATAGGCATTGATCTACATTTAGAAATTGACTACAGCCATTTTCTATTGGAAGAAGGCGATACTTTTTTATTCACCACGGATGGTGTTCATGAGTTTGTCAGTGACAACATCATGCTGGCACAAGTAAATAATAATACCGACAATTTTGACCGTGCTGCTCGAAACATTACTGATCTTGCAATGAAAAATGGCAGCCATGACAATGTCACCTGCCAAATTGTCAGGTTTAATCAACGACCACACGTTAATGAACAGGAAATATACCGTAAATTAACTGAGCTACCTTTTCCTCCTGACTTAAGTGCCGGCATGATCTTAGATGGTTACCGAATTGAGCGAGAACTACATGCCAGTAATCGTACACAAGTGTATCTGGCAACAGATATTCAAACACAACAGCAAGTTGTTATTAAAACACCGTCTGTTAATTATGTAGATGACCCTACATTTTTAGATATGTTTGTGCAAGAAGAATGGATTGGCCGCCGAATTGATAACAATCATGTTCTAAAAATTATTGAACAAACAAAGACACGTCGCTTTCTTTATTACGTCACCGAATACATCGAAGGACAAACACTCAGGCATTGGATGAGTGACAACCCCCAACCCAGCTTGCACGATGTTAGAGGCATCGTTAGGCAAATTGCTCGAGGCCTCAGAGCTTTTCATAAAAAGGAAATGATTCACCAAGACCTCAAACCAGAAAACATCATTATCGATACCCAAGGCACCGTTAAAATAATAGACTTCGGCTCTACAAAAGTTGCCGGTGTAGAAGAAATAGCATCTCCCATTCAACGTTTAAATTTATTGGGAACTCAACACTACACAGCACCAGAATACCTATTAGGTCAGCCCGCTAGCTACCGTTCAGACGCTTTCTCTTTAGGCGTTATTACCTACGAAATGTTGACAGGAAAACTCCCTTTTGGGGAAAAATACGGTGAAAAAGCACTTAGTAAATTGCACTATATTCCAATATTAGAAATCGATACGGACATTCCACTTTGGATTGATGGTGCAATCAGAAAAATCGTCAACAAAAAACCTTCAAATCGATACGAGGAAATATCAGAATTTATTCACGACCTCTCACACCCGAATAAATTATTCACCACTGCCGTTCACACGCCCTTAGTTGAACGTAACCCTCTCGCCTTCTGGAAGGCAGTCGCGCTATTAAGCTTATTCACCAATGCAGCCCTTTTGCTCATAAAGTAAATCCATGTTTTCATAACGATAACGCTTTTCGCTATCATCTTAGCGACCCTATATCACTAGCGTTTTCTTGATCTACATCCTCTCATGCCAAAAAAACTAGCTTTTTGAATTAACAATTACATAAATACACGACGCTTCGCAAAATTTTAAGTATGCTTTATGCTAGTTCGAATAACAGCCCATAGCTAAAAAGGGCGCTAATAACTAGCTGGAGGAGCAACCCCATGAACTCACTAACCGCGGCTTGTCTTTTTTTTCTTGGCATGCACTGGATTATTTCTGGCAGCCCCTTGCGTGCTCACATTGTTAACATTCTTGGCGAAACCGTCTTTAAGGTCTTATTCTCGCTGAGTATATTTATTGCTTTAGCTTGGATGGGGTTCGCCTATCAAAGCGCTCCTTATATCGCCACTTGGGGAACAGCTGAAGCCTTAAAACCAGTCAGCATTGGGCTCACCTTCTTTGCCTTTTTGTTATTACCAATGAGTATTTTTGATAAAAACCCAACCTTAATGGGGCTTGTTCCACCCGACCAAGTCACAACCCGTGGCATGGTACGCATCACACGGCATGCAGGACTTATTGGGTTAGGATTATGGGGCTTCGCTCATTTTATTGTCAACGGCGATTGGGCCTCTCACCTTCTGTTTGGAACAATTGCATTTGAAGGGCTTATTGCGCCTATGAATTTAGACCGTAAATACAAGGCTCGGTATGGTGAGTCTTGGGTTAAATTTACCGAACAAACATCCTATATTCCTTTTGTAGCTATTTTAGACAAACGTAATAAACTTGTTTTGAGCGAACTTAATATCTGGGCAGCACTAGCAGGTACCGCCATATTCTTTGCCGTTATGTACTTTCATCAAACATGGTTCGGCGGCTCCCCTTTGATTTAGCCTATACCAATAAACATAAAACCCGTTATTGGCTAAGTAAATATAAAACCAAGATCGTTAACATTAACGTGGTGCTCTTCCAAAAAAGCACAGGGTCACGCTCCATCAAAGGTGGACGAGTTTTATTTATAAACTCTTTATTTGGTTGTCGCAGGTCAAAAATAAACTCTGATAGCTCCCCATATCGCTTATAAGGATCAGGATGCACTGCCTTTTTTAACACATCGTCAAACCATACTGGAATCTCTCTTTCATCATCGAGCACCGTTTTATAATTCAATTTATTTTGCGCCGACTTGCTTTTACACCTCGACACATCCACGCCATAAGGTAACCGACCTGTTAACATCTGATACGTAATAACACCTAAAGAGAATAGGTCTGAACGGCTTGTACCGCTTTGTCCAAGGAAATATTCTGGCGCAGTATACTGAGCAGTGCCGAGTATGTCGTCTTGCTGCCTTGAACTTGATATGTCCATGATGCCAGCCACCCGTGTCGAACCAAAATCAATAATCTTCACCGTCCCTGTTGAATCGATCATGATGTTGTCTGGTCTTAAATCTTGATGCAGCATCTCCAATCGGTGAAAAGCCCGTAAGCCTTTAGCAACCTGCTCAATAATGCCGCGTACTGTTTCTAAATCAGGCGTAGGATTATCTATCATCCATTGTTTTAAAGTCTGCCCTTCAATAAACTCCATTGCTAGATACAAGTAGTTTCGTTTGCGACTCTGTTTACAGGGTTTCAGCACATGTGCATTATTGATACGTCTCGCAATCCACTCTTCCATTGTAAAGCGCTCTAGATAAGCAGAATCATCTCTTAGATCAACGGAGGGCGTTTTAATAACAACCTGCTCTCCAGTGTCGTCATCAAGCGCTAAATAAACGTGACTACGACTACTTTGATGAATAGCGCGAATAATTCTATACCCATCCATTGTCATGCGAGCATCTAATAACGGGGCAAATGGAAGCTCAGTAATGTGTTGGTAAAGCTCACTTGTCTCATGATCTGGTAGTGCATCAATACGAATAATTTGCGCCGTTAAATTATCATCGCTACCTTGCTCATATGCTGTATTAACAATAAGCTTTGCCGCCTCATCTAATTGATCGGCGTGCTCATTTATTGTATTAACGATAAACGCATCATTAACAAACTCATACACCCCGTCTGTTGCCAAAAAGAATATATCACCTTCTGCCACAGCCATGCTTTGATAATCAATATCGAGTTGTTGCTTAACCCCCATTGCTCGGCTAAGGTAACTTTTACCCTCTGCTACCCATAATCTATGATCGTTGGTAAGCTGTTCTAACGACTGATCATTCAGGCGATATACTCGGCTGTCTCCAACATGAAAAATGTGTGCTGTTCTTGACTTAATAACCATGGCACTGCACGTGCACACATAACCACGATCTTTATTAAACCGGTGTGTACTTTGTTGGCTTTGGGCGTATAGCCAAGAGTTGGTAGCCCTTAGCACCCGTTCAGCTGATTGTTTAACAGACCAAGTCTCGGAGGTGCAATAATAATCCGAGATAAAACCACTCACCGATGATTCACTGGCAATATGGCTTACATCACTACTACTGATACCATCGGATAAAACAACCGCTATGCCCTTAGATGTTAGCATCGGCTCATCAGGAATATAAACACCATGAAAGTCTTGGTTTATATCCTTTTTACCTTTATCTGAATATTGACCTACGGATATGTTTAATCGATTTGTCATTTTAAATAAAGGCCAGCCTAAGCTTAGGCTGGCCTTGGTCCATCAGTTGTTTAATGGAAATGATTATATAGAACGATTTGGACTGGTTCTAACATGAGTGAAGTATAGTGGAAGCCCTACCAAGCACAAACCACCAGCTAGGTTGCCAAGTACTGTTGGCAGCTCATTCCAAACTAAATAGTCAACAAACGTAAACTCCCCACCCATAATCATTGAAAATGGGAACAGGAACATATTAACAATTGAGTGTTCAAAACCCATAAAGAAGAACAGCATAACAGGCATCCACATCGCTAACATTTTACTGGTAGCAGAAGTCGAAATCATTGCACCAACCACACCCATTGAAACCATCCAGTTACATAACATGCCGCGAATAAAAATCGTAAACCAGCCATCAACACCGTGTGTTTTATAGCCTAACGTTCTAGACTCACCAATCGTACTGACTTTGGCAGCAATAGCGCCTCCATCGACACTGTAGCCGTAGGTTAAGATAAACGACATCATAAACGCTGTTGTGAGCGCTCCTGCAAAGTTACCAATAAACACAAGCCCCCAGTTTCTAAATACTTGACCGATGGTGACACCTGGCCTCTTATCAATTAATGCTAATGGCACTAAGGTAAATACCCCTGTTAATAGATCAAACTTCATTAAGTACAGCATGATAAAACCCACAGGGAACAAAATAGCACCAATTAATGGAGACCCCGTTTTCACAGCAACCGTAATGGCGAAAATGGCGGCAAGCCCAAGAATAGCACCGGCCATAAAAGCACGAATAAACGTATCTTTTGTCGACATATACACTTTGGATTCACCAGAATCCACCATTTTTGTAACGAATTCACTCGGCTCTAAATATGACATTTTATATACTCCAGTTTTACAAATTAATTAAATGATTAGTAACTTTTATACGGAAGAAACTTCCCACTCATTACAATATTCACACGATCACCCAATGGGTCTGGTTCACGTTTAAGATCCATGCTGAAATCAATAGCACTCATAATTCCATCACCAAACTCCTCATGTATCAGTTCTTTAAACGTCGTTCCGTACACATTAACTAGTTCATAAAAACGATAAATTAAAGGGTCTGTTGGAACGGCTGTAGGTAAGGAGCCCTTATAAGGAACTACTTGTAATTGGGTCGTCGCATCAACAGGCAAATCAAGCATCGTACCAAGTGTCTCGGCTTGCTCTTTCGTTAATGTCATTTGCCCTAATAAAGCCGCCGTTGTCCATTCTTTACTCTTATCTATCGCTTTTGCTAACTCAGACCAGGTAAAACCCATGGCTGATTTTTGTAAGATAATTAATTCAGTTACCTCATTACGTGTCATTGCAAACTCCTTTATAAATAGTCTAAATAATGATTACCAACCTCTAGTGCCGTAAAATTAGTTCTACCTCGTCGCACTTTAAGTTTACTTAAAGCAACTACAATGCCACCCTATTTTTTTTAACACCTTCTTATTAAAAAAGACTTTAGAATCAATCTATTAAAAATAAATATTTTTATACTTAACTCGAATAATAAATGTCTAAATAAATTTATTTTCAAATTTAAGAATCCATATACTCTACTGCACTATATATGCGCAACTTTCATCATGCAGCGCACCATAAATGTGCCTTATGTACAGTCTTCCACTTTAAAATCTGTGTTTTATAAATCGTCTTAAACGATATATTTAGGTAATTATTAGATACGGTAGGCGTAAGAAATGGGCCAGCGTATAACAAACAGCCCTATTAATTAACGAAAT
>AZII01010000.1_pt1 | contig 13706 bp, 9 predicted proteins | sample 359141 | NCBI WGS metagenome assembly AZII01 (sample SAMN02429717, study PRJNA222665) | marine sediment metagenome | biome: Sediment sample; isolation source: enrichment culture of sample MGS-BIZ(AMM) from oil contaminated site at the... | place: Tunisia: Bizerte Lagoon | collected 2012-09-08 ... | reverse complement strand
CCTCCTGTTTGTCGAGAGACACCACAGTCAAGCCATTATCGGTATCTTTGACGCCGACGCGCACACGATCGCCCACTGCTATATCGCTGGCCACCTGTTCGCTGGCAAGACGAAAGCGCATGGTCATGCCAGGCATACCGAGCGTCTTAAAAGGACCGTGTTTAAGCTTGACCTTGCCGTCGGATAGCCCCTCGATAACCCCCTCGGCGTAATGCAACGAATTCACTTGGGTGTCTTTTTGTTCCGCCACCTGCTTTTCTAGGCGCTCCACAATCAACCCTTTGTCTGTATCACGAATGCCAATGCGCACGCGATCACCTACCGATATCCCTTTGCCTACTTGTTCATTCGCCAGGTTAAAACGCATGGTCATGGCAGGCATGGACAAGCTCTTGAAAGGGCCATGGTCCAGCATTATTTTGCTGCCATTCAGTTGCTCGACAACACCTTCGGCATAGTGCAGTGCGTTCATCATTTCCGTCTCATCTGACATAGCCAGCTCCTGAACGGCAATGCCTTGCAGGCTGGCTTCGGAATCGAGCAGGAACTGACCACTGACAACCACCTTCTGCTCTTCCTTCAGCCCTGCCAGGATCAGCGTTTGGTCTCCCAGCTCGCCCCCCGGCAACACTGCCTGCGGACGATATCGACCCTCCCCCTCATCAAGCATCACCAGGCTGCGCTTTCCTGTATGCAATAAGGCTGCGGTTGGTACGGCCAATGCTTTCTGTGTGGCTTCGCCATGAATGCGTACCTGAGCGCTCATGCCCGGACGCAGATCACCCTCGTCATTGGACAAGGTCACTCGCACCGGCACAGTTCGGCTGGACTGATCCACCAGAGGCAGAATGTCGGCAACTTGCCCCTCACGCAGTGCTGGCTTCACTCCTTGAACGGTCACGTCAACAGCGTTACCACTACTGACTTGCCCCAATTGGCGTTCCGGGACTGCTATCTCCACCCACACGGGGTTGAGTGACTGAATCTCCGCCACGGGAGCACCGGCCGACAGCGTCATGCCAGCACGAGCATTGAGACTGCGTATCACGCCATCATGCGGAGCTGTCACCGTCCAGGTTTCCAGCGGTTTACGTTGGCGTTCAATACTTCGGATCAGGGATGCAGGCATGCCCAATGACAACAGGCGCTCCCGCCCGGCGACGATCAGTTCGTTGTTGCCGCTGCCGAGCACGGCCAGCCATTCATGCTGAGCTCCAGTCCAGGCCGGAACTCTCAATTGCATCAGCGGCTGACCACTGGAGATAGTGTCGCCCTCAGCCAGAGGCCAGACCTTGTCTACGAAGGAAGGCGCGGGGCTTTGCAGGCGTGTCAGGGCGCGGTCGTTGTAAGCAATCAACCCCGTGACATCAAGCTGAGATTGTGACTGAGCCACGACCACCGAGGCACTGCGAATTCCCAGATTTTGTACCATGGCTGCATCAATACGGACCGTTGGCTGATCGCTATCATCACCACCATTGGCATAACGGGGCACCAACTCCATATCCATGAAAGGTGAGGGCCCGGGCTCGTCAAAGTGCTGCTGGGGATACATAGGGTCATACCAGTACAGCACTTCCTTTTCATCCGCTTTGCTGTTGGTTTCACCGCTGTCCATCGCCATCGATATACTGCTCTGCGAAGGGGTGACGTAACGGCCCAAATATATTCCGGCTAGCAACAACAGCGAGGCAGCCAAACCGATCAAGGCATTGCGTTTAATGTTCATTATCTTGCTCCTCGCCCACCATGCCGTGGTGGTCGTAGGTAAAATGGAGGGCGGCTGCCTGCTGGTCATACTGCCCGCTGAGATCAATCTCCTTCAGTTTGGCGTCCAGCCATTCGCTACGTGCCCGTACAAGATCGGCCAAACTGCCATCACCGCCGCGCCAAGCGGCCCTAGCCAATCCCACTTTCTCTTTTGCCAGAGGCACCAGTCGCTCCCGTTGCCGGGCAAGCGTGCGTTCCTGGCGTTCATATTCGGCCAGATCGCTCTGCAGCATCGCTTCAAGTTCGCGACGTACCGCCTCTGCACGAGATTCCAGTGCTTGCCACTCAGCTTCCGCCGAGGCAATGCGAGGCCCCTGGCGCGACCGGCTGAACAATGGCAGGTCCACATTGACCTGTAGCATCGCCATGTCACTGAATTCTTCACGATTCATATAAGCCAGAGTTAAAGCCCAGTCCGGCTTCTTGGCGGCACGAGCCTCGTCCGCGTTAGCCTGGGCGACAGAAGCCTGACGCGACGCTATCTCAAGTTCAGGGTGCTTATGCAGGCTATTCAGTAACTGTTCAGCATTGATGGCGAAATCAGGTGCTTGGCCAGCCGGTGATTGCCGGCCGGCTTCCCCCAGCCAGCGTATTAAACGAGCCTTAGCCTGGCGTTGCCTGGCCAGAAGAGCATCTCGCCGATCCAGTAATGTCACGGCTTCCTGCCTGGGTGCCACGCTATCAATAGCCTTTCCTTGACCCGATGAAAGCCGGGCACGCACTGCCTTGTCGAACAAACGATTTTCAGCAATGAGTTCTTCCAGCAGGACTAGTTGACGATCCAGAGTGTGGAGCTCAATCCAGGCTTGAGCGGTCTGACGCAGCACGGCCAGACGAGTGGCCTCTTTCGTGGCCTCCGTTAAGCCGATTTGCTGTCTGGCACCTTCTGCCCTTGCTGTGCGTTTGCTGCGATTGGGGAAACGCTGGGTTACACCAATACGCTGCATGGTCATGAAATCACTCGACAGGCTGTAACGATCGGCGCCATCCACAGGTACATTGTCGAGGCCAAGAATCAGGGTGGGATCGGGCAAAGCATCGGCAGGCCCTTCTGCCTGCTGAGCGGCCTCGACGCGGGCCGATTCCGCCCGCAATTCCGGTGATTGACGTAAGGCGAGCTGTAGCGCCTGATTAAAAGTCAGGCCTTCTGCCCCAAACGCCTGGACACTAGCTAGCAGCAGGGAGGGCGCTAGCCAGCCGAGTGCGCGCCGATACCGGCCGGCGCTCAGAAATATCCAATACATGTGTCACTCCAACACGGATCATGGCGCGCAACGCGCCCTCAGTGGGCCCAGACCAGGCCGGACCCCGAAAAGATCAGTGAGAAAGTGCTAGAGGCGGTCGCCAGATGGTAGATAAGGCAAGGGGGAGATAGAGAGGGTTAGAAAAATGAGGGGTAGCCGGATTTGCTGCCTGAAAAGAAACCGCCGGAGCCGTATTCATGATCGAGAGCTGCCCAGCATGGCACTCCTGGCCAGGCTTGCAAACCGGGCCGCTGTGCGTGTTGGATTGACCATCCAGACAACAATCGTTTTGTGGCATGGCGGACATCATGCTGCAACGGTCATCCATGTCTGCCTGCATCATGGTTTGTTCCATGGGGCAAGGCTGCGCCAATTGCACCGCTGCCATCCCCTGCAAGGAGATGCTAAGCAGAAATAGGCAACTAATGAAAAACCGAGCAATAAACATATGGTGTCAGCATAGTCCGAAGCAATGTGCTATTAACAACATAAACCTTGGGGTAGCCCCCATGTCAACGTTTAATATTGAGCTATGTAACTATTGATCGCCAGCTCTGCTCCCTCTGGCATGCTCTTCTCTACGCCACAGCCTTCAATAGCATTACTTGATGAAGCGTGAAAGTGTCTCTCGATGCCATTCCAGGCGCCTGTTGGCATGCTGGGTACCGAGGCTTATGTCGACAGGTGGCGGCGTGGTTAAGAACTATAAAATCGACACTTTGATCTATTGCGGTTGTAAGATGCCCTCGCTGATGCCAGCAAGAACCCCGCAAGCATCAACTTCACGGCCATCGTTGCACCTCGCTCTCAGGGAAACGAGTTGCTTCTCAAGCGATTGCAAAGCCGTTATCTGCGACCGCGCATCAGCAGACTTCCTGTTATAAGCAACCTGTTGGCTTTACACACCTAGAGAGTTAATCACAATGAGTTGGATTAAAGTTGAACGGGCTGAGCAAACCCCGTGGAACTTGATCACGGTCAACAGATCACGGATGAAGTCGCTTAAGGCGCCAGCTATGGCAAAATAGCCCCTACTCGAGGCTCCACGCCGATGGCCTAGGATTGCATGCCCAAAGATCCGGTAGGCAGGTATTTCCGTGCCCAGCTTCTCCTTCATCGTGGTTTTGACGTCGATTTCGATCAGCACCCCGAAGCAGTTATCCGTGAGAGACTGACGCGCTCGTTTGTCAACCGCCTCAAAATCAGCATCTTCTATGGTTCGATCAATAGTGTACGGCACCAGCGATTATTACTTGGGGCCAAGCTTGATAACTCGCAGGCGCAATGCATTCACAATCACGCTGAAAGACGACAGCGACATTGCAGCAGCCGCGAAGATCGGTGAAAGCAGTATCCCGAAGAACGGGTACAAACCCCCCGCCGCAATCGGAACGCCCGCGGAGTTGTACACAAAAGCAAAGAACAGGTTCTGTCGGATATTGCGCATGGTCGCCAGCGACAGACGACGCGCTTCTACAATACCCATCAAGTCGCCGCGCAGCAGCGTAATGCCCGCGCTTTCGATGGCCACATCTGTGCCGGTGCCCATGGCCACCCCCACGTCCGCCGTTGCCAATGCAGGCGCGTCGTTAACGCCATCACCCGCCATCACGACAACACCCCCTTCATCTTTCAGACGCTGGACGATCTTGCCCTTATCTTCCGGCAGCACCTCCGCTTCCACTTCATCGATATGCAATTTGCGAGCAACCGCCTCGGCCGAGGTGTAGTTATCGCCAGTCAGCATGACCACTCGAATGCCGTCTTTTTGCAGCGCGACAATAGCAGCGTGGGTCGTTCTCTTGATGGGATCGGAGATGGCCAACAGCCCAGCGATTTTTCCATCAACGGCGGCAAAAATCACGGTAGCACCATCTTTGCGATGCTCGTCGGCATCGCTGTCAAATCTAGTGGTGTCGACATTCTCCGACTCCATGAGAAGACGATTACCAAGCAGCACCCGCTTGCCGTCGATTTTTCCTGTTACCCCTTTACCGTTGGGAGAATCGAAGTCTTCCGCATCCGGCAGCTTCAGCTCCATGCCCTTGGCTTTGTCCAGAATGGCGTGGGCCAGTGGATGCTCACTGCCTTTCTCGAGTCCGCCCGCAAAACGCATCAAAGCATCGTCATCGTACCCATTCGCTGTAACAATTCGGGTGATTTGTGGCTGCCCCTCTGTCAACGTGCCGGTCTTATCCACTACCACCGTATCTACCTTTTCCATGCGTTCAAGGGCTTCCGCATCGCGGATCAGCACACCACTTTGGGCGCCGCGGCCAACACCTACCATGATCGACATGGGCGTTGCCAGACCCAGTGCGCAAGGGCAGGCAATGATCAGAACACTGACCGCCGCAATCAGCCCGAACGCCATGGGCGGTGTCGGCCCAAGGAATGACCAGGCTATAAAGGCAACAATGGCAATTAGGATCACGGTGGGCACAAACCAGCTCGCCACCTTATCGGCAAGCCCCTGGATCGGTGCGCGGCTGCGTTGGGCGCTGGCCACCATCTGCACGATTTGGGAAAGCATGGTGTCCCGGCCAACCTTGTCGGCCCGCATGATAAAGCTGCCCTGTTGGTTAATACTGCCGCCAATCACTTGGTCGCCAGACTTTTTGCTGACTGCAAGAGGCTCACCGGTCACCATGGACTCATCCACGTTGGAGCTGCCTTCAAGTAACTCACCGTCCAGCGGCACCTTGTCCCCCGGGCGCACTCGCAGGCGATCACCCACCTTGACCTGATCCAGCGACACATCGGACTCGTCGCCCTGGTCATCCAGCTTTCGGGCCGTCGCCGGTGCCAGATCCAGCAGCGCCTTGATCGCGCCCGAGGTTTTCTCCCGGGCCCGCAGTTCAAGCACCTGGCCTAACAGAACCAGCACCACGATGACCGCAGCCGCCTCGAAGTAGACGGCGACAGAACCGTCTTCCTGCCGAAAGGCGTCGGGGAAAATCTGGGGCGCCAGTGTCGCCACCAGGCTGTAGATCAGCGCCACGCCAGTACCAATGGCAATGAGCGTGAACATGTTCAGATTGCGGCTGACGACGGACTTCCAGCCTCTGACAAAGAAAGGCCAGCCACACCAGGCCACTACTGGCGTCGCCAACACCAGTTGAATCCAGTTGGACATTTGTGGGGCAACGATCTGGTCAAGGCCGGTGAGATGTCCGCCCATTTCCAGCACCAATACCGGCAGGGCCAGCACCAGGCCAATCCAAAATCGACGGGTCATGTCTTTGAGCTCTGCCGAGGGCCCGTCATCCAGACTTACCTGCTCGGGCTCCAGGGCCATACCACAGATAGGGCAATCTCCGGGGCCCTGCTGGCGAATTTCCGGATGCATCGGGCAGGTGTACATGGTGCCCGGAGCCACGGGTTCGTCCTGTTTCTGTTCTCCACTGAGGTAGTGTCCCGGGTCGCCGTCAAACTTCGATTTGCACCCCGAAGAACAGAAATACCAGGTTTTCCCGCCATGCTCGCTGCGATGTTCCGCCGAGTGTGGATTCACCGACATGCCGCAAACAGGATCTTTGACCGTGTGCTCAGCCGTCATGGCCGATCCCTCCCTATCGAGTTCTGGTGATTAGTGATGATGAGCATGAGATTCTTTGTGTCCCGCTTCTTCGGCTTCTGTGGCCTTTTTCAGGAACAGTTGCTCGGCCACTGCGATAACAATCATGGTGACAACCGCCACGCCAATAACAAACAGGTCAGTATTCAGTTTGACCCAAACGAAGCCACCAAGAGCGAGCAAATCCAGAACAATTGCCACCGTGGGCACCCACACATTGGCCTTCACATCCTCCCGTAAATAGCGCAGAACGCCCCAATGGATAGCAATGTCCATGATCAGGTAAAAAATGATGCCCAGCGCTGCAATTCGGGACAGGTCGAAGAAGGCCGTGAGGATAAGCCCAAGCACCACGGTATAAACCAGCGTGTGCTTCTGGATGCTACCGGGCATGCCGAAATGACTGTGGGGGACCAGCTTCATTTCAGTCAGCATGGCCAACATGCGTGAGACGGCGAAAATACTGGCCAGAATGCCACCGGCGGTGGCCATCATCGCAATGGCGACGGTAAACCAGACGCCGTAGTCGCCCAATGCGGGACGCGCAGCGGCCGCCAGAGAGTAGTCCTGCGTTTTGATGATTTCCGCCAGGGACAGGTTACTGGCAACGGCGAAACCGACCAGGGTGTAGATCACCACGCAGGCTGCGATGGAAATAATAATCGCTCGCCCCACGTTTCTCTTGGGGTCTATGACTTCCGAGCCGCTGTTGGTGATGGTGGTAAAACCTTTGAAGGCCAGAATGCCAAGGGCCGTTGCCCCCAGGAAATTGCCAAAGGTTCCAGCCTCACCGGGGCTAGAGAAATCAACAGAAACACTGTCGGCAATCCAGATACCCACCAGCCCGAAAACCAGAATGCCTCCGATCTTCAGGATACCTATAAAGGAAGCCACGCCCTGAATCATTCGGTTGCCCAACAGATTGATCATAAACGCGGCCAGAATTAGTGAGACGCCAAGAATGGGCACCATGCGGCCACTTTCATCGCCATCGAACAGTTGCATGGTGTAAGAACCGAAGGTTCGCGCAAGAAAGCTCTGGGCAATCACCATCGAGAAATACATCAGCAAAGCATTGAAAGCCGTCGGTAACCGATTGCCATAGGCTTTGTGCAGGTACATGCCTATGCCCCCGGCTGACGGGTAGGCATTGGAAATTTTGATGTAGGAATAGGCACTGAAGCTTACGATTACCGCCGCGGCCAGAAACGCCAACGGGAAAAGAACGCCAGTCATCTGCGCCATCTGCCCGGTAAGGGCGAAGATACCGGCGCCAATCATGACACCGGTGCCCAGCATAACAGTTCCCGGAAGTGTAAGACTGCCTTTCTGATAGCGCGTGCTTCTGTCGTGCGTGCTGCTCATACAACCTCCTGTTGTTTTGAACGGCGTTTGATACTCAATAAATAGCCAATGCTGGCTTGGGTAGATCTCACTTGCATCAATGTCGAGAAAAACGGGCCAAAGAAATATCTTTAGCCCCTAAGTACCTGATCAGAGTGCGATGCGCGCTCCAATCACAGCAAACCAATCTGCTGTACTGCCGCCGTCCGCTTCGGCAAAGTCGGCACTATCGCCGTATTTGCGCTCATGCACCACGCCCACATAAGGCGAGAACGCACGGTCGATCAGATCATAGCTCAACCTGAGTCCGGTTTCGGTAGAAACCAGTCCTTTACCAACGCCAATTTCCCGGTCCTCGCTAAACGCAACCGTGGCATCCAGCGTTGCCGCCAGAATCCAGTAGTTGGTGAGAAGCAGCTCGTACTCTGCATCCAGTTCGGCTGACGTATCGCCATCCTTACTGACATACAGGTTTGCATCGATCTCAAACCATTGGGGAGCCAGCCCGGCTACACCGAGAACGGCATATGTACGGTCCGGCCCCTCGGGCGTATCGAAACGTACGCCCGCTTTGGCGTCGAAGAACTTGGAGATGGGGATCTGGCCGACCAGCTGGTTTTCCAGTGTTTCGTAGGCCTGCTCCTCTATCTCGTACTCCCCGGTTGTGAGCAACCGGACTTTGAACTCGTCGGTGCCATAGAAAGCATCCGCATTCCAGACGCCCAGTTCCTCGTCATCGTCGCTGTAGCGGTATTCAAACTCCTCGAATTGAACACCCCAGGTTGTGAGCGGCTGTTTACGAGCGGTGGTGTCGGAGATCATTTCCTGAGCTGTCACCGCCGTTGAGACACCAATAGAGGCAAGGAAGCTGACTGCGACAATTGATCGAATACAGCTCATACCTCACCTCCATCTTTGGCAATCACGTCTGTTTTGGCCTGCGTCGACTCTGGCCCACCTTCAACAATGACCTTGCGGAACATACCAGCGGCCGCGTGATAGGACAGGTGACAGTGGAACGCCCACTGACCGGGCGCGTCGACCTCGGTTTCCATGTAAACGGTGGTGCCGGGCTGCACACTGACCGTGTGTTTGATCGGGTTCCACTGGCCTGCGCCAACATCAAGGATGGACCACATACCGTGCAGGTGCATGGGGTGAGTCATCATGGTTTCGTTGACAAACTTGAAACGGACCCGCTCACCGTATTTGAGACGAATCGGATCGGCGTCTTCATACTTGACGCCATTAATGCTCCAGGTATACCGCTCCATATTGCCGGTCAAACGAAGCTCAATTTCCCGGGTCGGCTCGCGAACTTCATACAACGGATCCTGAGCCTTCAGGTCAGCGTAAGAGAGGAACTTTCCGCCATTGGCAGCTTTGGGCATGAGGCCACTGCCCTTGGCGTAAAAAGGATCGCTTTTTTCTTCTGTCCCCATCGCCATGGAACCATGGTCCATGCCGGACATGCCCGAATGATCCATATCTTTCATGTTGGAATGATCCATACCTTCCATATTGGAATGATCCATGCTGCCCATGTTGGAGTGGTCCATCCCGGACATATCTCCCGAGCTGCTCATATCCATGTTCCCATGATCCATGCCAGACATGCTGCCATGGTCCATACCGGGCATACCGCTCATATCAGCCATGGTCAGACGCGCTGGTTCACGCATTGGTGGCACAGACCCTTCCATACCCTTTTCGGGGGCCAGCGTCGCTCTTGCATAGCCTGAACGTCCCATGGATTCGGCAAAAATGGTATAAGCCTGCTCATCTTTCGGGCGCACGATCACATCGTAGGTTTCCGCTACACCGATCCGGAACTCGTCCACACTGACCGGCTGAACGTTGTTGCCATCAGCCTGGACAACCGTCATATCCAGACCGGGAATCCGGATGTCGAAGTAGGTCATCGCCGAAGAGTTGATAAAACGCAGCCGGATGCGCTCGCCCGGCTCAAAGAGTCCGGTCCAGTTCTGGTCCGGCCCTTTACCATTGATCAGGCCCGTAAAGCCATGCACGTCTTCGACGTCTGCTTTCATCATGCGCATGCCACCCCAGGCCATGCGATCCCGAACTGTGTTCATAAAACCGTTCTCGGACACATCCGAGAAAAACTCGCCCACGGTCTGCTGATCGCGGTTGTAATAATCAGTCATCATTTTCAAGTTGCGCATGATGCGATCACCGGAATGCGGGTGTTTGTCGGTCAATTGGACGACGTATTCGCGGTCGTAACGGAACGGTTCACGCCCCTCGGGTTCGATAACGATGGAACCGTAGGCGCCATCCGGCTCCTGAAAACCAGAGTGGCTGTGGAACCAGTAGGTGCCCGCTTGCTGGATGGGAAATTCGTAGGTAAAGGTTTCACCCGGCTTGATGCCCGGGAAACTGATACCTGGTACTCCATCCTGATCGAAAGGAAGGATCAGACCGTGCCAGTGAATGGACGTCATCTCATCCAGATTGTTGGTCACGTTGATCCTGACGTTTTCGCCTTCTTTGAAGCGCATCACCGGCCCCGGAGATACGCCATTGTATCCAATGCCTTCTTTCACGAAATCGCCAGTATCAATTTTTACCCGGTCGACCGTCAGGTCGTACTCACCAGCCATAACCATGGCTGGGATCAGCAGGCTTAAAAGTCCTGTCAGTAGGCGTGTTTTCATCTTTTTCTTACTCCAAACTGCACTTCGTTGAAGCAGGGCTGGAAAACAGTCCCAACCCGTGCATTCGCGGGGTTGTCAGTACGCCGGTTTACTCAAAGTTAACGTCACCGTACATGCCGGCCTGGTAGTGGCCTGGCACGTTGCATGCGAACTCAATGTCGCCTTTTTCCGTAAACTTCCAGACAACTTCCTTGCTCTGTCCGGGCTCAAGCAACACGCTGTTTGGATCGTCATGCTTCATGGTTTTTCCGTTGCCCATGTCCATGCTCATCATGTCGTGATTCAGCTTCCCGCCCTGAATCACGCCGTGCTCTACCATCATCATCATTTCCTCCTGATGCCCCTCATGCATCTCAGGTGTGCCGATGTTGAACTCGTGAACGAGGTTCCCCTTGTTCTCCACCACGAACCGCACCGTTTCCCCGGGGCTTACGATGATTGATTCCGGTTCATAGTAATTGTCGTACATTTCGACTGTTATGGTTCGGCTGGCCTCTGAGGCTTTGCCGGGCTCACCACTCGCAGCGCCGTGATCATGTCCTCCACCATGGGTTCCAGCGGCAAAGGTGGTCGCCGACAATAAGATAGTTGCGGCAGCAACGAGGAATTTTGATACGGTCATATATCTTCTCCTTTGAACAGCTTTGGCCCTGAGGGCCGGGTTGTCTCACTCAAAACTTGAGCAATATCCAGAAGCGGTTGCTACCATCGCTCAGCAACCTGAATCCAGGCTGAAAATCGGAATTATTTTTTGTTCTGGCACAATTCAGCTTGGGCAGCGACACTGACGGACTCTGATGCTCAATTTAGAAAGGCAGTTCAGGAATGAGATTACTTCTGGTGGAAGATGACTACCTGCTGACAAATGGGCTAAGCGCCCAACTGGAAAAGGCCGGTTTCAGCGTGGATACCGCCCGTACAGCGCGGGAAGCCCGGCACCTCGGGCAGCAGGAAAGTTACCGCGCCGGTATTCTTGACCTGGGCCTGCCCGACGGCAACGGCCTGGACGTACTGAAACAGTGGCGGACGCATAAGGTCAGTTTCCCGGTGTTGATCCTGACCGCCAGGGGAGACTGGCAGGACAAGGTCAATGGCTTGAAGGCCGGCGCCGATGATTACCTCGCGAAGCCTTTCCAGACCGAAGAGCTGATTGCCCGACTTCACGCCATCGTCCGGCGAAGCGAAGGCAGAATAATGGATACCCTGACAGCGGGCCGGTTCGAGCTGGACGAAAATCGCCAGACGTTAAGGGCCGGTGACGAGACCGAACATAGCCTGACCGGTACGGAGTTCCGTTTGCTCCGATGTCTGATGAGTCGTCCCGGGCAGGTTTTCTCGAAAGAACAGCTTCTCGACCAGCTATACAGCATCGACGACATACCCAGCGAGAACGTGATCGAAGCGTATGTGCGGCGGCTCAGGAAGCTGGTGGGACCGGACACCATCAAGACCCGACGTGGTCAGGGGTACCTGTTCGATGCCGATAGCCGCTAGACCTCGCTCAGTCAGGGGGATGCTCCTGATTCTGCTGCTTCCGGCCGGCATTGGTCTGATGGCACTGGCTTGGATCATCCATGGGGCCTTGCTGGAGAGGATGACCATGGACTTAGTAGAACGCCGCTTGAAAGATGAGGTAGCTTTTCTGGAACACCAGATCCGCCAATCCGGTGGCCAGATTGATACACTCCAGACCGGCGACTATTTTCAGGAAGTGCTCCTCCACGCCTTCGCCATCGCCATCGCTTCTCCGTCTGGGCAGTCCATCTCACCGGAGACCTGGACTCCGATTCTGAGGCCGTTGCTCACCTCCGGGCAGGAGGGAGCCGTGAGAGCCAGGGATGCTGAGGTACCAGCTGCGCCTTCCCAAATGCTTGGGTATCGCCGTGCCTTCACGGTCGACGGAAACCCCTTCGTGATCATTGTTGCCGAGGATATGGAGGCGCTTCATCGGAGCCAGGCCAAACTCCATATCTGGACTGCCGTCGTCTCGGTTTTACTGGTCATTCTGATGATCGGGAGCATATGGCTGGGAATCACTCTGGCCCTGCGGTCAATAGCGGGCCTTCAGATGAACCTGAAAAAACTTCAGTCAGGCGAGCTCTCCCGTATTAACGCAGACGGCCCGGAGGAGTTCCAGCCCCTCGTCCGGCAACTCAATCGACTGCTGGATTCACTGGATGACCGGCTGGAACGCTCCCGTGACGCACTTGCCAACCTTTCCCACAGCGTGAAAACCCCCATAGCGGCTGTCAGACAGATCCTGGAAGACACCAGTCGCCCGCTCGATGAGAAGCTGAGATGGGAAATGGCGGCGCGCCTCGACGACATAGATGCTCAGCTTGAGGCCGAAATGCGGCGAAGCCGGTTTGCGGGTCCACAGGTCGGCCAAAGTGTATGTCCGATCAAACAGGCCCGGGATCTGCTGTGGATGCTTGGCCGCCTCTACCCCGATAAATCTTTTGAATTGTCAACGGATCTGCCTGAAAACCATCGCTGGCCTGTCGAGGAGCATGATCTGAACGAAATCCTTGGCAACTTGCTGGATAACGCAGGCAAATGGTCATCCCGCTGGGTGGAGCTCACGCTGAGTGAAGATCAAGAGCAGTTAAAAATTATCATCAGCGACGACGGAGCGGGCGTATCAGAAACAGCCCACTCACAATTGGGCAAGCGAGGATTGAGGCTGGACGAGCAAACACCCGGTCATGGATTGGGGCTGGCTATTGTCCACGCAATAGTTGAGCGTTATCAGGGACAGGTTCATTACACGTCCAGTAAGGTAGGAGGCCTTACTGCAGTTGTTGTAATCCCTGGTTCTGATCGATTCGGCGACCGGTCAGACAACTGACACCTTCACCCTCCATTCTCTATGCTTCAAGTCAAATTCATCAATAGTTGGGATGATGATTTGGAGTCTCGTCCAGCCTGTTCAATCTCGACCGCTCTATAATGAGCTTTCCCTGAAGGATACTGAATCTACACCCACTAACACTACTTGCTCTACTTGCAACCCAAAACAGCAAACCGATGCTTTTGATCATGAATTTTATCCCCCCCCCCTTTCACTGCATGCCAGAGCCCGCCTTGTGCGGG
>AZII01003283.1_pt1 | contig 13743 bp, 14 predicted proteins | sample 359141 | NCBI WGS metagenome assembly AZII01 (sample SAMN02429717, study PRJNA222665) | marine sediment metagenome | biome: Sediment sample; isolation source: enrichment culture of sample MGS-BIZ(AMM) from oil contaminated site at the... | place: Tunisia: Bizerte Lagoon | collected 2012-09-08 ... | reverse complement strand
TATGGTAATCAGGCGCATTTTTAGCAACCCAATCATCCATTTGCCCAGTGACAAAGTTCTGTAGCGCAGGAACCGCATCATCATAGGCCGTCAAAAATTCATCTTTTAAATCATCTGAATAAGTGGGTGCTGTCTCATTAAACTCTGCATTAAATTCAGGGATATTGACATCACCAAGCGTCCCCAGATCAATATTTTCTATTAATGGTGCCGCCTTCATAATAACGTCAGGACTAGGCGGCAATGTTAAATCAGGCATCAATGGCGCAACACCTGTAAATTCAGACAGGTTGAAATCTGGCCTTTCTGGTAAGTCAACACTGTAATCAACCTCTGGTTTAACAGGCATGCTTACATTGCTTGGTGTGAACCTTAAATACTCTGGGCTATTGGGCAAGGGTATTTGGTTTTGAAAGCTAGAATCAAAACTTTCCATTTCCCCAACATTCCGCATCATAATAGCGGTGGGACTGTAATCATAAGACGTTTTATGAAAATTAGGTATGTCATTAATAGCGTTAACAGCCGCCGCCATTGCATTGTTAGCACCCTCTACGGCAGAAGCCGCGTATGACCGCTGATCACTGATAATTTCATCAACTTGACTCATGCTTTACTCCTAGCTTATACGTCGTGTCATTACTTCAGGCTCTATTTCTATTCCCCTGATATGAATTGCCTTACCAACAATATTAGAAAACTCAAAAGACCAATACCGACCTTTCATTCCCCGACCTAATTTAGTTCTTTTGCCCGTATATTTTGATAGGTATTTTGAATAAATAACGTTATCCACGATTGGCAAAATCTGTGTTTCTTTATCCGTATCAACAAAAATATACGGCACTCGTTTTAGCAAAGACGAACCAAAGTCATTCTTGCTGGTGGTAAACCCTGATTCAATCTGCACACCGTTATCGGTTGAGCCTTCCAGTAAATATATTCCATCTGGCATAATGCCGTAGTGCTTACCGTGAAACTTCAATACATGGTCAAATGCATAATCGTTATAACGCGTAGTTTCACCCGTCTTTATATTGGTTACATACGCCAGTGTGTTTCTTGTTGTCATAATACTTCGCAGTCAACGCCGCTTTTTGCATTAATTTTCGTTTTAAATCCGCTTAACTCAGCGTGACCCCAAACCATGTCGATGGCCGGCGGTCTTAAATTAGCCATGCCTGTGCTCACATCAGATGCGCTTGCAGAAATACTTATTGATGGAAATTTCAAACTAGCATTTATAGTTGACCCCTGTATTACCGCAGCGGTTAATTCCGTATTAAACCCACCTAATGATTTAGCTTGTGCGCCGGTGTAAGCCTCTATCTCTTTATTTAAGGCGTAGTTTAACGTGGCTTTCGCTGTTGTTCCTGTGAGCACCAACGACTCAATAGACGCTGTAGGGAATCGTAAACTGTTAGCCCTTGCAATTACCGGGTTAGTTGCGTTTGCTGTTAATTCAAAACTAAGGTTGCTGGTTTCAAAATACGCGCCCGTGTAAGCCTCTATTTCAGTCGTAAAACCGCCTAACTGTTCAGCACCATTGAGGGTGCCAGCAGTTACCAATGACTCAATCGTTGCGGTAGGGAATCGAATCTCAGCCGTTGCGGTATAGCCGGATGAATTAGCCTCTATCCAATCCGCAAAGAATGATACTCGCGTATCACCGGCCACCTCGCCATAAGTCGCATTAGTGCCTAGTAGTACATCTGGTGGCGTACCTAGCGTTACATGCCAACTGGTAATACCTGCAATCTTTCCATCAATAAGCGCGGCACTTCCTGAATCACCTGCCGATGTAAATCCTTCTCCTGGCACACCTATCCCATGCAACGAATAATTAACACCCATTGCATCATTAATAACATTGCCATTGTCCCAATCATAAATAAGTTGATTGCCAATCGTAATATCACCATCAAACACATCATTGAGTTTATCGGCTTTAGCGTCATATCTATTGCTTATATCTTCCCAACTAGAGGCCGAAACAACCCCTGTATTTGGGTTAACAGCAGGGCTAAAAGACCGTTTTGAAAACACCCTTTCAACCTCATCAGTCTCTTTGTATATAGCATGTCGCCTTACCAAGGCAGACACCTCGCTATTAAGCTCAATAATAGCAATGTCATACCCATTAAAAAGATTTTCATCGCCTAACCAGTTTGGGTGTACTATCACGCTTTTTGCGCCATAAATAGGAACGCTAACCGTGATGTCAGTATCGAAAATTACCTCAATACTACTTAGGTCAGAAATACCGTCAACAACATGCGCTGCCGTTAGGATATGGCGACCTGTTTCTAAAAGAACACCATTTCCTTGAATGGCACCAACAGCATCATCCATTGCTAGAATCTTCGCATTACCATCTTTAATCACGGGTGATGAAAATGCACTAGCCTGTAACGGCTCGATATATGTCTCGCTTGAGGCATAATCATAATCAGAAGATAGCCCCACTAAAGGCCGCATTTCTTGGTCACTGGCGTTACCAGTTGACCCTGTAAGACCGGTAGAGTAGCCATACATGCTAGCCATAACATTTTGCGCTTTCGCCGTATTAATGGCTATTAAACCAGAATCGCCAGCGGCTACCATTGGAGCCATAATGTTTTCAGACGACGCATAACTAGAATCGTATGCGAGTGAAACCATTGGCTCAAAACTGCTTATAACATCCACGCCCACTCGTGGGTCAGTTACCAATAATGAACCTTCGCTTTCAAAAATTTGATCTTGGTATATCGCGCTTAACTGCCCTGATAACTCACCTACGCCAATAATAGCTACCGGCGGTGCCAGTACATCATCACCAACAATGTAAATACCCGCATCAGCAAGATCACCGGTGGCCTCAAAATTAACGTCCTCGCCAAACTCAACCGGTGCGTCATTCGTTAGTGTTGCATCATAAATGGTGTCGCCACTGGAGTATAAGGAAACGTCCATACTCATATCTTCTGTTATAGACGTTGCTATCTCGCGTACTTTAACGTCATTAACAAAATATAGAACGTTCCCATTAACACGTTGTATCTTGAAAACATCGTCACTAGAAAACTGTGTTGAGCCTGCCGACTTATTAGCGCCCAACTCCATTATTCTGTATGTATTACCCTGGGTGAAAAAGGCATAGCAAATATCGTTATACGATGTGCTTATCGCCCCCTTACTGGCTTCATTTAAACCCGCAATAACACCTGACGAGCTTGGGTCAATCCTAAATGTTATTGTTCCATTATCTTTAAAAACTGGTGAACTAACCGCCGATGAGTTCCAACCTTTAACTGGAATCAATGATAAGTAACTACTTGGTTGGTACATCGTTGTGTAAGCGGGTATAACAACTGTTTTCGTCACAACGTCAACCTGATTACCTGAGACAGTTGTTGATATAACCCCTTGCCCACCGGCATAAAAACCTAGCAGGTCCCATTGGCCAGCATAAAGAATACTCCTTGTCAGATAAATAGCTGTAAATGTTATGTCAGGAAATAAAGCTTCCTTCACACTACTTTTTAGTGTCGCGACCTCATTTATTTCAGTGACCGCCGGATGATTAACAGCAATCTTGTCAGGCGTTACAACAGACTGAGCGTATTCCTTTGTTAGTATATTAAAAGCCATATCAAATTATCCATACGCCACTAGCAGCATGACGTGAAAGAAGCGGCGATTGCGACCCCTCTGATTTTGTGTGATATTGGTAAGTAGCATCGTAATCACCTGTCTCTTTATTAAACTTAAAATAAATATCCCAAATGGCGCTATAAACACTAGGCGATAATTGGAGAACAACAAACAAGCTATCATTAAATGGATTAGCCATCATATAGCCGTTCAATGATGTATAGTTCCAAAAACCGGCCCACCTATTCGCGCCAGAATCAGGGCTAGATAGAACATCATCATAGGGTTTAAGAATATCATTAGACACGGGTGCATTGATGTGGACTCCCTGCTTAAATATTTCTTTGCCTCGAAAGACAACCCGCAAATTATCTTTGCCGCTAGAAAAGCCCGTATTTGACGTATAAGGCGTGTTAATGACATAGGCGCAAGACCTTAAATCTAACGCCTGTAGCTCACCGAAATAATATAATGGGTTAGATGGGTCGGTTTCGACGGTAGTGATGTCAACGTTATAGTTAATCATGTCGCGGATATATTCTGTGCCGACCGAATTTTTTATCACGACTGTTACATTGGCCCCATTTTCACCAATGGTGTAATTCTCATAATCGTGATACTCGACAAAACACATGATTAATTCATTCTCAACCGGCTCATACGGTTGCCTAAGCCCTTCTTCTTTGGGTGGGTAATAGTAGTAATCTGCGGCAATTAGATAGCCACCGGTGTTGTAATAACCCATAGCATCTATATTCGTCGCTGTAACCACCAACTCTTTTGTTCCAACACCCTCATTATCTACAGTAGAGACAACCTCAAGCGATACTTCCACCAAAACAGGAATAACCTCAAGAGTCGTATAATCTCCGGCGGGGTCCCTGTCATCAACATTTAAACCACTATGTGATATAGCCACATAAGCATGGTATTCAAGGTCATAATAAAATAGTGCTACACCAGTAGCTTTACTTCCATCTTGGCTGAATGACCAATGCAATGAGAATGATTCAAACCCTATTCTCTCAGTAATACTATTTAACTCATGCCGGTTCTTTCTAACATCAAACGGTGCGGTGGGGTCTGTCTCGGCAGGCAAATCCTCTCTAAAATCGGCGGTTGTTATCATGGGGTGGTCTAACCCATTAATCGTAATCTCTCTTTTTTCACGAGTCAGATCATCCATATCAGTGTAAGTGATAGCGCCATCATTTTGATGAAAGCCAATAACCAACCCGTCTAAAACAAGCCCGTTAAATGCCGCCCAATCTGTTGTATAAAATAACTTCCCACCAATAAACACATTTAAAAATGAACTATAAACATCACTCTGCCGGTTAAACTCATCAAATGGATATAGATTTGTGCCATACCTAACACCAAAGCCTGATAGAACGGTCACCTTCTTTTTACCGGATAGCCCATACCACGAGTGTCTATCCGCTCTTGGCGCATCATTTTTAGATAAATAAGACTTGCCTTTATGCACCTTGGCAACTGTTGATGATATTAAAGAAGGCGTATCTCCTTCAGCTTGTTCTTCAACCCCTTTTGGCGGCGCACCCCTATAAGCTAGATAGATGCCATCATTACCCGTATCAGAAAGAAAGTAATACAGCCCACCGGACGCGACAATATGAATATGATCAGGGTTATTCCTAATCATAATTAACACGTCATCAACTGGCGTTAGATTTAAAGTATCAACGCCTATCCGCTTAATCGATGCCTGCTTACTTCTTGCGAATGGCAACCATTGGTTTACTGTATCAATGTCACCTTCATAGGTGAACGAAGTCATTACAATGTTGGCAAGGCAATAGAAAAGTTATCTATTTTTTGCGGTGCTGACTCAACCAATGCTGTACTGGTCATGTTTAAATCAGCGGCAACATTGGCAACATCACCCTGTACTCGCTTATCCGTTGTGCTTAACGCGCCACTATCAGCGGAAAGCTCCAGGCGGTAAAAAGTAGCCGTCCCTGTCGCTGCATTAGTTCCCTCCCACACTTCAGTCGCTTTTTTAAGAAGAACACCGTTCGACGCTGTTGATTCAAAGGTCAGTGGTGTAGAACCATCATTCCCATTAAATACTTCACACAGCATTGTATTTGATGATAGGGCTGCATCTGCTGTAGCAGGCGGTGTGCCGCTATAAATTTTTAAGGTACAAGAATCCATTTGTGACTTAAATGAACCTGTCACCATCATGGCGTTTCTTAATCCTGTGCTTACTTTAACTGTCATTTTATTTACCTGTCTCTTTGTTAGCTTTAATTAACTTTTAAATCACTCTTCTACCAATTCGTTTAACGCAACATTTCTTCATAACACATCAATTAAACACTGAAAAAATAATAGTGCTTCTTTCTTCGTTGTCCCCAAAAATAGATACCAACCTATTAGTGAGAAGGCTACCGTCATTAAGTTCTATAAAATCAACCATCGAAATATAATCAACGCCAAGAACAGCCAAAGACGTATCGAACCGCTTAGAAAGGTTCATATCTACGACCCAATTCGACTTATCTTGTTTTGTTTTATAGACTAAGTGTGAATTATTAATGCCGTCTAAGCTTGCTCTATCAGAAGTTATGACATAAGCATTTCCGCCACAGAAAAAAGCCCCATAAATAAAAAAATAATCATTATAGCTGACTGTATCGGCTATCTTTGTTTGCCCAATGTTGTTTTCGCGTAAATCAAAAATATAAGTTTTATAGGTTAAGCCCGTTAAAGATTTGTGCTTGTCCCTTAGCGCCAAAACCCCATCATAAATATTATTGATACTCGCTGGCACATACCTGCCTGAACTAGTTAAATCATATAGAAATATTTGGGTTTCACTAGAATCAGTTGTTTTTGAATGGATTTGCCGTTCATCCCATTCCAATCCTGCCTGAGTAATATCACTAGACGTTTCTGAGGCTATTATTGCGCTGGTTGTAGAAACATTATCAACAAAATTTGTAATAGTTGTCGAAATAACAACTAACGCTCCATTATTGGAACATTGAATAAACTCTACTTTGTCAAAAATATCTGTTGTTGAAGTTTCGCCTTGTGTCGCCAAAGGGGGTAGTAAGTGGCTTCTTATATTTGTACCGCTACTGTTTATAACCTCTAAAGTAAAAAACCTATCTGCTGGTTGACGATCAAAATAAACTATGTGATCTTGTATAGCCGCTAAACGGGTATCCCAGGGCTTGTTAAAAGCTCCTATATCATTGGTTTCCCCGTTGAATCCTGTTTCTGCTGCCCATGTTCCACCATCATCATCAGAATAAGTCATTCTGACCGCTCCTGTCGAAGTAGCCATGTATATAAGCCAAATCCTTCCAGTGCCATTATCCCTATAAAGGCCACCTTTAGAACCATCAGACATAGCAGCTAACTCAGATGTGTAAATAAGAACCTTGTCATTATTTGAGTGTGCGTTTTTCTTGTACAGCTCTAATTTTTCATCAACGCCTATATAGTCAACTAAGTCGTATTCGTATGACCAATCAACGAATATGTACTCTCCTTCACTTCCTACAGGAACAACTAAGTTGTGGTCTATCCATCTTTGCGGCAGGTCAACCATAACATCTTGCTTGACATTACTATCAACGCCAACGGCATTAACCGTTTCTTTCCAAAATGAATCTTTAGTTGCACACCAATCAACCATCGTCAATATCGCTAACTTTGTTTTACACTGATAGTGCCAATGTCAAATACAAGCGTTTTCCCGGCAATACGCAATACAGGTGATGTTAATTCTTTATGGTAAAGTAAAGTTCCACCCGTAACGGAAGAATAGATGCCAATATGCGTTACTGTATAATCAACACCACCAGACCCATGAACAACGGCATCGAATGTTTGCGCTGTTGTTTCGGTAACAGATACACCACCGACAGCCGCGGCAAAATCTAGCGGTTGGCGTGCGTAAGCTGTATCATCAACTACATCATCCACTTCATTAGCCGTTACATTGGCATCCGTAGGATCAGCGGTAAATAAAGCAAGATACCTGTCACCTGTAACGAACGTGTACTCAGCAACACCTAGCACATGGTCGAGTATCTTATTCTCTAAATAATCTGACGTACTCATCGTCTTAGCTCAACTTAATGTTGAATACATCAACCGTAGATATTGCATCAAGCACGACATTGACATTACTCATAATCATGTCGCCGCCGGTCGTGCCGATTGCTCCATCAATGCGAGGCAGTGTTGTCGATGCCGCACCGTTATCAACGGCATTACCGCGTAACCTAAACCAACCGGCTACACCATTTGCTAGACCTTTGAATTGCCATGAGTCAGCCGCCGCCTTCGATAAGATAGCATTAGCAGGTGCATCAAATTCCAGTCCATTCGTTGCAACGCCTTCGGTAAATGCGCCTGCATTAATCGTTACTTGACCAAGCTTTGTACCGGTTGCCGCTGAATCAGGTGTCGCCGGTTGACCGCCTGTGTAAACATCAATAACGCAATCCTTAAAGATTCCGCGAAGACCATCTGCGCCGGTATCAACACCATTTTCGCCAAGTAGCCGATTTAATACACCCGTTGAATATTTAACGCTCATAATAATGCCTCGTAATAAAGCACTCATGCGCGTTTTGTGAATGTACTACAACTCATGCTGTAGTTTTTTATATTTTAATCTCTATAAACTATTAAATGCTGTGCCAGACCCATCATTCAGAACTATAAATTGCTGATAGCCGTCTTTCTCAATAATCGCTGTTGAACAAATACACCCAGGCGGCAAACTTACTTTATCGTCGGTCATATTCTCAAATTGGAATAGCGAACAAACACCCTGCTTGGTCCAAACATACACCTTGCCATTGTCAGCTCTTGCCAATGGTTTACCCTGTACTACACCGTATTCCGCAAGCCTAACGAGTGAATCTTCCATCGTATAGACATACATTTCATCGTCGGTGCCAATAAATAACCCTTGGCTGGTGCCTTCGAGCGCGGTAACCTTGCCCGGTATAGGAATGTAATCTTCGTGAACATCAAACAAGTGCCACCAAAAAGGCTTAGACTTCCACAAGTAACTTACGCCATCAATATATTGTGATGCCCACACACATGACTCATAAAACGCTATACTGCCTATTTGCTCAGGTAATGAAACGGCATCTAATTGGTGCTTATCAATCGGGCTAACAAGATCACTGGTATCAGCTAATGTGATTGTAGCGCCATCTGGCACATCACCCGCAAAATAAAGCACCTCACCGTTGGTGTCGGTAACATACAAAACAGTTGTGTAACCGCTTATAAAACTTGGTTGAATAACTAAGGATGAATCATTATTAACATCAATAATCGATACGGCCGACGCTGGCCCTTCACGGCCCATTAAATCTTTATACGTTGTAACGACTTGATATTGACCGGCTGGTAAACCACCATCACCACGCGATAGGCCAACCTGATCTGGCGTTGGAACTCTCCATTCCACCACTTCTAAATCATGATTAATGATATGCCCGGTAGAAAGAATAACGAAGTCGGCCACTTCCAACCATTTAACATAGCCAGTGGGCATGTTCGTGTACAAGGTATGGGTGGTAAAGTCATTGTTAACAAACTTTAGGTCGCCACCGTCAATAATGAACATTCTGCGTTCATCAGATGTCGTGAATGAGGCGGTTATATCATCAAACAACGCAACATCAGTAAACCCATTCCGCGTCGCTATAAGCCCTTCATTATCAATATCAACATTATTAGAAATAGACAATGCCTCAATTGGCAAGCTTTTACCATCCGCTTTGTTTCGTTCGCCAAAAAAACCATTGATAGGCACTAAAACCATTGTGGTTTACTCCGTCGACGGTAACTTCTTAGATTGCCTTCAATTTCTGCGGCTGTTTTTCTAGGCCCAAACCGTCGTTCAAACTTCAGTTCAAATCGATCTGACGCTGACTTATCGAATATCTCAGAATCACGGGTTAAATAGGTTAAATGCAATACCCAATACACCAGATCAAAATGATATTCGCTTTTAATCGGAGGTATTGAATTATCATCAACAAGATCATCAAGCGGTAGTCGACTGACCGTTAACGCCAACGTTTCATCTTCAATCGGAACGGGGAATAGCTGTAACTTATTCGTGTCCATATTTAGAATATAACGCGAAGGAACACCTGTTCTAGTCTGCCATTGCCCATCGTCATCATCCAGCGCTTTATAGCCAAGCTTAATAAGCGGTTTAGCCGCAGAAGGTAATGAAGCCCTGTTTACATCTAAAACTAAGGGGCTTAATGTGTATTCATTGGTTCCTGCGCTAACCGAAATTTGACAAGTGCTTGCTGTTGTTGAATCTATTATTAAGTTAGCTCGAACGCATGCCTCACGAATGGCCTCATCAATACGCTCATTCAGTGCGTCATCAGCTATCTCATACGGCTGAGCCGTATCATCAAGAAAACGCCTACATTCTTTTCTGATTGCTAACCTGTTCACAATAAGGCCCTATCAGTCCAACACTAACCAATCATTAGCGTCCATATCACTCTGGCTAGCTAACCATCCAGGTAACATTGCTCTGCGACCGCTAGAATTTACAGTGTACATATCGAAGTGAGGTAAAATCTCACACTCATCAACACCGTGATTCTTGTAGACGCTGCCTTCAAACATAGCGTGAGTTTCACCCTTGCTACCAGGATTATAAATTACCCACATACCTTTTCCATTCCAGCCTTGACGAGCTACTTTATAACCAAGCTTCATCATCTTAATTGCATGACCAAAGCTCATACAATTAACATTTTGATAAGCATCATCGAACTGCTTTTTAGGAGACCAGCTGATATAGCCTTTATGGGAAGGGTGATTAGGTTCTCCATCATCTAGGTACTCAACAAGATAGCCTTCATCGCTACCATCTTCATCATCAGGCAAATCCCACCCGCGATAGGTATTGTAATCAGCCCTATTCATAATGGTTGCTGAAATTAACTTTGTCCCTATATAATTTTCCATTAATCTTCTTCCGCAGCTTCTTCTAAATCAATCTTAATAACTTCACGAATCAAGTCAGAGCAACTAATATTCTTATCAAACTCTAAATCGATTTCGTAGTTATCCATTGCATAATCAGAAATGCTTTGCTTGCTTTTCGGATTAATGCCCACTTCCTTTGCCCAGGCACTTAATTCTTTATTGTTCATGCCATCAGGGTCTAAAGGCTCGTTATCAACATCATCAATTGAATCAAATGATTTCTTAGCCGATAACTTAGCTGGCTTACCTAATTCATTAAATGATTCAGGAATATTTAGCAACGTACTAATGTGAGCTTCATCTTCAACCTCACACACATGGTTGCCTTCTTTATCTGGCGCAAATAAGTAAGTATTTTTGCCTAAAACAACCTCAGTGCCGCCATCACGCTTTAAACTACATTCTATAAACATACATAAATCCTCGTGGGTTTATTAAAATAGATGATGCGGCCTTTTTACGGGCCACACCACCTACAGGGTTTTAGTCGTCCAGTCCAGCAACACGACTTAGTAACGTGGCAGTGATAACACCACCCACAACACCAGTGGCCGCATTTGCTGTCACTGTTAAGCCAACAAGACGGTCTGCATCCGTTGGCGCAATGCGTCTACCTGCAATGCTATCCATACGAGCCATGCCTGCCGCCTGACCTAACGTAGAGCTTGCGATCATATCTTCACCACCAATAATTCCAGCCTTCATGGTTAATGTTGGTGTTCCATTGGTATCTAAATCGTCTGTATCGACAATTAGATCAACGGGCACATGGCCTGCCGGTAACTTACACATGGCTACTGTATCGGCTGACGCAAGCGCCGCAGTGGTTGTGTATTTACCTTGGTTAATTGTTAATTGTCCAGCACCTGTGACGGTAACTGAAGGCCGACGATCTTCTGCTGCGTCTGATTTATATTCACTCATGATATTTATCCTATGTGATTAAAGTACCCGCCAGTCCTAACCGGCGGGGCTTGTTAAGTTAATGTTAGGTAGGGTCTTTAGCCGCTGTATCAAGCGCCATAACACCAAAGTCTTTGCTGTTATATCTTGATTTCTTAATACCAACGATTGATGAGGTAGTAATAACCGCTTGGTTGCCGTTATCGCGTGATTCTTCGTTCCAATCAAAACGCAGACCAGAACCAGAGCTACCAAACGCACAAACCATTGCCTGACGGCCCATGAATAAAGCACGAGCTGACTGGACATTAGCACCAGCACCATAATCATTAAATCTAACAACGCCTTTGTGACTGTGTAGAATCACATCGTTGTGCATACCTAATGAACCTTTAAAGATTGGGTTATTACGACCTTCAGCCCCCGCAGCGGCTTTTTGAATATCTAACCACTCACCATTAGATGAATTGGTACGCAAGTCATATTCTTGCCACGGGTTCATCACAATACAATAATGCTCTTCACCATTAATCATAATTGGTTGAATTTGTGGTGTTTCCTGCGTACCACCCCCCATCATTGTTGCGCGTGTTTTAGCTTTATCAACTAACCCTAGTGTGAATTTGTCAGTTGCCGCTAATGATGCTTTCGATGTGGCAACGCCGCCATACAATAAATGCTCGGAATCAGGCGCTTCAAAGGGGTTATTTGCGAATCCGTTGTAAGATGAACGAAAGATGAAGTCACTATTAGAGCCACGAGCACCGGCCCCGTACATAAAGAATAGTTCGTCAAACACACGTCCCCACCACTCAGATTGACGTTTACGGGCCACCTTACGCAAATTATGAATCGTGCGCTTACGTGTCATACGTCCACCTGTATTCACACCGCCACGTAACTGATCGATATAAACCTTGTCAGTGTAGAACTTTAAGTCCTCTTCTTGACCTTCGAGAATATCATCACCCTCAACCGGTTCCATCTTCATCTGAACAGATAGGTCGTATGTGATTTGCTCACCAGCATCATTCTCTAAATGTGGCAACATTTGAATAGGCGTTGGTGAGTCCTCACCTTTACCCATAAATTTCTTAGTCCAGTACGATGTACGTGCGGTATCAACCGCTAATAGACCAGAATACTTCTTTACTGCTTTTGGATCGTTTAATCCAATAATTGTCTTAGCCATAGTGTTTTCCTTTTAGTAAGAAAAGCACTCATGCGCCGAGATTTTAAAAATAAATTGACCGGACTCATGCCCTAGCCTGTTTCCCTTTATCACCCCTGCCGGATGATGAAGTTGATATTAATGTGACATCCACCTTCTTGTCAGCATCAATCGATAAACGTGCCTTTCTGCCCGTTTTATGTATTAACGTAATGCGACTCTCGCCTATCCGTATTGAGTCGCCAATGTCTATATCTAAGTTTAATGACATTAATGTACCCCTAAGTATCTGTCCTGCTGATCTGGGCTAAGTTTCGCCAGTGCTTCTTCAAATTCAACGCCATCAAGCCCGTCTAAACTAGAAAATTCGCTATTGTCATTAGACTCAGCGCTACCTACATCGGCCAGCGTTTTAGGTAAATCAACATCAGGCTTACGCGAGCTAGGTTTTTTTGGTTTCTCGCTCACCTTTGCCCCTAAAGAAATGCCCGACTCGCCTAACAACTCTTTAGCTTTAGTTAGCCGCCAGTTATTCGATTTGCCAGCCGCATCTTTACTGTTTGATACTTCTTGCAATGCGGCTTGAAAGGCGTTTTTAACAATAGCGTTATTTAAAATAACTTTATGTCCGTCATCTTCGGCAATAAATTCTTCTACTGCGCTATTCCAATCTTCTGCTTGCTTGTTAGCTGCGTTACGTTCATCACGCATATCAACAACAATGTCTTGCCGCTCTCTATTTAGAGCCAGCATCGACTTGTTATATTCAACGAAATCAATATCACCATCTTCAATTTTCTGGCCAAGGCTATCAAGCTCTTCGTCAATTTGTTTCATGCGATCACTTAGCGATAACTTAGCTTCTTGCTCAGGCTCATCATTATCAGCCGCTTGATCATCGTCACTTTCATCTTCTTCTGACGAAGATTCAGTCTCATCTTCTTCACCAGTGGACGCATCATCGTCAGTGTCAGCTTCATCATCTTGAGACGACTCTTCCTCATCAG
>AZII01006230.1_pt1 | contig 13918 bp, 9 predicted proteins | sample 359141 | NCBI WGS metagenome assembly AZII01 (sample SAMN02429717, study PRJNA222665) | marine sediment metagenome | biome: Sediment sample; isolation source: enrichment culture of sample MGS-BIZ(AMM) from oil contaminated site at the... | place: Tunisia: Bizerte Lagoon | collected 2012-09-08 ... | reverse complement strand
GCCGGCCGGCACCATGCCGGTGGTGCTGGGGCCGGGTTGGCCTGGCGTGTTGTTGCATGAAGCGGTTGGGCATGGACTAGAAGGCGATTTTAATCGCAAGGGTACGTCCATGTTTGCTAAAAAAATGGGCGAACAGGTGGCGTCACCACTGTGCTCCGTGGTGGATGACGGCACCTTGATGGACCGCCGTGGTTCCCTGAATGTGGACGATGAAGGGACGCCTTCCGCTTGCAACACGCTGATCGAGAACGGCAAGTTGGTAGGCTACATGCAGGATAAAACTAATGCTCGGTTAATGGGGGTGGCTCCTACCGGTAATGGTCGCCGTGAATCCTATGCGCACCTGCCTATGCCTCGCATGACCAATACTTACATGTTGCCAGGCGAGAGTGATCCGCAGGACATCATTGCCAGCCTGGACCGTGGCATCTATGCGGTGAATTTTGCCGGAGGGCAAGTGGATATTACTTCCGGGCGTTTTGTGTTTTCCACCAGCGAGGCGTACCTGGTAGAGAAAGGGAAAATTGTTTGCCCGGTGAAAGGCGCCACCTTGATCGGCAGTGGTGCGGAAGTCATGCGCGGTATTTCCATGGTCGGCAATGACCTGGCGCTGGATTCTGGAATTGGCGTGTGCGGTAAAGATGGTCAATCCGTGCCGGTGGGGGTAGGGCAGCCGACGCTGCGCGTGGATGCTTTGACCGTCGGAGGCACGGCCTGATGTCCCAGGTGCTGGATATTCTGTCGCGTATGCGGCTGTTTGCCGGTCTGAGCGAGGACGAATTAGCAATATTGGAAAAACTAGTGTTCGTCAATCGGGTGCCAGTGGGTGATGTGGTTTGCCGCGAAGGGGACCGTAGCGATTTTGTTTGTTTTGTGGTGCGAGGTTGCCTGGATATTGTGAAGAACAATGAGGGAGGCGGTGAAGTGGTGATTGCCCACCTGCGACCCGGTGATTGCATGGGGGAAATGGCATTGGTGGATCATGAGCCACGGTCGGCAACGGTGCGTGCCGCAGAAGACGCTACTTTGATTGTGTTGACCCGCAAAGGGATTGAACAGTTACGCAAACGCAGCCCTCATGCGGTGAGCTTGGTGATGGAAAATATTGCTCGCCTGTTATGCACTCACCTGCGTCGTACATCGTCCCAGCTGGCACAATTTAAACTGCCGGTGGGTTAATGAAGAGCCGTTGCTTATGAGAACGCTTTGTCTGTTTGTGTGGCTAATGTTGCTGGCGGCCTGTGATCCGGGACAGTTACCTGCGGATGTGCGGCTGCCCGATGGCGCTGTGTATGAAGGTGATGTAAAGAGCAATTTGTTTCACGGTGAGGGCACTCTGACTTGGCCCGGTGGCCGGCGTTATAAGGGGGAGTTTCAGGACGGGCTAATGACCGGCGAGGGTCGGTTGGAGGAACGCGACGGTTGTGTTCAGGAGGGCCAGTTCGTTAATGGTGTTCTTAATGGCGAAGGCGCTTACACCTGCCAAGATGCTTCTTGGCAGGGAGAGTTCAAAGATGGCGAACTGATTAAAGGCTCAGTGGAATATCTGGATGATAATTCCTACCAGGGTGAATTTCGCGATTTTCAACCCCATGGGCAGGGGCTGTGGGTTACTGCATCCGGGGAGCAGTTTGAAGGGACATTCGCCGATGGCTACATGGTCAAAGGTTCCTACCGCAACGATGAAGGCTATCATTATCAGGGTGAATTTGATTTTTTTACCTTCGAGGGAAAAGGTGTTTTGACCCGCCCGGACGGCGCCGTGATTCGGGCCGATTTTGAAAAGGGCAAAGCGCAAGGCCCTGGCACCCGCACTCGTTTCGATGATGGAGGAACGGCGGTGGTGGAAAAGGGTTTTTTTGTGCGAGGTGACTATTACCCTAGCGAAAAGGCCTGGCGTCAGCGTAAGCAGCGGCAGGCGGCAGCCATGGAAGCGAGGCTGTACACGGAATCAAGCCGTTTGCAGTCGGTGTTGTCGTCACTGGCGCCCCAGCGGCCGGGCGTGCGTGATGTCTATTTATTGGTGGTGGGCGGAGATGGCACTGAAGCGGTGTTTGCCCGTGAAGTGGATTGGGTCGCACAACGGCTGGACTCTGTGTTTAATTTGAAGCGGCGGCACGTGCGTTTGATTAATGGGGGCAGTGATGATTTGCCCTTGGCCACCCGAACTAGTATCCAGGAAAGCCTTAAAGCGCTGGATGCCTTGATGGACCCAAATGAAGATCTGTTACTGATGCATGTTGTTAGCCACGGATCGCCCAACGGGGATTTGGTACTGGATGATAAGAGCCTCAAGCTCAATAATCTTTCTGTTGCTGATGGTAAGGCGTGGCTGGATGAGCTTGCTGCTCGTCATCAATGGCTGGTGGTGTCGGCCTGTTACTCGGGTAAATGGGTGGAAAGCTTGGCTTCACCGGAGCGAGTGGTGTTTTCCTCTGCTGCGGCGGACCGTACCTCGTTTGGTTGTGGTGATGATTCCGAGCGAACTTGGTTCAGTAAGGCGCTGTATGGCGAAGCAATGCTGGCCGGGGTCCAAGACCCCGACGCCTGGTTTGAGGCGGCTGAAGAAAATGTCTCGCTCATGGAAAAGGAGCGGGGCACCGAAGATGACGACCTATCCTTGCCCCAGAAATCCGTCGGCGGGAACTTCTTGCAATGGTGGCAGGCGGATAAAACTGCAGTGGTGATTCCGGTAAGGCCCTGACTCCACTTGCAAGTCTACTCGTGGAGTCAGTACAGCGGTGCGGTTTTATCCAGCTGGTTGAGGTAATTGATCAGTTTGCGGCGTTCGCGTTTGAATTTGTCTTTTTCTGCCGTGGAAGCCGTGGCCGGATCTTCGACTTGAGCTTTCAGGGCATTGCGCGTGAGATTGCGTAGTTGCTGACGGTCGCCGTGAGGAAAGAATTCCAAAATTTGTTGTAGGGTGGCTCCCGCGTCTTTCAGCTGTTCACATGCAACAATCTGCTCGACCCAGTTGCTGAGCCGCTGTTGTCGAAAGGGATCATTGAGCAATTCCAATGCTTTGATAATCTGTTCGCTGTTAGTCTCGCGGATGAGCCGGCCGATGTATTGAGCGTGACGTCGGCGGGCCTCATGACTGGTGATGCGGGTAGCTTCAGCCAGCGCATATTGCAGATCGTCACGCAGGGGCAAGCGTTCGCGCTCTACCTGTTTCATGTCCATCAGTAACAGACCCAGTTCTTGCAAGGCATTGTCTTCGCGTTTTTGCTGGCCCTTGCTGGTGATTTGCTCGTCGCTATACTCGGTCATAACTGTTTAATACCCATCAATGGAACCGCTATTTTATGTCTGATTCCTCCGCAACGACAGCCGAACTCGACAATACGCAGCTAGAACAGGCAAAAGATACTGCTGCCTGGCTGATAGAAGAGGCAAAACGCCAGGGCGCCGATGCGGCGGAAGTGGGTGTGAGCCTGTCCCAGGGCTATTCGGTAAATGTGCGCCAGGGAGAGGTGGAGACGGTGGAATTCCACCGTGACCGTGGGGTTTCCGTCACCGTGTACAAGGGTCTGCGTAAAGGTCACGCCAGTAGCTCCGACGATAATCGTGACAGTTTGCGCGATACCTTAGCGGCGGCCACGGCCATTGCTGGTTACACCGAAGAGGATCGTTATGCGGGCCTAGCGCCAGCCAATCAGCTGGCTAGCGACGTGGCGAACCTAGATCTGTACCACCCCTGGGCCATGGATACCCAATCCGCCATTGAGGACGCTCTGCATTGTGAAGCGGTAGCTCGTGATGACGCTCGTATCGTCAATTCTGAAGGGGCGTCAGTGAACAGTGGCGCTAGCCTAAGGGTGTATGCCACCTCGGAAGGTTTTCTGCATGGCTATCGTGGCACTAACCATAGCCGCGTGTGCAGCGTCGTTGCAGAGGATGATGCCGGCATGCAGCGTGATTATTGGTATGACGGTGGACGGGTGGGTGATCAGTTGGCTTCAGCTGAAGAGGTGGGCCTGCGTGCTCGTGAGCGCGCGCTGGCTCGCCTGGGGGCACAAGTGCCGGAGACTGGTGAGCTGCCGGTGATTTTTGCGCCAGAGGTGGCTTCAGGTTTGCTCGGGCATCTGGTGTCTGCTATCAGTGGTGGTGCACTTTATCGCCGTAGTTCTTTTTTGCAGGATAGCCTGGGCAAGCCAGTGTTACCGGCCGGTTTTCAGCTAACGGAAAATCCTCACCTGCCGGCGGGTAACGCGTCAGCGCCTTTCGATGGAGATGGTCTGCCCACGCGGCCTCAAGCGTTTGTAGAAGATGGTGTGCTGAAACAGTATGCGTTGGGGCTCTATGCCAGCCGGCGGCTGAATATGGCTCCCACCGGCAATGGCGGAGGGGTACGTAATGTGCGCCTCACTGACACCGGTGATTCGCTGGCCGCGCTGATGGCCAAGGTTCCCAAAGGTATTCTAATTACCGAAGTCATGGGCCAGGGTATTAATTTGGTGACCGGGGATTACTCCCGTGGGGCAAGCGGTTTTTGGTTTGAGAATGGTGTTGTAAAAGGTGCACTACAAGAGTTTACCATTGCCGGCCATCTGGGAGAGATGCTCAGAGGCATCCAAGGGAGCGGTACGGATGTGGACTATCGCGGCAATATTGCCTGTGGGTCTCTGCTGCTGTCGCCCATTAAGGTGGCTGGCCGATAAGTTGCCCCTGTGATTCGTTTGTTTTTTGGCTAGGGGAAAGGCCAATAATGGCCTGCCTTCTTTGTCACGCTAGTAGGTGGGCATAGAGCACCGTGGCCAGGCCGAGGAAGGCAAAAAAGCCGACAATATCGGTAATGGTGGTCAGTACCACGGAGCCCGCCAGTGCCGGGTCTATGCCCAGCCGTTTCATGGTGATCGGCAGCAGGGCGCCGGCACTGGCGGCCATCACCAGGTTGATCACCATGGCGGCGGCGATGACCAAACCCAGATTCGGGTCGTTGAACCAGAGCCCGGCAGTAATGCCGATGACCGTAGCCCAAAGCAAACCGTTAATGGCGCCCACGGACAGTTCCTTGAACAGCAAGTAACGGGTGTTGTTGGACTGAATCTGACCCAGCGCCATGGCGCGGATTACCAGTGTCAGTGTTTGGCTGCCGGCAATGCCGCCCATGCTGGCGACGATGGGCATCAGAATCGCCAGAGCCACCACCTTTTCCAAGGTGGCTTCAAACAGGCCGATAACGGCGGAAGCGGCGAGTGCGGTGAGAAGATTGATGCCCAGCCATAGCGCCCGGCGGCGTGCGGTTTGCCACACGGAACCGAAGGTGTCTTCATCCTCATCTAGACCGGCCATGCTCATTAGAGAGTGGTCCGCTTCTTCACGGATGACGTCTACTACGTCATCAATGGTGATCCGACCCACCAGCATGCCGTCTTCGTCCACCACCGGGGCGGTGACCAAATCGTGGCGTTCGAAGATTTTTGCCACTTGGTGGGCGGGCAGGGTGGCAGTGATGGACTCTGTGTCGGTGATCATAGCTTCGCGCACAGTGGTGCCGGGATCACTGATCAGTACCTTGGTCAGTGGTAGCAGCCCGATGAACTGGTTTTTCCGGTTAACTACCGCCAGGTTATCCGTGGTGCGGGGGATTTCGCCGCGCCGACGCAGGTAGCGCTGTACCACTTCGAAGGTGATTTCCGGGCGCACGGTGATCACGTCCGTATTCATTAGGCCACCGGCGGTGTCTTCCGGGTAGCTGAGGACATGCTCGAGCCGTTCTCGGTTCTGAGCATCCAGGTTGGCCATGATTTGGGAGGTGACATGGTCCGGCAGCTCTTGCAGCAGGTCGGCTAAGTCGTCTGTGTCGAGGTCTTCGGCCAACGAGACCAGTTCGTCGGTGGACAGGTCACGCAGTAACTCCCCCCGCACTTCTTCGCCCAGGTACTGCAAGACTTCGGATTCCTGATCCTTATGCAGTAGTTGCCACAGAATTTCCCGTTCTCGTGGCGGCGAGGATTCCAGTAAATGTGCCGCTTCAGCGCCGGGCAGGTTATTGATCAGCTGGCGTACCTGCGTATAGGTCCCGCTGGCGAGGGCGCGGTTAATGGCTTTTAGATGCTGTTGGCTACGGCTGCTATCGGCGGGCATGAAAAATTCGTTAACCGTGAATCGTGAATCGTTAACAGCGGGAAAATACCGTGAGCGATGAGCGGGTGACTTTTTCGCACCTACTCATACGCAAAAAGCGAGCAAATTACACACTGCGGTGAAAGTCTCGAACCAGACATTAACAGCCCTTTTGTGCCGGTGGTACTGTTTTAGTGTTTAAAGATCAAAGGTTAACGGGTTTTTACGCTTTATCGACCGGTGATTGAAGAGAGCGATTATGGCCACGCCCTTCGGGTCCTCCTGGGTGGCACGGCCCCTTTGCTGCACTTCATTAACAACAAGGCGCGTGCCTACAAAAGTGCGCCCTTTGAGGGGCGCGCCTTCTGTGCTTTGAATGAGGTGTAGAGTGCGCTCCTGCCTGAAACACTGAGCGGGTAAGGAATTTTTTGAGGTGCCCTAATAGTATTTGCGAATTAGCTGATGCATTTTTCCGTGTTAGCACTTGATCGCGAAGTAGGCGTGTTTACGCTTTCGCGCATACGCTGCGTGCAGCACAGGTTACCTACGGCGGTTGGGACGTCAGGCGCAGATAACAAATGTGAGGGTCTAAACTGTCCAGTCGTTCTGGCATGGGTGACCTGCAAGAGATCTCCATTATTGCATCAGCGGGCTGTTGGAGTCGGGGTCGAGCTGAAAGCCCTTCACCCCGATGTCAGCTTCCAAGGCTAGTAGATAGTGGCGCAAGGCGCGCCGGGTAGCCTGTTCTGTGAGGGTATGACGGACTCGCTCTTCCACTTGTTCGTAGGGTAGTGGGCGGCTTTCTCTACGTTCAATAATGTGTACCACATGCCAGCCATAACGGGTAGGAAGGGGGCGGGCATGCAATCCTTCAGGCAAGCGCTGTAACACCTTGTCCAGCTCCGGGATGGTTTGTCCAAGCTGTAGCCAGCCCAGTTCGCCGCCTTGATCCTTCGAAGGGCACTGTGAAAAACGCTGGGCCAGTTCGGGGAATCGCTGGGGGGCGTCGCGCAGTTGCTGGATCAACTTTTGTCCCTGGTGGTATTGGCTGTCGCGGGAACGGGCGTCGTCAGGGCCTGCGGCTAGCAGAATGTGCCGGGTAAGCACCTGGCAAGGCTCGCTGAAACGATCAATTTCTACTTTATGGAAGCGGCGGCAGTCCTCATCCTGAGGCTTTGGCACGGTGAGCTCCCGCTCCAACAGGGCGCTAATGACGGCTTCATCTCCCTCACAGTCGATAGCAAGGCCCATGGTTTGGGCCTGCTGTAATAGTAGCTGACGGACCACCAATGCCCGTGCTGCATTGTGCTGCGCCTGATTAAGATCGGTAGCCGGGTGATACTGCATTTCCTGGGCTATCTCGTCTTGGGTGATGGTTTGGTCGCCCACGGTAATTAGGGGCAGGGCATTGGGGGCTTCCACTTGATGGGTATCAATTCTTTTCATGGTTGCCTCTATTGGTGTGATTATCCGCGGCGACGAACAATTTGGTAGCGGCGGAACAGGTAGCCCAGCGGCACGCTCCATACATGCACTAGGCGGCTGAAGGGAAAGAGCAAAAAGAGGGTGAGCCCGATAAGGATATGAATCTTGTAGACCCAGTTGATACCTTGCAGGTGAACCGCTGCATTACCTTTAAAGAAAACGATGGACTGTGCCCAGTTTGCCAGTTGCAGCATAACCCCACCGTCGAGATGATCCATGGCGGGAATAATAGTGCCCAGCCCTAACGTGACCTGCACCACGAGTAGAAAAATGATGAAGGTATCCATCGCGCTGGATGTGGCACGTACACGGGGATTGGACAGTCGTCGCCAGAGCAGCATGGCGCCACCGATGAAACAAAAAATGCCGGCGATGCCGCCCACCAGTATCGCCATAATTTGCTTGTTTCCCGGACTAATAATCCATTCGTAGGCCCAGTGCGGGGTCAGTAATCCCACTAGATGGCCGAAGAAAATCACCAGAATGCCCACATGGAAGCAGTTGCTGGCCAGGCGCATGTGGCGGCTGGAAAGCATCTGGCTGGAACCGGTTTTCCATGTGTACTGGCCGTGGTCGAAGCGCAGCAGGCTGCCGACCAGAAATACGGTGACGGCAAAGTAGGGGTAAAGACCGAACAGGACGGTATTCAGATATTGGGAGAGGTTATCCATGGTGCCCTCCAGCCGCAGGGCGGGTGGAATCCTTAATGGTGACTGTTTGAGTCTGCACGCGGTGACGGTGCTGGGTCAGGTGTTGTTGCTGGGCGGTTTGGCTGCCGCAATCTTGATTTGAGTCCGCATGGAACCGAACAGCCTCTTCCTCCCAGACCGCATCCAGTGCCTCGGGGGTATGATCCGGTTTTTCCTCACTGACGGTTTGGCGATGGAGGGCCACGTCTTGCTCGGCGCCAATCAGTGCGAGCAGGGTGCGGGTAACGAGTGCGTGCGGTGCATCGCGTTCTTCCAGCCGAGCGGTAAGAAGGGCCAGAATGTGACGAATATCGCCAAGCCACTGGCCGATGGTGGTTTCGTCACGTGTGGACAAGTATTCCAGAAACAGCGGCAGGTAATCAGGCAGTTCCCGACTATCGAGTATCAGGCCAGCCTGCGCGTATTCATTGATCAGGTCGACCATGGCTTGTCCACGGTCACGCGATTCGCCGTGAACATGCTCGAATAGCAGTAGAGAGGTGGAGCGCCCCTTGTCGAACAGGGCCACGTACTCCGCTTGCTGGTCGAGCAGCTCATTATGTTGGATTTGTTCACACCAGGCGTTTAATGCCTGTTTGCGCTTGGCGCACAGGCGCGGATCAGCCTGGATGATGGCCTGCATCGTTTCGCTGGCGTCTTGCAGTTCAGCCTGGGGGTAATCCAGCAGCCGGGCTAGCACCCGTAGGGTGCGTTGAATGGGCTCATTCATGGGGGCTCTCCTGCGGGTCATAGGTCTGGGGGCTGACCAGAGTGCGTGTTTGCGGGCGGGCTCCGAAGAGGTTGCTTTTGCTTTGGCCGCTGTGGCAACCGTCGCCGAAACTGAAACCGCAGCCGCCGCGTTCCGGAAAGGCTTCACGCGCCTGTTCGCGGTGGCTGGAGGGAATCACGAAGCGATCTTCGTAGTTGGCGATGGCCAGATAGCGATACATTTCTTCCACCTGCTGTTCACTTAGGCCTACGGCATCAACGACTTCCTTATTGATGTGACCTTCCACATGCTTGTCACGCATGTAAACTCTCATGGCCATCAGGCGCTTGAGGGCCAGCACTACGGGTTGTTCTTCACCCGCGGTGAGCATATTTGCTAGATACCGCACTGGAATTCGTAAGGACTCGATACGCGGCAGTACACCGTCGTATTCGATCTTGCCGGCTTGCGCAGCTGACTGGATTGGGGAGAGTGGAGGGACATACCAGACCATGGGCAAGGTGCGATATTCCGGGTGAAGGGGCAGGGCGAGCCCCCAGTCCATGGCTAGTTTGTACACAGGCGAAGCCTGGGCTGCGGCAATGACGTTGTCAGAGATTCCGTCGCGTTGTGCCTGGGCGATGACTTCTGGGTTGTTGGGATCAAGGAAAATATCCCGTTGTCGATGGTATAGGTCGCGTTCGTCGGCGGTGCTCGCTACCTCGGAAATCCGGTCGGCATCGTAGAGCAGTATGCCTAGATAACGAATGCGGCCAACACAGGTTTCCGAACAGACGGTGGGCTCCCCTGCTTCGATACGTGGGTAGCAGAAGATGCATTTCTCTGATTTTCCGCTTTTCCAGTTGTAGTAAATTTTCTTGTAGGGACAGCCCGATACGCACATGCGCCAGCCGCGGCACTTGTCCTGGTCAATCAATACGATGCCATCTTCTTCTCGCTTGTAGATAGCGCCACTGGGACAGGAGGCAACACAGGTAGGGTTTAGGCAGTGCTCGCATAGCCGTGGCAGATACATCATGAAGGTGTTTTCAAACTGGCCGTAGATGTCTGCCTGAACTTGTTCGAAGTTGATGTCTTTGCGGCGTTTGGCAAACTCGGTGCCGAGGATTTCTTCCCAGTTGGGACCCCATTCTATTTTTTTTATACGTTTGCCCGTAATTAGCGATCGGGGCCGTGCAACGGGTTGATGCTTGCCGGCCTTGGCCGTATGCAGGTGCTGATAGTCAAAATCGAAGGGCTCGTAATAGTCATCAATTTCCGGTAAATCCGGGTTGGCAAATAGGTTGGCCAACACTCGCCACTTGCCGCCGATACGAGGCTCGATTTTCCCATCGCCAAGCCGCCGCATCCATCCACCGTTCCATTTTTTTTGATTTTCCCATTCTTTCGGGTAGCCAATGCCCGGTTTTGTTTCCACATTATTGAACCAGGCGTATTCCACACCTTCCCGGCTGGTCCATACGTTTTTGCAAGTGACGGAACAGGTATGACAGCCAATGCACTTGTCGAGATTGAGCACCATACCGACCTGGGAGCGAATTTTCATTTTACGGCCTCTTGTATGCTGTCGTGACCTTCACCGTCCAGCCAGTTCACATTGCGCATTTTGCGGACCATGACGAATTCGTCGCGGTTGGAACCGACGGTGCCGTAGTAGTTGAATCCGTAGGCTAGTTGAGCGTAGCCACCGATCATGTGGGTGGGTTTAGGGCAGACTCTGGTTACAGAGTTATGAATGCCGCCACGGGTGCCGGAGATTTCTGAGCCAGGCACGTTCACATTGCGCTCCTGGGCGTGATACATCATTACCATGCCGTCCTTTACCCGCTGACTGACTACTGCGCGGGCAGCGATGGAGCCATTGGCGTTGTACAGTTCAACCCAGTCGTTGTCGGCCACACCAATGTCAGCTGCATCACTTTCGGATAGCCATACCACAGGGCCTCCGCGATTTAGCGTCAGCATTAGCAGGTTGTCACTGTAAGTGGAGTGAATGCCCCACTTCTGGTGCGGCGTCAGGAAATTGAGAGCCTTCTCTGGGTTGCCGTTGGGCACGCTGAATGCACTGGCCACGGCTTTGGTGTCGATGGGAGGACGGTAAACCAGCAGGCTTTCACCAAAAGCTCGCATCCAGGGGTGGTCTTGGTAGAGTTGCTGGCGGCCAGTGAGGGTTCGCCAAGGGATCAGCTCGTGCACATTGGTGTAGCCTGCGGTGTAGGAGACGTGCTCATCCTCTAAACCTGACCAGGTAGGGCTGGAGATAATTTTACGCGGTTGCGCGACAATATCTCGGAAACGAATTTTTTCTTCTTCTTTAGGGCGCGCCAAGTGTGCGTGTTCTCGACCGGTAAATTCTGATAATGCCTGCCAGGCTTTTATGGCGACCTGGCCATTGGTTTCTGGTGCAAGAGAGAGGATGACTTCGGCGGCGTCAATGGCGGTTTCAATTTTTGGCCGCCCTTTGGCCGGGCCGTCCTGCTTGGTGTGATTGAGTTCGCCGAGGAACTGGATTTCCTTGTCGGTGTTCCAGGAGATGCCCTTGCCGCCATTGCCTAGTTTATCCAGTAACGGTCCCAAGGCGGTGAAACGCTCATAGGTTGCGGGGTAGTCCCGCTTGACTTCAACCAGTGAAGGCATGGTTTTGCCGGGGATCAGGTCACATTCGCCTTTTTTCCAGTCCTGTACGCAGCTTTGCGATAGTTCTGACGGGGCGTCGTGTTGTAGTGGCAGAGTGACCACGTCGGTTTCTTCCTCCAGATGACCGGGGCACAGTTGTGAAAAAGTGCGGGCGATACCTTTGTAAATTTCCCAGTCGCTGCGCGATTGCCAAGCCGGATCGGTGGCTGCGGTGAGTGGGTGAATAAAAGGGTGCATGTCTGAGGTGTTCAGGTCGTTTTTTTCGTACCAGGTGGCCGTAGGCAGAACAATGTCGGAATACAGGCAGGTGGTGGACATGCGGAAATCCAGCGTGGTGAATAGATCCACCTTGCCCTCCGGTGCCTGCTCGACCCAGTCCACCTCCATGGGCTTGTTGCCATCCATTTCGCCCAGGTCCTTGCCTTGAAGGCCATGGCGGGTGCCAAGTAAGTACTTGAGCATGTATTCGTGGCCTTTGCCGGAGCTGCCCAGAAGATTGGAGCGCCAGACGAACATGTTGCGTGGAAAGTTTTTTGGGTCATCCGGTTGTTCAGCGGCAAAACGCAGGTTGCCAGACTTGAGCTGTTCCACTACATAATCTGTAACGGGTTTTCCTGCCGCTTGTGCCTCCCGGGCAATCTGTAACGGGTTGCGCCCGAGTTGGGGGGCTGAAGGCAGCCAACCCATGCGTTCGGCGCGTACATTGAAATCCACCAGGCTGCCCTGGTAATCCTCTGGTTTGGCCAGCGGCGATAGCAGCTCGCTGACGTCCAACTTTTCGTAACGCCACTGGCTTGAATGATTATAGAAAAACGAGGTGCCGTTCATGTGTCGGGGCGGACGGGTCCAATCCAGGCCAAAGGCCAGAGGCAACCAGCCGGTTTGCGGACGCAGTTTTTCTTGGCCTACATAATGGGCCCAGCCGCCGCCGCTCTGACCAATACAGCCACACAGGATCAGCATGTTGATCAGCCCTCGGTAATTCATGTCCATGTGGTACCAGTGGTTCATGCCGGCACCGACAATGATCATGGAGCGGCCCCGAGTCTTGTCAGCGTTGTCGGCGAACTCCCGGGCAATCCGTGCTACTTGTTCAGCGGGGACCCCGGTAATTTGTTCTTGCCAAGCGGGGGTGTAAGGTTTGAGTTGGCGGTAATGGGTGGCACCGTCATCGTCTCCGAACCCTCGGTCGATGCCATAGTTTGCACACATCAGATCAAACACGGTGACTACCAGCGCCTGTCGCCCATCTGCTAGGGATAGTTGCTTGGCGGGCAGCGAGTGGTGGAGGATGTCGTCACCGGCCACGTGATTGAAATGTTCACGTGCGATGCCGCCGAAATAGGGGAACGCCACTTTGGCGATGTTGTCATGGTGATCGGCCAGAGTGAGTAGTGGCGTGATGCTATTGCCGGCGGCGTCTAGTGGTTCTAGGTTCCATTTTCCCTTTTCGCCCCAACGGAAACCAATGGAGCCTCGCGGAACCGCTGGGGCATCTCGGGCAGGGTCCCACACCACGGTTTTCCATTCCGGGTTGTTGTCCTGTCCGAGGGATGCGTCGAAATCACTGGCGCGGAGTTGACGACCGGGAACGTAGCTGCCGTCGTCACGGGGTTCCAGTTCCACCAGGAAGGGCATGTCGGTGTAGCGCCGTACATAGTCGGTGAAATATTCACTGGGATTGTTGAGATGGAATTCCTTGAGGATGACATGCCCCATCGCTAACCCCAGGGCGGCATCTGTGCCCTGCTTGGCGCTCAGCCATTCGTCACACAATTTGGAAACTTCGGCATAGTCGGGCGTGATGGCCACGGTCTTGGTGCCTTTGTAGCGTACTTCGGTGAAGAAGTGAGCATCCGGGGTCCGGGTTTGAGGTACGTTGGAGCCCCAGGCAATGATATAGCCACTGTTGTACCAGTCGGCGGATTCTGGCACATCGGTCTGTTCGCCCCAGGTTTGTGGGCTGGCGGGGGGGAGGTCGCAGTACCAGTCGTAGAAGGACAGGCAGACCCCGCCGATCAGTGACAGGTAGCGAGCCCCGGAAGCATAGGACACCATGGACATGGCTGGGATCGGAGAAAAACCGATGATCCGATCAGGTCCATATTGTTTGGCGGTATAAATGTTAGCCGCGGCAATGATACGGTTCATTTCGTCCCAGTCGCCGCGCACAAAACCGCCCATGCCGCGGGCTTGTTTGTATTGCTGCGCTTTGTCCGGGGTTTCCATGATGGAAGCCCATGCATCCACTGGATCGCAGTGTTCCTTAATGGCGTCGCGCCACAATTTCAGCAAGGTCTGTCGAATT
>AZII01001241.1_pt1 | contig 14807 bp, 20 predicted proteins | sample 359141 | NCBI WGS metagenome assembly AZII01 (sample SAMN02429717, study PRJNA222665) | marine sediment metagenome | biome: Sediment sample; isolation source: enrichment culture of sample MGS-BIZ(AMM) from oil contaminated site at the... | place: Tunisia: Bizerte Lagoon | collected 2012-09-08 ... | reverse complement strand
TTGATGAAGATAGAACGGCGGGTGCGCCGCTACATGACCACAATCGTGGACCGGGAAGTGGCCTTGCTGGAAAAAAGCGGCAAGCGAGTCATCCGCATTGAGCCCAATGCGCAGGATCTGACCGCTTTCGGTTACAACATGATGGACCCGAAACGACGCCGGCAGGTCTACGACACCGCGCAAATCACCACCGCCGACACGGTGCGAATGGCCATAGGCTGATGGATTGGTGAATTAAGGGATTGATGGGCTAACAAGAACAGGCCGGGAACGCCCCGGCCTTGTTGCTTTCCCGGGCAAGCACAGCCTTGCCAACGGAGCGGGAATCGCGGCCATACCGTTAAAGGGAATCTGCGGCCTGAGTCAGGGTGAGCTGAATATTTTTCAACGCCGAGCGAGCCTCGATTCCTTCCGAATGGGCAAAGAAGCCCAGCATCAACGCGCCCGCGACCAGCATCACCAATGCCAGCAGCATCAGCTTTTCCTTTTCCAGCACGCGCCGTAGCGGCGAGCGCACCCCCTCTTCGCGGCGACTGCGATTGTTGTTGTCATCATGACTGTCTTGCATCGTCTCTCGCACCATGCCTTCCTTTTAGGCTTTCTATGGTTGTACCCACCCAACCGGGCAAGCACAAGGCACGGGCTGACCGCTGGTCTGACAAGCCTCGATCCCTGCCGGCTACGGCATGATACGGCGAACCCGGATAACGAGGAATACACCGAGCGCGCCAGCTATGGCCAGGAATTCGCGACGGTGGAACCCCTGCTTGAACCGGGCCGCTCCATCAACATGGATATTCGTTACAACTTCTAGAGCCTGTGCAATGGAGAACCCCCGGTTCTCCACCACCCGGCGGGATGCCATTGGCATACCCGCCCTGCTCCATCATAAAGGCATGAATCAGCAAGCGGCGGAATAACGGCTGGCACCCAAGGTGCTCCATGCCACCGACAGCATTGCGACACTTGAACGGACTTTTTGCAGGGGAATAAAACGCAAAAGGCCGCAACAGCGAACTGTTGCGGCCTTTCTTTGTGATGGTGCGCCAGGAAGGACTTGAACCCTATTTCGACAACCCACATTGCCCCGCTATTTCTCGCTAAGCCCAGTAAAAGCAGGGATCGGCACTATCCAATTTGCACTATATATCGCTATTCCCGGCAGTGTTCTCGACACTTTATCGTCACTTGCTTGGTGGTGAGTTTGCTCGCAACATTCTCTCTCCAAAGGATGGATTAGATGAAATGCCCATATTGATACCCGGCCAATACGTGAATCAAAAGTTCCGTCTTGGCCAAGCAATGGTACAAGAGATCGTTTTTGCCTTTGTCGCTGGCTCGATACCCGCGATCATCATTTATGCACTTGAGGACGCTGACAGTTTCCTCCTCTTTATCCAATCCATGTCCCCCGGCACACCTTATGCCTGGTATATGTTCGCCTTGATAGCAGTTCAGTTTTTCCTGTGGTGGACAAACCGTCGTCGCAGGCCTTCCGAGGGAGTGCGCCAATTCTTTGTCCGGGCAGAGAAATTCTGGGCGCAAGTCAGTTTCTCCCTGCTTGGCGTATCACGTCTTATCCTTGGGGCTCTGTTGGTGATTCTCTTCGTTTATTACCACCACGAGGGCCATTTACCGCCCAACATGCTATTCCTCACCGTCACGGCCATCATTCTTTATGCGTCATCAGTCTCAACCATGGCGTGGCTGCAATCAGAGGCCTCAATGATCCCCAGGGACACGTCTCATTGGAAAAAAGATCTCACAGGCAAAGGGCTTTGAATCCAGTTCACAAAAATCAATAATGTGATACATTTCACATCGCTGCATATGCGCACCCGCGCCTATATGTAGCACCTGACTGCGTCCAAACTTTGCGAGGCCATCCCCTGGCCTCGCTTTTTTGGCCGCCCGTCCGGTTCAACAAACATCATATTGATAGCCCCCTAATGCTTCCGGTTATACTGTCCATATAGACAGTGATCGTATCGGAGTTACCCCCATGAAAGCGCAATATCTCGGGAAAGCGGGAGAGTACCCCCTGCTTGAGCTACCCCTGTTCGTCTCTACCATTAGTGCCGGTTTTCCCTCACCGGCACAGGACCACATAGAACAGCGCCTGGACCTCAATACCCTGTGTATCGAGCACCCCAATGCCACCTTCTTCGCCAGGGCTACCGGGGATTCCATGATTGATTCCGGCATCTACCCGGGGGATATCCTCGTTGTCGATCGCGCTATCGAAGCCGGTCACGGTGATATCGTCATTGCAGCCCTAGAGGGTGACTTCACCGTCAAAGAGCTCTGTCTCCACCCTCTGCCCTGCCTGAAGCCCCACAACAAGGATTACCAGGCTATCCCACTGAACGACGAAACCCAGCTGGACGTCTTCGGCGTCGTCACCTACGCCATCCACAAGACCTACCGGAAATAGCCCCATGCTCGCCCTCGTGGACTGCAACAACTTCTACGCCTCCTGCGAGACCCTGTTTCGTCCGGATCTGCGTGGTCGGCCCGTGGTGGTCCTCTCCAACAATGACGGCTGTGTCGTTGCCCGCTCTGCAGAAGCCAAGCGCATTGGCATCAAAATGGGTGTGCCTGCCTTCGAGATAAAAAAGGAGATCCGCCGCTATGGCATCGTGGTGTTCTCATCCAACTACGCGCTCTACGCCGATATGTCCGCCCGCGTTATGGATACCCTGGAACAACTGGCCCCAGAAGTAGAGGTCTACTCCATCGATGAAGCCTTCCTAGGGCTTGATGGCATCCCCGAACACCAGCTAGCTCCCTTAGGCTTTCAGATACGCCACACCATCAGCCGCCACCAGGGGCTAATGGTCTGTGTCGGCATCGCCCCCACCAAAACCCTCGCCAAGCTGGCAAACCACGGCGCCAAGCACTGGCCAGCCACCGGTGGCGTCGTTGCCCTCACGGAACGCAAACGGCAACGCAAGCTAATGAGCCTGCTACCGGTAAACGAAGTCTGGGGAGTAGGAGGACGTCTTACCAAACGCCTGAACGCCCTGGGCATCCATACGGCACTGGATCTGGCCGACACCAGCCAGAAAGCCATACACCGGGAATTCAACGTAGTACTGGCCCGCACCGTGAGAGAACTCAACGGAGAGCCCTGCATCTCCCTGGAACTGGCCCCACCCCCGAAAAAGCAAATCGTCTGCTCCCGCTCCTTCGGTGAGCGCGTCACCGATAAAACCACCATGCAACACGCCATCACCACCCATGCATGGCGAGCCGCCGAAAAGCTCCGCGCCCAGCACATGGGCACCAAGCAACTGAGCATCTTTATCCGCACCAGCCCCTTTACACCAGGCGAACCCAAATACTCCAACATCGCCACCGGCAGATTCTCCGCCCCCACAGCCGACGCCCGCGATCTGGTCGCCATGACACGCAAACTCCTGGATGAAATCTGGCGAGATAACTACCGCTACGCCAAGGCAGGCGTAATGCTCAGTGATATCTGTGACCCCACCTTTCATCAGCCAAGCCTGTTTGATCCCCCTGTGAGTCCACAAAGGGAAAAAGTTATGGCAACCTGTGACAGGATCAATCAGCTTGGGATCGGGAAGGTTTGGCTGGCAGCACAAGGCATGCAGCAACATAAGTTGGGATGGGGCATGATGAGGAAGACTCTTTCTCCAAAATACATCTCTTCCTGGAGTGAAATAGTCCAAGCAAAATAAAAGTGAAAAAGAAATGGGAAAAGGAACAAATGAATAGAGAGATAGGCGATCTTGGTGAATCATTTTTCAAAATTTTATGTGATCAAGAAGGCTTTGCAGCAAACCCTTCCAGCAAAGATTTAAATGGCTGGGATTATTTCGTTGAAGCCCCCTTTCCTCGCGAAGTTGATAATTTAGGAATTCATAAAACACCACACCAATACAAGGTTCAAATCAAGTCCACAGAGACAGAAAACAGAACCGTTAAATTCAAACTTTCAAGCATACATAGACTTGCAGTGTACAATGGCCCATCCTTTATAGTTCTTTTCCATTTTGATAAAGCTAGAGAGCCCAAAAAAACATATATAAAGCATGTGGATGAGGATTTAATCAAGAGGGTTCTAGAAAAGGTTGCAATTGAAAACGCCAAAGAAAATCCCAAACCAATAAATCAAATAGATATTAGCATTACATTTCCAGAAGCTTCACTTGTTAAAAATGAACCCAGCCTTTCTAAAAATTTTTTCTACCTTGTCAATGAATTCATAGGAGCATCACTAAAGGACTACACTGAAAAAAAATCAAAGCACTTAGATGAAGTTGGCTATGACGAAAACCCAATGAAAGTAACATTTACGACTCAAGACAATGAGGAGCTGGAGAATTTATCCAAATTAGCTTTAGGTCTATCCGAATCAGCCACTGTAAGTAATTTCACTATAGTAGATAATAGGTTTGGGATTGAGACCCGTCTGTCTTCAGATGAAATTGCAACTATAACGATGCCCGAATTAAAGCCTTCATCTGAAGGCAAAGTGGTTTTCAGAAAAGACAAGTTTTCTTCAAGTATAGCTTTTGATGCAAAGCTTTATATGTCCCCATTTGCTTCTATGGAGACTGAAGTTGTCCCAACATTTCGGATTGTGGGAGGTTTTTTTGAAATGCTGGCCAATATTCATAGCGGCAAAACCGATATAAACTATGACCTAAGCGACTCAACAAGATTAAAAATTACTGATTTCAGAAAATCCTTTACCCTTTTGAAAATGCTCACCGGGGATGACAGCTTTCTGATTGCTCTAGATTTCAAAGACTTCCCTTCAGTAAGGCTTAATGGAAAAGGGGCGGGGCAGGATTTTTTATTTGATCAACAGTTAAAGCTTTTTGAGTCTGTGGAATTGCTTTGCAAGGAATTCGATTTGGATCGTGATATAACCGTCACTTTAGGAGATATTATTGATTTCGAGCAAACCATAACCAGCTTGGCCAAGTTCTTTTCAGCCAAACCAGGCGACTTCAAAGTGAGATTTCGAACACATGAACCCATCAATTCGAACTTAGATAAGCCTTTTTCTCAAACCATAATCGCTCAAACAAGGATTGGCTCAACATATCTGGCCCTAATCTTTACGCTGATTGGGTATGGTCATGTTTCATCTGATGGTCAAATCACTGTAATTGGAGAAAAAATATTCATTGATGAGAGACTAGTATTTGAGGAAGATGAAGAAAATATTAGAGAAACAATTTCTGAGATATTCATCAAAGCTAGAGAGAAATATTTTGATGAATATCACGCCCTAGTTTCTGAGTAGCGACCCTGCATTCGTTATTTTTATACTTTTTAGTGGCTCCATTTTTTGTTGCCCATAGCAAGACGTGTTTATTTCAACAGCTTGCTTGCCATGTTATATACTGGGCTTATATTGAGTTCAGCCTTCCCTTTTTCGCTTACATCAAAATGAGGATCGGAGAATATATATTTTGCAATCTCCATCCTGAACTCGTTTTTTGCTTGAGCGTCATCGCCAATCCCCGCTTCAAAGCCTTTGTATTGCTGCAGCACTTTCTGCCTGTGATTATAAAGTACGGTTAAATTTCGCTCTGTTTTGTATCTGCCAAATGTCAATTTCATAGCATAAAAACTAACTGAAAGGAGAAGAAATTTTTTGAAGATCAGGAGCATTAAATCCAAATAATCCCCTTTTGGAATACTTGCACTGTAAATACCGAGTACGATTAAGAGCATGACAATACTTGAAGCAATAAAAGCAAAAAACCAGTTGGTTTCATGTTCTTTGTGACATTTGTAAAGCTCGCTAAAATTTAAAGCACTTTCTTTAAGTTGCTCCTCAATTATTTTTTTCTGAGAGTGCTCAAGGAGCTTCTCCATTTCATTGTATTTTCTTTTAAACTGATTCAAATAATACTTATAATTTCCAGACATATATTCGTCATCGTTGGCAACAGAATGGTTGTAGCCATCTAAAAATCCAACAAGTAGATCTGCGGTATTCTTTGACTTTTCTTGAATGTCACTTAGGCGATGAAAGGATTTATCGAATAAAATATTCTTTGCTAATTTATCTTCTGGCGAGGCCGTGAGCACTCTCTTTAATACAAAGTCTGTCTGCTTTAGCAAATGATTTATTTTATCAATTCCAAATTCTTTGGTATTTGCAATATCACGATGTTTATTTAGCTTCCTAAGCACACTTATCAGTGTGTCGCATATATCGTCTCTAATAGAGCTAAATGCAAAAGCTATCTCCTTAGGCTCAATCTCTATATCTAAATCCCTGATTTTTATGGCTTGTGAAATTGCTTCTCCAATATCATAAATCATCTTTTCTCTTTCCTTGATTTAAACCATCGCTCTGCGGCGCTTTTGGTTAATTCTATTCCCCGCTGCGTCCTTGCAATTTTGCATCAGCGATTTCGTATTCTGGGCTAACTTGTCCTATCTCAGGCATGACATCACCGGTCATAAGCCACCACCTGTATTCAGGAAACAGCTCTAATACAGCTTCAATCTCAGCGTCAGTAAGCCGCGCTTTGCCACTTTTTATATTTTGCCAACGATATCTGCCAATGCCGGTTTGAGCCTCAAACCAGACCGTTGTCCTGTCCTTATCAAAAAGACTTATAAGCCGATCTTTTATCATTCCAATAAATTCTACTCAGTAATATTTACTCTGCCTGCAAGCAGATTATACTTAGTAATATGTAATGACCACTAAGCCTTATTAACACCTTACATAGTGGAACAAAGCCGATGGTAGCGGAACTACAAGAATCAATCACCTCTCACCCGGACTGGCCGCCCGTCATGCCCTGGCGTGAATTTGCTGACTGGTGCCGTGCTGAGCCCGGTGTCGTCCAAGGCTGGATCGAACGGGGCTACCTGCCCACCGTGAAATTCGGCAAACACCGCATGGTGAATGTGGCCGCTCTCATCGATCACCTCAAGGAAGGGGAGCTATAGCCATGAACCCACTCAAGGACCTGTCCCAGCGCTACCCGCGCCTTACCGAGATCCTGGACCAACTGTCCGCCGCCAAAGGAATGGACCGTCACGAGCACTACGTTAAGGCCTGCGGCTTCCTTGAAGGCCTTTGCGCTGTCGGCGTGTTCTCTAAATCGGAGCTTTCCGCACTGAATGTTTCACTGTGCAACGTTCTGCTCGGCCTAGTTGTTGAGGGAGCATAGCCATGACTGCTGACCAACCCCAAACCCTCGACTTGTTCCAGGGCAACTACCAAGACCCCCGCATCCCACACTGGCGCACCGACCTGAAAAAAATGCTGGCCGACGCCTTTTATATGCGCCACTACCCGGATCTGTTCCCCCACGATTACGCGGCGGGAATGTGTGGCAGCTTAGCCAACAAGCTCTGGCTTGCGGGAGACATGAGTTACCAGGACTACGTCCGCTACTGCCGTTTCGCCAGCAAGCTGTTAGGCCGGGATCTGCGCCAGCTGTACATACGCATCGATTATAAGCATGCCTTCGGTGTTGGCCCCACCATGCCCAAAGGGCATAACAGCCCGCAGGAAAGCGCCGCTACAGGAACCAGCCCCTCCCGGGCGGAACCTTGCCCCCGGCTCTCTCCTGAGGCGAAACACCCCCAAACCGCCTCAGAACGTTTCCTCGCACGCTTCGGCGCGGGCACCAGCCTAGCAGCCTCTAACGCCCTCCCCCGTGCCATGAACAACACAGGTTTTGCCCATGGAACAGCACCCAACGGCGCTACTGCTGATGCTTCTGCTCTCGCTCCTGCTGACCCAACAAACACCCAGGCACACCACCAGCACAGCCGAGGTGGCCAGTAATGAGCGCCCCTACCGTGAAGCTGATCTTTCGCCGTATCGCCAAACGCAGCTACAGCACCTGCGGCCTGTACCGAGTGCGCGAACTGCGCCCAGGACTTTTCGTTTCTGAACGTACCTGGCTGCCCTTTGAAAAACCCGCGCACCTCTACACCAAAGCGTGGTGCTTCACCGGCTTCGCTGACACCGAAGCCAAGGCCAAAACCCTCTGTGAGCAAACAGAAGCCAGGCTCCAGAGGAAGCCACCCAGTTTCAAACGCAGTACCCACACCCAAACGGGCCTGAACGCCCAACACGACCTGCTAACTAGCCACAAAGGTAACTAACCATGCAATTCGAAATCCCCACAACCCTGCTCGGCTGCCGTCTCGTGAGTGTTGATGGCAACAAATACTGCTCCGTCTACACCGGCCAGATCCCCCAGGGGGACAACGCCGACAGCTTCCGGGGCTATGAGGTCACAAAACTCAGTGCGGATCCCACCGTGTTCGACCAACTGGCCGACCTCAAGAGCCCCACCGAACGTCGCCTGCTGGCTGTACTCAAGATGGCAGCAGGCGGCAAATCCCAGCCCTACATCGTCGGCGTTGTGCCCGAGACCAAAGCGGCCTCCAGCACCAACAAGCCCGATAGCAAGTAAGGGCCGGATTAACGATGAGCTTAATTGCGTGCAGGGAAGGCGAATGGCAACAGGCACCCGATGGCGCCGCCCTTTGCACCGGCACGCTCGAAATTGTGGCGGAGACAGGGCCTTTCGGACTGCCCCCGCTCACATACGGGCAGGCTAACGAACTGCTCGGGGCTGTGCTCCTACTCTGGGCCACAGTCTGGGGGGCAAAGCGTCTTTTTCCTCTCGTCCGTTAAACACAAAAACCACTACTTCGGAGCAACACCATGAAAAATGCAATGAAAGCCCGTCTGGAGTCTATCCAGTCTAAAACCGGAACCATGGCAAAAAAAGCCAGCCATCTGGCTCTTGTCGGCGGTACCGCCATGTACGCCGGTGCGGCAAACGCTGCCCTGGACGTAACAGCCGCGTCCACTGCTATCGAAGGCCAATCCGCCAACGTGGAAACGATCGCCTTGTCTGTGCTGGGCGTTCTGGCCGTGATTGCAGGTGTGTCCTACCTGCGCCGGGTTATCAAATAACCCGACTGCAATAGGGAAGGGGCCTATATGGCCCCTTTTTATTCAGAGGTGAAAAATGGAAACGGATATTGGGCCATGGCTTTACGTAATGGTGTCACTCGCAGCGTTCTATATGCTTTTCAACTGGTAGCTCTACTGGGTATGACTTCTGTTGCCTCAGCAGAAGCCCCTGACGAGTACGACTCAACACAACCCATCGAGAAGTTGAGCTGCTCAAACCCAAACGTCTACGGCTCGAATAACTGCCCACCATCGTCTGCAAACCCCAACAAAACAGAAGTTCATCATGAACAGACTGGCTCGGCAGGCGGTTCAGACCCTTCTGTCTACTGGCGGTACTACTACTGCAACCCAGAGGTAAACAATAACGGAACCCTTTACCCCCTCACCGGTTGGGACAGCAATCTTTGCTACTTCGGAGAGCCACCCCCTCCTCCTGAATGTGATATCCCCTCTGGCACAAAGCTCTCCAAAGTGAACTTCGGTGGCAACCCCCCTTCTCGCATTTGCCACCAGAACTGTTGGCACAATAATGATGGCTGCTACGGATACCCCAGGGCTGACGGCGGTTCCAGTTGTACCTTTATCCAGACTGGCGACGGTTCAATCTGGAACCCGCAGAATTATATATCTGAAGGCACGCTATGCGATTCATCCCAACAGACTCCGCCAGATTCAACGTGGGATGATATGACCGATGACGACGACTGCTACAAGGGTATTAGCGGTCATAACTACTGTGGCCAGCCCCCTGATAGCGAGTGCCCTAACTATGTAATTGTCGAGGGGAAAAAATACTGCCGCACCCCCGGAAAAGAGCCCGACTCTGATGGAGATGGTGTCCCTGACTCTGAGGACGGTGATCCTAACAACCCTGATAGTGACGGCGATGGCTTAGCAGATGGCATAGACCCGGACCCCAACAACCCCGACACCGATGGCGACGGTATACCCGATGGCCAGGACAATGATGCAGACGGGAACGGCGTTAACGACGACCACGAAAACGGTTCATCTTATGAGGACGGCACCTGCGAAAAGGATCATGTAGAAGAACCGGAATGTGATTCTGAAGACGCCATCCAGTGCGGAATCCTCCTCAATACATGGCGTCAACGCTGTGACGATCAGCTATTCCGCGAAGAGCTAGAAGGAACAGAAGAATTCAACGAGCAGGGGGAGTCCCTCCTTGACGGTAATGCCGAAGAAAACCAGATCGGCTCCACCGAAATAGGTTTTAACAGCTTCCTTGATGGACTCGACGACAGCGGCTCGGGATTTGGCGGTTCCAATGCATGCCCAGCCGATATAGATATCAACATTGCACTAATCGGCACTATATCGATTCCTTTCACCTTCATCTGTGATTTTGCAACCCGCATCCGGCCGATCATCGTCGCTCTAGGCTGGCTCGCCGCTGGGTTCATCGCGTTTCGGTCAATGACGGAGAAATAATCATGCCTTTCTGGTTAGAGCCTATCGCTAGCTTCATTTCAATGATAATCGGACCAACAACGGCCCGTGTTCTTGGAGCTCTCGGCTTGGGCACAATATCGCTTACAGGTGTCCAGCTCACACTCAACGGTGTAATCAATCACGTTAAAACGGCGATGGGTGGAGTCACCAGCAACATCCTCGATGTGATCACAATGGCAGGTTTCGACATTTTTCTAAGTCTCGTGATTTCCGCGTATCTCGGCGTCATTTCCATCCGCACACTATTCGGCGCATTCAAAAAGTTTGGTTTCATGGACCTGAGTGGTGGTGAATAATGTTCTGGATATTTTCCGGCAAGCCAGGCTCGTCAAAAACTTCCCACGCTATAGACTTTGTCCTATACGACGATCAGTTCCTCAAAGAGAAAGAAAAGCAGAAAAAAAGCCCTTATAAGCGTTTCTCTAAAACCATCCCGGACTACACAGATTACTGTTCAAATCGTCGGCCTGTTTACTATCGCGGAATAAAGGAAGTAAAGCTGCCGTGGATAGAACTCACTGACGAGCAGGCCCTGAACTGGGAGGAGAATGTCCCTGACAATGCGGTTTTGATCATCGACGAGGCCCAGGAACTTTGGGGCCAGCGTCATACGTCAAAGCCGGTACCCCCAGGCATAAAATCCCTTGAAAAGCACCGTCACTCTGGCGTAGATATCATATTTATTAGCCTTGACCCGGGGCTTCTGGATGTTAACGCTCGGCTTATCTGCAACGAGCATTTCCACTATTCACGACCTTTCGGTGCGTCCTTTGTGTACCGGTATCATTCGGGCACCGGCTACGTTAATCCCAGTTCAACCAGCGCACTAGATAAGTGTGAAAAGTCCAAACAGCTCCTGGTAAAGCGCGTCTACGGTCTATATCGAAGCGCCGAGGCACACACCCACAAGTTCCGGCCACCAAAGGCCCTTTTCATTGTCCCCATGATTGCCTGTTTCACTCTCTTTATGCTTTGGCGGTTTTACACGAATTACGGTACGCACCCAGATGAAGCCGCACAGGATGCGCCTCTTTCACCTGAAACGCAGGTCAAACGGGTAGAACCTGTTAAGCCTAAGGCCTGGGCTGACCTATTGGCTCCAGAGGTGCCGGGCCTCCCGTACACCGCCCCTTTATATAGCCCAGCTTCACGCCGCGCAGTTTCAATTCCTGTCGTTCAAGGTTGCATGTCCATGCGATCAGACTTCAGTGATTGCACTTGCTACACCCAACAGGGAACAACCATTAGCGACATGCCTTGGCAAATGTGCAGGCGGATACTGAAGAACGGCATATTTAATCACCTGGCTGCATCAGAACGGCAACAAGGGGAGCAGCGACGGGCAGCCGATGGCGAGGCACGAGCCACGGCGACCGCCGCTGACCACCTCTAGAGACGTCCCTGTAACACGTCTTAGAACAGAAACATGACAACCACATTAGACCACAATAGGTACTCGTTATGGCTCGTCCTCCAAGACACTGCATTTCACTTGATCCCGATATGGTAGAAAGCCCGTGGGGAGAGTTCTTTGTCGATCCGGGAACCGGTGACACCTTCGACATGAGTCACGTCAATGTGGTCCATTTCGGGACCGATACCGTGCGCCAACTCTACAAAGGCCAACTGCAACAGGACGTGCTGGCCCTCTTCGATGAACCAGGCATCGTGTCATTTGCCGGGGAACGGTGGTCGGCGGGACGGATCGGGCGGGATTCGGGATATCAGTACCGACTACAGAACGCGGATCTGGGGATTATCCTGCTGCTCAAGAGCTTCCACGCTCAGATAGACGCTATTGGCCCACACCTGAAAATCGAAGTCTCCCCCCATTTCATCCGTTCGATGACCCCGCAACAACTACAGACCACTATCGACCGCTATGCAGACCAGGTACTGATCCAGCCGGAACCCGCACAATGCGCCGTGCATATCGCCATGGACGTTCAGGGATGGACGCCCCCCAAGGAATTTGAAAGCAAACTGCATTGCCGATCCCGCAAGGTACGCAGCTATCACGGCATTGATACCGTTGAATTTGACACCTCCAGCGCCGTCTATGGTCGTGGTGAATCCTTCCTGTTCGGATCCCCCACAGGCATCCAACTTGCCGTGTACGACAAGACCGCTGAAGCCAAACTACGGGACAAACTCGACTACTGGCGTGCAGTCTGGTCAGAGAAAGACACCTATCAGGAAGACAAGCCCGTCTACCGTATCGAATTCCGGTTCCACCATTCCGTGGTCGAACAGTTTGCCCAGGGCTCAACCGACCAGATCACCGGCGAACTTCTCCAGTTCCGGGACTACGCGGATCTGCATGAACACCTGGACGGCTTGTGGCGCTATGGCTGCGATAACTTCCGCTACTTGTACCGCCCCGGCTGGTTCGACCCCTTCTGGACGCTGATAAGCCGTCAGGCCCTCCCCCTTGATCCCCCGACAGTGGACTACAAACGCTATTACAAAAGCGCTTCCGGCTATTCAGGAAAGAATGTGGAGCTTCTCCTAGGCAACTACATCAGTTGTGCAGCCAGACACCGCATGAGCCACACACAGGCATGGAAAGCCCTCGAATCCCTCCCGTTCTTCGAGCTGATCCTCGAACACTACCGAGACAGGGGGAAGAAAACATGGGAGCTGAAAAAGCACGTTAGGCAGTTACTGGAAGAACGCTATATACGCTACGGGAAAGCCATATGATCAAGTCTCTACCTGACGGCCGTTGGCGTGTTGATGTGGAACCCGTGAAGGGTAAGCGCCACCGTAAGACCTTCCCAACCAAGGGAGAAGCCAAACGTTATGAGGCCCATATCCGTTCGCGGTATAGCCAGAATCCCGACTGGAATAACCCCGCCCAGGACAAACGCAGACTGAGTGAACTCATCGATCACTGGTTCCTGCTCCACGGTCAAACCTTGTCCCATGGTGTAAGGCGTCGAAATACCATGCACCTGGTATCCCAACGGCTTGGCAACCCTATCGCCTCAAAGCTCACGGGCACCATGTACACCGCTCATCGAGGAGCGGCTCTAGCATCAGGGACAGCAGGCAAGACACTAAATAACCACCTTGGCTACATCCGTGCCATGTATAACGAGCTGCTTCGCCTGGAAGAAATCGATTACCCCAACCCTCTCGCCAATGTTCGGATGCTGAAACTCCAAGAACGGGAGCTGTCGTTCCTGTCACTGGATCAGATCGAGATACTGTTCAAATCCATCCGGGAAACATGCGTGCTTCCGCATGCGGAAATGGTGGCAAAGATCTGCCTGGCTACGGGCTGTCGGTGGGGAGAAGCACGGGATCTAGTCCCGGGAAGGGTAAATCATGGTCAGGTAACGTTTGCCAACACCAAATCGAAGCGCACACGATCAGTCCCGATATCCAAAGTGCTCGAAAAAGAGATCCTGGAACATTTCCAAGTCCATGGCCCCTTTACCCGGTGCGAACCGGCCTTTGATAAGGCGCTTAAACGATCAGGAATCAAACTCCCCAAGGGGCAATCAACGCACGTCCTACGCCATACCTTCGCCAGCCATTTCATGATGAACGGCGGGAATATCCTTACCTTACAGAAGATCTTGGGCCACTCCACGGTGACCATGACCATGCGGTATGCCCACCTGTCCCCTGATCATCTGAGGGAAGCTATCCGGTTGGGTCCATTATCCAAGCTGGATGACCAGTAGCATTTCTAGCGGTTACCGCTGACTCCAGGCAACAACTGCATGGGCAAGCCCCTGAGTAAATTATCTGTGCCTTGATCACAGCCTCATTGCTTGAAGCGTTGAAGCCCAGGAATACTCTGCTTGGTTCGCCAGGCAGAAACCTGCAGCCCTGCTTATGGACTTCGTGAAAGCCTGAGGTGGTAATTCTCTTGGTAACGTAATAGCGATCCATGCCTTAACTACCCTTGTTCGACCAGGGCAAGACTATGGAGCTAGAGGTATCGGGGCAATGCAGAACAGCTTTAAGAGCTGTAGGAGATTTCGTATTTTCGACACTCTTTCGACTCACACGCTTGTGAGTCGCAAAAAGTGTCGAGGAATCAACGAATTAATGGTGCGCCAGGAAGGACTTGAACCTTCACACCTCTCGGCACCAGAACCTAAATCTGGCGTGTCTACCAATTCCACCACTGGCGCAGTGGGCGGCTATTCTAGCAGGCTATCGGCTAATTACCAGCCCCCCGCCAACCGGTTAACCGCCTTGCAGAATACGGTAAAGCGCCTGCAGATCCTGATCGATTTTGCTGACCCGGCTTTGCAGGGTGTTCAGCCGGGAATCATCCGGTTGTGCTGCGGATTGCGGTGCGGATTGTGCCACCGGCTGCGCCCGGGGCCGGCTATCCAGTGAGGCAACGCGAGAAGACAGCGCCTTGACG
>AZII01004182.1_pt1 | contig 15084 bp, 10 predicted proteins | sample 359141 | NCBI WGS metagenome assembly AZII01 (sample SAMN02429717, study PRJNA222665) | marine sediment metagenome | biome: Sediment sample; isolation source: enrichment culture of sample MGS-BIZ(AMM) from oil contaminated site at the... | place: Tunisia: Bizerte Lagoon | collected 2012-09-08 ... | reverse complement strand
CCGTTTGCGATTCGGTCTCTCGGTAGCGGCGCTCCATATTGGGAATAATGCCTTCAAAGGTATGCGTGCGTTTATATACGCTACCGCGATCATTGACGTAGTTAAAGGCGATTTCTTCATTTCCGCTACCAAACAACACCTTTTGCTGCTGGGCGGCAGTGAGTGCTTCAAAGGGCGTGTCGATGTCAAAGCCGTAGTGGCTGGCCAGCGAGGTGAGCATATTGAAATAAAACAGATTGCGTCGGTCCCAGCCGCGAATGGCGCCCTCAGAAATCGTTGACTCAGGGTGTTGTACCACACGATCAACGTCGAAAAACTGCTTGATGCCCAAACCATCACAACTCGGGCAGGCACCGGAGGGGTTGTTAAAGGAAAACACCCGGGGTTCTAGTTCATTAATGCTGTAGTTGCACACGGGGCAGGCAAAGCGGGCGGAAAAAATAAGGTCGGGCTTGTTTTTGTCCTCGTCATCCATAAAGGCGGCCAGTACTAGACCTTCTGACAGGGCGAGTGACGTCTCGATAGACTCCGACAAGCGCAGGGCGATATCGTCACGCACCTTAATCCGATCCACCACAACTTCAATGGTGTGCTTCTTGTTTTTCTCTAAGTCGGGCAACTCGTCGAGTTCGTAAATTCGACCATCAACACGGGCGCGGATAAAGCCCTGGGCGCGCAATTGCTCAAACACGTGTAAGTGCTCACCTTTGCGCTCACGAATTAGCGGGGCAATAATCATCAGCTTCGTGCCTTCCCCCAGCGCCAAAATCTGGTCTACCATCTGGCTGACGGTTTGCGCCGCCAGGGGCTCATTGTGCTCCGGGCAGCGGGGTTCACCCGTGCGGGCATAGAGTAAACGCAGGTAATCGTAAATCTCGGTGATGGTGCCCACGGTAGAGCGTGGGTTGTGGGAGGTCGACTTCTGCTCGATTGAAATGGCCGGTGACAAACCCTCGATATGATCGATGTCCGGCTTTTCCATCATCGACAAAAATTGCCGAGCATAGGCCGATAGTGATTCAACATAGCGCCGCTGGCCCTCGGCGTAAAGTGTGTCGAAGGCGAGGGAGGACTTACCCGACCCCGATAACCCCGTGATCACCACCAGCTTGTCGCGGGGTATATCAATGTCAATGTTCTTTAGGTTATGTGTTCGCGCGCCGCGCAGTTTGATCATTTTCATGATTGAGCTTAATCACCGGGCAAACGGGGGATTATAGGGGCATCGGTATGTCGGGTGATAGGAGTCTGTTGCTACTTCTGTGGGAATGCCGTAAATGCCGGCCTTTTTCCGTTGTGCAGCCCCGAGTCGCCTTTATCGATGATGCTTCATCGCTGGTATTTATGCTATCCTGCGCGGCTAAATTTTCAGTGCTTTAAATCACCAGCTCTCCCGTGCCTTAAACGACGCCAAGCCCTTATGAAATTAAAAAACAAAATAAAGTCTGACTTGGAGGAGGTGCTCTACCAGTGTAGGCACTCCTTTATATCGGCGGCTATTTTCAGCTTGTTTATCAATCTATTAATGCTGGTGCCAGTGATTTACATGCTGCAGCTTTACGATAGAGTTATTCCCAGTGGCAGCATGTCGACGCTGATTATGTTGACCCTGATAACCATGTTTTTATTTGTCACTATGGGCGGGCTGGAGTGGGTGCGCTCGCAAATTCTGGTCAAGGTCAGCTCCCGCATTGAAATTTTGCTAAATGAGCGACTCTACGGCATTGCGTTTAAACAATCGCTTTACACTGGCGGGCAAAAAGCCAGCTCTCAGCCCCTCGACGATTTGACCTCTTTGCGCCAGTTTATGACGGGTAATGGGTTGTTTGCCTTTTTTGATGCGCCATGGATTCCTCTTTATATTGCGGTGATGTTTCTGTTCCACCCCTGGGTTGGCTGGATGGCGGTTATCACCGCTTGTATCTTGATCGCGATTGCTGTCATTAATGAAAAAGTCACCAGCGGTGCGCTGGCCGAAGCCAACGGTGTGGCGATGGCAAATCGCTCCCGGCTCAATAAAAACCTGGTAAATGCTGAGGTCATTGAGTCCATGGGTATGCTGGCTAATATGCGCACCCGCTGGAAAGCCAATAATGAAAAAGTTCTGGTTATGCAGGCCAGCGCTAGCTCCAATGCCGCGTTGTTGACATCCTTATCAAAAGTGTTGCGCATTGCCGCACAATCGCTGATTTTAGGTTTGGGTGCTTACCTGGCGATTGAGCGGGAAATTTCGCCGGGCTCGATGATTGCCGGTTCCATTTTGTTGGGACGGGCGCTGGCGCCGATCGATCAAATGATTGCTGGTTGGAAGGGCTTTGTTGCCGCGCGAGGACAATATGGGCGGCTCAATGAGCTGTTGGGTAAGATTCCTGCGGATAAAGAGACGATGTCGTTACCTGCCCCCCTTGGCAGCCTCAGTGCTGAAAATGCTGTGGTTGCACCACCGGGTGCTAAGACCGCTGTGTTGAAAAATATTAATTTTACTATTAGTGCGGGTTCTAGTGTGGGTGTGATTGGCCCAAGTGGTGCGGGAAAGTCAACCCTGGCCAGGGCTTTGCTGGGTATCTGGCCGGCGGCGAGCGGTAAAATTCGTCTCGATGGTGCTGATGTTTTTGCCTGGGATCGTGAGGAGCTTGGGCCACATATAGGCTACTTGCCTCAGGATGTGGAGCTTTTTGAAGGCACCATCAGTGAAAACATTTCTCGCTTTGGCGATCTCGATTCAGAGCTCGTGGTTGCAGCTAGTAAGGCAGCTGACGTGCACGAGATGATTCTGCGTTTGCCCGAAGGTTACGATACGGTGATTGGTGCTGGTGGAGGCACCCTCTCGGGCGGTCAACGCCAGCGCATCGGTTTGGCGCGGGCGCTCTATGGACAGCCTGTTCTTGTAGTGCTTGATGAGCCCAATTCCAACCTTGACGATGTGGGCGAGGCGGCATTGGCAAAAGCTATTCTCAGCCTCAAGGAAAGGCAGGTGACAGTCGTCGTGATAACCCATCGTACCAGTGTTCTCGGTGCCATGGAGTACCTTATGGTATTGAAAGACGGTCAAATTGCCGCCTTTGATAAACGCGATAAAGTGTTAACGCAATTGGCTAAGGCTCAACAAGCACAGCCGTCCCCCTCTCGTCCTGCGCCTGTAGTCTCGGCGGTTGATTAAGATGGCAACTGAGGCGAATGTGAATAAAAATGCGGTTATGCCGATGAGTTTACCTGAGGCAAGTGAAGTCAATACGGATGATGCTCCTTTCCGGCGCATTGGCCTGGTAATTCTGCTGATAACCTTTGTTATTTTTGGTCTGTGGGCAGCTTTGGCTCCGTTGGGTGGCGCGGCACTGGCTCCGGGTGTTGTGGTGGTTCAATCGCACCGCAAAACCGTGCAGCATCTCGAGGGCGGAATCGTTAAGCGCCTACTGGTTAGAGAGGGTGATACGGTGAAGCGTGGCGACGTTCTGCTTGAGCTCGATGATACCCAAAGTGCTGCTGAAGTGGGTATTGTCCAGGGCCAGCTTATCAGCGCCCGTGCACTTGAGGCGCGCCTAATTGCCGAGCGTGATGGTGAGCCAGAGGTCACTTATGATTCGGCCTGGAAGGGGACAGATGACACGCATATTAAAGACACCGTGCGTGGACAAAATCAAATTTTTCTGGCGCGCAAAAATGCACACGATGGCGAGCGGGCCGTTCTCGAACAGCGCATAGGGCAATTACACTCCCAGCAAGCTGGCTTGACACAATTGAAAAAAAGCAAGCAGACGCTAGTGGCTTCTTATGAGGAGGAGATTTCCGACCTTACAGAGTTACTTAAAGATGGCTTTGCCGATAAACGTCGACTGCGAGAATTTGAGAGAAGCTATGCCCAGGGCTTGGGTGATATTGCGGATCTCAGTGCGCGCATTGCGGCTATTAACATCAAGGTTGGAGAAACCCAGTTACAGGCTCTGCAAATCGATAAAGAATTTCAGCACGAGGTAGCCAGTGCTCTGGAGGAAGTTCAAGGCGCGATCTTTGAATTACGCGAAAAAATGCAGGTGTTGAGTGACCGTGTTCGCCGTGCACAAGTTATCGCCCCCGTCGACGGCATGGTCGTGGGTCTTTCCGTTCATACTGAGGGCGGAGTGATAGCCTCCGGAAGCCCGATACTCGACATTGTGCCGCTCGGAGAAAGCCTGATGGTCGAAGCTCAGGTGCAGCCCCTGGATATCGACCGGGTTAAGTTAGGTATGAGAGCTGAGGTGCGTTTTAGTGCTTTTGCTAGGGCTAGTACGCCAGTGTTTGAAGGTGAAGTTCTTACCTTGTCAGCAGACCGGTTGATTGATGAGTCCACAGGCCAGCCCTATTTCTTGGCGAGGATTACCCTAACCGCGGAGAGTCAGGAGAGTTTCAAAGAGCTTGAGGGTATTTACTTGATCCCTGGTATGCCCGCAGAAGTTTTAATTAAGACAGGGGATCGCACGCTGTTGAAATACCTGGCCCAGCCTTTTGGTAATATGTTCGCTCGCTCGTTTATTGAGGACTGATGCCAAATGATACAGCGCTTTTTGCTACTGGCTACTCTGTGGGCAGTCTTTCCTTCTTATGCATTCAGTGATGATTTACTGAGCGTCTATCGAGCAGCGGTCGCGGGTGATCCTCGCATAAAATTAGCGCAATCAAAGCTTGGTATTGGCCTGGCGCGCGAACAACAAGCGGTCGGTAACCTACTTCCTCAGTTGAGGGCCGGCGGCTCTTTTTCCGAGAATCGACAGGATGTGGAGAAAGGAGCGCTCAGTAACGGCGGGCGCGAGAATTTTTCCGGTGAAAAATATAATGTGGTGCTGAGCCAAAGCTTGTTCGATATGCCGAAGTACTATCACTGGCAGAGTCAGAAAAAGCTGGGTTTGCAATTTGCTTCAGAGCAGCTCGATGTGACACAGCAATTAATGCTCGACGTAGTCGCTGGCTATTTTTCGGTACTGGAGGCGAAGGATGCCCTTGCTCTAGTGGGTCATGAAATAGTTGCCACCGAGCGTTTAATGCAACAAGTTGAAGGCCTCTATGAGAAGCAGTTAACTCGAATTACTGATTTACTAGATGTCAGGGCCAACTATGACATCTTACTAGCCGACCAGGTATTAGCTGAAAGCCAGCTGGCCATAACCCGTGAACGGCTTCAGGAATTGACCGGTAGTTTTGTGGGTGAGTTGCAACCACTCCGCAACGATATTCTCTTCACTACCATGGAAGAATCTCTTGAGCAGTGGGTTGAGAGAGTTGCCGCTCAAAACCCTGCGTTGGCAGGCTTGAAGAATGCGATAGCCGCTGAACGCTATAGCTTGCAAGAAAAGAAAGCGAGTCGTCTCCCCGTGGTTGATTTGCAAGTTAGTCACCAGAAAAGTGACATTGGCTATGAAAACTCGTCCCGTCCCCAAACCACAACCGACTATGTAGGCGTCAATGTCAATATCCCGCTATTTACCAGCGGTGTAAACTCGGGGCGAATTGATGAGGCTGCACAGCGGCTTGAAATGGCTCGCTATGGATACGAGACAGAATATCGTGCGCTGATCAAAGAAGTGCGTGACGCTCTGTTGCAGACCAATGCCAATGTCAGGCGTATACAAGCTACCAAGAAAGCACTTACTTCAGTACGCAAGGCTTATGACGCGATGGTGAAAGGTTTTAGTCTCGGAGCCTCAACCAGTGCCGATGTGCTTGATGCCCAGCGTAATGTCTTTCGCACGCGCAAGGATTTAAACCAGGCACGCTATGGCTATGTACTCAACCGCACACGCCTGCTCAAGGCCAGTGGCTTGGTGAGTCTCAGTGAGTTGGAGCTAATCAATCAGTGGTTGGGGGCTAAGTAAAGAGCTTGTGTGGTTGGCCTGATTTGCTGTGCTGTATAGGCAAGTGCCATATTACGAATGACAAGGGAAAAGCTGATGGGCGGTATCCGTGTGGCGCAGGCCTTCCAGAATAGAAGCACGCTGTGAATTCTACGTCAGAGAACCCGATCAAATTACTGGTTGATGTCACCTGCCTGTCGGGGCCTCTTAGTGGTATTGGTCGTTATACCTTGGAAATTCTCTCTCAATTAGCAGAACGTACCGTGGACGTTCAATTGCGAGGTTTTGATGACTTACGCCACTATGAACCAGAGGCTTTAAGTCATTTCTTGTCAACAGTGGGCGACCCAGCAGAGCTATCCCTTGTTAGCTCTGCTGCGATGGAGCGGCGAGCCTGGCCGCTGGCGAAAAAAGTAATTAAGCGTATTCCCGGGGCGCGCAAGTTGAGAGCTAATCTACAGGGTAGGCGTATAGCCAGGGCCTCATCCCAATCTCGGAATAGCATTTATTGGCAGCCTAACTTCATTCTTGGTCCAAGCAAAGGCCCTTCTATAGTCTCGGCTTATGATCTGTCCCATGTGCGTTTCCCTTGCTTTCATCCTCCCGAGCGCCTGCGCTGGCTAGAGGAGGGCCTGGCGAGTAGCCTCGATAGGGCCGCGCATATCATCACCGTTTCTCGTTTCAGCAAGACAGAAATTGTCGATGTTTACGGTGTTCCTGCAGATAAAATCAGCGTGCTTTACCCGGGGGTCGGGTCTTGTTTTTACCACCGCCATTCGCTGGAAGAATTAACTGCGGTACAGCGTAAATACAATTTACCAGCTCAATATATCCTTTCGTTAGGGACGCTTGAGCCGCGCAAAAATCTCAAAGGTCTTATTCAGGCCTATGCGCGTTTATCGCCTGCATTGCGTAAACGGTACCCCCTGGTATTGGCGGGGGGCGCTGGTTGGAATCATGAAGAGACAGATAGTTTGATCACTCAACTGTCATCGCGTGGTGAGTTAATCAAACTTGGGTTTGTGCCGCAGGCCCTGCTCCCAGCCCTCTATCAAAATGCTAGTGCCTTTGCCTATGTGTCGTTTTACGAAGGCTTTGGTATGCCAATTGCGGAGGCAATGGCGAGTGGTGTACCGGTGCTGACGTCCAATTGTTCGAGTATGCCGGAGGTGGCTCAGGGCGGAGCCCTGCTGGTAGATCCTAATAATGTCGCGAGTATTGCCCAGGGGCTTGATAAACTACTAAATGAAATTGATGATGCCTTTCAGCGCAGTGAGGCTGGGCGTAAGCTGAGTCACAGTTATAATTGGCGTGTCACTGCTGACTCGTTGATCGATATTGCCGCCGCTCTTGATGGGCGTATTTGAGGGTGAGCTCGGTCATGAAAGATGAAGAGGCGCATAGTTCTCTGTTGGTGAAATTGGGTGAGTTAGACAAGCTCAAACATTTTTGGGTTTGCTTTTTTCTGCAAATAGCGTTTTTACCCTGGCTTTCCTTGTGGGCGAGTATTGGTCTCGCATTACTTATTGGCACATTGAAGGAATGCTGGGATCAACGCTATGGATCCGGTTTCTGTTGGTACGACATGCTCGCTAACACTCTCGGTATTGGTGCCGGGGTGATCGTTTATGGCTTGGCACAGAGTTTAATTTTTATCTAAGAAGTTACCTTGCCGCGTGCGATCGTTGACGTTTGCATGGGCAATGAAATGTGGAGCGAGCTGCTCCAAAAATATGGGGAGTCAGGTAATTGAAGACAGCTATTATTACGGGTGTTACAGGGCAGGACGGGGCTTATTTGTCAGAGCTGTTACTAGCCAAAGGTTATAGAGTTGTCGGCACCTATCGCCGTACGAGCTCTGTGAACTTCTGGCGTCTCGAGGCCCTCGGTGTTGAATCTCACCCCAATCTTGAGTTGATTGAGCACGATCTCACCGATCAGGGCAACAGTATCCGGTTGATACAAAAATACCAGCCGCAAGAAATTTATAATCTGGCAGCTCAGAGCTTTGTCGGTGTCTCTTTTGAACAGCCGCAAACCACTGCAGAAATTACCGGCATTGGCGCGCTCAATTTGCTCGAGGCAATTCGCATTGTTGACACCAGTATTCGCTTTTATCAGGCCAGTACTTCTGAGCTTTACGGCAAAGTGCAGGCCATCCCTCAGTCAGAGGAAACTCCTTTTTATCCCCGCAGCCCTTATGCAGTCGCCAAGTTATTTGCCCATTGGTCGGTGGTTAACTACCGTGAATCCTATGGCATGTTTGCCAGCAGTGGCATTTTGTTTAACCACGAGTCACCTCTACGTGGCCGGGAATTTGTAACGCGTAAAATTACCGATAAAGTGGCGCGTATTGCCTCGGGCGACAATACGCCCCTTGAGCTCGGTAATATTGATGCAAAGCGTGACTGGGGTTTTGCCAAAGAATATGTCGAGGGTATGTACCGCATGCTGCAGCATGACGAGGCAGACACTTTTGTCTTGGCAACCAATGAAACTCACACGGTACGGGATTTTGTAACTCTGGCTTTTGCCGCTGTCGATATGCCTTTGCAGTGGAGTGGTGAGGCCGAGGAGGAAAAGGCCCACCATGCCCAAACAGGTAAACTACTGGTGCAGATAAATCCCAAGTTTTATCGTCCCGCCGAAGTCGAGTTGTTGATTGGTGATTACACAAAGGCGGAGAAAATACTGGGCTGGAAACCTCAGACAAAGCTCAGTGACTTGTGTGCAATGATGGTTGAAAGCGACCTGCAAAAAGTTGCCGCTGGTCGGGGTTTTTAAAGTGACGAAACTTTCAGGCTGCGTGTGGCTTGTCGGTGCTGATAGCTTTACCGGGCAGTACCTGCGTTCTGCGCTTGAGCGGGCGGGCTATCGAGTCGATATCACGCCAGTTGATATTACCAATAGCGCTGCGGTGAACAGTGTCGTGGCTGAGGTTCGGCCTCAATATATAATTAATCTTGCCGCAATTAGTTTTGTTCCCGATGGTGGTGATGCGACTATTTATGCCGTTAACAGCTTCGGGCCACAGAATATTCTGGAGGCGTGTTTAAGCCTGAAGGTGCCGCCAAAAAGAATTATTTTGGCCAGTAGTGCCAATGTTTATGGCAGTCAAGCTCAAGAAGTCATCGATGAGGGCTGCCAGGCAAAGCCAGTCAATCACTACGGTTGCAGCAAGTGGGCGATGGAGCAGGTGGCCCGCACTTACGCCGAGCAGCTTAATATCACCATTACCCGTCCCTTCAATTATACGGGTCGAGGTCAGCAGGAAAAGTTTTTGGTGCCGAAAATTGTAGCCCACTTTCAACGGGGCGCGGATACCATCGAGCTGGGTAATATTGATATTTGGCGAGACTTTTCCGATGTGCGCTGGGTGAGTCAGGCCTATAGTCAGCTACTCTCAGCGCCCGAGCGCGGGTTTAATATCGTTAATCTCTGTTCAGGCAGATTAACCAGCATTCGTGAAATTATAGTGATGTTGGAAAGGTTAACGGGTCACCAACTATCCGTTGAGATGAATCCGGCTTTTGTCAGGCAGACTGATATTGCGCGCCAATGCGGTAACAATGCTCAGCTTTATCAAATGTTACCCAGTTTAGCCGTACCAGGATTGTTTGCTGATACCTTGAAGTGGATGCTGGGGTAAATGTGTGAGTAGCAACAACGTAAAGGCAAAAATACGGCAACTGGTCGACAATCGTTTTTTTATTATTACCGCCATTAAAATGGATTTTAAAGCGCGCTTTTCCAGAAGCACTTTTGGCACGCTTTGGGCGATACTCAATCCCTTGGTGATGGTGGCAATTTATGCCTTTGTCCTCTCCAAAATCATGCACGCCAAACTGCCGGGTATTGACAATAGTTATGCCTATCCAATTTATTTGATTTCAGGGGTCGTTGGTTGGACTCTGTTTACAGAGGTTATTTCACGCTCACTAGTGGTGTTTATCGAGAATGGGCACTACTTGAAAAAGCTGGCCTTCCCTCGCAGCAACCTGGTGTTTATTATTCTGGGTGCTAGTTTTATTAATAGTTTAATACTTCTCCTTGCCGCTATGTTAATTTTTCTTCTGCTCGATTTTCCTCTCGGCAGTAGTTTGTTATGGCTGGTTCCGCTGGAAATTCTCACTGCCCTGTTTGCCCTTGGCATCGGCATCACCGTTGGAGTGCTGAATGTTTTTTTAAGAGATGTGGGCCAAATAGTGCCCATTGTGTTGCAGCTCATGTTTTGGCTTACGCCCATTGTTTACACCATTAATATTATTCCAGAGTCGTCTCAGCACTGGCTTGAGTTTAACCCTTTTTTCACTATTGTCGGTATGTATCACGATATTCTTGCTTATCGTGTTGACCCACCCTTGGGTTCTTTCGTTAAGTTGCTGGCTATGACAGGCTTTGCCAATGTCGTTGGCTTTGCGCTGTACAAGGTGGCGCAAAAAGAAATAGTCGAAGAATTATGAGTATATTGCAGCTCCGTAACGTTGGGAAAAGTTATGTAGAGTACCCCAGCTTTCGCCATCGCCTCTTGTCATGGCTGGGTTTTGGCAGCTCACAATTAAAAAGCCACTGTATTCTTGACGATATTAATTTAAATCTCGAGCGTGGTGATGCAGTTGCTTTTGTGGGCCAAAATGGCGCGGGCAAAAGTACGTTGCTAAAATTAATTACCGGCGTACTCTCGCCCAGCGAAGGGAGTATAGAAGTGCGAGGGGGCGTGTCAGCAATTCTCGAACTGGGTATGGGTTTTAATGGTGATTTTACCGGCCGTGAAAATGCTCGTAATACCCTGAGTATTATGGGCTATCACCCTGAAGAAATTGAACAGGCCATGCCCGGCCTTGAGGCCTTTAGTGAGGTGGGGGAGTACTTCGATCAGCCTGTGCGCATCTATTCCAGTGGTATGCAAATGCGCGTTGCCTTTGCTGTGGCAACGGTCTTTTGCCCTGAAATACTGATTATTGATGAGGCGCTCTCTGTGGGCGATGCCTATTTTCAACACAAGAGCTTTGGTCGCATTCGCGAGTTACAGGCTCAGGGTACGACCCTGCTCATTGTTTCCCACGACAAACAAGCGATTCAGAGTATTTGCAATCGTGCCATATTACTGGATGAAGGGCGCATTAAAAAAGAGGGTGCGCCGGTTGAGGTAATGGATTACTACAATGCGTTGATTGCAGCAAAATCCCACCGTGAAATACAAGTGACTCCGACAAAAGATGGAGGCTTGCAGACGATATCCGGTGACGGGCAGGCACGTATTGTTGAGGTCAAACTTTATAATAACCGTGGTCTGGAGACCGACGAGCTTGGGGTCGGTGAGCAGGCAAGGCTGTCTATACAGGTTGAAGTCAATCAGCCTCTGGAGCGTTTAGTGTGTGGTTTCATGCTAAAAGAGCGCTTTGGGCAAGTGATTTTTGGCACTAACACCTGGTTTGCCGAGCAGGTTTTAGAAGACTTAAAGGTTGCTGAGCCTCTGAGATTTGATATTCAATTTGAGGCCAGGCTCGGCGTGGGTAGTTACTCCTGTACCCTGGCGCTTACCGGGGGGGCAACTCATCTCGAAGATAATTATCACTGGGTCGATTTGGCCCTGGTTTTTGAGGTGGTTAATCGTGATCACGTTGAGTTTATAGGCACTAACTGGCTCGATCCCCAATTTACTATTGAGCGAGACTAAGCTTATGCAGGACAACTTTTATCTGCGCCTTGAGCAGCGCTTCAGGGGCTCGGAGTCGCAAATAATCCAGCGTCTTGGTCAATATACCCCGCTGCTTGAAAGCCTAGAGAAGATTCCCGAAGCCAGTGCGCTCGATCTGGGTTGCGGTCGCGGCGAATGGTTAACTATTTTGACTCAACGCCAGTGGCAAGCCAGAGGCGTTGACCTCAATGCCAGCATGGTTGAATGCTGTGAAAAGCAGGGCTTTGAGGTGCACCAGCAAGATGCCCTGAGTTGTCTCAAAGACCTGCCCGACACGTCGGTGAGCCTAATTAGCGGTTTTCATATTGCTGAACACATTGCATTTGATGAGCTGCTAGAGATTATTAGCGAGGCCTACCGGGTGCTCGTCCCTGAGGGTGTACTACTGCTCGAAACACCCAACCCTGAAAATCTTACTGTCGGTGCCCATACGTTTTATATGGATCCCTCTCATCGCCATCCCTTACCGCCACAGCTATTGCAGTTTGCGGCTCAGGAGCAGGGCTTCGCCCAGGTCGATATTCGTCGTCTTAATGGCGCTGCCCGACCTGAAAACCCCATGGCCTTTGGTGACCATCTTGAATGGTTTTTCGATGCCAATCTGGACTATGTTGTCCTCGCTCAAAAAAGCTCTCAGGTTCTATCAACCGGGGTGCTCGAGAGCATTGGTGAGACTCATGCTCATGCTCTCGAATTCTACGGCATGGCTAGAGAATACGTTGAACAAACCCATCAGCGTATTGAAAAAGGTGTGGCCATTGCTCATCAGCAGCAGGGTCAAATCAATGTCTTGCTTGAGCAAGTTCATTTTTTTCAACAATTGGCGCAGCAAAATGAGGCGCATATCAAGCAGCATCAAGAAGCCTTGTCCCAGCTTCAGAGCACCGGGTTTATGCGCCTGGCGCGTTTGATCTACCGCGTGCGCCGCTTAGGCAGTTATACGCGGCACCATGGTTTAGGTGCAACGGGCCAACTGCTTGGCCAAAAACTAAGCCGGGGTCTGGCTGTTCGGACAATGGCCAGACCCAGCTCGCAAAAGTGGGTTCTGCGATGTTTTTGCAAATCACCGCGTATGACCCAGTGGTTGCAAAGTTTTTTGCCCGTTGAGCCATCACCGCCCAACCGGGTTTTTGATTCGCCCAGGGCTGGTGAAATCTGGCGAGATTTGAACGAACCTTAAAGTAATCGATACACAAACTTTTGGCCTGGTAAAAATAGTGGTCGAACTTCCCTGATATGGGTGATGGCTGCTTTACCTTTGAGGCCAAAAACTTAATGTTAGAAAAAATTGCCATATAGAGACAACGATGAAAATAGCCATTGACCTGCAATCCTGCCAGTCGAATTCAAGGCACCATGGCATTGGTCGTTATTCAATGGCCATTGTTCGCGAACTAATTGTTCAATGTGGCACTAAGCACCAGGTATGGGTGTTGCTCAATGCCCAGCTCAATCCACAAACTTTGGCTGAAATAAGTGCCGAATTAGAAGATATTCTGCCGGCACAGCAAATTCTGGCCTTCCAGGTGCCGACCCCCAATGATGCCCATAGCGCCTACCAAGCCAAGCAGTGTGCAGCCGAGTACATCAGGGAATATTTTATTGAGGCCCTGCAGCCTGATGTGCTCTATATCACCAGCTTGTTTGAAGGCCTGAATGACCATGCCACTACCAGTGTGGGCGCGTTCTCACAACAGACGACGGTGGCGTTGATTCAGTACGATCTCATTCCTTACTTGCAGCAAGAGGTGTATTTGCCCAATGAAGAGGTCCGCTATAGCTATTTGAAAAAAATTGAATCCCTGGGTAAGGCCGACAAGGTGCTGGCTATTTCGGCCTATGCCAAGCAAGAGGTCGAGCGGGCCCTGGGCCTGGAATCAGAACGGGTGGTTAATGCTAGCACTGCCGTAACCCCTCACTTTGCAGATCAGCAAGACACCGCTGAGGCCGCAGCCAGCTTGTCGGGTTTTGGTCTTGAGCCTGGCTATATTCTCTATGCGCCCAGTGGTTTTGATGTGCGTAAAAATGTGCCCGGCTTACTTCGGGCCTATGCGCAGTTACCTGTAGATATCCAGCAAAGTTACCCGCTGGCCCTGGTGGGAAGGGTTGACGAATCGACCAAAACAGCCTTGCTTTTATTGGCCGCTGAGCTAAACATTACTGGGCAGTTGGTGTTTGCAGGTTATGTCAGTGACGCCGAGCTATTGGCTTTTTATCAGTGTGCCAGCCTCTTTGTTTTTCCCTCCTATCACGAGGGTTTTGGTCTGCCCGCGCTGGAGGCAATGACTCTGGGTATTCCCACCATCGGTGCCAATCGCACCAGCCTGGTCGAGGTGATTGGCCTTGAAGAGGCGCTTTTCAATCCCGACGATATTGAGCAAATGGCGGGCCTGATAACACGATCCCTCACCGATGTAGATTTTCGCCAGCGCCTTATTAGCCATGCAAAACAACAAAGCCAGGCTTTTAGCTGGCAAAAATCCGCTGCGATTACTTTGGCAGCGTTGGAAGAATGCGCTCAGGCCAGCAACAAACAGCCCGAGGCATGGCGCGGACTAGAGTCAGACGCCAACACCTACAATTGTTTAATTCAGGCTTTAAAAGCGCTGTCCCTCAGTGATCAAGACAAATTACAAGTCGCCAATTGTCTTGCCCACAATGAAAATGTACTACGCCAGGCTTTGCGCTTTAATCTCTCCCCCCCGGCCCAGGCGGCATGGCAAATAGCAGGCCCCTTTGACTCCAGTTATAGCCTGGCACTGCTTAACCGCGAAACCGCCAAAGCCCTTGCCGCTGACCAGCAAGATGTCAGTCTCTACTCCACCGAGGGACCCGGTGACTACCCGGCAGATACCAACTACTTGCAGGCTTACCCCGATATAGCGGCCCTGCACCAGCACTGCCAACAGCAAGGCCCGGTCGATATTTTAAGCCGTAACCTCTACCCGCCGAGGGTGAAGGATATGAACGCCCCCGTTAATGTTCTGCACCACTATGCCTGGGAGGAGAGCGCCTTTCCCGTCGACTGGATGACAGACTTTAATTTCTACCTGCAGGGTATGAGTTGCCTGTCTACCCACGTGGAAAAAATCATGCGCGATAACGGCATCGCCATTCCTGTTATTACCTCCGGTTGCGGTGTCGACCATTGGATGGCGATTGAAGCAGACGTAGGCTATTCGCTCGATGCTCAGCTAACGAGTGAGGGCATGAGCACTGAGGCCTTTCGTTTTTTACATGTTTCATCCTGTTTCCCGCGCAAGGGCGTCGATGTGCTGTTAGCAGCCTATGGTGAAGCATTCACCCGGCAAGACCCGGTGGTACTTGTCATCAAAACCTTTGCCAACCCTCACAACACGGTTGCCCAGCAGCTCGAACAGTGCCGTCAGGCCAATGTCGACTACCCTGGCGTGCACATTATTGAGCAAGACCTGAGCAGTGAATCTCTGAAAGCTCTATACGAGCAATGCGATGTTATGGTTTGCCCCAGTCGCGCAGAGGGCTTTGGGCTGCCTATGGCCGAGGCTATGCTCTCGAATATGCCTGTTATTACCACCA
>AZII01003143.1_pt1 | contig 15269 bp, 10 predicted proteins | sample 359141 | NCBI WGS metagenome assembly AZII01 (sample SAMN02429717, study PRJNA222665) | marine sediment metagenome | biome: Sediment sample; isolation source: enrichment culture of sample MGS-BIZ(AMM) from oil contaminated site at the... | place: Tunisia: Bizerte Lagoon | collected 2012-09-08 ... | reverse complement strand
TTTGCTTTGTTGAGGAGGCTCGACTATTTTAAAAAACACTCTCGGTAATATTTAAGTTCGGCTATCGAATCGTGAATATCATCCATCGCCAAATGGCTAGCCTTCTTTTTAAAGCCTTTCAATATTTCAGGACGCCAGCGTCGGGCGAGCTCTTTAATACTGCTAACATCGAGGTTGCGATAATGAAAGTAGTCTTCGAGTAGCGGCATTTCCCGTGCCATAAAGCGACGATCCTGGCAGATGGAATTGCCACTCATGGGCGACTTTCCAGCACCCACCCAATCGCGAAGGAATTCAATCGTTTGCTGTTGCGCATCTACTGCACTCAAACGACTATTGGCTACCCGCTCGATCAAGCCGGACTGGCCGTGTTGACGCGTATTCCACTCATCCATTGCACCGATAACATCATCGGGCTGGTGAATCGCCAATATCGGCCCTTCTGCCAGGGTATTGAGTTCGCTGTCCGTTACCAATGTGGCAATCTCGATAATGTGGTCGTTGTCGGTGTCGAGACCTGTCATTTCTAGATCAATCCAGATTAAATTAAGATCGTTCATTTTCTTCCTTTTGCTGATTTTCACGGGCTTTGTCGATAATATTTTCCAAAGATTTAAGGCGCTCGCCAGCCTCTACAATACGTAGTTTAATCTGAGCTTGCTGCGCTCTATCTGCCCCTTGGAGTGACGACGTATCTTCGTCAATCGTCGTCTTCAGTCTGGCCACATCGTCGAGGAGGGCGCGGATTTTTACCACCTTTTCCGCCTTGTCAAAAAGCTTTGCTTCGGGTGATAGCTCGCTGTCATCTTTGAGATTGGCATACTGTGGCGCGGCGCTAAAAACTTTATCGGTCGGCAACTGCCTTTGATTCATGAAATTTGGTGACACAATCTCTATACCCGCTGCATGTAGCTGGTCGAGTACCGCTTTTTTCAGGCGAGTACGCTGGGTTAAAAGCTGATTAATGTCACTACAAATCCCACCCGTTTTATAGACAATGGAAAAGTCACCCAGTGACAGAATTTGTACGAAGGGTTCATCCAGACCTGCCTCCTGAGTTGCCAGCTTTAACAAAGGTTCAACCTTGTGCCAGGCCACGTCGTATCCGAGGGAGACCTCACAGGAGGTGAAGGTACCAGAGGAGCGCACCACGGTTAGTGGATTGGTGGCGAGGTAAAGGTTAGGTAAGGTTATCAGGTCTCGCTCGTGGGACTGGATTTCAGTATGAAACAGACTGTTTACCGTAACACGCCCAAAATGCTCACCGACACGAATAAAGTCACCGTGCCTAAAACTTTTTACCGAGCGCAGCATAAACCCTGCCATTGCGTTTGACACAAAGGTGGTTGAAGACAGGGCAAAAATACCGGTAAAGACCAAGCCCAGCAGACTCAGCAAATCACTCTTTGTCGCCTCACCAACGGGCAGGGCGAGGACCACCAAGATCACAGCAATGAGGGTAAGGCTTAATAGTATAAGCTGCCCTCTAATAGACGATACGCCACCACCTTTGCGTCGAATCAACAGCCAATGTGTCAACCACAAAACGAAAGTCCAGGCAGCGAACATTGCCAACGACGGCAAATAAAGCCTAAAGGGGTCTAAATCGATTCCAAACAAGAGCCGTGGGCCTCCATATCTTCGCCGAACATTATGCTATATGCTTGCCCGTACTGACAGCACGGGAATTCGGAGGGCATGGCAAAACGTAAAATCACAGACCAACAGCAACGCCGTATTCGTCGCAAGCAGTCGAGCAGTATCAATGGCGCCACCAATCACCAGCGCGGAGAAAGCCTCCTGCAATCTGGCGAACTTGGCCCCGAGCAAACCGGACTTGTCAGTACTCGCTACAGTAATCAGGTCGACGTCATCACCTCTGCAACATCAACCCCAGAGCGCTGCTATTTGCGCTCTAACTTAGAGTCAGTTGTTACCGGTGATAATATCATTTGGCGTCCCGGTAAGCCCTATGGTGTGGTTTGTGCAGTACAGCCCCGTAAGACGCAGCTTGATCGTCCTGATAGCCGAGGTAAGCTACGACCCGTGGCGGCCAATATTAACCTTATTGCTGTAGTTATCGCTCCTGAGCCGAGACCTCACGCCAATTTGATTGACCGCTACCTCGTCGCTATTGAACACCGGGGCATTAAGCCACTCCTATTGTTTAACAAAATCGACCTCGCTTCTGAGAACATTCAGCTGACTCAAGATTTTGCTCAAATTTACGCCCAGCTTGGCTACGAGGTCATCGAAGTATCCGCCCATTCCAATCAGGGAATTAAACAATTAATAGCCGCACTGCAACAACATACCAGTGTATTTGTCGGACAGTCAGGTGTAGGCAAATCATCTCTTATTAATGCTATTTGCCCCGCTGCAGGCGCCGTTACAGGTAGTCTTTCTGAAGCTCATACCAAGGGGCGGCATACCACTACAACAGCTAATTTATTCTTCCTTCCCGGTGGCGGCCAACTTATTGATTCGCCGGGCATTCGAGAATTCGGGCTTATCCATCTTGACGAACACGACATCGCAGAGGGGTTTATCGAGTTCCGCCCCTTTCTTGGCCATTGTAAATTTCGCGATTGCCGACATCAGAATGATCCAGGCTGCGCACTGCAAAACGCGCTTCATAGAGGTAAAATATCTTCGGAAAGGATGCAGAGCTACCAGTTGATCAAGCAAAGTCTCACTACTGATTAATGACACAAAACCCTCGCTTCGCGCTACCAGAGAAATCTCAACAACTCACTAGAATTCAATCTTATGCAAAGTAACGCTGACAAACTTTTCTGCTTACTGCAAAAAGTTCTCCCCCAGCACCAGCTGTCACGCCTCATCGGTAGGCTAGCTGAAGCTAAAACGCCTTGGCTCAAAAACCTGCTTATTAAACAAGCCATTCGCACGTATAAAATTGACCTATCTATTGCCGAGCGAGAACATGCCGAGCAGTACTCGACCTTCAATGATTTTTTTACCCGCTCATTAAAACCCGGTGCTCGTCCGATATCTTGCCAAGACGATATTGTTGTTTCCCCAGCGGATGGAGTTCTCAGCCAATTTGGCCCCATACATAACGATCAATTTATTCAGGCTAAAGGGCAGAGCTACACCACAAGTCGCTTACTCGGAAATGATGACACCTTAGCTACTGAATTTTCTGATGGCAGCTTTGCTACTATTTATTTATCGCCTAGCGACTATCACCGCGTACACATGCCCTGGGAAGGAAAACTCCTTGAAACTCGTTACATTCCCGGCAAACTGTTTTCTGTTAATCAGGCAACAGCCAATGGCATTCCCGAACTTTTTGCCAGAAACGAACGTTTGATTTGTATTTTTGAAACGAGCCGAGGAAAAATGGCCGTTATTTTAGTGGGAGCTATGCTGGTCGCAGGCATAGAAACCAGCTGGCAACGCTATTACCCACCAGCCACACAAACAAGTATAAAATTTTCTACCCAGGCGATACGCTTGAAAAGAGCCGATGAACTTGGCCGCTTTAAGTTTGGCTCAACGGTGGTACTTTTATTTAATGAATCACTCGACTTTGATAAAAAATTAACCTGCGGCGATAAAATATTGATGGGCGCAGGTCTCAGCCTCACGTCATATTCATCAAGATCCTAAATGGAGGCGCTCACGCCAACCAGACAAGAAGCCTTTTGAACTCTCCAATTCTCGAGTGATAAAAAGATGAGCGATTTTTGAAAGATCGACATCATAACCGCCCGGTTCAAGGTCTCGAGCAATGGCTGCACGCTCAGTTAAAGTCCCTTTTTCACCGTTCCTGCTGCCGAGAATCTGACGTGTTTTTTCGTCGTCTTTAAGGTCAACGACAATTACCGCATCTGTCAATTCAATACCTTCACGATCTAATACTGCCACTTTAGGTGTCAATCGAGACTTTGGATGTTGCTCAGTGACAACGCCAATATCCCCGGTAGTTAATTCAACCAGAGTACCCGTTGGATACAAGCCAATTGACTGAATAAAGCTCACCACAAGGTCGTCGGAAAATTGCTTGTCGCGCATATCGTACAATACGCTGACGGCACGTGATGGAGACAATGGCTCGGAGGCTTCTCGCGGATAACAAATACTGTCGTAAGTGCTAGCAATACCAGTAATTCTCGCCAATAAAGGTATCTTTCCGCCAGCAAGACCCTCAGGGTACCCGCTGCCATCGTTGCGCTCTGCCTGATAACGAACCACAGAAATAACTCGAGGTTCAACGGCCTGAGTTTGCCTTAATATATCAACACCATAGGAAATATATTTACGATATTCTTTTTCTTCTGCATCGCTTCTTTTTTCTTTGCGCAGCAAGCGGTTCGAGAGCTTTGTCTTGCCAACATCCTTCAACAAGGTACCCATGCATAACACGGCAATTTCATCTTTTGGCATACCAATATAGCGAGCAAACTGAACAGCCCATAATGCCGAGCGCAAACTGTGATCATAGCTAAGGGCATCTTGTTCACGTAAACGCACCAACCAGGTAAAGGCATCAGGGCAGCGCAGTACACTATCAACCATATCACCAACACTATCTTTCAAGCGCCCATAATCGATGGTCTTACCACGGCTTATTTGCTTAACCACCAAGGTTAAAGAACCTTTTAAACGACCAACTATTTTTTTCGCCTTGACAGATTCTTGTCGCAGAGAGGCACTGGTTTCATAAACACCCTTGCGAACAACAAGTGGCGACGCAATTGTTTCCTGCCTGCTTTTTTTTATGGGCTTGCTAGCTAATCGAGCAGTAGACCTGGCGAGTGGCTCGTATAATGTTTTCTTCGGTGCAGCAGAAACCGCAGGTGCAATGGCTTTACCAAGAGGAGCTCGCCCTTTTTCAATATCAATAAAAACGTGGCTGCAATAGGTTTTTAACTGGTTTATCTCTCCAGGGGAGCGGAGGTAAAACCCTTGCAGAGCAAAGGGAGTCTGAGACCAAGGGCGGTCGAGGCGGGAGATATACATCCCCAGCAAAAGGTTATTAACGCTAACTTGAACTTGTTTAATCGCCATAACACACGCTCTCGTACTCTTCTATATCCGTCACTGCTCCACAAAGCTTATGTAAAGTGACGAAAGTAAGTTGTTGTGAGCAAGAGTAATATTATCTTGATTATTTACAAGATCGTATAGGCAACTGGTTTAAATATGCGACAAACGTTTTTAGTTTTAACTTACTGGTGATACTTCACAGATAAAGTGTGAACTGCGTCAACAAATGCAGCAGCATGACTGGGGTCAATATCGGGAGTAATGCCGTGCCCCAGATTAAACACATGCCCCTCACCGGGGCCAAAACTTTCAAGGATAATAGCCACTTCGTTTTCAATCACTTGTACAGGAGCTCGCAGCACTGCGGGATCCATATTGCCCTGCAAAGCCACCTGCTGCCCAACTCGTTGACGAGCAGCGCCAATATTTTGCGTCCAGTCGACACCGATAGCATGACAACCGCTATCTGCAATGGCCTCAAGCCAGCCACCGCCATTTTTGGTGAACAAGATAACGGGAACCTGTCGGCCCTCCGCTTCTCTCGTCAAACCACAGACGATTTTTTCCATGTATTGCAGGGAAAACTCTCGGTAGGCCCTGTCACCGAGTGCTCCGCCCCAAGTATCAAAAATTTGCACTGCCTGGGCACCAGCTTCGATTTGAGCATTGAGGTAATTAATCACCGAATCCGAGAGCTTTTCCAACAGCACATGTAACAGTTCAGGATTGGTATAGAGCATTGTTTTAATCTTGGCAAAATCTTTGCTGCTACCGCCCTCGATCATATAGGTCGCTAAAGTCCAGGGACTGCCGGAGAAACCAATTAGGGGCACACTACCATTAAGTTCTCGGTGAATCAGACGAACGGCGTCAAGCACATAGGGAAGGTCTTGAGCGGTATCGATCACCGGTAGGGCTTCGATGGTTTGCGCGGTATCAGCAGGCTTGCGAAAACGCGGTCCTTCACCTTCTTCAAAATAAAGCCCCAGGCCCATGGCATCGGGAATGGTGAGTATATCTGAAAAAAGAATAGCCGCGTCCAGAGGGAAGCGCTCTAATGGTTGCAGTGTTACTTCACAGGCTAACTGAGGGTTTGTACAAACCGACATGAAATCGCCGGCCTTCGACCGCACGGCACGGTACTCAGGAAGATAACGGCCGGCCTGGCGCATCATCCACACTGGAGTGACATCAACAGGCTGGCGCAGCAGAGCTCGTAAAAACCGATCATTTTTTAATTCAGACATCGAGATAATCCAGGATTCCTTCAGCGGCCTGACGGCCTTCCCAAATAGCTGTTACTACCAGGTCGGAGCCCCTGACCATGTCGCCCCCGGCAAAAACCTTGTCATTAGAGGTTTGAAATTTGTATTTCTGTTCTTCCGCTGCAGTAACACCGCCCCAGCTATTTACGTCAATACCATGCTCTGTAAACCAGTCGGCGGGACTCGGTTGAAAACCAAAAGCGATGAGGACGATATCAGCCGGAATAATTTGCTCACTACCCGCTATCGGTTCAGGGCGGCGACGACCATTTTCATCAGGCTCACCGAGGCGAGTTTCAATGACTTTAATACCGGTAACACTCTCCTCACCCACGATCTCAATAGGCTGGCGATTGAACAGGAAGTTAACCCCTTCCTCTTTCGCGTTGGCTACTTCACGACGTGAACCGGGCATATTCGCCTCGTCTCGACGATAGACGCAACTCACACTGCTGGCGGCCTGACGAATAGCGGTGCGATTACAATCCATCGCCGTATCACCACCACCCAGTACCACCACTTTTTTACCTGCGGTATTAACAAACTGGCCGTTGGCCTGTGGCCAGCCCTGATTCTGATTCACATTGCCAATCAAATACGGCAAGGCCTCGTACACGCCCTGCATATTCTCCCCGGGAAAACCGCCTTTCATCGACGTGTAAGTACCCATTCCAAGAAAAACCGCATCGAATTCTTCTAGCAAACTATCGAATGTTACGTCCTTGCCGACTTCAGTATTCAAGCGAAATTCAATACCCATAGCCTCAAAAACCTCTCGACGTTTGAACATCACTGACTTTTCTAATTTGAATTCAGGAATGCCAAAGGTCAGCAACCCCCCTATTTCAGGGTGGCTATCGAAGACCACAGAGGTGACACCATTACGTGCCAGTACATCGGCACAACCTAAACCTGCAGGCCCGGCGCCGACAACGGCAACTCTCTTACCAGTAGCGGTAACTTTCGACAAATCAGGCTGCCAACCCATAGCAAGGGCCGTATCGGTTATATATTTTTCTACACTACCGATAGTCACCGCGCCAAAGTCTTCATTTAAGGTACAGGCGCCTTCACACAATAAATCCTGGGGACAAACGCGACCACAGATTTCAGGCAAAGTATTTGTTTGGTGACTCAATTCGGCCGCCTCAATAATATTGCCATCGGTCGCCAGTTTCAGCCAATTGGGGATATAGTTGTGCACGGGGCACTTCCACTCGCAATAGGGGTTACCGCAATCGAGGCAACGGTGGGCCTGCTCTTGAGCCTCTGTTTTTTCAAAGGGCTCATAAATTTCAGCATAGCCTGTGGTGCGCTTTTGAAGCGTCTTTTTACTCGGATCTGCTCTTTTCAGATCCAGAAACTGGAAATCATTGTGAATCCGATCAACCATTATTACCACCTTGCGTTGTCATGCTATCAGTCACACTCATCGGCTTATTCCGGACGGGCTCGCGTCGAGGCTAACAAGCCACTCAGCGATGCGGACTTGGGTTTCACCAGCCAAAACTTAGCCACATAATCGCCAAAGTCATCTAACAGGGTTGCCCCCCACTCACTGCCCGTCGCTTCGACAAAACCCTCAATAACCTCACGCAGATAATTGCGATGATTTTCAAAAGACTCGGTGGTAATGCGACTCAACTCAACCAGCTCCATATTAACCCGGTCGTAAAACTTATTTTCCATATCCAGCACATAGGCAAAGCCGCCCGTCATACCAGCACCAAAGTTGTAACCCGTGGGGCCGAGAACGGTGACAACACCGCCAGTCATGTACTCACAGCAATGGTCGCCCGCGCCTTCAATCACTGCTTGTGCTCCCGAATTACGCACGGCGAAGCGCTCCCCGGCACGACCCGACGCAAATAGCCGCCCACCCGTTGCACCATATAAACAGGTGTTACCCATGATGGGCGTTTTGCTGCTATCAAACAGGCCACCCTGTGGTGGCGTGAGAACAATTTTGCCGCCCGCCATGCCTTTACCAACGTAATCGTTAGCATCACCTTCAAGAAAGATATCTAGGCCGCCTGCATTCCAGGCTCCCAGGGATTGCCCAGCCACACCGGACAAGCGCAGCTCAAGCGGTGTGTCTGCCATACCTTGGTTACCGTGGCGGCGAGCAATTTCACCGCTCAAACGTGCACCGATAGAGCGGTCGCAATTGGACACTTGATAGTCAAAACGCCCACCAGATTTCGCCTCAATAGCAGGCAACATTTCCGCCACCATTTTTTCAGCTAACAGGCCTTTATCCCAGGGAACATTTCTCTCTTGCTGACAGTATCGGGGCTTTGACTCTAAAAGTTCGTCCGTGTGAACGATCGGTTTTAAATCAAGCCGGCCCTGTCGCGCGGTAACACCGGGTAATAATTCGAGCAAGTCAACACGACCGATAAGCTCTTGCAAAGACGCCACACCAAGAACGGCAAGCCATTCACGCGCTTCCTCAGCAACGAAGAGGAAAAAGTTCTTTGCCATTTCAACGGTGCCCTTGTAATAACCGTCACGCAACTCCTGGTTTTGAGTCGCAACACCCGTCGCACAATTATTCAAATGGCAAATACGCAAATATTTACAACCCAGAGCCACCATCGGCGCAGTACCAAAGCCAAAGCTTTCAGCCCCCAAGATAGCCGCTTTTACAACATCAAGCCCAGTTTTCAAGCCACCATCGGCCTGTACCCGCACCTTGTCACGTAGATCATTGGCACGTAGCGTTTGATGCGTTTCGGCGAGACCAAGCTCCCAGGGCGAACCGGCATAACGAATTGAGGTTAAGGGGCTGGCTGCAGTGCCGCCGTCATAACCAGAAATCGTAATCATGTCCGCATAGGCCTTCGCTACGCCGGCTGCAATGGTGCCTACACCAGGGCGAGACACCAATTTAACGGAAATCAAAGCCTCTGGATTGACTTGCTTCAGGTCGAAGATCAACTGAGCGAGATCCTCAATCGAATAAATATCGTGGTGGGGCGGCGGGGAAATCAGTGTCACCCCGGGCACCGAAAAGCGCAAAGTCGCGATGAGCTGATTGACCTTACCACCGGGCAATTGCCCACCCTCTCCAGGCTTAGCACCCTGAGCAACCTTAATTTGTATCACCTCAGCATTCACTAAATAATGCGGGGTAACACCGAAACGACCAGAGGCAACCTGCTTGATTTTTGAGGTTTTCAGCGTGCCGTAACGAACTGGGTCTTCACCACCTTCGCCCGAATTAGAACGCCCGCCGAGGCTGTTCATAGCTTCTGCCAGCGCCTCATGCGCTTCAGGGGATAGCGCACCCAACGACATGCCCGCCGAATCAAAACGCTTTACGATATTGATAGCCGGCTCAACTGTATTTAATTCAATACTCGCGCCATCAGTTTTTAGCGCCATCATGTCACGTAAGGACGCTATTGGTCGCAAATTAACGAAATCGGCATAAGCACGCCAGTCAGCATAGTCACCGCTGCGCACAACCTTGTGTAAGGCTTGTACAACATCAGGGTTGAAGGCGTGATATTCCTGACCATGTATATACTTTAACAAACCGCCGGGCATGATCGGCTTTCGAGCTAGCCAGGCAGTGGCGGACAGCGCCTGCTGATCCTCTTCAAAGTCATCAAAGCTTGCGCCCTGAATACGGCTAACGATACCGGGAAAACAAAGATCGACAACATCGTCACACAGCCCCACAGCTTCAAAAAGTACTGCACCACGATACGAAGTAATGGTCGAAATACCCATTTTCGAAAGGATTTTCATCAAGCCTTTATTAATACCACGGCGGTAGTTTTTAAAGGCGGTATCAACAGTGCCACTCAACTCACCACTTTCAATCATGTCGCAAAGCACATGAAAGCTAAGGTAGGGATAGACTGCAGAGGCTCCACAACCAATTAAGGCCGCTATTTGGTGGGAATCGCGAGCACTACCAGTACTGGCGATAAGGTTGGCATCACAGCGCAACTCAGCCTTAATCAAATGATTGTGAACAGCACCCACGGCAAACAGCATCTGTATGGGGAGTTTATTCTCGGCAATATCGTGATCAGACAAAATACAAATGACTTTGCCACTACGCACGGCTTGTTCGACTTCTGCACAAAGATCGGTAATAGCCTGGCGTAAATTTGTTTTATCGGGGTCGTAGTTCAAATCGAACTTTTGAACGGGAAAAGCCTCGTGATCATTGTATTTCAGCGCATAATATTTGCGCGGAGACAGCACGGGGCTATTAAGGTTGATACGTATTGCGTGGTCGGCATCTTGCTCAAAGATATTCAGCTCTTTACCCAGCTGAGTATTCAGCGACATGGTAATGGCTTCGCGCAAAGGATCGATAGGCGGATTCGTTACCTGGGCAAATTGCTGACGAAAGTAATCGTACAAACTACGATTTTTCTGGGATAGCACCGCCATGGGGGAGTCATCACCCATTGACGCTGTTGCTTCCTGGCCGCCCTCAGCTAAAGGGCTCATTACCTGGCTGCGATCTTCAAAGGAAACGCCATAAAGCTTCATGTAAGTATTGATTTGCTCTCGAGTCAAACTGCCCTCAAGCTCAATACCGTCCTCATCCATGGTCGACTCAATCGCGCAAACACCGGCCTTCAACCACTTTTTATAAGGCAATTCTCGGGAGAGGCGATGATCGATCTCCTCCCGCGTTTCAATCAAGCCATCAACAACATCAATGGACAGCATGTCACCTGGCCCCAAACGACCTTTAGCAACAACATTCTCTGGCTTATAGTCGTAAACCCCGACTTCGGAGGCAACGGTAATAATATCATCATCCGTTAGCACCCAACGCGAAGGTCGCAGACCGTTGCGATCGAGAGCACAAACAGCGTAGCGCCCATCGGTTATTACCAGGCCAGCCGGACCATCCCAAGGCTCCATGTGCATCGACTGGTATTCAAAAAAAGCACGCTCGCTGGGGTCTCTATCTTCAACATTATGCCAGGCTGGTGGAATCAACAATCGTACGGCGCGATGCAAGGGCATCCCACCTATCGACAGTAACTCCAGCATATTATCGAGGCTTGAAGAGTCCGAGCCGGTACGATTAACCAACGGCACTACATCATCAAGATCGGGCAAAAGCGGGGATTTGAACTTCGGCGTTCTGGCAACAGACCAGTTTCTGTTACCAAGAATAGTATTAATTTCACCATTATGAGCGAGCATCCTAAACGGCTGTGCAAGCGGCCATTTCGGCAGTGTATTGGTTGAAAACCGTTGATGAAAAACGCAAATAGCCGTTTGTAAACGCGGATCTGACAAGTCTTTATAAAAATGCGGCAGATCCACCGGCATCATCAGGCCTTTATAACTAATCACAGTTGCCGAAAAGCTGGCAATGTAAAACTCCTTATCTTCCACCAAGCGGTTTTCAATATGCCGGCGGGCAATAAATAATCGCGCATCAAACTGCTTATCTTCCATCCCCTCGGGGGCGGCAATAAAGAGGTGCTCGATCACAGGTAGTGTTTCTAGTGCAATAGGGCCAAGGCACTCCGGGTCAGTAGGTACTTCTCTCCAACCACTCAAGGTTAAACCTTGACGAGCCAACTCATTAGCAATTACGGCTTTGGATTGCCTTCGACAATCAGCATCCTGACTGAGCATCATCACGCCAACGGCATACAGCTCTGGCAAAGGGATCGCGCAAGTCTCCTTGGCCACGCTGCGCAAAAAGGCATCAGGCTTTTGAATTAACAAACCACAGCCATCACCCGTTTTTCCATCGGCGGCAATACCGCCTCGGTGGGTCATGCAGGTTAACGCTTCAATTCCCGTCTGCAACAAGCGATGACTACACACACCTTTGGTATGAGCAATCAAACCAAAGCCGCAATTATCGCGAAACTCATCCAAACGATACAAGCCGTTCGCCATAAAAAACTCTTTTATAACAGTGAATTAGAAAGAAGGCCCCCTTTCGAGAATCAAGAGGGTTCGCACAATAAGAAAGGTATTTTACACGTCAAACAGTGAGGGGACAAATATCTCTTGGCCGCTCAATTTGCAGATAAGGTCGCCGTCAACAACTTATCACTATAATCAGCGCTGACTACAGCTTTACCAAGGTTCTCTAAAAGCACTAATCGAACTTGGCCGCCCAGTGCTTTTTTATCAACAGCCATCAAGCCCAAAAATTGCTCAACGGCAATCTCAGGCGGGGCCGTTGGCAAGCCTGCCTGCGCCACCAGAGAGACAACCCTTTCCTGATCGGCATCCGAAATCCAGCCCACGCGCTTTGACAGGTCAGCAGCTAAACACATGCCCGCCGCAACGGCTTCACCATGCAGCCACTCACCATAACCCTCATGAGTTTCAATTGCGTGCCCAAACGTATGGCCGAGGTTAAGAATGGCACGTAGGCCGCTTTCGCGCTCATCCTCACTAACAACATATGCTTTCAAGCGGCAAGAGTGCTCTACAGCGTACAAGACAGCACCATCTTCTCTAGCCAACAACCGAGGCATATTTTCTTCAAGCCAGACAAAAAAATCTAAGTCGGTAATAAGTCCGTACTTTATAACTTCAGCAAGCCCCGCACGATATTCCCGCTCAGGCAGCGTTTGCAGGGTTGCAATATCAATCAATACGCACTGGGGCTGATGGAAAGCACCAATCATGTTTTTACCAAGCTGATGATTAACGGCTGTCTTACCTCCGACCGATGAATCAACCTGGGCTAGCAGAGTCGTGGGTATCTGAATAAAGTTAACACCTCTTTGGTAGCAGGCAGCTGCAAAGCCCGTTATATCGCCAACAACGCCACCACCCAGAGCAACTAGTGTCGTGGACCGATCGTGCCGGTGCTCAAGCAAGGAGTCAAAAATTGTATTAAGAGTATCCATTGTTTTGTACTGCTCACCATCCGGCAACACCAGCGAGCCAAGAGTAGGAACATCGATATTTTCCAGCAGTGCTTCAAGATAGAGAGGCGCAATAGTCTCATTACACACCACTAAAACCTGATCACCCTTTATATAAGGTGCTAGAGAACTGGCACTTTTGTGCAAACTGCAACCGATCATGATTGGGTAGCTACGCTTGCCAAGGTCAACGTTTAATACATTCATTAGAAAATAGAAGCTAGAATTACCGGTCGGCAATTCTAGCACAGCCATCAAGCGTGCCAAATCAACACTAGGAGCTTATCTAAACCCGCTGTCGAATCAACGAGGCTAGTTCTTGCGCCGCTAACGCCGGCGTTTTTTTGTGCCCATCAAAAACAATATCGGCAATTTCTTTATATAAAGGTTCCCGCTCTTTGACGATACTCTCTATCATTGCTTTCTTATCGCCAACTTGCAGCAGGGGCCTTTTAGTATCTTGCTGCATCCGGTTATAGAGCACCTTGGCTGCCACTGAAAGATACACAACAGTGCCACTGCGCTTCATCAACGCTCTACTTTCACTATCCAGGACAGCACCTCCGCCGGTGGCAATTACCATATTATTACGGCTTGCCACCTCACGAAGCATGGCAGACTCCCGCTTACGAAAGCCAACCTCTCCTTCAACATCGAAGATCCACGCAATATCTGCACCACAGCTTTGCTCTATTTCCTGGTCAAGGTCCACAAACTCCTTGTCGAGCAGGCGAGCCAAATGCTTACCTATCGTCGTCTTGCCCGCACCCATTGGCCCGACGAGGAATACAGGGGTCAACTCATTCATCGATCAAGCAATTTATCATTAATAATTCTTGGTGTTATGAATATCAATATTTCACGCTTAGTGTGTTGTGAAATGTTTTTGCGGAACAAGCGACCAACATAAGGAATATCACCCAACACCGGCACCTTCTGAACACCATTCAACTCTTCCATTTGAAAAATGCCACCCAAAACTAACGTTTGTCCATCACCCACTAACACCTTCGTTTCTATTTCTGTGACATCAATAGTTGGCTCAGAACCACCATTAGCAGTAGGGACATCCACGCCAAGAGTATCCTGATTAATAATTAAATCCATTATTACTCGATTATCAGGCGTAATCTGCGGTACCACCTCAAGCTTTAACACAGCCTCTCGAAATTCAATATCAGTCTCACCACTAGAAGTACCGGATGCGTAAGGGATTTCAGTACCAGCCTTAATGATCGCTTTTTGTTTATCGCCGGTAAGCAACTTGGGCTGGGAAAGAATTTCTCCAAAACCGTCACTTTCAAGGGCGCTCAACTCAAGATCAATCATCGTGTCATCGGTTATTAAACCTAGCGCTAAGCTTCCTGCGGGGTCAGTCACCCCAAGGTCAACGCCAAGACTCTCTGAAAGATCCAGGGAACCAGTGCCACCAAAGAATTCAGCCGGAGAGCCCGGATCACTATCTAAAACATCTCTACTTCCACCGAATTCAAAAATGTCGTTATTGGGTGTCCTTGATCCAGCAATACCCCACCTAACACCCACTTCTTTTTTAAAGTCAGTACTTGCAATGATTATTCTCGCCTCGATTTCCACCTGTCTTACCGGAATATCTATGACTTTAATCAGGCGATAAAACTCATCAATTTTGTCTTGCACATCTGTCAAAATGATCGTATTCGTTCGCTCATCAACAATAGCACTACCGCGCTCAGACAAAATACTCGAGGTTGCATTCTCGTCATCATCATTGCCTCCACCGTTCTCATCGTCATCGGTGTTGAACAGATCAAATAATTCCCTAGCATCAGCGTATTTAACGCGGACAAACTCAGTAACCAATGGAGCCAATTCGACCAACTGTTTATTAGCTTCAACCTGCAAGCGCTCTCGCTCTGCAATTTCGACAGCAGGCGCGACAAGTAAAACGTTACCTTCTTGTCTCTTATCTAACCCTTTAGACTTTAAAACAATTTCAAGAGCTTGATCCCAGGGTACATTTTTCAACCGCAAAGTAATATTTCCAACTACGGTATCACTGGCAACCAAATTGAGATCAGTAAAATCGGCAATTAACTGTAAAACCGACCTCACCTCAATATCCTGAAAG
>AZII01006018.1_pt1 | contig 15433 bp, 10 predicted proteins | sample 359141 | NCBI WGS metagenome assembly AZII01 (sample SAMN02429717, study PRJNA222665) | marine sediment metagenome | biome: Sediment sample; isolation source: enrichment culture of sample MGS-BIZ(AMM) from oil contaminated site at the... | place: Tunisia: Bizerte Lagoon | collected 2012-09-08 ... | reverse complement strand
TTTTCATTGAAACCGATGTGTTATTGAGTGCGGACAAACAAGCGGTACTCTATCACGACCCGACACTGAAACGCGTTAGTGGCTGTAAGGGGCTAGTTAAGGCTCTACCCCTGGCGGAACTTATTCGCATCCCGGCTTACGAACCTCGTCGGCTGGGACAACAATTTCAAAATCAATGTATTACCCCACTCAGTGATCTGGTCGAACTTCTCAAAGATCACCCACACGTTACAGCCTACATCGAAATAAAAAAAGAAGCACTGACGTTTGCCGGCGCCAGCGAAACCTATGCCAGCATTAGCAGTTGCCTGGCACCCGTCGCCAGCCAGTGCATTATGATTAGCTTTGACCACGACTTTATAGTCTTTGTGCGCACGCAGGGCTGGGCTCGCTGCGGCATTGTTATTAAGCGCTGGCGGGATTTACGCTCGACCAAAGTTCAGGCAATCCAACCTGATGTGGTATTTATTAATTACCGCAAAATACCGGCAAAGGCCGAGCTCGACAGCCTGAATTTTGAACTCGTAATCTATGAAATCGATGAGCCCGCACTCGCCAAAAGTTGGCTAGCCAAAGGCGCGAGTAAAGTTGAAAGTTTTGATATTGGCAGACTTATTGGCCACGAGAACCAGTAGCTGGCGAGCTTCCCGCACCCTCTTCCAGCCAGCTTTGAATTCTATCGATTTGCGGCTCTAGAGCGTTTGGACGCAATACAAAAACAGCAGCGATGGACAAGCCAATAACAAGCACCAGAATAATAGCCGCAATAGGCAACCAATTAACGGCCGGGGGGGCAGCTGCTCTGGTCGGAGAGTTAATCAGTGCGTCACCCAAATCGCTTTCTGCAATCGGCGGTAAATTACTACGCTCTGGCTCAATTTTTCCCTCTAAATTCGTCTCTCGCTCTTTGTTTTTCACAGCAGGCGACCCCTGATCACTTTCACCTCCGGCTGGCACACTGACAGACTGAAGGGTCACCCTCTCTTTGCGAATCGCCTGATGCCCGCGACTCGCTGGCAAGATAACCTGGTCGCGAATACTTCGATCGGTATCAGCGGCCGGCGCGAAACGATTCACTGCATTGAGAGTAGTAGCAACCGCCTCTTGGGGCACCGGCTCAGCAGATTCAATCTGGGTTTCTGCTTCGCCTGTATCGCCTGAGCTACCAACTTCTGTAAGAGACGCGCTCTCTACAGCCTCGTGATCAACCCCTACCACCTCATCACTGCGGGTGGATTCAGGGCTGAAAGTGTCTGCGTCTGGCGCCAATGGCGTTGCTTTTGAAATAAACTCATCGTAGTCATCCGCTACGTCGAAGTCGATATCACTCACTGTATCCGTGAAAGCCAGCTGCTCTTGCTGTAACTCAGCAATCACAACTTTTATATCCTCCACACCCATTTTGTGTTTACCCTCTACCCCTCCGTGGAGGAAAAGCCGGCTACACACCTGATTGATTCTACGGGGAATGCCCGCACTAAAGCGATGCACAACAGGAAAAATAGCATTACTTATAGCGGGGTCACCCTGCCAACCAACCTGCTCAAGACGATGAAGAATATAGGCCTTGGTTTCATCCTCCTTAAGCTGATCTAGATGGCAGGCAGCTACCAGACGCTGGTGCACTTGCTCCATTCCCGGCCCGCGCACCAAGCTACGCAGTTCCTCCTGACCAAGTAAAAAAATTTGTAATAAAGGCTGACTATTTAACTGTAGATTTGTTAGAAGGCGCAGCTCTTCAAGTGCTGATGGCGATAAATCCTGGGCTTCGTCAATGATCAATAGCGCGCGACGTCCATCATTGTAATGAGACATCAACAGCTTATCCAAACGCTGCAGGATGGTGGCTTTATCCAGGTTTTCAGTCTGCAGACCAAAAGCATGCCCCACCATGCGCAGTAAGTCGGAAGCCTCGAGCTGGGTGCTCACAAGCTTTGCGACTTTAGCCCCAGAGGATGAAAGTGTATCCACCAGATCATTCACCAGAGTCGATTTACCCGTACCCGGCCTGCCTGTGACCATGACAAAGCCTTCAGCACGCTCAAAGGCGTACTGCATATAGGCCTTCGCCTTGGCATAGCTTTGATGATTAAAACAAAAACGATGGTCAGGGCTTAAGCGAAAAGGTTCTGATTTGAGGTGGTAAAAGTGCTCGTACATTGACTCTGTCTCTTCCTTAAATTGACATTGCTACTGTTGATACTGGGAGGGCAGCAAAAATCCCATACGCTCTTCGTTTGCCGAAGCAAATTGACTCTACAACCATAGCATCTCTAAATTGATTCCTTTATGCGCAAGTACTCAGTCGATAGCATTCAAGCTTGGCTTATTATATTTTGTAGACCGGTCTCTATTAAAGGAATTGCACATCACACAACCTGAGTCAGGCACTGGTATTTAGACGGATGCTTTATGCCTCTTCCAACGTTTATAGCCTTTTCGTGCCAAATGCTGCGCCAATTGCAAGGGTGGCATTCTAAGCCAGTGAGAACGAACGAACAATATCCAGCGCGCCAGACCCGTCCACCGGTCATTACAGCTGACATGATCCGGTGCCAATGCCCGACAGAACAAAAAATCCATCCACTTCACAGTCCATTTACCCGGCGAGCCTTGCGTAGCTCGATCCAAAACCTGTACTGGAACCGGCGTATGCAATAAGACATGACAATAACGCAAGGCATAAAAAAGGGGCCTTCGCAAATTCAATGCCACTGCACGCGCTAAAAGCTCCGTCCAAAAGTCGTCACTAACCGAGGAATCGCGCAAAAGAAGATCCAGATCCGACAAATCCCGTAATCCGTTTTCCAATTCACCATCACAAAATAGATGTACAGCGCTATGTAAAATGAGATCTTGATCGCCGGGAATATACAGCAGCTCACGCTTGGCGACCTTATGTGCGCATTCCCAGAACTTGTCAATATCTGACTTAATACGTGCTGTCGGTGGGATAATTGCGTGATGCACATCTAAAGTCGTGCCACGTTTCAGATGTTGCAGCGGCGGAAGCTCGTGCATCCATGAACGATAATAGCGCTGATCATAGGGGTCAAAATTCGTGCACATCCAACCACTTTCAATTAATAGTCTTTCCGTTTCCTCGAGGCGCTCTTTAGGGACGAGAATATCGACATCAGAAAAAACACGGCCTTTCGCCGCCACAGAGCCCCCAACAACATAAGCCCCACCTTTAAGCAGACAAAACGGAATCTTACCAATCGCTAGTGCCCGCTCGAGCTGCTTTGTCTCCCACTTAACGGACCGGTGGTTGGCCATTGCGACAGCTTGAGCACTTTGCAAATGGTTCTGCATGCTTTGTGGCAGGCGTGGTGTTAAGTTTTTCTCAGCACACAACACTGCGACTCGACTCAGTAAGTTTGCACTTCGTGCTTGCCGTAATAAAAGCTCGCATGCTGCGGGGTCATCAATAAGCTCGGCTTCAACTGAGCCCGACAAAAACTGCAGCAATATTGACTCAGACGGCATTAGATCAATGCTTCCAGCGTTTCTTTTGCTTCGTCTAGAGACTGATAGCTGAATTCATAACAGTCGCATTTAGAAATAAGGTCGCCCAACACATCAAAACCCCGTAAGCCCAGTACACTGTAGTTAAAACTATTTTCAGCTACCTTCAGCAAAGCAGAAGCCCGAGTTAGTGAGACCAGGCATGGCTCTTCACCTGCCGTATATTTAGGGAAAACAATCAATCCCGGGGCACCCGGTTGCGCACTCTGCTCAACACTCAGCTGCGGAGGACGCATATGGCTAACTGTGCCTTTAGCAGTATCCATCACCACCTCAGCCATCACAGCATTGGAGGAGAACTGTTGAATAATATCGATAGATTGATTTTTTAAACTAACAGGGCGGGGAACCGGGTAAACATGTCCTGTCGCAGTCGATATTAGTGCCATTTCATCAGACAACAAACGCCAACCCTCACACACCAGTGCTGCACAGAGTGTACTTTTACCACTACCTGGAGTACCTGGCAGAATACACACAACGCCGTTTCGCTCGACAACAGCGGCATGAACAATTAAATACTGATGGGCATTATTGGCAATAACCCAGTTTAAGCCCCACTCAAACATGGCAAAGCCCTGTATCTGGGGCAAGGGCTTAAAAGGAAGAAAACCGTCGAAAGAAAAGTTAACCTGTGGTCGAAACCAACCACGCAGGCCCGGCGGTGCAGTGAGAGCAACACGGAAATCACTAAAATCAGTATCGCCCGTCAACGTAAAAGCCCCGTACAGCTGCTCAAGACCTTCGGCAACAACCATCAGGGGTGAATGAAGGAGAACGCTGAAGGGGCCAATGCTTAAGCCTAAACCCTCCTCTCTTAAACGTCTGCGCAATTCTGCCCGAGGTAGAGAAGACAGTTTCAATGGGCTGGTTCGTTATTCACAATTTCTACCAAACCCAACTCAGTGAAGCTGGATAACAGTGATGGGATATATTGGACAGCCTCATCACCAAAGACCGCTTTAAATTCCGTTATCAGGTCTTCAGCAGAAACGGGGGTGTCGTCAATATATTGCAGAACGTTGAGGTCAATCTTGTTCAATAAATGCGTATCGCCCGACTCAGTATGGTATACGACGCACTGCTCTCCCCAGCAATATGAATGCAAGAAAGCCATGAAAGACTTATAAAATACCGAAGCACTATTCATCCTCAACTAAAAATACTTAGCGAAAAGTATATATCTCCACAGCACGCCCTAGAGTTCGTGAAACACACTGGTAGAAATGCCACTGCTGAGTGATATCACGGGTTACCGTGAGTTCCACCATTCCATGTGTAATCAAAAAAGTCAGTCAGACTCGTGAATGGAGCGGGGGGCTCGAGTCCAGGATCATTCCAATAGGCCAGAACTTGTTCCGTGGACAAAATATATCCATCCACCACCTTAGAGTTCAAGTATGCGGCTATCCAGTGTGTTTTTTTTGCGCCATTTATCGTAGCGCTGGATTCGTCACAAAAAATCTCTCGCATGGGCGTATCATCAGCTCCTGTAAACACCGCGCTAAAAAGTGCACCACCCGAGTAATCACCACATTTATTCTTGTTATTACCCGTGAGCTCACCGTATGCTAAATCAGTTGTACCAAAACCCAAATCACTAAGGGCTGCCGGCCAAGCATTTATAGCCGGTTTAAAACCAGCCACAGTGCCATTTGGGCTCTTCCAGCCACCAGGGCTCCACCCATATACACAGGTGCCAGATCCTTGCTGAGATGCATTACCCGACATCATTTGTGACAGGCACTGCGCACCAAACACAGGCTTGCTCGCCAAGGTCATTATGACCGGTGTGGCCGCACCAATTTTTGCTAGCTTCCGTCGACTCTGATCAACGTCTTTATCCAGCTCTTGATTTTCCTTTGGTAGCTCACTCATTTTCAGACCTCAATTTTCTATCGCCGGTAACCATTGCGCATATTACAAATCATGCTATAACGATGCAAAAATCACACCAAAACCAATAATGCTTTATAAACAAAGAGTTAATAAAAACAACTGCTTAACCACCAAATGAAGTGTAAAGAAACCTGACACCAAAACTCAGCCATCACCTGATAACCAGAGAATACCACTCGTTCAGTCAAAGCTATAAGCGCCACAAAGTAACATCCTCATCTTGACAGGCTTGTCGATCTAGCACCGACTTGATGTCCATCAACAAGGCGCCCTCACCCATAATCCCTTTATATTCAAAAAGCTGCAACTGCTGATAAAACTGATGGGCGACAGCCAATACCACAGCATCGGCTTCGGGCAATTGCTCCCAGTCCACCAGATTAACGCCATATTCTTCCAGAGCTTCGCCACTATCAGCCAGAGGATCATGAACAGACACATCGCAACAATACGTTTGCAGCTCGCGGATAATATCGATGACCCGAGAGTTTCTCAGGTCAGGGCAATCCTCTTTGAAAGTCAGGCCCAGAACGATGACTTTCGCACCATTGACTTTGCGGTTGTTTTTTATCAGGCCTTTAACTGTTTGCTCGGCAATGTATTTTCCCATGCCATCATTGATTTGACGACCGGCGAGGATAACCTGGGGATGATGGCCTGCCGCCTCAGCCTTGTAAGTCAGGTAATAGGGGTCGACGCCAATACAGTGCCCACCAACTAATCCCGGGCGAAATGGCAGAAAATTCCACTTACTACCAGCAGCCTCAAGAACATCAAGAGTGTCGATGTTGAGTTTGTGAAATATCAGCGCGAGCTCGTTCATCAAGGCTATATTTAAATCACGTTGCGTGTTTTCAATAACCTTAGCGGCTTCGCCAACCTTAAGACTCGCTGCACGGTGAACTCCAGCATCAACCACTCGTTCATAGAGGCTGGCAACTCTATCGAGGGTTTGCGGAGTGTCGCCGGCAACCACTTTTACAATGGTCTCAAGACGATTTATTTTGTCACCTGGGTTAATTCGCTCTGGCGAGTAACCGACAAAAAACCCGTCCTGCTCAGGCAGCCGATTAATATCTGGCCCGCCGAGCCACCTTAGCCCCGATTGTTCTTCAAGAATGGGTATGCAAACTTCTTCTGTGCATCCGGGGTAAACCGTCGATTCAAAGATGACAATTGCCCCTGGTGTAAGGTTGGCCCCGACAGTACGAGATGCCCCTTCCAACGGCCTTAAATCAGGCCTCCGCGCTTCATCTATTGGCGTTGGCACTGCCACAATAATCGCCTCGGCTTCTGCCAAACGAGCGGGGTCACTGGTAAATTCTAACTGTGCGGCAGCTTGCAGCTCCTCCTCACCCACCTCACCGCTGGGGTCTATGCCCTGGCGATAATTTTCTAGTTTGCGCTGGTCGAGATCAAAGCCAATCGTTGCAACCTGCTTGCCAAACGCAACAGCCAAAGGCAAGCCCACATAACCCAAGCCAACTACCGCAATTTTTTCCACCAATTTTCCTGAATTCAAATCTCGATCTTCCTTTATTGAAGCGGTTCACCAACTTAGCAGTCATTATACCGACTCTCACCGAGGGCTAACACCAACAGATTGACAAAAAGAAGGTTCATGGCAAGCCATCTCAAATGCCTTTAACTTGTACTCACTACCAAGGCTGTTAAGCTCGCCCTGTATTGCTTGAGCCTAAAGGATCTACTCTTGAATATCGGATTTATAAGCTACCTTGTTGCGTTTACAGCTTATTTTGCACTACTCGTTTTGCTGGTCTTTTCCTGGCGCGGACGCCAGTTTGGTACACTGGTCATTCTCGCCACTGCCTGCACCGCAGCCTGGGCAGCCACTTCTGCAGTATCAGCGCTAACGACAATAGAGGTTTCACCCATGCTGGTTCAGGCTTTTGAACTGGCAAAAAACAGCAGTTGGTGCTTCTTTCTGCTTAAAACAGTTAACCATTACGACGCTGACAGCCCCGCCCTCGACTCAACGACATTACAAACATCAAACTGGAAAGCCCTCTTCCTCGCGGGCTTCTCACTGGCCATTATTCTGTTGTTTGTAGTACCGCTGATGACTGCTTACACAACCTTGCCATTATCAATTTCTCGGGACGGCTCGTTGCTCGTATGGATAAGCATCGCTATCGCGGGAATGTTGCTGGTCGAGCAAATTTTTCGTTTTAGCGAACAGGGTGACCGTTGGGCCATCAAATACCTGTGCTTAGGTATAGCAGGCATATTCGCCTATGATTTTTTCCTCTACTCAGAGGCTTTACTTTTTAAACAGGTTAACCCTAATTTGTGGACTGCACGTGGCTTCGTAAATAGCCTAGCCGTACCTTTGATTGCAATATCCATTGCACGCAACCCAAAATGGGAGCTAGGTATCCATGTTTCCCGCGATGTGGTATTTCACTCGATTACAGTGATAGGTGCGGGTATTTATTTACTGGCCATGGCCACAGCTGGGTATTTTATTCGCTACTACGGCGGCACTTGGGGCGGCACAGCGCAAATCGTTTTTTTTGTCGGCAGCGGCGTTTTGTTAATTGTTCTTATGTTCTCCGGAAATATTCGAGCACAAACCAGAGTTCTACTGAGCAAACATTTTTTTAGCTACCGCTACGATTATCGGGAAGAGTGGTTAAAATTTACCCGCACACTCGCGGCTAGCGAAACCACTGTTCCCGAACGTATTATCCGCGCTATCTCCAGTTTGGTCAGCAGTGAAGGTGGTATTCTCTGGGCTAGACAAGAAAATGGTGCTTACGCTGTACTCGCTAATTGGAACATGCCCGAACCGGACTTCACTCAGAGCATAGAGCTCGAATCGATGACAACCTTTGCGGAAACCAATGCCTGGATTATCGACATTGAAGAGTTTCGACAAGACCCTACGCTCTACTCAGGGTTGGTGCTGCCGCCCTGGCTCACCACCATGGAGGGAGCCTGGCTCGTCATCCCTCTCTACTTTAATGCACAGCTCTGTGGTTTTGCCCTGATTAAACACTCTGAAATACACAGATCTCTGAACTGGGAGGACAGGGATTTGTTAAAAACAGCGGGGCTGCAGGCCGCAAGCCATCTCGCACAATATCAAAGCGATCAAGCTCTACTTAAAACCCGGCAGTTCGATGCCTTTAACCGCCTCTCTGCTTACATCGTCCACGATTTAAAAAATATTTTAGCGCAACAGTCGCTTATTATATCCAATGCTGAAAAACATAAACATAAACCCGCCTTTGTTGATGATGTAATTTTAACTATTCAAAACTCAGTTACTCGCATGACTGGTTTAATGGAGCAAATGCGAAGTGGGCTGAGAGGAAGCCAACCTACTAATATTGACCTCGCGCAACTTTTGGGAAAGGTTGTCAATAACCACTCCTCACAACTACCAGCGCCTATGCTCGAGATTCGCACACAGGTTGTTTGCGTTTTTGCCGACTGGGAACAACTTTCCACTGTATTTTCCCATATTATACAAAATGCACAAGAAGCGACGGAAAATACCGAGCATGTCACCGTTCGTCTTTTCGAGCAGTCTGGACAAGCCATCGTCGAAGTCGAGGATAACGGTTGTGGTATGGATAGAGAGTTCGCCAATAATCGCTTATTTAAACCCTTTGATTCAACCAAAGGCTTAACAGGAATGGGTATCGGCGCCTTTGAAAGCCGGGAATATATTCGTAGCGTGGGCGGCGATATTAACGTAGATAGCACCCCCGGCAAGGGCTCATTGTTCCGCATCGTCCTACCTTGCCTGGAAAGCGACCAGTAGCCACAAGGAAAATTTACTTTGAACGGAACCAATAAAGCTTTATTAGTAGTGGAAGACGACCCTGGCTTGCAAAGCCAAATGCGCTGGTGCTTCGATGATTATGAAGTCACTATTAGCGGCGACAAAACAGATGCCATCAATCAATTCCGACGCCATCAACCTGGTGTCGTGCTACTTGACCTAGGGCTACCGCCAGACCCCGGAGGTGTCACCGAAGGCTTGGCCACCCTGGAACAAATACTCTCAATGGCACCCACAACAAAAATCATTATTGTCACCGGCGACAATGACCGCGCCAATGCGGTAAAAGCAATAGGGAGCGGCGCCTACGATTTTTACCAAAAACCTGTCGACCCCGAAATACTCGGACTTGTTGTTGACCGCGCCTATCGGGTAAACATCCTGGAGCAGGAAAACCAACAGCTGCTATCTGCTCAACAAACCATGCCCCTTGAAGGCGTCATAGGCGCAAGCCCACAGCTACTCAAGGTCTGCCGAACCATTGAAAAAATTGCCCCGTCCGACATCACCACCCTGTTGCTGGGTGCCAGTGGTACCGGCAAGGAGTTATTTGCTCAAGCACTGCACAATCTAAGTCCTCGCGCAGATGAGAAGATCGTTGCTATTAATTGCGCGGCCATTCCCGATAACCTTCTAGAAAGCGAGTTGTTTGGTTATGAAAAAGGTGCTTTTACTGGTGCTGCCAAGCAAACTCCAGGGAAAATTGAACTCGCCAATGGCGGCACCCTGTTCCTCGATGAGATCGGTGATTTACCTTTTGAGCTACAGGCTAAGCTCCTACGGTTTCTGCAGGAACGTGTTATCGAGCGTGTTGGAGGTAGAGTTGAAATACCCGTCGATGTACGCATCATCTGTGCGACACACCAAAACTTGAAACAACATATTGATGAGGGTCGGTTTCGGGAGGATCTCTACTATCGTATCAGCGAGATAAGCATTGATATCCCCCCGCTCAAAGACCGTGAAGGCGACCCACTAATTCTCGCCAAAGCTTTTCTCGACAGGTTTAATAGTGAGTTCAAAAAAGCCATTCGTGGCTTTGACAAAGATGCCATAAGCGCTATCGAAAGCTATGATTGGCCAGGCAATGTCCGAGAAATTGAAAGCAAACTGAAACGCGCCGTGATTATGACGGAGGGCAGTCAAATCACCCTCGGCGATCTACAGCTAACACGACCTCATGAAGAAGCTCTACCCCTCAACCTTAAGTTAGTAAGAGAAGACGCCGAACGCAAGGCCATTCAAAGAGCTCTCAGCCACACTGATAATAATGTTTCCGAAACGGCGAAAGCTCTCGGCATCACTCGCCCTACGCTTTACGGTTTATTTGAGAAATACGGACTTAATTCTAAGTAAACTGTTTGTAACTATAAGAGACTAAATAAAAATAAGAAAAGCTTAGCGTGAGCCTTTTTTAAACAAAACAACCTCAATGGTCTGTATTAGGGTGTAGGCATCTAGGAAAAGACCATGATTTTTAACATAATATAAATCATATTGAAGCTTAGACATTGAGTCTTCAGCCGATGCACCATAGGGGTAGCACAACTGAGCCCAGCCAGTGATTCCCGGACACACCCCGTGCCGTTCCTTATAAAGAGGATTGGCTTGACACAACTCTTTAACAAACTCTGGACGCTCAGGCCTGGGGCCAACTAAGCTCATTTCTCCCACCAGGACATTCCACAATTGCGGCAGTTCATCAAGCCTATATTTGCGAATAAAGGATCCAACACGCGTTATTCTAGGATCTTCCTTCTGAGCCCAGCGTGCTACACCATCCGCCTCAGCATCCGTTTTCATGCTTCGAAATTTGTGTACATTAAAGCACTGCCCGTTGCGACCTACCCGTTGCTGATTATAAAAGACTGGGCCCTTGCCCCCCCCCTCTAACAATATAGCCAAAGCCGTCAACAACATAAAAGGAGCACTAAGCACAAGAAGGCAGATGCTGACCATGATATCGAAACTACGCTTAACACTGGAACGAATAAAGTTTCGTTTAAACCCACCTGTATTAATGAGCCAGCTCGGCTGAACAAGATGGAGTTGTATCAAAGCACTCTCTCGCTCAAAAAAATCAAGGCTGTCGGTAATATCGATTCCTCTCATACGGCAATTTAACAGATCATCTGTAGGTAGACTCTGACGCCGATCATCAAGGGCCAAAACTATCTCATCAATATCATTTTCGAGGGCATAGGCGCACAGACTTCCTTCAAACGTTAGGACACGACTTTGATCGACCTGAGAAATTTGGCCGACTTCCGATTCAACAAAGCCGACTAGATGAAAGCCTCGCATATCTGCTTTGCGACGTAACCTCTGAATAAAAAGAGCATTTTTCCCGGTACCCACGACCAAAACCCGCCGCAACAAGACTCGGCCATCGACAAATTTATAGAATAGTGCACGTACAAGGGCCAAGCTGGATACCGAGGCAAGAGCGCTTATCTCGAGCAAGCCATTGCCAGCCGAAAGTAAAGGGAGAAGCTGGTAGAGTATTGTCATCGCAATAACAGCAAAGAACAGTGCTGCTATCAACCGCACTACCAGACCTGACAATTTCTCTCTTTGACGAGTATCGTATAGACCCATCGCCACCATAAAGAATACAAAAACAACAGACATCAAAGCAATTTTAGGCGTCACCTCCAGAGTCGATTGCGTGGCAACTTCGGTATTAACGGCCATAAAGTAGTTATATATCACGACACTAGTTGAAAAGATAACCGCGAGCTCAGACACTGCCAACAATAGGAACTGCGCATGAACGTAATGACCAAATAGGCGAAATTTACCCGTTATGCCACGTGCACGGGGAAGACGAAAACCACCTTCCCTCTCCGAACCTACTGACTTGCCCTTGAAACTGGTTCTGGCAACTAACCCAGTATTCAGCTTTTCCATTTGCTTCATCCTATATCCACTCGCCTTTTTTGCACTTGCTCGATATAAAACCAACTTGTTAACAACAATTGTCTGTTGACTGCCTCAACGACTTGAGGTCTTACCGCTCACCAACAAACTGGGAATAGGATTGTCGTACAGGTGCTTTTTAATACGAACAGGGCAACGATTAGCGGTCGCAATCCCTGATTAGTGGTCACTATAAACTTCTCGCTCTAGCACGTGCAAAGGACTCTGGTACTTGAAGTTTAAAGTACTACCTAGAAGAAGGTTTTTGAAAACTTATCGAAGCCCCCAAGAAGAGCGCGAAAGTATAGACCAACATCACTCAAAATTCAGCAACGAAAAAGGTATTGAAAGAACCAGTTCCAGCTATAACGCATGACTGAAATACCGCCATGACATCGAAGCACACTAGTCCCGAGTGCTCCGGCGACAGATAGTACTATCGATCCAGCTAAATACAGACGCCACTCTGCCTTAAAATCTCTGGAGACACTGGGGTACGTCTGGCCACCAACCCTTCCCACTCGGTGAAAACCTCCATAGGCATGGGGCTTTTTCGATTTTTTTCAGAGCACTGGATTTGCGCTATATGAGTAGATTCTTTAGCGAGTTGCTGGCGTATATAGCTATTCTTAATCACAAGCAGCTGAGTATTCATCGTAGCAGTAGCCGTCACAGAGCGCTGTTCATCATAAGTGAACTCACCAAACAACGCTCCTCGATCTAGCTGTGACGCAACCAAATCCTCTTGATCTTGAATAGACCCCTTCCGAGAAAGACTAATCCCACCCTTTTCAATTAGATAGGCATGCTCGGCCACATCGTTTTGATGGAACAAGACCTCTCCGGGGGAGAGCAACAAAGTTTCAAAATCAGCACTAGGGGCAAAGGAACAAAAATGTCGATCCGCTGAAGCAGACTTACCAAAAGCCCAATTAAAAACCTTATTAAAGGGCGCCACCATTGGTATTAATTTATCGCCAACAGACTCTATCCATTGCTCCTCAGCCATGGCATCAAAACCCAACCGCCCATAGAGAGAGAAGGTTTCCGCACTAGCGGCACCGAAAACGTGAGTCGCACCAAAGTCGCGCATAACCGCAGTGGTTTTTTTAAACAAGGAAAAAATAACATTACGTTTATGCCGCCACTGCCTATGAATCGCCAGCATACTGCCACTAACAATACAGGGGCTAGCTCCATCTTCTTCGGTAGATCTATCGATCAGGCCACGTGCCTGAGTAAAATCAAAATATTTCTCCGGCGCCAAACCCACAACGGAATCCCTGTTGACCCGAAATGACGCTATTGCCGTTTCTCCGTCATAGGCAACAACATTGGCAACCCCTGGCAATGCGTCAAAATGATCAACAATACGTCCATCACTCGTCGAACGTTTTTCCGAGAATTTATTTCTCTCCCTTACATAAACGTCATAGCGCAGTCTAAAAACATCATCGAGCTCTTTTTCTGTACGGGCGACTTTTAATTTGATCGGCACAAACCCATCCTCAAATAGAAAATTAAGACACATTTAACATGAACGATGCTAAGGAAGGACCTGCCACCGTATATTTGCCCTTACTACCGCATCAATCAGACTGACAGGTTTCGAACCGAAAAAGAGCTCAAGTGAAAGAGCTAAGCACTCGCCTTAATATACATCCTGCCACTCATTACGACCACTGGTCTGCATAAAGTTGACAGGCGGCCAGATCGTTAGTTCCTGCCCTGTAAGAAAAAAACAGGTTTAAATGAGAATATACAGCAAGTTCGGTAGATAGCGCTTTTCATCCACTAAAAAGCCAGACATCGTGGACTAGAGAAACTCACTGTGAACATTACAATCGACAAGAGTTTCCCTCGTCATACAGTAGGTTCGACAGGTATGACCAACGCGCTCATTAATCACTCAAGGATATCTGCTTCATCAAGGTCTCGGCCTTGTCTCTTTCTGGAAATTGCTGTTCGCTCTTCAGCAAACGTTTTAATTCACTGGTGGCACTGTTCTTTTGATCTAGCGCTAAATTAATCAACACCCGGTGATAGCGCATGGAGGTATTATCAGGTGTCTTACCAAGCGCTCTTGCAATCGCATTTTTCGCTTCATTGGGCTGGCCGTCGGCCAGTAATGCCATTGCTAGGGTGTCATGAACTGCTGCCGACTCCCCATCAGTTTTCACTGCTCGCTGGGCATATTCAACAGCTTGCCTGGCATTGCTATCGCGTAAAAACCAGGCAAGATTATTTAATGCCACCAAATTATTCGATTCATAGCCCAATACTGCTTGATACTGAGCAATGGCCAACGCTGTATTACCCTCTTTAACCTGCATATTGGCCAAAGCTATACGGGCATTAACATCCTCAGGATTGCCATCAATCCAGCTTTGGAACAACCCTTTGGCGCCCTGGGTATCACCACGGCTCAGTTTTTGGCCTGCCAGGCCCAGCATTGTCGAGGTGTTCGGTTGCTGCTGGAAGGCTTTTTCATAAATTGCCAGCACACCCGGCTTATCTCCCTTAAGCCTGGCCCGCGCCAGTTGCAACGACCATATAACCTGGCTTTGTGGCGCCAGCGTTTCGAGTTGCGCAAGCTGCTCCTCAAAAGTTTGTGTATCTTTCTTCTTAAGGGACAAACGGGCCAGCGCTACTCGAGGCTCAATATATTCGGGTGCAAGCGCAATCGCTTTACGCAAACCCGGCTCCACAAGCTCATGCCGACCAGCACCCTCATAGGCTCTAGACAGTAGGTAGTGCCCGGCAGCAGTATCAGGCTTGAGCTGTAACAATTTCTCAAAAGACAGCTGGGCAGAGTGATAATCCTCTTCCGCCAACTGAGCAAGCCCTGCAACATGTAAGACCTCGGCATTTTCACCCCCTCCATCTAAACCATTCAACACCACCGCTACTTTTTCTGGGCGACCCTTTGACAGATACAAGCGAGCCAGCACTACGCGGGGTTGAAAAGCTGCCGGGTTAGCCTCCATCGCACGCTCCAGATAGCCAATGACAGCCCCTTCATCACCCTCCATTTGCTTTAAGGCCGCCAACTTCAACAAGGCCGGCAAATAATCCGCGTGCTGTTCAAGAATCTCCTGATAGTAACCCTCGGCAACAACGTACTCCTTCTCCTGCATCGCAAATAAAGCCAACGCCTGATTGGCGAAAGGATCCCCCGGTGCCAGTTCACGTGCCTTCTGAAAAGCTTCGCGTGCTTCATTCTCACGTTTGGTTGCCATATGCACACGGCCCAATAAATTATAGGGCGTAGCTGCT
>AZII01003907.1_pt1 | contig 15719 bp, 13 predicted proteins | sample 359141 | NCBI WGS metagenome assembly AZII01 (sample SAMN02429717, study PRJNA222665) | marine sediment metagenome | biome: Sediment sample; isolation source: enrichment culture of sample MGS-BIZ(AMM) from oil contaminated site at the... | place: Tunisia: Bizerte Lagoon | collected 2012-09-08 ... | reverse complement strand
GGAGGCCTGGTTGAATCAGTCGGTAATGGTGGCCTGCTTATTAAGGATTACCTGAACGTAGAACGATGGCTTGCGGCCATTCGTGGAGTACTGGGGGACAAGAACAGCTACGCTAGCTTATCAGAACGCGCATACCAACATGCATCGTCTACTCAATTTTCACCGGCTCATCTAGCAACACAATTTGCTGGCATTTGCGCAAGCGAAGCGCCACGCGCTGCCACCATAAGTACCCGTATTGCCCTGAATATTCGGCGAACCTTAAATAAAACGCCAGTGCTCCATCGACTTTTAAAATGAAAGGAAATCGTAAGGTGTTATTTATGTTTACTCAGTCGCCACACTTATTGTATCGCGTGTGTAACGGGTTTATAGCCGGCCTATTAATGTTAGTAGCGGGCTGCTCACCCCACGATAAAAGCCACACTTTATTTGAAGATGTCACACTAGGTTCTGGACTGGATATCTATACCGGCATGAGCTATGGCGCTGCATGGGGTGACTATAACGGTGATGGTTTTCCAGATTTGTATGTCACCAACCACCTAAACACCGCGCAACTGTTTGCGAACAAGGGGCATGGTCACTTTGAGGACACCACTCTTGACGCTTTTGCAGCCAGAGATATTGGCGGCGACAAACACGGCGCTGCCTGGGCTGATTTTAATAATGACGGACAACTTGATCTGGTTCAATTAACTGGCGCTGTAGTTGGTATTGGCAGCGAGCCTAAAAAACTGTTTATTAATCGAGGCTCTCGATTTGACAATATTGCCAAGGTGGTCGGCGTTGCCAATGTTTATGGCCGCACTCGTATGCCCTTATGGTTGGATATCGACAATAATGGTCAGTTAGATCTGTTTCACGGTGCCGAAGCGCGCTTTGACAACCGTGCCCCACCCTTTATATTTTTGCAAAAAGACAAGGGGTTTACACCCGTAGCAGAGCAAATTACTTTTCCACACAGATCAGTACCCTTTTGCATTTTGAGCGAACTCAACGGCGATAAACGTCCTGAACTCCTCTGTCGCGTGGTGGGCAAAAATCAGACAGTGCAAATATTTGATCTATCTGCGTTGCCCGCTAAAACTCTCGATCTGCTCCCGGTGACCGCTTTTGAAGATATTGCCGCAGGGGATTTTGACAACGACGGCGCTATCGATCTATTTCTTGCACGGAAAAATGCCGCGGGGCGAGTCGCTTTCGGCCAGCCAGGCAGTAATGGATTTATCGCTGATATCAGCACTCGAAAACCAGACTTTAATACCCCCGCTGGCTTCAGTTTTGAAACAAAGGGTAAAATCACCTTTGTTATAAAAGCAATGCACCCCAAGACGCTGAAACCGACGCAAATCGCTATTGGGGAAAACGCCTTGCAACCATCTACACTGGCTTTTTCAATTTCTCAGGAAACGGCGGGGATGAAAGCGACCACAGAGACTAACACTAACATCGATCCAGCCAGGGCCATTACTATTAGGAACATTGAGGGTGACAGGTGGCAGGTCACGGTTGCTGGTAAATTTGATGCCGCTGACAAGAGTCAATTTCAACAGCTTACTTTTAAGATCAACAGTGATAGCCCCATCTCCAATATTAAAACTTTGAATGACGCCAGCAGGCCTGAAGAGGCTCCGACACGCTTATTTATGAACCGAAACGACCAACTCATAGAAGAGAGCGAAAAACGTGGTGTTAATAAACGGCTGATCGCCGCTACCAATGTGGTATCGGCAGATTTTGATAATGATATGGATCTCGATCTTTTTGTCGTTACTTCGGGGGAGATTGGTAAACAAGAAAACTTACTACTCATTAATGATGGTGAAGGCTACTTTGAACCAGCTACCGCAGCTGGTGGCGCTGCTGGCAACCACCACGGTGTTGGCGATTCGATAACCACGGTAGATTTTGATCAAGACGGCTTCCTTGATATTTTCGTTGCCTCCGGCTTCAGTATGGGACGAAGTTTAGGTCTTGCCTCAGATGCTGGGGCCTACTCGCTTTATCATAATCGTACCAATAGTAATCACTGGGTGACCTTGAATCTTGAAGGTGTTAAGTCAAACCGTGATGGCATTGGTGCAGTGGTGACATTAACCACGGGGGGTATTACCCAAACACGCGTGCAAGACGGAGGTATTCATCATCGAGGCCAAAACGACCAGCAGCTGCATTTCGGTCTGGGTCAGCACGAACAAGCAGATGACATCACGATTTATTGGCCAAGTGGAACGGTGCAAGTACTCAACGCGATCGAAGCCGATCAGCATCTTCTTATCAAGGAACAAACCCTATAAGCAGTGCACATTTTTCTCTGCCGTAAACAGGCATAATTACTGTAGCGGTTGATCGATCAAAAACAGAACCATAAGGAAGTAAGACATGCCTTTTTGGCAAAAAAGAACACCCAGTTATGTCCGCGCCATGGATTGGTTCAAGCACTATATGGTGGCCGACAAAGGAATTATCGTTCACACAAAGGAGCTTGTACCCTACCCAGAGGTCACTGGCTATTTTATTCCTACGCTTTACAACTGGGGTGAAAAGGAACTGGCTCGAACCTGTACAAAATGGTTGCTGTCCATTCAACTCACTGATGGCTCTTTCCCTGCCCCCGATTGCGTTACACCTTACACCTTCGATACTGGACAAATTATGCGGGGGCTTTGCGCTGCAGTTAATGATGTGGATGGCGCTGAACAAGCTTTACGTAAAGCCTGTAACTGGGTTTTAACGCAAATAGAAGATAACGGCCAACTGACAACGCCAACGACAGAACTATGGACGGGTATCGCCAATGACCTAATTCATACGTATGTACTGCCGCCGTTAATAGAGGCCGGCAATTTATTGGATGAGCCCGAGTATATTGAAAGGGCCAAGTTCGTTCTCAATTACTACAAAAAGCAAGATGCCCTTGTGCCTTTCAATCGTCTGTCACACTTCCACGCTTACGCTATGGAAGCCCTATGCGAACTGGGCGAGCTAAAAATGGCTCGCAGGGGCATGGCCGATGTTGAACGCTGCCAGAGACGCAACGGCAGTATTCCCGCTTATCCGAATGTGGATTGGGTTTGCTCAACTGGCATGGCGCAATACGCCATTGTTTGGTATACCCTGGGCGAGAAGACACGCGCTGACAAAGCGATGAAATATCTGGAAAAAATACAAAACACGTCCGGGGGCTTTTACGGCAGTTACGGTAAAGGCGCACAGTACATAGCGGGTGCTGAAATTAGCTGGGGAGTTAAATATTTTCTCGATGCGTACCGCCTAAAATTGAACCTGGAGGGAAAACATGCTTAAAGTGCTCACCGTTTTCGGCACCCGCCCTGAAACCATAAAAATGGCTCCTTTAATTGCTGAGTTAGAAAAACACCCCGATTTAATCCAGAATAAAAATTGCCTTACTGGCCAGCATAAAGACATGGTCGCACCACTTATTGAATTATTCGATATACGTGTTGACTACGATTTAAACCTAATGCGCGAAAACCAGACTCTTGAGCACATTACCGTCAGTGTCTTACAAGAAGTTGGAAAAATTCTACGCGAAGAAAAATTTGATCTCTTGTTGGTACAGGGCGATACAAGCACGTCAATGGCGGCCGCAATGGCCGCATTTTACCAGGGCGTTAAAATCGGCCATGTTGAGGCTGGCCTGCGGACTTTTAACAAGTTTCACCCGTACCCGGAAGAGTCCAATCGAAAAATGATCGACGCAATGGCGGATTTATTTTTTGCCCACAGCGATCTGGCAAAACAACATCTACTCAACGAAGGCATAGCCAACGAACAGATTACTGTTACTGGTAATACCGTGCTGGATGCTCTGTTTGATATTTCTGACCGACCTTTCGACTTCGCTACCTCTCCGCTGGCATCACTGCCCTGCAATAATAAACGGGTTATTCTAGTCACAGCGCATCGGCGAGAAAATTTCGGCGGTCCTTTCGAATCTCTATGCAAAGGGCTAAAAAAACTGGCACTGAAATATGAAGACGAAGTCGTGCTGGTCTATCCGGTTCACCGCAACCCTAATGTGCGCGCAGTGGTCAACGAAATACTAGCGGAACTCGACAATGTGTTGCTCATTGACCCGCTGGAGTACATGCCACTTGTTCACCTAATGAAGCGTTCTTATCTGGTATTAACAGATTCTGGAGGTTTGCAGGAAGAAGCGCCAAGCCTTGGTAAACCGGTACTGGTACTACGCCAGCTCACAGAGCGTCAGGAAGGTGTTGAGGCTGGAACAGTAAAGTTGATTGGCACCGATACCGATAATATTGTTAACGAGGTATCCAAGTTACTCGATGATCCCATCTCCTACCAGGAAATGGCCAATAGGATAAATCCTTATGGCGATGGCAGTGCAGGGATCCAAATTGTGAAAAGAATCCTTGAGGATGCTTAGTCGCATGCCTAACACTGACGTTAAGCATGTTATAGCCAGTAGCAATGCGCCACTGGTCAGCATTGTGCTACCCACCTACAACAGGGCTGAAGTGCTACCCCACGCAATAGCCAGCGTGCTAGCACAAACTTACGAGAGTCTTGAATTAATTATCGTTGATGATAACTCACCAGACAATACATTTGCGGTGGTTAATTCTTTTAACGATTCTCGTATTCGCTATGTTAAAAATGAGCCTAATTTAAAACTGCCCAGGGCACTTAACAGAGGCTTTTCACTAGCAGCAGGTGAGCTATTGACCTGGACATCAGATGACAATCTGTTATGTGAGGATGCGATAGAAAAAATGGTTGGTTTTATTGAAGAGAAGTCATGTGATTTTGTGTACGCCGATTACTATCTATTTTCAGAGCTCGATGAAAATAACAAGCCAACAGAGGCAAAGCGAGACTACCTGCCTGACATGGTGCAGCTAGAAAAAGGCAATCATATCGGTGCTTGTTTTTTATACACAAGGGCGTTGTATGAAAAAATTGGTGACTACGACCCCGAACTTTTCCTGGTTGAAGATTATGACTATTTTATGCGTGCTGCCCAGCACTTTACCTTTTGCCATCTACCCGAAGCCCTTTATTATTTCCGCCGCGATGACAACACTCTGTACTGCTCACGCTTTTGCGAGGTCAAATGTTCTGACGTGCTGGTGCGCTACAAAAATGGATTGCTGGAAAAATCTGTACTGACAGACACTCTGATTTCACTAATTTTACGTGATATTAATGGTATTAAGAATCCACTGTTACGCTGGGGACACCGAGCGCTAGAAGGCAAGTCTTACAGGCTAAGTAACCTATACCAACGTTTAACTAGCGCCTATTTTAAGAGTAAACTGCGTAAACCTATCGATATACTCCTGAACGAATTCTCTGTGGGCAATGCCAGCTTCAAAAATACCCGAGACAGTATCAAAGCCAGAGTTGAAGCCATAGGCCGCATCGAATATGACAAAGTCTAAAATGAAGTTGTGTAAACTAAGCAATAATAAAAATCAGCCTAACGAGACTGTAAATGGGTCGCTAAACAGGTTATTACAACCATGTTAAGGCTGTTCAAAACGGCGCTAACTGGCCCACCTCAGGCGCGGGCAGCACACCGACAAGCTCTACGGTATAAGCCCAGTATCAAAACAGGCATTGAACAATTACAACGTATTTACCCCCCCATTAATGATGCGGATGACGAAGCTCCGATATTTCTGCTGTCTGCTGGTTGGCGCTCTGGATCTACCTTGTTACAACGGTTAATTATGTCGGACTCTAGAGTGATGATATGGGGTGAGCCCTACGATGAGTGCGGCGTGATTCAGAAAATGGCTGATTCGACACAAGCTTTCAGAGATGACTGGCCCCCGCAGGACTATTACTATGATGGCAGCCCTCCCGATAGTCTTTCAGGTGACTGGATAGCTAATTTGTTCCCGTCGGTTCAGGACTTACACAAGGCACATCGCGCTTTTTTTGACAACCTGTTTACAATTCCAGCTGCCAATGCCTGCGCAAGCCGCTGGGGCATTAAAGAAGTAAGGTTGGGTACGGAGCATTGCGCGTATTTACGTTGGCTGTACCCGAAAGCACGTTTTGTTTTTCTTTACAGAAACCCACTGGAAGCCTATCGCTCTTACTGTCGCTACGGCCGAAGTTGGTACGATATCTTTCCAGACAAGCCAGTATTCACACCAACTCACTTCGGCAAGCACTGGAAATACCTAGTAGAAGGTTTTGTTAAAGATGCCTCAGATTTAGATGCCCTGACGATTTGCTACGAGGATATGATTGCAGGCCGTACCCCTCTGAGCGAACTAGAGACATACCTGGATATCAGTATCAACCGTGACGTGCTAAGCAACAAAGTCGGCAGTTCAAGACAAGGAGGTAAAACCACCAAAGTCAATTGGCTTGAAAAACGTTTGCTGAAACATGCTGTATCGCCAATCGCTCAACAGCTAGGCTACAATTGGTAATCGCACAGGTGCTAGAACTAGCAATACGGGTTCAAAGCCATTACGCCTGTAGACACCTCTCCCCTGACATAGTCATTGGACATTAAACGCATGGACGCCAGTATTATAGTGTGTACCTACAACCGGGCAGGCTCACTTAAAGATACCTTGCATGCTCTGCATGCACAAATCACCACACCTGGTCGTGCCTGGGAGGTCTTAGTGGTGGATAACAACAGTAGCGATGATACCCAGCAGGTCATCGAAGATGCACAACAATCCTGGCCTCAGCTTCGCTATACGTCTGAAAAGCAACAAGGTCTATCTCACGCCCGCAACCACGGCATTGACAGCGCCAAAGGTAAGGTATTGTTATTTACCGATGACGATGTTTTACCCGAGCCAGAGTGGCTAGAGACAACTCTGACTGGCATGGAGAAATACGATGCCGACGCCTGTGGTGGGTTTATAGCACCAATATGGGAATCACCACCACCGGCCTGGCTCACCGAACGCTTTTACGGCTTTCTTGCTGTGCGGACAGATCGCACGGATGATTACCCCATCACTGAACCGGGACAAGCACCATTTGGTGCTAATATGGCCGTCAAAAAAAGCGTATTTCAAAAAGTCGGTACGTTTGATACAAACCGAGGCAGAAAAGGCAATGTACTTGCCAGCGGGGAAGACGGAGAATTGTTCCAGCGTATCCTCGCAGCTGACCTGAAAGCGGTCTTTCTTGGTTGTTCACGCGTACATCACAAAGTGGAAAGTTTTCGTTTAACCAAAAAATATATGCGTAACTGGCGATTTCAAACGAGTCGAAATATCGCACAGAGTGTTGCAATGGTTGGTAAACGTCGTGTATTCAATATACCCCTGTATATATTTCCTCAGTTACTGCGTGCCACACTGCGTATGCTATGGGGAAAACTCAGCGCACCAAAAGATGAAGCTTTTAACCGGGAGATTGTAGTCTGCCACTTTTTAGGGGTACTACAAGGCTTATACCAAGTACGTAATGGTGGGAATACAAAATATTGAACTCTGCCAAAGCAAGGGAAGAAAGCTTGATCGATGCAACCTCTATCGAAGTGTTGATCTGCACTCACAACCGGGAAGCACTACTAAAACGTACTCTATTCCACTTAAATAAGGTGGAGAGGCCTAAGTATTTGTCGGTAAGTATTTTTATCGTCGCCAATGCATGCACTGATGGTACTGCACAATTCTTAGCAGCTTACGAAAGTGAATCATCGGAGAATAATCAACTTCCACTTAGGTGGGTGGAAGAACCATTACCCGGCAAATCGAATGCTTTAAACACTGCAATACCCCTATTAAAAGGAGATTGCATTACAATGGTGGATGACGACCATCGAGTTGACTACACTTTTTTCGTGGCCGTAGAAAATGCTTTAGAGCAGTATCGCGCAGCGGATTTCTATTGTGGAAAAATCTTGCCGGATTGGACGGGCAGCGAACCCAAATGGGTACACGATACCAGCAAATACAGAGTTTACCCTCTGCCAGTTCCTCAGTTTGATTTAGGAGATAATCCTCTAGTGGTAACAAGTGATATTGCTCATCCAGGCGGAGGTAATTTAGTAATAAAGCGTTACCTGTTCGGCCGTGTTGGCTTATTCTCGAGTACACTTGGCCCGGTAGGACACAACCTTGAAGGAGCTGAAGACATAGAATGGGTGAAACGAGCATACAAAAAAGGGGCTTACCTTCAATATTGCCCAGCCATTATACAGCACCATTATGTTGACAATGAACGAATCACTCTAAGTTATATTTTAAAAAAGGCCTACGCACGATCGTCTTCGGCCGTACGAGTCAATGAAACGAATATTCGTTATTTTCTATTTCCGCGTTACCTTCTTCGAAAAACATTGCGATATTTATTCTTATTTTTATTTTCCACGAAAAATTCAGCCAGACGTTTTTACCTTGTTAGACTCGCAGCATCTTTGGGTGAAATAAAAGGCTTTATTATATCTACCCCAAAAAAGTCAGAGCTCAATGAATTATAAAAAAACTTCACGCATCTTGAAAATTTTGAATAAAGAAATTGTTCTTAAAAATTTAAAACTTATTAAATACGAACTTCTGGAGCGTTATTACTTTCACCAAAAAATACAAATGTCCGACCCAATTTTTCTTATCGGCTGCTCTCGCTCCGGAACTACAGTGACTTTCGAAACACTGAGAAAATCGAGCCAGCTCATTTCTTTCCCCTACGAGCTACCACAACTATGGCACAGCCTTTATGGTCCTTGGGATAACCGATGGGCATCAGAATGTGCGCTTGAATGCGACGCGGATCCAGTACATAGAGAGAAGGTGTTTGCTTATTTTTACGCGCGACTGGGTAAGGGCCAAGTTTTAGACAAAAGCTGTATAAATATATTGCGCATTCCCTATCTACACGCTTTATTTCCTAATGCCCGGTTTGTATATATTTACAGAGATGGTCGAGATAATGTGAGCTCGTTAATGGATGGCTGGCGACATAATGGTCATTTTAACTTGAACCCTCTGTTAGGCGAGATACCAGGAACTATCGCAATTAATGACGGGGAGTTTTCTGACTGGTCTTTCTTTTTACCACCAAACTGGCAAGACTATAACAATGCCTCATTGGCCGAAGTCTGCGCCCATCAATGGAACACTGCAAATGCGCTGGCGCTAGAAGCCAAGCCACTTATTGCTAGTGACAAATGGATAGAAATACGTTACGAAGATTTGGTGGAGTCGCCGGTGGCGCTATTTGAAGATGTTTTTTCAAGGTTAGATCTGGACTTTGACGATACGCTCAAAGCTCATTGTGCCGTACTCAACAAGCGACCAACAAGCATAGTCGCAGGGCCACCAAAAAAAGAAAAATGGCGCGTTAACAATCTAGATGCAGTAACCAAAATACTACCAGAGATCGAACCGTTAATGATTGAGCTCGGTTATCACTAAATATTCAATCCTCGTGAATAAAATAAAATGCAAGAACCTTTAGTTAGCGTCATCATCCCTGCCTATAACGCCGAACCTTATCTCAGGCGGGCTATTGATAGTATTTTAGTACAGACTTATCCCTGTATCGAAATCATTGTCGTCAATGACGGCAGTACCGATGGCACCATAGAGCTGGTTAATAGCTACAAGAATCAACCCATCCATCTAATATCAAAAGTCAACGGCGGTATGAGTAGCGCCAGAAACACAGGACTTAGAGCCGCACAGGGTGAATTCATTGCATATTTAGATGCCGATGATTATTGGATGCCAGCTAAAATCACTTCTCAAGTAACGTTACTACAAAATCATCCTGAGATCGGGTTTTGTTCAACATCCACCAAAGTAGAAACACCTGATGGTTTTTTTGTAAATGAGTGGTCCTGCCCCAATATTCAGATTTCGACATTGCACACAATTTTTATTAACAACTCAGCAATAGCTGGTAGCGCGTCTAGCATACTCGTTAGAAAAAGCATCCAAGATAAAGCCGGCATGTTTGACGAAACCCTAACCGGTCTAGAAGACACTGATATGTGGATAAGATATGCGGCCTTATCTGAGTATATATGCATTGCCGACACCCTTACGGTCATCCTCAAGCGCTCACAAAGTGTCAGTAGAAATCTTAACAATATGCGCACTAGTGCCATTGCTGTCTACAAAAAAAATCGCTTTTTATTAGACAGCACATCACAGGGTTGCTTTTGGAAAAAATCCTACGCAAGGATGCTGACTGATTATGCTAAATGGGAAGCTCGTGAAAACAGGAAATGCCGTTCACTTGCTCACTTATGTCTGGCTTTTTTTTACGCTCCTTTCTCACAGGGAAAGCTTTGTGCATCACTTGCTGCATCTATCATTCTAGATCGTAGGTTTTAATCTTAGATGTTGAATCAAATTCTAACTATTGCGAACACTTCTATGGCCAGTGCGCTTATTTGCGCCACATTAGTGTTAATTCACTCCGTATTAAATTTTTCTCGCACAGGCCCTCAAATAAAAGAGGAGATAAATAAACACTATAGAGTCTACACAATCTACGCTATTGCCAGGCTCTATTTATCAAGTGTTTTGCTTTGCTTTGTTCTCGCGCTACCTGGTGTTTTACTTGCATCACTCTACTTAAAAGTATTTTTTTCATCACCTTTAATTGGCCTAGAGATCATGGCGGGGCTGGCTTGCATCGGTTTATTGTCCTGTAGACAGTTTCTACACTGTTTGTTTTATAATCCGGGGATCATTGTTACCTCAATAAACTTCAGTCCTACTCGCCTCAATTCTATATACAAAATACTTTCAGGTACCTTACTACGCATCCTGGATGTTAGCGTATTAGCTTTTTATATCGGTAGCTACGGTTATCTGGTAGTCAAGCTAATAATCCTTCAAACCCCACAAGAAAATACTGCACTGATAGTGATGCCAGTAATATATGTACTCGTTGCCAGTGCCATAATAAGAAAAAGAGAACCTGACTCCCGACTCAGCAACCATAGTGTACCAACCCACACACAAGCAAAGCATCCACAACCCAATATTGTCATACTAGGCTCGGATACACTGCGTGCAGATCATATGGGTGCTTATGGCTATAAACGTGACACGACTCCATTCATCGATTCACTCGCTAAGAATAGCAGTGTTTTCAAAAAATGTTACGTTCCACTTGCCCGTACTGCTCCCAGCTTACTATCTCTTTTCACTGGATGCTGGCCAAGCCGCCACAAAATCACAACAAACTACATTTCAGATAGCACTGCAAAGAATATGAAAATGGCTTCTCTCGGTGCAATATTAAAAAAACATAGTTACCAAACCAGCGCCATAAGTGATTGGTCAGGTGCAGATTTAGGGAAGTTTGATCTTGGATTTGATCGAAAAGATCTACCCAAAGATCAATGGAATTTAAAGTATCTTATCAGGCAAGGGCCTAAGAGTTTACGCTTGTTACTGTCTATTTTTTGCCAGAATAAAATAGGCAAAGCTATTCTGCCAGAAATTTATTATCTTGCCGGTATCCCATTAACGAAGCAACTCGGACGCGAGACAAGAAATGAAATTACGACATTAGCACGAAATGAAGACCCTTTTTTTCTAAACGTTTTTATGGGCACCACTCACCCCCCATTTTCAAGTAATCACCCCTACTTTTCTCTGTTCACTGCACCTGATTACGAAGGTAAGTCAAAATTTTGCATGTCACGGTTAACCACACCTGAAGAAATTATAGAAAGCCAACAAGAACCTAAAGAGGCTTTTGATTTAAATCAGGTTATCGATCTATACGATGGAAGTATTCGGCAATTTGACGACGAAGTTAGAAAAATTGTCACCCATCTTAAGACATTAAACTTGATAGATAATACGATCTTATTAATCTACAGCGACCACGGCATTGATTTTTTTGAAAAGGAGACTTGGGGACAAGGAAACAGTATTAGTAGCAACGCGAGCGCACATATTCCACTCATCATTCACTCACCCAATATACCTCAGCCAAAAACTATAGAAAACAAAGTGCGGAGCATCGACATTATGCCTACACTTTTAGACTTATGCGGCATACAAATCGACTGTGCGATCGACGGCCACTCCTTAGAGCCTATGATGAGGGGTTCAGAGACACGGGATAATCTACCAGTGATTTTTGAAACAGGATTATGGCTAGCACCTCCACCTAAACAGCGTAAGGATCATATTACCTACCCTGATATTTTTCATCTGATCGATATTCCTGATAAAAAGTCTGGGACACTGGCATTAAAAGCTGACCATGCTGAAATTATCGAGAATGCACGTGACTGGTTTATCTGGCAAGGGAAATGGATGCTAAAATGCCACAAAATGAAAAATGGGCCTCAATATGAATTATTCAATACCAGTGATGATCCAGACTGTAAAAATAACATCATGCATCTGCATACCAACATTGTTCGAGATCTTGTTAACATTAAAGCTGATACCCAAAAATAATTAAACACATCAACTAATTCAATTTTTTCTTTCTTCTCAACAAAGATTTTGATTTAGGCTTGATCTTTAACCCCCTATTTAAAAAATCACGGGCACTGTCTAAATCACCCAATTTAATGTAAGCGTCAATCAACGCGTTATGAACAGCAATATTCTTTGGCTTCAAGCTTAGGGCTTTTTGATAGTCAGATAGTGCCTTCACCAAATCACCACTAAGCTCATATGCTTCACCCCTCTTCAAAAATACATAGCTGTTATAGACAGTATTTTTAGCATGACCTAAAGTATAGTCAAAATGAGTTAAAGCCTGGCTGATAGCATATCTTCTAGTCGAATTGTTATCATAAATAAGTTTTGCATGATTCAGCGCGTTCAATCCAGGACAGAGATGGTTCATCCACATCCTTTCTTGATGCGTTAAATTGGCATAGCCTGTCTTACAAAACTTAGGTAACATTCGCATTTCAGACGGAGATATTTCAAAATAGTTTTTCACCGCAAAAGTATCTTCACTAAAAAGTATCACGCAAAATATCAGCCCAAAAAAGCTGTACCTCCCCCTACCACAACACTTCATACACCCACCTCCGACATCGTACGACTTGCAACCGCTTCCCATGAAAACTCAGATCTGGCTCTATCCATAGCTTTTTTACCCAAACTCTCCCTTACACCCTTATCACCCAATAGTTTCTCGAGGCCTTTTACAACTTCATCAAGCGACTCACCGTCGATACGAATACCTGTTTCGCCATCAATTACTGCTGAGCCGGTGCCACCAGCCATACCAGCAATAGAGGGTTTTCCACAAGCCGCAGCTTCGAGAAAAACCAAACCAAAACCTTCAGTGTCACCATCTATTTCTCTGTTTGGCATAGCAAATATATCGCAAGCTTTATACCAACGCGGCAAGTCACTGGCGTCAACATGCCCTAAAAAGGAGACGTGATCTAAAACGCCAAGTTCTTTTGCCAAGCTCTTAAGGTACTGCTCATCTTCACCTATACCGATAAGGGCGTATTTAACATCAAAGCCCAATTGTAAAAGTATAGGTAATGATTTAACTACCTGATCAAAGCCTTTTCTTCGACTTAAACGACCAACCGATAAAATTAGTTGCTGCCCAGATTTCATACCCAGCATATTGCGTAGATCTATAAATGGAAGATCTGGCCTGAATCTTTCAATATCGACACCAGGAAATATCTGCACAATGCGCTTGCAAGTCACACCTAATTTGGTCAATTCACTATAGGTAAACTTACTATTTGCTATAACAACATCGGCATGGCGATAGGTGAAAGACATTACTCGAAACTTTGCTGGTTGGCGCCATGTAGTTATCTCCTCGCCGTGTGCATAAATCACCACTTTTTTTGATAAAATTTTACCTACGACTAAAGCAACCAAACCTTCAGGAAGCACCCTGCCAGCATGAATAGCAATAACATTATTTTTTTTAGCGATTTTTATTGAACGAATAAACAATTTAATATACATGCCTAAGGATTCAGGCTTGAGCCACCATACTCGTCTCAAATCGACACGGCAAATATTATTAGGATGCTTCATATCATATTCTTCACAGCCAGCCACTCTGGCAGTGACTATAGAAATATTTTTACCCCCCAAACGACTATATACTTCATCAAACCATATTGCTGTTCCACCTTTAGTCGGCAGAAATAACTCACTAAGGACTAACAATTTGTGAGAACTCATCGACATTTATTTAATACCGCTATGCTTTTCACAAAAAGGAATAAACTGCTTAAATATAACCACTTCCTCATCGCCTGACACGCCCATATTCTCTCCATAAAAACAACTACTCTTATTAAAAACCTATCATCAATCAAATCAGTATCTTTTTGTCTCGCATATATATCGCCAAGCTCCTCTGTCGACATAAATCGCACATGAGGAATTTTTTTCAACACTGTTTTGATACATAAATCCAGTGCTTCACAATTTTTTTTTGCTTCTTCTGCAAGGTTAGAAAAATTAAAACGATGTATTTCTAATAAAGAAGGTCTTCCAAGTTTTGTTTTACAGATAATTGCACGCAAAGCGTCGGCAGGTGTATGGCCAAGAGCAGGTTCAAAGTAATCATTTCTAACAAGATACAACAAACCTGAAGATGAACATAATCCGTTATAAATTACTTTATCACTCTGCGTCATTTCTCCTTTATTGTCTCTTCCGTGACACATCACCCCCGGAGTCACTAAATATTTTAGTCCACAGTTTTTCCATTCAACCTCGACTTCATGACTCCAAACAAATGTCGGCGGCACAACAACCCTGGCGGATTGATGGAATATTGAAACAAACATATCAGCCTCCTCCTTAACTGCCAGCTGGATTTCACTAACATTGAGTTGATTCCCCCTGATCTCATCAATTTTAACCCACCGACTTTGCATTGCATTAGGTAGTTTCTCTGTTTTCAACGGGTATTCATAATCCAGCAGCGCCTTAAAATTTTCATCAACTTGCAAAGAAGTCATTAAGTTGTCAGGCCAATAATGCTCCATACCGTGCAATTGAACAGAAAATACTCCATCATTAACTCCAGCAAAGATTTTTTTTAAGATAGAACTAAATATAACTTCATCAAGTGTTTTTCTATAATAACTTTTATAATTAGTTGCCTTGATGCACGCTGAATCTGGCACGGCCAAAATAATGCCCAGTGTCATTACAGGGTTGTTACCAATACTGTCACAATACTTACCAAGAATTCCCATAATGCTTTCCAGCTGATTGGCATCTTCAGGCAACCCGGGGCCCCAATCGTCACTTTCAAAAATTAAAACTGGCTTACTTAATACTGGCTCTCGCCAACACGCAACAATAGTCGAACGGTATCGCAGGACAAGCACAAGTATCCAAAGCAACAGCCAACTTAAATATATCAAGGTAAATTCAACCCGCACAACCGCTTCTCAATAACATAGCTATCTGATTTTAGCCAATTTGAATTAACAGTGAAGATATCTGTATAGACAACTAATTAATTATCCAAGTATGGGAGACTGCGCTTTTGCCGTTGGCATAATTTCTGGCGCCTCTTTTCTTTCAGCAAGCGCATCACTAAGCAATTTTTGACAAATCACTATAATAGCTAATAAATTGTAATAAAGGTCAAAATATGCCAACCCTAGAAATGCTCCTGATGCCGCATAGCCTATCAAACTTACTTGCAGCATTGCCGCCAAATCTCTCATCCATTTTAGATCAGCTATATTCTTTGTCTGTTTAATGATTTTCGAACAAGAGATTAACGAGAAGAGGCCCAATAGCAAAAAC
>AZII01000434.1_pt1 | contig 16781 bp, 21 predicted proteins | sample 359141 | NCBI WGS metagenome assembly AZII01 (sample SAMN02429717, study PRJNA222665) | marine sediment metagenome | biome: Sediment sample; isolation source: enrichment culture of sample MGS-BIZ(AMM) from oil contaminated site at the... | place: Tunisia: Bizerte Lagoon | collected 2012-09-08 ... | reverse complement strand
TAGAATTTTGCTTTTACAGCGGCGTACGATCACCCAGCGAGCCCACCGCCCTACTCTGGAACGAAATATCCACACGCAACCAAGAAGCACGCATCTGCCGCAAACGAACCCGCAACGGCATCGAACAAGGAACAAAAACAGGCGAAAGCCGAATCATCGACCTAAACAGCCGAACAGAACACGCACTAAACACCATGCGCGAAATAAGCGGCTTCAAAAAAGAATGGGTATTTACCCAAGCCAATCAAAATCCACTCATCAACATAGAACCCCTGCAACTGGCATGGAAACGCGTACTCACGCACCTAAAACTACGGCACCGCCCCATGTACAACATGCGCCACAGCTACGCAAGCTACTACCTCACACAAGGCTGCTCACCCGGCTACCTAGCCGATCAAATGGGCAATTCCTTAAAAGAATTCTTTAGAAGCTATGCCCGATGGATAGAAAAATCCGACAAAGCAAAACAGTCAAAAATAATGCGCGAATCGACCCCGATAAAACAAACAACAGAAAAAAACTATGGATAATGAAAAAGATTTACCGAAAGGACTATCAATAGTACACAACAAATCAAGTACCGTCTTTGAAATACGATTCAGAAAAAATGGGCATCAGTTCAAAAGAAGGCTTCCACCGAATACAACACGACCAGAAGCCATTAAGATTTTACAGAACATAAATTCACAAAAGAATACAAAAAAACTCGATAACATGCTCATCACTTTACCCCAAAAGGCGGCGAAAGATTTTGGTAGCAACTACCCAGATATCGACAAAAAAATACAAAAAATGCTATCTCGCTCGAAAGCGAGAGCAAAAAAGAAAGGCATGCAGCACACGATAACTCCCTCAGTCGTAATGAAAAAACTTCTCGCTTCAGGAGGACGGTGCCAAGTCACAGGGACACCACTCATATATGACAGGTCAAGTCAATATAGAGCAAACCCATTCCAACAATCAATCGACAGGATAGATTCATCCAATGGGTACACATCAGAAAACATAAGAATCGTCTGTTATGGCGTTAACATGGCTATGTCTGAATGGGGCGAAGAAATATTCTCAATTTTCGCCAAGAATTACGTCCTAAAAAGGATGGATAAAATATAAATTGGCGCGAGATGGTGTCAAATAGGCTTTATAAAAACATAACCTATTGATTTATAACTAAATAGATGGTGCGAAAGGAGAGACTCGAACTCTTTTAAGCGTTTTAAGTCAACACTATACAATGCTTAAGTTGTTGTTTTTACTCGTTTCAGCACAATCTTCGTTGCCTCATATTGTATCGTATTACGCAAAGTGGGGCAAAAAGTGTGTCGGGGATTATATAGCAATCTTCACTTTATGTTGATAAATATTTCGAGTATCAAAATATCTATTCAAACTAAGCCATTAATTCAGCATTAATAACGCCGTGAACAGCACTTGCAGCACCGTTGACACCGGGGCTTGTCACAGTATGCAGCAATGTGCCTAGCGCCGATGCTGTTGCAAGCCCCGCCCCGTCTATCGTCAGCGTTAAATCATAGATTAATACGTTCGGAGCGCTTGAGCCATTCCATCCAACCAAGTATATTTCATTTTCTGTAATACCAACCGCATCAAGTTGTCCATTTAGCGCAGTTTCTAGCGTCGATTCAACGATAATGTGCGTACCAATCAACGTACCCGCAGTATTAAATACCTTTAGTCTTTTTTCGTCACTATTATAATCTCGATCTACAAATAAGAAACAATGCTTACTGGCTGCGCACATATCAGAATTGCCAATGTCATTAAACAAAGTGCTGCTTAGCTGCACCCCGGCATAATCAGACATAATCATTTCCGTGCCGCTTGTGGTATCGTGTATATAAGCAACCCCAACATCATTAGCTGCGAAGGGGACGCCCGATGTCTGCCACCCAAACGGTAGTGAAAACGTTCTATCAAACGTCCCATCGTGATCATATAAGCTAACTGTATAATCTCCATTTTCTACGACAAGCTTTGTTGAATTAGCTGCCACACGAGCATATGAATTTACTGTACTAAAGAAAGACGAGCCGTTTTTATACACCAGACCTTGATTAGCGTCGCTTGAAAAAACATCTGCGCCCACAATACCAAGACCGCTATTTCCACCAACACTGCCAAACAATGAAGGTGCTGAGCCGTCGCTTAAATATTCGTAAGCGCCAACGGGGGACGGATGATTGAAATACATATTTTGCGCTCCTGCATCTGTTGGTTCTGGCTCGCCTAGTTCTGCTAAGCCCCTTCCACCTAATATTGAGTTTCTTAATGGTGGCGTTTTTAGCCGCTTTCGTGGGTTGAAGCGAATTAGGCTGTTTAAATCACGTATATATTTTTTATCGGCCATTATGGGACCACTATTGTTAATGTTTCGTTGGGAATGTCAAAGCTGTATGTTTGACTCGTTGAGCCTTCTGCTGCATCAACCGCATCCTGATTAATATCAGGCGTTGTGACTGAGAAACGGCGCGGGTAGATTTGGCTTTCCGATGGCGTACCTTTTGCGGCTGTCCAGTTGCCGGTAAAACCATCCCACGCTTCATCAAACACAGGCACCGAATCATCATTACCCAAGTGCGTTGATAGCGACGTTGTATTGCTAGGCACAACACCAACAGGGTCGCTTAAAGGAGCGGCTGGTGGCGTGATAGCAGAATCACCACCCGCTGCTGCGCCACCATTTAACGACACAGCTACTCTTACCAATGTTTCAGCTGTGCCATTATCAATATCAATTTCATGCGTTAAATGAACCACTTTGCCTTTGCCCGTCAACTCCGCACCGTTAGCCATAAGTCCATCTAATTCTACGGTGTGGAATCGTTCAAGCTCTGGCTTTAATAGTATTGATGCCTCCACCCAATTAGCCCTATGCGCTGCTAATATCTCAGTTCTTGCGCGTGATATAGCCGTGATAATATCCTGATCTGATACCGCCCGGTCATGTTTATCAATCACAAAATCACCTAGTGCATCAACTCTGTAGCCTGTTGGTGTTTCGCCCGTATCTGTCCATCCATCAGCATCTAATTCTGTGCTGTTAGATATGCCCTCATCAAAATTAATTGAACCCAGCCATGCGACAGACTGTGGCGCATCGACTGTTATCGTATACGTTTCCGTTGCCGTTTGTGACCATCGTTTCGCAGCGGTGAATGATGCTCCGGTTACCAGGCTATCCCTCAACGCATCCGTTATCCCCCACGATTGATTGCCACAAACTAAACCAGTATCGGGTAATTTAGTATAAGAAATAGGCGCTTGAATTTTCCACCCAGACCCTTCAGCCGCCGCGTTAATCATATCTCGCGTGGGTAACTCGTGCGCATCAACCAAGTAAACATCGCAAAACGTCCAAAAAGGGATGCCATTGGAAACCGCCCAGCCGAATGAATGCTCACGGTGTTTTAATCGACCGAACCTGTATTGATACGTTAAAACAGTAGAATTGTATAGTTCGCGCCTTGGCGCTAGCGAATAGCTCATTGAATTATTGATGATACTACTAACATCAAAACTATAATCAGGCGTTACCTTAGCCGCCCAATCCACTAGCGTTCCCGCTGCGCCATCTTTGTTAATGTCGTATGCTTTAGGCACTGAATCGAGCAGATTTTCTAAATACTGCCAACCATCTTTATATTCACCAAAAACAGCCTCAGACCAATTTGAGCCAGTAATAAGGGTGTCTATTTGGGCTTGCGTTAATGACTCCATTGTGTTTTGAAAATCATCAGTACAACTAAAATCTACTAGAATATTATTATGGTCATAAACAGCAACATCCACAATACCAGTAAATATGCGGTCATCCGTTAACACGCTTCCAGCACTGTTTAAAGTTTGATAATTAATTGTTACAGCCTTGCCCAGCCAATCGCCTGCATTAATCGCCCCACTTGTCGGCACCATGAAAAAACGAGCAATTCTAGCCACGCTCTCTTCAGCTTCGACTTTAACAACGCCTAACGTGTTGGCAGTAATATCAACGCCATTCAGCGTGATAACGGCCTTAAAAATAGCCACGTTAAATTTCCTCTGCTTTCAACGACCAGGAATAAACCGAGCGCCTTGCATCGCGATTCAGATCAGGCGGATCAACAAAACAAACAATTTCTGGCCAATAAATCGCTTGGTACTGCGTTGCACCTGTCACCGTTGTTAATGTTGCAGTGTCGCCAGACATGCTAACCGGGGTCGATTGCCATTTTCCATTCACTAACGCCTCACCTTCTACCGCGTAATCTGAACGTCTACCAATCGGCACTGAAATAGCATTAACAGTGCTGGCAATACGTCTTTCTGCTATGCACTTAATCGTTATTCCTGCTAAATAATCTAAGCCATCTAAGCCAATTGGCAACCGGCCTGAGCCTGATATTTGCGTTAATATTTTTCCGCTCCAACTACTCTGTTGTTTAAGAGAACCGTCGGACATGCGCACGCGATTAACCGCCCTAATTTCTGAATAGTCTTGATTTAACTGATGCGATGCATCAACGGGTATTTCAATACCGCCGATTACTAAGTTTCTCAACGTCTACCTCTCTTCAGTGCTTCTAACGCTATATCGCGTTGCGTTCGCTCGGCAACGCCTGGGTCTGCATACATAGGCACCACGTTGCCATCTGGCATTGTGATATTTACGGGCGTTAAATCTGTTTGACGCTGGTCTTTACTGTCAACATTTGGCGTAATGTCAGTATTAGCGCCAACGCCATCAGCCGCGCCCAACGCATTAACCTGGCCGTCTTGATCTAATACTATCTTTTGAATCAGTGGGTTAGCGTCTATATAAGACTGCATCATGTCATTAACTTGCTTTGCTTGCTCTTTCGCAGCTTCTAAGTCGAACTGTATTTCAGCGCCTACGGTTGCTATTTTTTCGTTGCCTATTTCCTCGCCAACCGCCCGCAGTTTTGCGGCCATACCTTCCAATACTAAATTAGATTCTAACCCTGCATCTTTAATTTGCTGAAGCACATCAAAGGCCTGCCGCGCTTTATCTGCTGCGCCTTCAATGTCACCGTTTTTTAGTAATGTTTTTGCTTGAAGCTCTAATAGCGATACATCCAGTACATTACCACCAGCGACCTCATCATCGCCTTGCTGTAACTTTTGTGACCGATCTGCAAAATCTTTGTTTATTTCTTCTGCAAATTTCTGTGCGCTTTTTACACCGGCTGCAAATTTATCGCGCATTTTGTCCATGGTGGCTGTCATACGCTCTTCTGCTATTTTGGCTGCTTTCGCCGCCTCTTCAACGGGGGAGGCTAATTTTTTACCCGTTTCAACTGATTTAGACTCAACATCTTTTGCAGCCGTTTCCCATAGCTTGCCAATATTACTAGTGGCATCTGACCACGCCTTGTCTGAATCTTCCGCGCCCATTTGGATGATATCCATTGCTTGCGAGAAGTCACCCCGCACTGCTGCTGCGATACCAGCTGCCAAACTTGCGCCAGCTAATGCAACGGCAGTTAATACGCCTTTAACAAGATAAAACGTCGTTAACAACCCTTTGCCAAAATTGGTAATCCCTTCAACTGCTTCTGATACGTTATCGCCTTCCTTGGCCCACTCGACCATTGCTTTTGTTGTGTCAACAATTTTTGGCATCAATGGCTCTAACACTCTAAGAATAATACCTACCCCAGCCTTGGAAAGCATCCCAAGCTGATCATTAACTTTGGCCGCTGCCGCTGTAAAATCGCCATCCATAGCCAAGCCAAGCGCCTCAAACTCTTCGCGTTGCGCCTCTAAACCTTCACGACCCTCATTCAAGAAAGGGATCATATCGCGCCCGGCCTTCCCGAATATAACTTGTGCTAAAGCCGCTTTCTTTGCGCCGTCTTCCATCCCTTTGAATATATCGGCAACGTCTCCCAACACATCTCCTGTATCCCTCAGATTGCCATTATTGTCGGTGATAGAAACACCTAACTCATCAAAGGCTTTTTTCTGCGTTAATAATCCATCTTGCGCGTCATACATGGAGCGCTGCATTTTAGAAACGCCTTTAACCAAACCCTCAAAACCAACTCCTGCAAGATCTGCTGAAAAAGATAAAAACGATAACTCTTCTGATGCCAACCCCGTAGAAGCACTTAACTTATCGATTCGGTCTGCTGAATCGATAATATTCCTAGTCATATACCCAACCGCTGCCACCACGCCGGTGACTGCGGTTGCGCCAATTTTTCCAAAGTCTTTAAGCGCCTTCATCGACTGATTAGTCGATTTACTAAAGCTCTTTAATTTATTTTGGCTTTGCTCTAATTTGCGGTGCAGTTTTGCGTTTTCCGCATCCATTTGAACGACTAATTTAGATATAGCTGTGGACATTATTTATCCTCTTTTTTAACAGCAACGGCCTGAATAGCTGCTAAGAATTGTTGTGTTTCGTTATCTTTGCGTTGCTGTTGAGACATAATCATAAAATCGTTAACTTCCGCTGGTGGCTTACCTTTAGCGCGATTACTGTTGCTAATTAATGCGGCTAACATGGCGGCGTGCAAGTTGTCACGCTCACTGCCGAATGGGTGCATACTGTAAAACTCTATCCAGTCGCTAAACTCGGCGCTGCTCATGCCGTTATCTAGCTCCTGAATAGTGCGACCTAAAGCAAGCGCTAAACGGTGTTTAAACACTTGCTCTGGTCGGTTTATGAGTTTTTTACTGCACCACCTAACCCGCTAATTTCTAAAATTTTGTCTGATATTGAGCTGACTAGCTTGCCGTCCATTTCTAGCACTAAGTCAATGTCTGATTCGTCCAGAATATCGGCGCTCATACACACAACTAACGCCTGACCACGCACGGCATCATTACGCACCGCTTCGGACATTTTGCCGCGCTGGGATACTGTTAAGCCGTTTAATATAAGTACCTCGCCATCTGGCATTGCAAAATCAGTTTTGGAAGGCTTGTACCCCGTTAATAATTTAGATTTATCCATTACGATACGACGATGTCGCCAGATATTTTAAGTGTGAAAGAAATGGTGTTTTTATCGTCATAAGACGGATTAATAACCCAAGATAAACAAGTGAACGTCACCGCGTATGTTTTAGGCGTTGTGCCATCTGTAATCAATATCTCAAAGTTACGGTTAAGCCCTGCATCTACATCGGCTATTAAGCCTTGCTGCTGGGTATCTGCTGGCAAATAGTTTGCTTCAAGCGTTACCTCTGTGCCGTCTGCTAAACCTGCAATGTATTCTTTTGCTGTTGAGTCAAAATTGGTGACTTCTACCAATGGATTAGTTTTACCCAAGCCCGACATACTGGTCACTTCTGGGAATAGGTTAAAAACTTCTGGTCCGGCACCATCGCCGCGCTTGATTGTGACGCCGTTTAAAAATGCGTTAGACATTATCGTTCTCCGTTGTTTTGCCTAAAAACAGGCATAAAAAAACCTGCATGAAGCAGGCATAAAAAAACCCGCATAAGCGGGCGTTAGGGTGGCTTTAATTGTTTATTTAGCTGGCATTAAGGGTGTAGCTTTGCGATGTTCTGTATAAATCTATATTTTCTTCAAAGACTGATACGGCCGTATCAATTACTAAGCGCTGAATAATTACGCCATGGAGCGTGCCTGTGTAATTTTGCAGGGCCGATTTAGCCGCCGCTGCGAGTGTTAGCGTGCCCATATAATCACTGGCCCAGCAATCAATTTGAAGCTCTTTTCGGCTTAACCCGCTTTGGCCGTCGAATGTTTCATCATCTTCGTAGTCGTTAAGCGAATACGAAATACACGGCATAACGCCATGTTGCGGAACGGATAACGGATAAACGCGCGTAGAAACAAGGCTGTTAACCCCAGAATCATTAACCAGTATCGAGTAAATGGCATCTTGAATCATCGGGTAGCTTCCTCTACTCGTTGTTGTAATTTACTTCTAAAGCGTGCCACTATTTTATGCTGATCTTTTTCAAAACGTGACTTAAACCAATTGTCTGCTTTAATGGTGTATGGTTTAATTTTTTTGCCCTTGCGCGATGTAACGGTAATGCCTTTGTCTAAAAAAGAGACACCATAAAACGCTTCTCCTTTTACACCTATTTTCAACTCATACCCGTTTTTACCTAATGCGCCACGCCGCACAATGGAGCGGCTTAACAACCCCGGTGCAACTAGTCGGCCCTTATGCGTTCTATGTGCATCTTTGCCACGCGGCGCCGCTAGTTTTATTTCTTTAACTGTAGGGCTTGTTGCGTACATCATGGCGCTTTTAAGTGTTTTTTTAGCCAGCTTTGCGTCTATTTTTAATAGCTTTGCGTTCAGTTCTTTTAACCCCGCCAACACATCATCAGACATTTTCAGTACACAATATTTGCATTTCTCGTCCCCGTCCGTACATATCAACAACGCCCTCAATATCAAATATTCGGTTATCGAATAATAGGCGCATTTTGGTAGTTACTCCCGATCTATAGCGTGTTCTAAACATAGCGCTAGATTGAGCAAATTCTTGACTAGATTGATAGCTTTCTTTTGCTGTTTTTGGCTCGTAACTGGCGCGCAAAGTAAGAAATGTTGCCCATGTTTCAACAATAGCGCCCGTGCTATCTTGCGATTCAGTGGCCTGCTGAATTTCTACTTTGTGTCTTAATCTGCCAGCGCGCATTAGAAACTATAAATTCGGTATGGGTTTAGCAAGAACTCAACTGACATCGGTATTGTGTTTATGTTGATAGGCGCTGTCGCTTCTCTGTTCTCATAATAATGACCTATCAGCAATAGCATGGCGTGTTGTAATGCGCTGGGCACGTCTTGCGCGTTACTGCCAAAGCCTGTTGCATATTTAATAGTCACTGCGTTTGATTTATTGCGTGTAGACGGGTACGTTTTATCGTATGCCAGCATTACTCGCCCAGGCGTTCTATTCACGTCTACCTCGTATTCTGTGTTAGCAAGTATTTGTGTTGCACCATCGGTATCTACGTAAGTAATTTCTGTGACTGATTGAACGGTATGCGGCAGCTCCATAACCGAGTTAAAACAATCGCGTTGATGGCCCATTGTTGTTGTAATTAGTTTGCGCCCTGTTTTATTTTCAACCGCTTCGCGTGCTGTTTTGATGATTAATTCAATAATTGAGTCATCATCAATGAAATCATCATCAATATTTAAGTGATCTTTTGCTTGCTGAAGCGTTACCGGCTCTCTTGACGGCTTGGTGATTACGTAATTATTCATCCATTCGCCCTCGCGTAAAATTCTGATCGCTCAGTCGATTCAACAGTGCCCGTGCCAACAAATTTAAACGTGTGCCTGCCTTGTTTTGTAATTGAATAATCAACGTGGTAATTACCAACGCTATCTTTCACTAAGTCGGCATCTGTTGCGTATACATAACTAACGCTAACGCCATCTGGTTCTATGCAAAAAAATGTTATTACTGTGGGGTCTGTCGCCGTATTTTGATAATTAGAAAACGCGACCGATAGCCTTGGCTTATCGCCAATGTCGTATGCTTGAGTCATTGTGTGCCTTTGTTATTGAAGCGTTATCGTTGCTTTGCTATTCGATTGAGTAATGACGCTGCTATTAAGTGATTGCTGCACAGTTGCACGGTGACCACCTATTACTTGAGCGCCACCGCTGGCATTAATAGCGCCGAATAAATCAGTCGTGCTAAACGCGGTAAGATTAAACGCTTTAGCTGTGGCAATGTTTGCAAAACTGCTGGCCTCGCCAAATGCACCAAGCGTTACAAAATTACCCTGGGTTACCGCATTAAAAACACTTAACTCACCAAAAGCACCCAGCTGAGTTGTTTTACTGCTGCTTAATGCAGTAAACGCCGATGCATCGTTAAAGGGATTAAGCACCGCTGTTTTAGTGCTAGTTATGCCACCAAATGCGCCCGCATCAGCCAATGCACCCAGCGTTACCGCACTGCCAGAGGTTATCGCATTAAACGTAGTTAACTCGCCAAACGAGCCAAGCTGCACCACTTTGCCAGCATTTAAGCTGCCAAACGCTGATGATTCAGATAGCGCACCTAGCTGAACGCCTTGCGTGCTAGTGATAGAACCAAATGCACTTAATTCACTAAATGAACCCAGCTGTATAACTTTACTGCTGTTTAGCGCACTAAATGTTGATGCTTCTGCAAAACTGCCTAATTGAACTGTTTTACTAATCGACAAGTCATTAAAACTGTCAACACTGCCAAGCGTTCCTAACCCCGACAACTTAACGCTAGTTAACGGCTGCCAGCTACTTGTATCGGCAAAAGAACCAAGCCCATCAGCACTTTGCAGATGACCAAGCGATATAAGCGATGGCCCAACCGCCGGTATTAAAAACTGATAGGGTGCATCATAAAGCGATGCTACCTCTTCAGCTGTTTTAGTAGACTCAAACGCAATGGCGTAGTCACCCTCATACAAGCCTTGCTGGTCAGCTTCAGTCGTGCCGCTTCCAAATAACGTAATGTTATCAATCTTCGTGAAATCTAACCCACTTGAACTAATAATATCAGTTACTATGTATTGTCCATTAATATGAGTTTTTAATTCATTTGCAGCAATATCCGCTGTTAATGCGCCTGTTAAAAAATTCCCTCTGCTGACAGAAACCCCTGTGATTCGTGAACCACCAGTGAAAAAAGTTCTAAGATCAGCCCCCGTGTTCCAGTAACCCATACCAACAAAATCATTTGTAGCTGCTGGATTACTGCCCATGCTGAACAGCATAGGCCAGCCTTCCGAGCCTATTTTTTTAACGCGCGCGATAACCGTCGCATTGCTTGTAAAATCAAACCCGCTTTGTAATGTAAACGCCGCATTAGTTGAGGCCGCATCATCCCACGCGATTGTTTCAGCATCTGCTTCTGTCATGCCAGCTGTATCGCTAACAATAGTGCCGTCAACTAAGTTGATAGCTAGTCCGTTTTGGAATATCCAAAAGCCGACTAAACCCTCTGTGACCGGATTCGACCAATCAATTTGTACATTAACGGCAGGCTTTTTAGTGCCGTCGAATAACTCAGGGGCTTGGAATCGGCTATTCGGTAGTATAATCGACATTAGTTAGTGTTATATGACCGCGCTCTTGCTTTTAGCGCTAGTGTTAGCGTATTAGCGCCATCGCTGTTTTGAATGTAGTACGTTGCGTTTTTGTCAAAATTCGGTATGCCATAGGCATAATAATGACTTGACGCTGTGTTACTCATCTTTATGCTTGCAACGCGCTCAGACAAGTAAGTAGAGGTTGGCGCAGGGCTTTCGTCAGTGTCTGCTTTAGAGCGCCTAAAAATATGAACCTTGCCGTTTAATGTGGGCGTACCAACACTCACGCTAACTTTAAAATCAATCAACGGGTAAGCCGCTTCTGTCGCGCCAAGCGCTGTCACCACATCAGTTCTAGCACCAGACGACATCGCGCCGTTTGCTGTGCTCGCTGCTGCTTGCAGCGTTGCCCAAGAACCTTCCACATTAATTGTATCGCCAGCCATTATTTCTCACCTGCATCTTTTATAACTTCTCGAACTACTTTAAGCTCCCCTTGAACTTCTGCTAACTTACCAAAGAGATCCGCTATCGAATTTAGAACAGCTGACGTGTTCCCGCACATATTCTCCGGCGTATTATCCCCATTTCGCATTAAATTCTGTAACTGAGTCATCAACCCTAGCAACTGTGCTTCAGAGACTTCGTAACCCCATGTTGGCTCGTCAACGGGTTCATCAATAGGTTCATCAATAGGCTCATCAATAGGTTCATCAACTGGCGTAGGCAATACGCCGTTTTTTGTACAAATATTTGTCGATGTGTCTAAATTTGCGTTCCCTGCCCACGCATCAATACACGGTTCTGTACTGTTTGATACTTGATCTATACTGTTATTAATCACAGTAAATAAATTAGCGCCAGAAGCCCTTACCCCCGTTGCATCAACACGCCCTAGTAACATCGTGTTATTTTTAATCACCACATTGTCAGACAATAAAGAATCTTCTGCGCGATCAGGAATAGCAACGCCCGACCTGATAGAACCTGACGGGTCAAGAATAGTGTTCCCTTCAATCGTTACATCAACACACGAAGCGCAGCCAATGGCCAAACCGCCAACGTTTTCAACTCTATTATTTCTAATCGTTAAACCTGTGAATGCTTCTTGCATTGAGTAACCGGGGTCTATTGCAATACCCCAACAGCCGAACCCGGCGGTGCCTTCATCTTCTTTAATAATATTATCTTCAATCAGTAAATTACTAATTAAGCCATGCCCCACCAACGAAACACCTTGGCAACTGCCGTTGATAAATGCAGATTTATACAGCGTGTTCCCACGGACAATAATGTCTGAGCTTGGGTTATTTTCATGCCCAGATAAATAAATATTATGGTTAAACACGGCCTTTTCAAACCCGTTATTTTCAAAAATATTGTTCTCAATCAGCACACCGACACCACCACCTAACCAGCCCTGTCCATAATTATTAATAATGGTTGAGTCGCGCAGCACCAGCCTGTCATTCGTGCCGTTTACAGTTGACGAGGTAACGGCATTAGCGCCTGCTGAATAAACCCCTATACCAAACCCTTCAATGTGCACATTTTCAATGGTGACGTCATCAACATCATTAAAAAACTGAATACCAAATAACGTGGTGCTATCTGACACTAAGGCTAACTCTTTAATTAAGTAGCCTTTACTGGGGGACGGGTCGCCACCGTCTGTAAAGTAAAGCGCCGCCGTCTGGCCTGTTGAAAATATTTCTGGCTTATTACCTTGCCCATATGCACCAAGTGTACACACTGAGTTTGAGCTACATTTTTGATTAAAGAGCGTGTTTCGATTCGGCGAAGGAAACTTGCCTCCTCTACAAAACAAAACGCTATCACCACCGCTCATTGTATTAAATGCGCTTAAACCACGTGAGAAGGTTTTAAAAGGAGCAAGATATGAAGTGCCTGCGTTATTGTCGTCGCCCGTATCGCACACATAGTAGTTTTGTGCATACAGATGCGAGCTGCATAGCAGAAGCGTTAGTAATAGTATTTTTTTCATGACTTAACTCGCTGAATAAGCAATGGCTGGAAATTGTAGCGTGATATTAGACCCATCTGTTATGCCCGTATAGTCCAACGCGCCCAACGGCACAATGTCGGCATCTGTACCGGCGGTGGTGTCGTCGTCGTAACAAAGAATAAGCTTGGTCATGGTGTTATTAGTTGCGCCACCGGCTAATGAATACACCAAATCTGGCCAGGTTAATTCGTATGCATTTGATGTATCGTTAGGTGTTGGTAAAGCGGCTATTTCCGCATCGGTTAGTGTTTTACGGGCATAGTTTGTAAAGTCGGCCTCTGTATTTCCGCCCGCTGTTAATAGTGCTGATAAAGTGTCATAATCTTCTAACACGGCATCTGCTTCTGCTGCTTTTAGTAGCACAACAACAAAGGCTGAGTTTGCCGGATTGTTTGATTTTACGTTTTTATAAAGCTCGACGATGCGACCTTTAGCGATGTTGAATGTGATGTTTGACATGTATTACCTACCTTTTTTAATAAAAAAGCCCCGGTTAAGGGGCTTTTTAATGGGTGCGATCATTCAGTTATGATGCTTTTTTTGCTTCTGCTTCTGCTTTTTTTGCTTCTGCTTCTGCTGCTTTTGCATCTTTTTCTGTAGCGTATTCTGCATACTCAGCCTTTACTAAATACGCAGCTGTTGCGTCGCTACAGGGTGTTTTGGCGTCTTTTTCACAAGTGCCAACTTTATCCACATGGGTACGACGTAATAATTTGATTGTTTTCATAGTCATTAACGCGCCCATTACTGAGCGCGTTCCTTTATTATTTAATTAGGTTAAAAGTACTTAAATCGTTGCTCTAGACAGGCGTTAAATCACCACCCATTAACGCGGCGGGGACCTCTACTGTTAGTGCTAAACGTCTTTCTGCACGAACAGTAACCAAGTTTTTAGTAAAGTTATCAGAATCGGACTCTGATAATTCAACGACAACCCCCTGACGGTTATGAATAGTTGCCGCTTGCTGGAAAGCACCTACTAAGAACTCATCTTGAGACACTGCTGTTGACTCTACTACCGGAACGCCTAATGAAACACCTGACACATTCGCGGTTGTACCTGCCTCAATTTCCATATCGGCATAATCGACGGGATTAAGCAAAACAGCATCGGCCCGATAACCTGTGTTGCGCAATAACGCCACCACTTTACGAATTAACACGTGCTTTTTAAGCACCGTTCCAAGGTTAGCATTGGCAATTCCATGAGCGGTGTAGTTTGCTGCGTTTAATAGGCCGCTAATGTTTGAGCCTACGCCATCGCCTGAGCCGATTTGCGCATCTGCTCGTTCGTTAACGCCGTATGTCATACGGAAATTAATATAAGCGGCCAACGCTGGCGCATCGTCTGCTAGTTGGCGTGATATTTTTGTCCAATGCGCAATGGTTGCGACAGGCATTGTTTCTAACGCAAAGGTAATAGTCGTTTCTGGCTTTGCGGCGCCCTCTGCCACTTCTGCTGCGTTATTTACAAAAGATGCTTCGCGGGTGTATTCAATCGCATTGCTAGTGGTGGGGATGCTAATTAGCAAATCTTCTAGCGTTAATTCTTTTGCGGCACCGGGCACAATAGCTGCTTTGCGATCAGGTGCGACGGTTACATCCGACCCTGTTGTTGTGCTGTTGCTAATTTCGATTCGCGCTTTTTGCGTTGAGCCTTCTTTAAATGCGTTGTATGCACCGGACTCAATAAACTGAGCGCCCATGCTTTTAATGCCGGTTGACTCACCTGACGCGCCACCTTTTTGTTCCATTTGCAACAAACGATCTGCAATTTCTTTTTGCTGCACACCTAATGCGTCTAATGCATTTGATGTTTCAAGTGACATTTTGCCATTGGCTTCGATGTCTTTTTTAGCTTGCTCTTGAAAAGAGGCCATTGAGCTTTCGATACCGTTCATTGTTTTAATGACGGCTTGAATTTCGATGTTATCCATTGTTTATCCTTTTATTTTGGGCATAAAAAAACCGACGATTGTCGGCTGCTTGTTAATACTGCTTAAACGCTATTTTGTTAGGCTTTCAGGCACTTTCATTCGCATCATCGCGTTATGAATTTCTGCTAACCCTTCGCTTGGCTTATTGTCGGAATCGCTCCGAAAAACGGCCTTTGCGCGGCTGGCTAAAGCCGTAGCCACCCCTTTCGATAAGCCGCCTGCATCACGCAGGTAGCGTTCAAAATCTTTGATGTTGTTAATGGTTGATATGTCTGCGTGATTATTAGCGATAGGCATATTTTTAAAATGTTTATCAAACCCAGTTACTTTTGCTGCCACCTCAACCGCATCGGTAACGGTATCAACAAACCTTTTTGTCATTGCCTCGTGACCATTCATCCACGTTTCAGAATCTAGCATTTCGCTTAGCTCATCTTCTGGTAACTGTGTGCGTTTTTGATAGATCGCTAATGCGGACGCTTTAAATTTATCCATTAGGTCTGCCATATGTCTTAACTCATCTGACCCACCCCACGCACCACCCGATGGATTATGAATCATAATAAATGCGTTTTCTGGCATTGATATAGTATCTGCTGCCATTAAAATCACAGACGCCATGCTTGCAGCGACCCCTTCCACATAACCATGTACTGTTGCCGGATGTGATTTAAGAACATTATAAATGGCAAATCCATCTATCATTTCACCACCAGGCGAATGAACTGACAGATTTATTGACTTGGCATCTGGGTACTGCATCAGCTCATTGATAAATTCTTTCGCACTAACACCCCAATACCCTATTTCATCGTGTATTGATATACTGACAACCTCGTCGCTCATGCTTTTTATTGAATACCAATTTTTCATTTTACTGCCTCTTCGTTTTCTTTTTTAACCCAGCCTAAACCTTCAATAATTTCGTCACTTGCCGTACTAACCACATCAAAACAAGAATCAAGAACAATAACCTCAGCCCCCTCATGCTTCTTTTGTATGGCTTCTCGCAAAGTTTTACAAAAGTCATTAATTGCTGCTCGCGGTACAACCTGATTAAGCTTTAAAACATAGATTCCAGTTGGTGAGAACTCTAAGCCTTTTATATATAAATCATCCATAATTATTGCTCCACTGTTTCAGGCGGTACGCTGCCCATTGATTGTGTTTTACCTAGCATATCCAACGGCACCAGGTTGACCTGTGCTGTTAACATATCGCCACCTTCGACAGGTAGATCGTTTTCTAACTTGCGACACTCGTTGCGTGTTTTAATGCCGTTTTGCACGGCTTTGGAATAGATTTCCATACGGTCTTTTAGTGATGCTCTTAATAAGGCATCTAAATTAAATTCTGCTATAACGCCTTGCGCTCTTTGCTTGGGCGTTAGCACTTGCTTTCTTATGGCTTGTTCTATTCTTGATAATTGCGGCCTTAGTTTTAGGCGATGAAATCCGTCTATAATTTGTGCTGCGCTTGAACCCAGCGCGGTGCTTTGCGCGGTGTCGTTTATTAAGATGGACGGTACGCCAAACCAGCGGGCTAAATCCTGTACGGAAAACGCTCGTGTTTCTAGCAGCTGTATGTCTGCTGGCGCCATGCCTAGTGGCTCGAATTTAAACTGAGCTTCTAAAATGTGTAACTCTTTTGTACCCCCTGCGACTATGCCGCCCAGTTCTCTCTTAACGGCTGCTCTTTGCTCCGGGTTTAGCACGACATCGGTCATTAATATGCCGGGTCTGCGTGCACCTGTTTTGAATGTTGCGGTGGTGT
>AZII01002902.1_pt1 | contig 19083 bp, 13 predicted proteins | sample 359141 | NCBI WGS metagenome assembly AZII01 (sample SAMN02429717, study PRJNA222665) | marine sediment metagenome | biome: Sediment sample; isolation source: enrichment culture of sample MGS-BIZ(AMM) from oil contaminated site at the... | place: Tunisia: Bizerte Lagoon | collected 2012-09-08 ... | reverse complement strand
TGCCGCCAGGCCACCAACACCAACGCAGCCAACACAGGCCACAACGGCAACCACACCCCTTGATTACCCTCGCCCACCGGCCAAACACCAGTACGCCAAACATCACCGAGCCACACCGCAGCAAATACCAGCAACGCCAACAGAAAAACACCATCCTCCTGATCCAGCCGCCACCGGAACCCACGATCAACGGTCCAGTACAACACACACAGCAAAGCCAGCCCCGCAGCCACCAATGGCAGCACCGCATAGGCAAAACGAAACACCAACAACAGGGAAAGGAAGGAAAAAAGAAGGATACTCGCCGAGAACCGGCACCACCGAATCACACCATCACCTCGCCCGGAGGAAGTCGATCTATCAAATCAAAGCACATGCTGCACTTGATTTAGTGCCTCTCGATTCAACGATTCTCTGGACCCCGGATACCCAGCAAAGCCAGCCAGTTTGGGCCAGGCAAAGTCCAAATACCAAGCTTCAGCCATACAAAACACATAGCCGCCAGATTTTGAGCAACCAACACAAAAGCCAACGCCAGCGCCGCACCCAAAGCTCCAAGCCAAGGGGTCAGCATTAAGAACCCAAGCAGCCCAACACTGCTACAAAAAAGAGCAATATTGCGCATGTAGCGCTCATTACCGGTCATAGTGAGGAGAAAGCCAACAGAGCCGGTTGCCACGTTAACCAATTGAGCCAAAACAATAATTTGCAGTAAAAGTGCCGCCGGCTCGAACCCATCCCCTAACAAACTTAAAACCCATTCTGGCAATAGCAGGCATATCAACAAAAACGGTGCGGCAAGCACAATTCCTAATAGCGCCCCGTTACGGGCCAGCCGTTCAAGGCTATCCATTTTTCCTTGATGATATAGAGCAGCAAAACGAGGCGGAAAAATAGCGTTAATAACCATCAGCACGAACCCAACTGAAATAGCTATCTGTTGAGCTGATTTGAATAAGCCGAGTTCTTCACTACCAAGAAACTTACCCGCTATCATGACACTCAGCGCCGACTGCATAAATGCAGCCAGACCCATAATAAAAAAAGCCTGCGATGTAACTCGAAACTCGTCCTTTCGGGAAACATCAAGCTGCGCGGCTCCTGATGCAGCCCGATGTTTTCTCAGCCATAAGGCTGCCTGAATAGCACCCTGTAGCGTCACTACTACAGCCGCTACAGCATAAGCCCAGCCCAAGTAGACAAGCTTTTGACCTTGATCCGGGAACACATAGCCCACGATGAGGATCAGAGCTCCAGTTACCAGCGAAATTGAGCCATTCTCAAGAAATGCGCCAGTAGCAGGCTTGCGAATACCCTTGAAGAAACCAGTAAGCAAGAGCGCCAAAGTATAGAATGGGATCGCCATACCAATACCAAGGAGAACTTCAGCCAACCCAGGCATGGTAAAGAAGTGCTCTACTGGCTCTCGCAGCACAATCAACAATAAAAATAATGGGACACTGACCCATAGGCTACGCCCAACCGCCCAATAGAGGTAACTACCCACCCTGGAAGAACCAATATCACGACCGACATAACGCATGAGCGCATTATCCATGCCTCGTCTGGCCATAATGCCGGCACTCAACAAAATGCTTTGGGCCAAAGCAAAGATACCAACGCCCCCAGGGCCGTATAAACGACCAACCACCGCAACCAAAGCTAACGCACCCAGCGCAGCAACCGCCTTGGCCAAGAAAGTACGAACCAACGCCTTACCTGTATCGCTACGCAAACGACTCAGCATGGGAGACAATAAACGGCGGATAAAAAGTCCTCACAAATCAAATAGGTGGCAGCAAACCGTCAGAGCACTCATAAATGGCATTTAATCACAATAAAATGAAAGTGATAGGCAGCCCCAACTCCGAGCGATAAAGGAGGCACCGCTATCAGGTCGCCATCGCCATTACCGCCTTCAGTACATCACAGGTTTTGGCAATCTCATTCTGTTCCAATGAAGGGTGGACCAGGAACATCAGTGAAGACTCACCCAACGCCTTCGCCACTGGCAATCGCTCTTTTGGACCAAGGCCTAGGTCCGTAAATGCCTTCTCCAGATACACCTCAGAGCAGGATCCGGAAAAACAAGGCACGCCTTCCGCAACAATTGCATTCATGATGCGATCCCGGTCCCAGCCTTCCGCTAGTTTGGTCTCATCTACAAACACGTAACACTTATACCCTGCATGGCCAATCTCTGCCGGAACAACTGGCACACGCAACCCCGGTAATGCTGCTGCCGTTTCCCAAATAGCCTGGCAATTTTTCTGGCGGGCAATCGTCCAATCTGGCATACGTTGTAACTGAATACGTCCGATAGTCGACTGCATTTCCGTCAGGCGCCAGTTGGTCCCCACGGACTCATGCAACCAGCGAAAACCGGGAGGGTGATCGCGCTCATACACGGCGGCCCAGCTTTTGCCATGATCCTTGAAGCTCCACATGCGGGACCACAGGTCGGGATCATTCACGGTAACCATGCCCCCCTCACCGCCGGCACTCATAATCTTGTCCTGGCAGAAAGACCAGCAACCCACATGGCCAAGGCCACCGACAGGCCGGCCTTTATAAGATGCCCCATGGGCCTGCGCGCAGTCTTCAATCACAAACAGACCATGTTCCGCAGCCAGAGCCATCATGCCATCCATGTCGCACGGCCAGCCCGCCAGGTGCACACAAATAATAGCTTTCGTCCTTGGCGACAACACCGCCGCCACGGTTTCTGGGCTAATGTTCTGAGTATTTGCATCCACATCGGCAAAAACCGGTATAGCGCCCGCATTGATAACAGAGGTCGCGGATGCCAAGAAAGTGCGAGGTGTAACCACCACCTCGTCTCCTTCACCAACACCCAAACCTTTCAAAGCTAAATCCAGAGCCAGAGTCCCATTCGCCACAGCAATCGCATGCTCAACACCCGCAAAGGCCGCAAACTCCCGCTCGAATTCACGGCCTTCATGACCAGTCCAGTAATTCACCTTGTTGGACAGCAATACACGAGAAACCGCATCAGCTTCTTCCGATGTAAAGGAAGGCCATGAAGAGAAAGGTCCATTTAGCATAAATCAGATAAACTCAGGAAGTTGTTTTAGAGGTTTTGCGGGAGAACCAACATAGATGGTATTTGCCTCAGTCTCTTTTGTGAGGACCCCGCCCATACCCAACATCGAGCCTTCAGCCATATTAATTCCTTGACGAATCGCCGCGCCGGTTCCGACTTCGACACCCTGCTCCAGAATCACATTTCCAGACAAAGCAACCATCGGGGCAATCGTCACATAATCACGAATCACATCATCATGCCCAACAGTCACATTCAGGTTGAGAATTACGTGATTACCAATAGCAATATCAACTGTAGCAATACTTCCCGCGCAGATAATTGTGCCCTTGCCGACACTAACGCTCTCATCCATTTTCACAGACGGATGGATAAGTGTCGCAAAACTGTCAAGTCCTTGGAACTCAAGTCTTTCCACGACCTGCCTTCTGACTCTGGGATTACCAATTGCAACGACAAACTCTGAATCAGAATAATCAGACCAGGAATCCAAGCCACCTAAAATCGTATAGGCACCATTTTTTCCTGGTTCCGCATTATCATCAAGAAACCCTAAAACTTCTCGCTCACACTCTTTCGCCAACCAAGCGACTTCACGACCAAAGCCGCCAAACCCAACAATAACAATAGATTTCATGTCTCCTCCTTGATGACTTCTCTTGGATCCCGATATTCACTGGAGCCCTCGAATCGAGGCATCGTTGCCTCTTCCCCATGGCTTATATCATCACGGCGAAAAACCTTCCACACCGTAAGAAACAGAATTTTTATATCTAGCCAAATTGTCCGGTTTTCTACATACCAGACATCAAGTTCAAACTTCTCATCCCAACTCAATGCATTGCGCCCATTAATCTGCGCCCAGCCAGTCACTCCAGGTCGTACTAAATGACGCTTAGCCTGGCGCTCGTTATACAGCGGAAGATACTCCATCAGCAACGGGCGTGGCCCCACCAGGCTCATCTCTCCTTTCAGCACGTTCCATAATTCCGGCAGTTCATCCAGACTACTGGAACGCAAAAACTTACCGAAGCGAGTCAAGCGCTGATCATCCGGTAGCAAAGCTCCTTCGGAATCATGCTCATTGGTCATGGTACGAAATTTAACCATTTCAAAGGCTGTACCATCTTTGCCGGGGCGGACCTGATGGAACAACACGGGCGAGCCATGCTTTCGGCGAACCATGAATGCAATAACCGCGATAATGGGCGCCAAAAACAGCAGACCAAAGCCCGCACCAAGAATATCCAGGCCCCGCTTTGCAGGAGTTGCCACTGGCAAATCCCTAGCCTTCCTCAGTTCCTCAATAAACTGATGCCCTAACACGTTACGATCAAACTGCTGATGGGCAAGCTTACTTGCAGCTTCACCCATTCCGGCAAGCTGCTCACGGTCATCCGCAGCTTGTTCAAGCGAATCCGCAAAGGCTTCGGCATCATCGGCAGCAACAGCATAGCCACAACCAGACTCTTCAATCATGCCAGCAAGCCAGCCCGGGTAATTATTCAGTACCGGCAAGCCAGCTGAAATGTAATCAAAAAATTTATTCGGTGACGTACCGAAATAAAAAGCGGGCACATTGGCAAGGGTTTGCAGCCCGATGTCAGCTCCGGCCATTAAGCCAGCCAAACGAGATTTACTCACAGGGTCATGAAAAATGATATTATCCAAGTCCTGTGAAGTGGCGCGCTGCTGCAGAGCCGATTTCGTTTTGCCATCGCCCACCAAAGCAATTTTTATATCATCACGTTGACGTTTTTTCAGGACAGCCGCGGCATCAACTACTGAATCCAGGCCATTGGCAATACCGTGTGTGCCGGTAAATATAGCCAGCAAATCCTCATCTGCTATGCCGTCAGGACGCCAAGCACCGTCCGCATCCTCAAAAATCGAAAAATCGCAGCCATTTGGCACCATAGCAACCCTCTCTGAGGGGACACCGCAACGCTGAATGCCTTTCACAATACCTGGCGACAGCCCAATCAACCGATGTGCCGAACGATAGCTAACCCATTCCAAAACCCCCATCGCCCATAAAACAAAAGGGTTTGTAATTACTCCCATCTCTCTGGGGAGCTCAGGCCAAAGATCGCGCACCTCAAAAACAAAAGGCTTACCCCGCAACCATCGTGCAAAAATACCGGGTATGCCTGCGGTTAAGGGTGTGGTTGTAGCAAACAACACGTCATATTTACGTGTCATTGCTACGCCAACACTGCGCAGAGCGAAAAGGAGGAACAGTAGAGCCCTTTTAATAAAACCATCGGAGTTAGAATATGCTAAATCGAACTCAATGATCTCAATGTCGTCCACAATCCCTTGGCGTCTACCACGAGAAAATAAGCTATTAAGCCCTGTATTGCCGCCACCATAAGTGCCGCATACCATGGTTACCTGGTGGCCTGCTGAAACTAAACGACGGGCCATTTCATAGGAGCGGGTCCCTGTTGAGCCTTTAGGAGTAGAAAAGTGTTGATGAAAGTACAAAACCCGCATATCAGTATCTCAATTCCGTTGTTAGCCTTGCGGCCTGTTCCACTTCAATTTCAAGAACCGGCAAAGAGGTTTTCCGTGAGTAATATCGAGATTCCCACCCTTCTACCAATTCACATCGCTTAATCGGCTGGCTGGCAAGCACACGCAATCGCACATTATTCCCAACCAACCAATCGTCCTCCCAGGACCACTCACCTGGCGCAAGACGCCATCGTAGGATGGCCGAATTACCGAAACCGGCAATATCGTCTGTTACATAAAGAACACCTGCTCCCAAAGAAAGTGAACGATGGTGGCTTGCACCTTTCCAGTCACGATAACCCGCTGCCACTTCTTGTTTGCCGCCCATTTTTTGAATACCAGAAGCGCCTATTGCCTTCGGCCAGGCACCAAAAAGGAAGCGGCTCAACCTAGGCATGGCATCACGGCCATCAAACTGAACGGTGTTATGGGCTTCAGAGCCAGGGAAATAGCTCTGCCAGGGCTCTTCACAGTTGTAACTGTAGGAGCCCGCATCACGCAAAAGGTTCTCACCACCCGACCAGAAATCCACATGCAAAAGATCTGACTGACCAGGACGGAAGCGAAAACAAGGATAACGGAAAAGCACCATAATCGAGCGATCGCGCAGCACCGCAAAACCGCCGTCACCATATCGACGAGAGCACTGGTATTCAGTCGACAATTGCGGAGGCGGTATCCGAAGCCATGCAAGCGGTTCATCCCAGGGACCCTGCTCTCGATAGGCACGACGCCCCGCAAAAAGCACTGACGCCAACTGGACGGAAGGCCGGACATCTCGGTAATCAGAGCTCGTTAGAGGCAGTAGCCTAGCACCATCGTTGGCCCCCAAGTTGGGGGCATCAACCCCATCAGGTGACACCATATTGCCCAGCCAGGCTGTCGCAGCCTGTAGCCGCTCCATCAGCAAGGCCGAAAACCGAGGAAGCTCAAGAGTATGCCGCCAAAGTTCTGCCATGGAATACGTATCCAGCATTACCCGATGATAATTCAAGGAATACTGACTGAAGCTACCATCTGGCTCAATCAAACGACGAGCGCGATTCTCAAGCCATTTGCGCCCAAGCTTCTCCCAACCCTCTGCTTCTGAGCTGGCATATTCCGGCAGATCCGCATGAACGAGCCAGCTACCCCCGATAAACAACGCAGCAGCTTCAGAAGTGCCATGATTGTTATCCTGAGCAATCGCATATTGAATGGTCGGCGCGATACGTCGCAGGTGAACCCGCAGCATATCCAGCAAGCTAGGCGGAGGATTTCTCACTTGGCCAAGCAGATGCGCAGTAATAGCAAGATGCATCACTCGAATAGAAGCTTCCTGTCCGCATTTCCAGTTGGCACCGATATAGGGTGGGTTTTTTTCACACCAGTCCGTCAGCCACTCATTCAGCTGAACCAAGGCATCACCATCACCTGCTAATGACTGTTTAGCAAAACCAAGAACCCAGTCAAAGCGCGAAATTTCCCACACCCCCTTTATGTCACCCAAGCCTTCTATATAATCAGGTAACTCCCACCAAGGTTCCTTATTGGCTTCCTTACCTGTAAGAACACTTCTATGCCAAAGAGGAATCCCTCGCTCAGAAGGAAAAGCCATACGATAACCAAACACCATCGGCTGAAAACGCTCTCCGCCACTTGGCATGTGGGCGGAACTTAACAACCCTGCTACAGGACTGGAGAAGAATGGCCCAGCAGGCACTGATTCAGCTAGCTTTTTTACTGGATTCAACCCTAGTCGGACACCTAACCGATACCACATAGCACGACAAATATTCACCAAACCCAGTCGCCAAGCAGTTATGGCTTTTAGCAAAAAAGAGTTCATTGACTACGCAACTGCTCAACCGCATCCAAAGTAACAGAAGCCACCTCAAACAGTTCACTGGCTGGTATCGGTGCGAGGCTTCCAGATTCGATAGAAGACAGGAACGCCGCTGCACATGCAGACTGCCCCTTGTCCTGGCGCCATAGATTCATCTTCTTGAAATTCGACCAACCATAACCTCGTAACTTTCGGAAATTATCAAGCTGCAAGACTTTTCCTGCAGCAAAGACCTCAACGCGTTCCTTGGGAAAGCTTGCCGCTCCATTGGCCAAATAATGAATCGTACCGAAAGAGCCATCTGCAAACCCCAGCGTTATTGCGGCTTTATCCTCATTAATCGAAATGCCAGGCGCGGTCCCCATCCGGCGCGCCTGAACGGACACGACCTCGGAATCTGCCAAATAGCGCATAAGATCGATAAAATGGCAGGCTTCCCCAATAATTCTGCCACCACCCACTTCGTTGTCTTGTGTCCAATGATCAGCAGGAATTTCACCTGCATTCATCGTCATTATAAATGATTTTGGTTCATTAATTGGCGTCAAAAGAGCTTTTACCTTTTGTATCTGGGGTGAAAACCGCCGATTAAAGCCCACCATCAACATCGGAGCAGAGCCGCCCTTCGCTTGATAGGCTTTTTCAACCATCTGCAAATCTGACCGCGTTACAGCCAAAGGCTTCTCCACAAATACATGCTTGCCCGCTTCGATAGCAGACACCACAAAAGCGGCATGAGAATTATGACGAGTCACAATAGCGATTGTATTGATCTCCGGGTTAGCCAGCATTTCTTTCGTATCGGTAGTCGCCTGCGAAAAACCTGCTTTCTCGCCATGAATAACACCGTTCAACCCTCCCGAAGTTGAAATGGTATGAAGCTGTGCACCTGCCGCCCTGAAAGCTGGTATCAACATTCGGGATGCATAGTTTCCTGCCCCAACAAACCCTACAACTGGTTTTAAAGGATCAATGGAAGAAGTCGAAGAAAGAAAAACCGAAGAAACATAGCGACTATCAACATTACTCGGATAACGAAGAATTATGCCTAATGCAGATTTATCAGAAGTTAGAAGATCATAAGCCTCGCTTGCCTTTTCAAAATCGAAATGATGAGTAATGAGAGGCTTCACATCAAGCTTACCAGTAGCCATCATGTCTAACACAGCTTCGAAATTACGCTGCTGAGTCCAACGAACAAAGCCAATGGGATAATCTTGTCCTTGCTCTTCATAAATAGGATCATAGCGTCCTGGGCCGTAAGAACATGAGACCTGAAAGGAAAGCTCTTTCTCGTAGAAGTCTGCACGGTTTAATTCCAGCCCTGTCACACCGACAAGAATAATCCGACCACGCTTTCGACTCATCCGAGCAGCATGTGTAACGGGATCACTTTCTTTAGTAGAAGCCGTAATAATGACACCATCGACACCATTTCCACGACTAAAAGCCATGCCTGCTGCAACAGGATCTTGTCCTTTTCCAGGATTACAGATTTCAGCGCCAAACTGTTCTGCCAGAGCTAACTTGGCATCATCAAAATCGATAGCAAGAACACGGCAGCCGTGAGCCCGCAATAACTGAACTGTCAACAAACCGATCAAGCCGACACCAGTGACAACAAATGCTTCGCCCAAGGTTGGCTGTGAAAGACGAATTCCCTGCAGACCAATACTTGCAATCACTGTAAAGGCAGCCTCCTCGTCTGTTACACAGTCGGGGATACGGGCACTAAGATTCTTACTTACTCGGACAACGTCCGCATGGGGCCCGTTAGAAACAACCCTATCTCCAATCCTGAAGGAATCAGAACCTTTCCCGATCGCTGAAACTCGACCGACATTGCAATAACCTAGCGTTAGCGGTTGAGATAACTTAGATTGCACAGCATCAATTGTTGTGATCAATCCATCTGTCTTCACTTTTTCGATCACCATTTTGACTTTTTCGGGCTGCTGGCGTGCTTTTTCCAGATAAGATGAGCGTCCAAAATCAACTAGCATTCTTTCAGTGCCGGCCGATATCAATGAGCATGTTGTAGAAACCAAAATACTCTCTGGAATCACGCTTGGGGTCGGTGACTCGGCAACTGTTGTTCCGCCTTTAGCCATATCTTGCAGGATTTGTTTCATATCAATAATACCGCTTTTTAATCAGTAAACTACAGACTGCAGAAACTAGGCTGCAGAAAACATAAGAGACAAAAATCACAACAACTGGACCATAAATAGCTCCACGTGCCCACATAATGAAAGAGCCTGCCATCACAGTCCAAAGGATTAGATATTTAACCCCTCTACTATTTGAAAGAATCTTCAGCAAGAAAAAGTTAATACCGAACAAAACAAAAGACCACAAGAAAAACAAAGGTCCTGAGTCAGCATAAATAGAACCAAAAAAAGTTGGATGTGCCGTTCCTTCCCGCCCCATCATATAATGATAAAACATTGTATATTCGAAATCGTCTGGCTTTATCCCCATAAAGTCGAATGAAGATGGCAGCCAAAAAAGAGACAGTCTCGCCATGTAAGAAAAGTCAAAAAAACCCTCCAGGCGGCCCCCTTCTTGAATAAAATAGTAAAATGCAAATCTAATGCTGGCAGTGCTAGGTCTTAAAACTGCTTCGCTCAAGGTTTCACCAAAATTACTTAGCGCTGCTACACGAGCATCAAATCCAGAGAGATTCCTCAGATAAATCAAAACATCAAAGGCGCCAGAGAAAATATAAATAATCGAAAATACAAAAAGAAGAGTCACTAAAGGTCGCCGCGAAAGAAAACAAAAGTGGGCCACCAAAGGAGCGATCAAAAAAATCAGCGGTTGCCTAGACCCTCCCAGCAAAACAAAGACAAGAAAAAAAACCGATGCAACCAATAAGAACAAAACTCTTTTGTTCAATACCCAAAAAACGACACCAAGAGCAGCGGCAATTTTCATGCCGTACCCAAGCAAAAAAGATGATAAAGAACTCACCCCTTCACGACGATCCTCAAACCCAAACCCACCAAGAAACGAAGCCCCAAACTTATTCCATACCTCAACAAACGGAATAAGCAGTGAAACCCCAATCAAAAGAAGAGCCCCAAGATAAAAAACATCCTCCCTAGCAAAATCAAAATTAAACCCACTTAAAGAAAAGCTCTTAGAGATAAACAAATAGTCCAAAGCCATATATAAAATCAAAAAAATAAGACATATTATTTGCGCGTAAACAACCGTCACAACACTCAAAATATATGAAACGGAATGGGGATGCGCATTAATATTGACCGCAAAGACATCAGAGTATGACGGAATAAGAAAAACAGCACACAACCCAATCCAAAAAAATAAAAAAGGACTTTTCCTTCTAAGCTCTCGACTAATCTGAAACAGCACCAGTCCAATATTTATTGTCACTATAAAAAAGTGAAGGCCAATCATAACGTCACACTTAAAGGAAGGGGCACACAGACAATACCATACTCAAGAATCACTGGTCTTCACCGATCAATTGAAGAATAAAATCTTCAAGCCCACTAAAATCATCCGGATTTAAAAGAGAAGCTCCGGGGTAGCGTTCGCAAACATTTGTTGCTACGCAGGGCACCCCAAGTGTCACAGCTTCAGCAACAGCTACGCCATAGCTATCAACTTTATTCATACGCAAATAGCCAGAAGAAGATGAAAGAGCTGATAAGAAGTCCTCAGATTCTGCCCCCCAGAAAAAAAGCGCATTACCGTTTTCATCAAAACGCTCTCTGAGACTATTTAATAGTCCATCCGAATCATCACCATAAAAAAAACCCACCAATCTCATTTTCTTGCCCGCCGCCCATAGCCGCTCAAACAAATCTAAAACTTCTAAATGCTGGTATATTTTTGTTGGGTATCCACTAATAATAAAATACGGAGTACGGTTTTGAACAAAGGAAAATATATCCGGGTATCTACTCGCATCAACAGGAGCAACATCAGAAGGACTTACAGGTATAAAAGAAGAAATTCGTGTCAACACATCACTTAAAACACCCAGAGATTCATATGCAAGTCTCTGGGAGCTAGAAAGATAGCCGATACCATCTAAACGTTTGACTCCAAAAGCCGAAAAAAGACGGATTAAGAACGACTTCTCAAGTTGAGCCTCAATACCTCCATTATGCAGAGTTAAAAACCATTTCACGCCAATCCTTTTAGGTAAAAAGGCAATCAACAGCAGCCCTGAAACACCGGAGAAATTAAAATAAACATCGGTGCGATTCTTTAGGAGAAAAAGAAAAAGAGAAGCTCCAGCGAAGCGGGATAATATAACATGCCGTACAGGGGAGATATCTTTCTTTTTCTCCCTTGGATACAAATCAATAACTGCCTCAACTTTCTTTTTCTCTCTTCTAACCAAACGATATATATAAGTCGTAACCCCTCCGACCGGCTCTGGAATCCCCCCCACTAAAACAATACGATCAGACTCAAAGTCCATGGAACCCGACCTTTCTCTCTAAGGGTTTAAAAAGGATCCGCCGCAATAGCTTCCCAAGCTTCACTCTTGCTGAGTAGCCCTTTTTCATTTCCAAAATAGCTTCCTCTGCCTCTTCAGAAAAAAATCTTTCTTTGACATAATCATAAAGTTTTATGTCTTCTTTATTGTTCTCCAAAATATATTCATAATACTCACTCTTCATATCATCCAACCGCTTTCCCTCGCCATCACCTCTTGATTTTCTGCTATTTGCAACTTGGTAACCTGCTTGAAATGATTGATGAATACCTTCCTCAAGAAAAAGCGACTCTAGCTTCTTAAGACTTTCATCAAAGCGCTCTACTAAACATGGGAAAACTTCTTTCTCTTCAATTATTTTTATTGCTGAATATGCGCAATCTTTTCCGGATATTTTCTTACACATAAAATTATCAAAAACTTTATCCCCAAGAAACTCTTCGAATTTTCTATCAATTCCCATTACTTCGTTTTGATAAAAATAGTGTGAAAGATACCTGGAGACAGGATCTCTAAGAAAAGTAAAATATAAAACCTCAGAATCATCAACACTGTCATAACACCGCAGCGAGTGCCCTCCCGCAGCTCTCAAGCCTGGTGTAAGGCGAAAAATTTCATTAAGCCGTGCTCCTCCTAAACTATTTTTCTGATTATCCTCCCCTCTGATATAAATGACAGGACTTGCCACATAATAAGGAAAAAAATTTGCGTACATTATATCGTGAACCGTTGAACCTGCCGCCTTTTCAATATGGAGAAAAACAACTTTATTTCTCATCACCAAACCCATACCCTAAAATATCAATATCCCTTTTATATAGCATTTCCACCTTTTCCCTAACGGCCGGATTTTCATAGTAGCCTTCGTAAGAGGCTCGAGAAGTTTTATTCACCACTTCCAGAGACGCACCAATTCTCAACACTTTCCTTACAACAGAAAAATCGTCAGCAATATCTTCAAACTTACCCACATAATCAACCATCAACTGACCTTTGTGGTCATATATAAACAAATACTGGGGCTTAAGAAGCAAATTCTCATGAATACGATCATGATTAAGAAACCGCAAAACAAAATCATCAAAACCATCAAAACCATCAATCAACGATTTGTAATAAAAATCAGTAGTTTGATTCCCACCTGAACGCCAGTACTCATAAACTGAAACAAGCCTATCCCAGGGGTTTCTAGTGAATGCAAATTTATAGTATTTGTTAAACCTAGATGGATTAGCTTTTAAATAAACCTTGGCTTCTATATGGTCTCTATTTGAGCCAGAAGCGCCAAGAGCTCTCCTTACACTAGTGCCGGCGCATTTAGGAATATGAATAAACACACATTTCTTGCGCCTCATGTATGCGCGATAAGGAAAAGGATCAAAAAGCTCACCAAGGTAATCTCGCACGATTCTCGCCAACTTAACCAGCCTTGGTGATGCTACCTTCAGTATTTTCTCCTTTATTAAATTATTCATAATTTAATTTTCCTGGGGGATACTGCCAGCCAAAATTATCTTTAAACTCAACTCCAGACACCTTTAAAATCAATAACTGTACCAACAGGAATAGAACTATTCTTAAACTGTTTATGATCAACAAGCATCACGTGAATATGTGCTGATAATTTTGCCGCTTCAACTGTTGTTTGTTGAACGCCGCGAATCCCGTCAGGCAATATATCTACATTAGGTTCAATAACTTGAACCGTTCCAGGATGGCAAGCAAATATCATCTTCACGATATCAAGAGCAGGGCTCTCCCGTAAATCATCGATATCAGGCTTAAAAGCTATACCATAACAAGCGATACAGACATCTTTAGCGGTTTTTCCTGGATTATTATGAAGGTAATTTTCGACCGCCGATTTAACTTTCTCTACCACCCATTTGGGCTTGGCATCATTCACATCACGAGCGGTACGAATCAGCTGCGCTTGTTCCGGTGTTTCGCTAACAATGAACCACGGGTCGACTGCTATGCAGTGCCCACCAACACCAGGCCCGGGCTGGAGAATATTGACTCTTGGATGCCTATTCGCTAATGAAATCAATTCCCAAACATTAATATCGACCTTGTCACATATCATTGATAGCTCATTAGCAAAGGCGATATTCACATCCCGGAATGCATTTTCGGTAAGCTTTGCCATTTCGGCAGTGCGTGCCGTGGTCAGCATGCATTCACCACGAACGAAAGTTTTATAAAGTTCGCAGGCAGCTTCAGCACATTTAGGCGTCATACCACCAATGATGCGGTCGTTCTCAATCAACTCATGCATGACATGGCCCGGAAGCACTCTTTCGGGGCAATGCGCAATACGAATATCGGATTCTTCGCCTGCTTGTTGGGGAAAGCTCAGATCCGGCCGCGCTTCAGCCAGCCATGCAGCCATTTGCTCGGTCGCGCCAACCGGAGAAGTGGATTCAAGAATGACCAAATCGCCTTTCTTGAGCACTGGGGCTATTGAATCCGATGCAGCCTGGATATAACTCAGATCCGGTGTGGGAATACTGCCTACGTCAGCCCCTTTCCTAAACGGTGTGGGAACCGCAACCAGAAAAGCATCAGCTATTTCAGGGCGGGTTGTTGCATACAGGTTGCCTTCTTTAACTGCTGCGTGCACAGCGATATCCAATTCCGGCTCGACAATATGGATTTCACCACGGTTAATGGTGTCCACGGCGTGTTGGTTAATATCCACTCCGATAACTTTTTTTCGGCGCCCAGCAAAGGCTGCAGCAGTTGGCAAGCCAATATAACCCAGGCCAATTACGCATATCGTCTCGAATTGCATTTCCATTTCGCCTTTCATCTTTTCCGTTACGTTAATTCACTCAGCCAAAATTCTGGCGATTCGTTGGGATGCCTCTCCATCACCATAGGGGTTATGGGCTCGGCTCATTTGCTCCCAGGCATTGGTATTACTTAGCAATGTGCTTACGGCTGTTACGATGGATTTCGTTTGAGTACCCACCAGCTTTACGGTGCCAGCCTCTACAGCTTCCGGCCGCTCGGTGGTATCTCGCATCACCAATACGGGTTTACCTAAGGATGGTGCCTCTTCCTGGATGCCGCCGGAATCCGTGAGAATCACATGAGCCCTGCTCATCAGTGATACGAATGGCAGGTAATCTTGGGGGGGAATAAGGTGCGCATTATCCAGCCCAGAAAGAATACGCTTCACTGGTTCCTGAACATTTGGGTTCAGATGCACTGGATAGACGATATCGGTATCGGGGTAGGCTTTTGCCAGTTCTGCCAGGGCCTTGCAGATCCGCTCGAACCCACCACCGAAACTCTCTCTCCGATGCCCAGTTACGAGCACCATTTTCCTGGACAATCCGTAAGGCAATTCAGATTCCAGCTTGGCTTTCAGGTCTGCATCTGCGTCAATTCGGTCTCGCACCATCAACAGTGCATCAATCACCGTGTTACCGGTAATATGGATGGCACGTTCAGGCACGCTTTCCCTAATAAGCGACTGCCGGGACGTTGAAGTTGGGGCAAAGTGGTAAGCCGCCAGTACGCCGGTCAGCTTACGGTTCGCCTCTTCTGGCCAGGGGGAGTAAAGGTTTCCGGTTCTCAGCCCTGCTTCTACATGACCGACTGGAATTTGCTCATAAAAGGCTGCTAGCGATGCGGCAAAGGTAGTCGCAGTATCACCGTGAACCAGTATGACATCCGGTTTCTCTTCACGCAGAATCTCACGCAGCCCGAGCATAATCCGGGTAGTGATATCATAGAGATCCTGACGCGGCGCCATGATGTTGAGGTCATGGTTGGGGGTAATTTCGAACAGGGCAAGGACTTGATCCAGCATTTCCCTGTGTTGAGCGGTGACACAGACGCGGCTATCAATCGCAGGGTGAGCGTCCAAGGCTTTTACCACTGGAGCCATCTTAATCGCTTCGGGCCGAGTACCGAAGACGCTTAATACTTTTTTAGTCATACGTCCTTGCCATTATTCCGTGTTTTTTGTGATCGAACGGCCGCGCCTACAAAACTGCTTCCCTTTCAGGGAGGTTTTCGCGCCGCCAGCGACGCCCCTACTGGTTAGGAGCTGCCTTTACCGTATTCGTAAGCGTAATAGCCATACTCGTTGGAAGCTCTTCTTTCCATACAGTTGAGAATCGCCCCTTTAATCTCCACATTATTCTGCGCAAAACGTGTCAGAGTGATGTCCACTTCCTTAACGCTGTTTACGCCAAAACGGGTGACAATCAGGCTGCTGCCGGCCAGCTGGCCTACAATAGCGGCATCCGTTACCGCAAGGATGGGCGGCGTATCCACCAGCACGATGTCGTATTGAGCACTCAGGGATTCCATTAGTGCTTTAAACCGGTCGTGCATCAGTAGCTCAGACGGGTTCGGTGGCACCTGGCCGCGGGAAATAAAGGCCAAATGTTCCATCTGCGTCGACTGGACAATGGCACTCTGTTCGACCTGGCCAGACAAATAGTCCGACAAGCCTGCGTCGTTATGGTTTTCAAAGAAGCGGTGCATGTGCCCCTTGCGCATATCCGCATCGACCACCACCACTTTTTGCCCCGTTTGGGCGAGCACCGCCGCCAGGTTGGCGGAGACGAAGGACTTACCCACGCCCGGGCTGGGACCAGAGACCATAAGCACCTTGTTACTGGCTTCCATCATGGCGAAGTGCAGGCTGGTGCGCAGGCTGCGCAAGGCTTCCACGGCCAGATCGTTCGGGTCTGACAGGGTTAGCAACGGGATGGGGTCTTTGTCTTTCTTGTGCTTGCGGCGGCGCTTCAGGGCCTCCAGCCTATCCACCTTCTGCTGGTGTTCAGACAACGGGATGGAGGCATACACGGAGATACCCTGCTCTTCCAGTTGTTCCGGGCTTTCGATACCACGGTTAAAGGCCGCTTTAAGGAGGACGACACCGACAGAGCCCATGGCCCCCAGCATGGCAGCCAGAATGGCAATAAGCGCTTTTTTGGGTTTTACCGGTTCGGGTTGCACCAGGGCCTTGTCGATAATGCGCACGCTACCGACGGTACCGGCTTTCATGATGCGCAGCTCCTGCACCTTATTAAGCAGGCCCACGTAGATTTCCTGGTTCACTTCCACATCGCGCATCAACCGCAGCACTTCCTGCTGGGTTTCCGGCAATTCCTTGATTTGCTTATTAAGCTCGTCTTTTTCCTGAATCAGGGAGCCCCGCTGCTGAATCAGCGTGCGGTAAGCCGGGTGCTCTTTAGTGAAGCGGGCAGAGACCTCGCTTTCCTTGATTTTCAGTTCATTGATTTTCGCTTCAATGGCGACCAAGCGCTCCAGCACAGACTGGGTTTCCAGGGATAAATCAACCGATTCGCTTTTCAGGCGATAAGCGTTCAGTTTTTCTTCCGCGCCGGTGAGTTTTTCCTTGATTTCAGGCAGCTGCTCGTCAAGGAAATCCAGGCTGTTCTCCGCTTCCGCTGACATGCGTTTAATATTCTGCAGCAGATAGGTTTCGCCAATTGCATCCAGAATGTCACGGATACGGGCCTTATTGGTCCCGGTGATGGACATGGCAATAATGCCGGTGGCTTTCCCTTGCTCGCTGACGGAAAGACGGGTACGAAGTTGGTTTACTGCATCGGCACGGGTTTGATGCACCAGCATTAGCGGCTCTTCGCCGTATTTCCACTCTCCCAGTTTCAGCACGATACGTTTGTCTTCGCTGGTGATTGGGGTGCCCAGGGGGGCGCTGCCGACTTTTTGCTCTTCGAGATACAGCGCGGGCTGGCCGTTTTCTTCGATCAGCGTGAACGCTTTGCCTTCCAGGTTTTCCGGCACCTGGAAAGATTTGATGGTCACGAAGGTTTCGCTATCACGGTAGCCCGCAAACAGCGGTTGCGGCACAAATTCCGGCGAGGGGTCTGGCGCGACAATACTGCCAATAAAAGGCAAACGGTCAGGTTCCACCTTAATATCCAGTTGCAGCTGATCAATGATTTCGCCCAGCACCATCCGCGAACGGATGATCTGGATTTCCGCATCGGCAGAAGATTCTTCTGTAAACAGTTCGTTCAGTTCGGAAAACCCAGGCACGCCACCCTGTTTGTCTTCCACTTGCAGCAGGGCATCGGCTTTGTAGATGGGCGTGGCCAGCAAAGCATAAGCCACCCCCAGGCACAGGGCGATAAACGTGGTGCCGATAATCAGCCAGCGGTGGTCGACCAGCAGACCCCACAGACGTTGCAAGTCAATTTCGTCGGCCATGCTGGAAGACGATTGCGGCTGCCGTGCTGTGTTTGTTGCGTTTTCTGCCATGTTTTTTTGCTCTGCTGTCTGTTTTGCTGTTGGGCGTTTTTTTGGGGCCCCTTGTAGGCGTTCCCTTCCAGGGGACGAACCCGAGCCTTGGCGAGTAAACGCCGGCTACCGACCCTTCATTTCGCGCTGGAAGGGCCACTTGTTTCTTATCACCCTTGGGTGATCTTCGCGCTGTCGCTTGGTTCGTCCCCTGGAAGGGAACTCCTACAGCGGTACTATTTCTTGTCGAGCTGCGCCCATGTACCGGCGGTTTCTTATCACCCCTTTGGGTGAGCTCCGCGCTGGCGCTTGGTTCGTCCCCTGGAAGGGAACTCCCACAGCCGTGCTGTTTCTTGCTGAGCTGTGCCCGTGTACCGGCGGTTTCTTACCATCCCGTTGGGTGAGCTCCGCGCTGGCGCTTGGTTCGTCCCCTGGAAGGGAACTCCTACACAGCGGTGCTATTTCCTGTCGAGCTGTACCCGTGTACCGGCGGTTTCTTACCACCCCTTTGGGTGGTCTTCGCGCTGGCGCTTGGTTCGTCCCCTGGAAGGGAACTCCTACAGTGGCATTGCGGTGTTGCTGATCCTTACAGTTTTTCTGCCCAGGCTTTTGTGGCTTCACGCATGGGCGGGTAGATTCTTTCGAAGGCATCCCGGCCGCGTTTGTAGGGGTCAGGGATGTCGTGGCCGCCATTCCAGTGAGTTAGCAGGAATGTCTTGCCACTGGCTTCCGGGAAGGCTCTGCCCAGGCGTTCTTTCTGGCGGCTTTCCATGACGAGAATCAAATCGCTGTCACGGCACAGCTCGCTGTCCAGCTTGCGGGCCACATGTGTGCCACAGTCCAGACCGTTTTCTTCCGCTACGGCGCGAGCAGTGGCTTCCATATCCTGACCCACCAGCCCAACCAGGCCAGCAGAAGACACGCCTTTTTCCGGTTTCAGCTCCCGCA
>AZII01005537.1_pt1 | contig 22249 bp, 16 predicted proteins | sample 359141 | NCBI WGS metagenome assembly AZII01 (sample SAMN02429717, study PRJNA222665) | marine sediment metagenome | biome: Sediment sample; isolation source: enrichment culture of sample MGS-BIZ(AMM) from oil contaminated site at the... | place: Tunisia: Bizerte Lagoon | collected 2012-09-08 ... | reverse complement strand
CCCTGCCCCCGCATTCGTACCCCAACCCCTGTTTGCCGGCTACCGAGACAGTAAAACCTTCGTGGCGATTAAATCTTTCCAAGTACCGGAAAATCTGGAAGGAAAAACGTTTACGCTGATCGAAGAAAACGGCTTGCCCACGCTTTATCTGGATAAGCAAAAAGGGGGCAGCGCCCCGTTGGACATCCCAATCACGAGTGAAGACAAACGGATTAGATTGGAACTAGGCGAGTGGGAATTCGGCGAAGAGCCGCTAAACCTCATACATCAGCCCCGCGCAAGTGCAGTGAGTCAGCTTCGTAGCCGCCTTTCTGTTAGTGAACAAGGAAAATCCACCGGCATTATTGCTCTCTCTATTACGGGCTCACACAAGGGCCGTATACGTGCCATCTTAGATGCCATTAGCGAAACCTATCTGCTGCAGAATATTAAGCGTATGTCGGCAGAAGCCGAAAACAGCCTGGACTTCCTAGACGAGCAACTGCCCGAAATTAAAGAAAAGCTCAATGGTGCCGAAGAAAAACTCAATGCCTACCGCCTAAAAAGCGAATCCGTCGACCTTTCTTTGGAAACCCAGTCCGTGTTGGAGCGGCTGGTGGCCATTGAAGGAAAAATCAATGAGCTGAAAATTAAAGAAAGCGAAATTTCAGCCCGCTTTACCCGCGAGCACCCCGCCTACCGCACCCTGGTTCAGCAGCGCGCGTCTCTTAACCAGGAAAAAGAGCAACTTAACAGCCAAATTAAAGCCCTTCCAGAAACCCAGCAGGAAGTGCTGCGCCTTATGCGCGACGTGGAAGTGAATCAGGAAATCTACGTGGGGCTGCTTAACAAAGTGCAGGAGCTGCGCATCATGAAAGCCGGCACGGTCGGTAGCGTGCGTATTATCGATAAGGCCCTGGTGCAACCGGCACCGATTAAACCGAAGAAGCCACTGGTTGCCATTCTAGCGGCCATGTTGGGCGCCATGGGCTCTGTGGGTATTGTCTTGCTAAAAGCCGCGTTCAACCGGGGCATCGAAAGTCCGGAGCAACTGGAAGAGCAAGGCATCTCTGTGTATGCCTCCATTCCGTTATCCGAACATCAACAGAAAGTAGATCGCATTGCTTCGCTGAAGCATCGGCGCAAACGCAAAAATAGCAAAGAAGCCATACCGCTATTAACACTTGCGGACCCTAATGATTTGGCCGTAGAAGCGCTGCGTAGCCTACGCACCAGTTTGCACTTCGCCATGATGGAAGCTAGCAACAAGGTGCTTATGGTGTCCGGCCCGAGTCCAGGGGTGGGCAAGTCGTTCATTTCTGCTAATTTGGCGGCGGTGCTTGCCCAAACCGGCCAGAAAGTACTGGTGCTGGATGCGGATATGCGCAAAGGTCACATGCATCGGTTTTTTGAAAATTACAGTGACGCAGGGTTGTCGGACTATTTGTCTGGCCAGGTGGAGCAGGAGCACATTATCTACTCCACGCAAATGGAAAACTTATTTTTTATTCCCCGTGGTCAGTTGCCCCCCAATCCGTCAGAGTTGTTAATGCATGACCGCTTTAAAACCCTAATGGAATCACTGAGCGCCCAGTACGATATCGTGCTTGTGGACACGCCCCCCATCCTTGCGGTAACCGACGCCGCTATTGTGGGTCAGTTAGCGGGCAGCAGTCTAATTGTCACTCGCTTTGGTGTGAATAGTGTTAAAGAGGTCGATATTACGCTGACTCGCTTTGCTCAGAATAATGTTGAAATAAAAGGAGCCATTCTCAATTGCATGGAGCGACGAGCTTCCAACGAATATGGCTATTATAACTACGCGTATGGGAATGATGCCTGAGCGGGTAGCGCTTTTTCGAATTAACCAAATCGATTAATCAGGGGAAAGAAAGAAATGCCGAGCCACAAGGATGCTCTAGTTGGGAAGTTTGAGTCCAGGGAAGCCGTTATCGGTATTGTGGGGTTGGGGTATGTAGGGTTGCCCTTGATGCTTCGCTACAGTGGCATAGGGTTTCGAGTTGTCGGTATTGATATTGACAGTAGCAAAGTTAATACATTGAATCAGGGTAAAAGTTATATTGAGCATATTTCTGGTGAGAAAATCGCTGAGGCTGTGAAAGACGGGTTCGAGGCAACGACTGATTTTGCCCGCGCTAAAGAGTGCGATGCGCTTATCCTCTGTGTACCGACACCGCTTAATAAATACCGCGAACCGGACATGAGCTTTGTAATCAATACCGTTGATGCTTTGAAACCGTATTTTCGCGCCGGTCACTTGTTGTCACTGGAAAGTACAACCTACCCAGGAACCACCGAAGAAGAGCTGCTGCCGCGCGCAGAAGCGGGCGGATTAAAGGCTGGCGACGATATTTTTCTGGTCTATTCCCCGGAACGGGAAGATCCCGGCAACCCTAATTTCGAAACACGCACTATCCCGAAAGTCGTTGGTGGTCACACCGAAAATTGTAGAGCGGTTGGTGAAGCGCTGTATAAACCCGCCATCGACCATGTGGTGCTGGTGAGTAGCACCAAAGTGGCAGAAATGACCAAGTTGCTGGAGAACATCCATCGAGCGGTCAATATCGGTTTGGTGAATGAGATGAAAATCGTTGCCGATCGCATGGGTATTGATATTTTCGAGGTGGTGGATGCGGCTGCCACCAAGCCGTTTGGATTCACTCCCTACTACCCTGGTCCAGGCTTGGGTGGGCATTGTATTCCCATCGACCCGTTCTATTTAACTTGGAAGGCTCGGGAATATGGTCTGCATACTCGCTTTATTGAATTGTCCGGCGAAGTGAACCAAGCCATGCCCGATTACGTGGTGTCCAAGACCATGGATGGACTTAATGATCAAGGTAAAGCTTTGAACGGGAGCAGAATCTTGGTGTTAGGGATCGCCTACAAGAAGAATGTAGATGACATGCGTGAATCGCCCTCTGTAGAAATTATGGAGCTGCTCGAAGCGAAAGGTGCTGTGGTGGCCTACAGCGATCCTCATGTCCCGCATTTCCCTAAAATGCGGGAGCATCATTTTGAACTGTCTAGCGAGCCGCTGACCGCGGATAACCTGAAAAACTTCGATGCTGTGGTGCTGGCAACGGATCATGAGCGCTTCGATTATGAGCTAATTCTTCAGCATGCCCCTATCGTGGTGGATACCCGAGGTAAGTATCGGGCCGCGAATCAGAATGTGATCAAGGCTTAATCAGGAATATAAAGACAGAAATTAAGGGTGAAAAATGAAAAATTTCGCATTGATTGGCGCCGCTGGTTACATAGCTCCACGTCATATGAAAGCCATTAAAGAAACGGGTAACCACTTAGCCGTGGGTTATGACATCAATGACTCCGTAGGCATCATCGATTCTATTTCCCCACAAAGTGAGTTCTTTACTGAATTTGAACGTTTTCAGGAACATGCATGGTTGTTGAAGCGTAGTTCGGAAACTGCACTTAATTATGTGGCAATCTGCTCCCCGAATTACCTGCATCACCCCCATATTGCAGCTGGCCTTCGTTTGGGTTGCGATGTGATTTGTGAAAAACCGCTTGTTCCCACCACTGCTTTGCTGGACGAGCTGGCCGAAGTAGAAAGGGAAACCGGAAAGAAGGTCTATAACATTCTGCAACTTCGTCATCATCAGGCTATTCTCGGCCTCAAGGAAAAGGTGGCCAAAGAGAACAAGAGTGACAAGTACGAAGTCGACCTCACGTACATCACTTCTCGTGGCAAGTGGTACATGGAAAGTTGGAAGGGGGATCCACGTAAATCCTTCGGTGTTGCCACCAATATTGGGGTTCATTTCTTCGACATGTTGCACTTCGTGTTCGGTAAATTACAGAAAAATGTGCTGCATTACGCTACTGAGAATAAGGCGGCCGGGTATTTGGAATACGAGAAGGCACGGGTGCCTTGGTTCCTGTCCATCGATGCTAACGACCTGCCGGATAGCGTTAAGGGTAAGCAGCCCACCTATCGTTCAATCTCCGTAGACGGTGACGAAATCGAATTCTCCCAGGGGTTCACGGACCTGCACACGATCAGTTATGAAGAAATTCTTAAAGGCAATGGCTACGGTATCGAAGATGCCCGTCATTGCGTAGAAACCGTGGAATACATTCGTACAGCCCCTGCCGTAAAGGCACAGAGGGGTGAGGCACATCCCTTCCTGTCTCGTTTGGTTTAAAGGAGATTCACATCTTGGATTATCAGGTGCATCCCAGTGCCATTGTCGATGATGGTGCCCAGATCGGAGCCGGTTCACGTGTTTGGCATTTTGTTCATGTTTGTGGTGGCGCCCGTGTTGGCAGAAACGTGTCCATGGGACAGAACGTATTTGTAGGAAACAAGGTCACCATCGGTGATAACTGTAAGGTTCAAAATAACGTTTCCGTTTACGATAACGTGCACCTGGAAGAGGGCGTTTTCTGTGGCCCCAGCATGGTCTTTACCAATGTTTATAACCCCCGTTCTCTAATTGAACGTAAGGATGAATACCGAGACACTCTGGTAAAGAAAGGCGCTACCCTTGGTGCTAATTGCACCATCGTGTGCGGGATTACCATTGGTACTTACTCTTTTGTAGGGGCGGGCGCCGTCATAAATAAGGATGTGCCTGACTATGCACTAGTGGTCGGTGTGCCAGGCAAGCAAATCGGTTGGATGAGCGAATTCGGCGAGCAACTGGATTTGCCCGTCACTGGTGATGGGGAAGCCCGTTGTCAGCATACCGGTGTAGTTTACCGGCTCTCCAATGGTGTTTTAGTAAAGGAAGAAGCGTAATGCAGTTTATTGATCTTGCCGCCCAGCAAGCGCGTATCAAGGACAAGATTGACGCAGGTATCCAGCGTGTGCTGGCCCATGGCCAATACATTCTGGGCCCGGAAGTGACAGAGCTGGAAGAAAAACTAGCTACGTTTGTCGGCGCCAAGCACTGTATTACCTGCGCTAATGGCACAGATGCATTGCAGATTGCTCAAATGGCTTTCGGCGTTGGTCCGGGTGATGAAGTGATCACTCCCGGTTTTACTTACATTGCCACCGCTGAGACCGTGGCCGTACTGGGAGCCAAACCGGTATACGTGGATATTGACCCCAAAACTTATAATTTGGACGCGACAAAGCTGGAGGCGGCTATTACGCCACGCACCAAAGCCATTATTCCTGTGTCTCTTTATGGTCAGTGTGCGGATTTTGACGTCATTAATGCGATTGCAGAAAAGCATGGTGTTCCGGTAATCGAAGATGCCGCCCAGAGTTTTGGAGCCACTTATAAAGGTAAGCGCTCATGTAACCTCAGTACCATTGCCACCACCAGTTTCTTCCCAAGCAAACCTCTTGGTTGCTATGGTGATGGCGGCGCTATGTTTACCAATGATGACGACTTGGCTGTAGTCTTGCGGCAAATAGCTCGTCACGGCCAGGACCGTCGCTATCATCATATTCGGGTGGGAATGAACAGCCGCCTGGATACGCTGCAGGCCGCTATTCTGCTGCCTAAACTGGAAGTCTTTGCAGAAGAGCTGAGCCTAAGAGCACAAGTGGCGGATCGTTACAGTGAGCAGTTGGCTGCAGAGGGTCTTGCAGTTCCCCACGTGGAGAATTACAACACCTCCGCGTGGGCGCAGTACACGGTGCGCGTGGAAAACAGACAAGCTGTACAAGCTTTATTAAAAGAACAAGGGATCCCATCGGCTGTACATTACCCAATCCCTCTTAATAGGCAGTTAGCAGTAGCCGATACAACTGTGTCCCTACCAGTGGGAAACAGCATGTCAGAGCAAGTCTTAAGTTTACCAATGCATCCATACTTAACTATCCAGGATCAATTAAAAGTTTTAAACGCGTTACGAAAGAGTAGGCTGTAGTGTTTTCGTTTAAAAGCACATTAAAACGTTTAATCCGAACTGGTGAGTTCGGTCGAAATGTTAGAGTGCTGGTCGGAGGTACTGCTTTAGCTCAGATTATTAATATTGCTACGTTACCAATTTTAACCAGACTATATAGTCCCGAGGAATTTGGGTTGTTGGCTTCTTATTTAGGGCTAGTCGCAATTGTTGTGGCTGTGGCTAGTTTAAGATTTGAAGTTGCAATACCTCTACCTAATAGTGACCTGATAGCTGCAAATTTACTTTTTCTATCGATGCTTTGCGTTTTTCTTATAAGCTTTATTGCTGCTTTAATTGCAATTTATATGGTTTTTTATCAGCCAGAGCTGGTCGGTGATCTTTTGTTTTTAGTATTGCTGGCGCCGGTGAGTGTTCTTTTTAACGGATGCTTAAATGTATTTCAGTTTTGGGTATCAAGGAAAAAAGAATATAAACTGCTTGCTGGTAATAAAATAATACAAACAGCCTTTGGTTCTGGTGCTAAAATGGGAGCTGGAGTGGCTGGAATGGATGCCCAAGGGTTGGTGTTGGGTCAAATTGTTCAGCATGCTGTTGGGGGAGTGGGGATTTTTCTTAAGATTAAAACTAAAATTAAATATTACTTTAACTTTATTACATTTTCCAGTTTAAAGAAAACATTTTTAAAATACTCAGAATTCCCAAAATATTCACTTTGGGAAGCTTTAGCATCAATTGCAGGAATGCAAGTTCCGGTTTTGTTGATCGCAAGTCAAGTTAGTGCTGAAGCTGGGTTCTTAACATTAGCAATGCAATTATTGTCAGTTCCAATGGGGTTGATAGGTGGTTCTGCCGCTCAAGTCTATATCGTTCAGGCTGCTGAAAAAGCGAGAAACGGGGCGTTGTATGAATTTACTCTGAAGACGGTAAGTGCTTTGGCAAAGCTTGCGTCTGCACCGTTACTGTTCGCCATTATATTACTTCCAACGATAATACCTATCGTATTTGGCGATCAGTGGAATAGAGCGGGGATTATTGCTTCATGGTTGGTTCCCTTCTTCTTTTTGCAGTTCATTGTTTCTCCTGTGTCAATGTCTTTACATATAATGAAAAAGCAAAAAGTGGCGCTTATTTTGCAGTTGGTAGGGTTTGTATTACGAGCGGGAGGTGTTGCGATTGTGGTTGTACAAAACCCTGATTTTGCCGTTTTTATTTATGCAATCACTAGCGCCATATTTTATCTTGCTTACTTAGTGGTCGTGGCCTACGAAGCAAAAAAATACGAGCAAGAATATAGTGTGTAGACTATTAGGAGAACGCGAAGAGTTGGTGGCCTTATTTTTTCACCAACATTAAGGAACGTTGCAATATGAAATTTCAGACTGAAGGTTTTAAGGGTTTTCTTAATGAGGTTTCTTTTATTATTATAGTTCCATTCTTTCTGATGTATCAATATGCCGTTCAGTTTCAATATTTTTTGCCTGTATTTGGAGGATATTTAACTGTTGGGTGTATGTTTGCCGCTCCACTGATTTTTCTGTCAGAGCTTGCCGGATTTAAATACAGAAGGGGGTTTGGTGACGAAATAAAGATCGGATATCTATTTTTTTTGCTTCTCGTGGCCATGATATCTTTATGGGCTCTAGCGTTTAACGCTGATTTTTCGATTGTAATGACTAACCTTTCTGGCTCATTTAGATCATTGGTTATCTTTTTTGTGATAATTAAATTCTTTGATAGGAAAGAAAATAACCGGAAATGGTTGTTCTGGTTTTTTATAATCTATTCATTTATGGTCATCGTCGGGTCGAATAACGGGACCTATATTGTTAGGGGGTTAGAACTTTCTGGATCACTTTTCCAAATTGATTATCAATCTACAGCGGTTTTTTACATATTGCTTCTCATTTATATTGCGCCTTTAGAGAAAAAATGGGTTCGTCCTTTGCTGTATTTACTGTCTATGTATTCGTTATTTATGATTGGTGCTCGTTCGGAAATGATCGGCTGTGTCTTATTGATTATGGTAATCGAATTTTTATTGATTCGTGATTTTTTTTACTATGTCTTAGGGGTTGGGGCTTTCTGTGTTGCTATTGGGGGTGGGGGGATATACTTGCATGAGAACTATTCGGCTAGCCGGATTTTTAATGTTCTTTCTATAGATTCAGATGCGTCAATGATTGCGCGTTCTAATCTCAATGAAGATGCTTGGGAAACAATATCAAAAAATCCATTCAAAGGTGATTTTGGAAGTTATGAATTTGGTCATTATGCGCATAATGTTCTTTCTGTTTGGGTGGATTTTGGAGTTTTGATTTTTTTATATTTCATAACGCTAATTTTTTTTATGGGTTATTTTTTAGCTAGTGATTATAGGCAATGGAGGTTCGATGTTCTATATGTTCGTGCAGCATCATCTTATGTGATGTTGGTTGTTATGTTGGTTTTCGCAAAAAATTACATGTATATAATGATTCCGGTGACGATTGCGTTGTTTTTTGTATGGGCGCGATCTCGAAGTTCTAATTTTGAATGTGAAGTTGACAGTTTGTGAATATTTTATATGTGCACTCTTCAGGGCCATTTGGTGGTTCTTCACGAAGCTTATATGAAATGATAAGTGCGATATCTCCTTTAGATAGAGATGCGTGCAATTATTTTTTCTTAACACAAAGAGGAACTTCTTGTGAGTATTTTTCTAAACTTGGAATTGTAGCTACTGTCCCTGGATTGCCTCAGTTTGATCATGGGGTGTTTAGCTATTATCGTGGTTGGAGATGGTTGGTTTTGTTGCGGGAATTTTTATATATTCCCTTTTTGTTCGTGGGCTGGGCCAAGATTTTTAGTAAAAAAAAGAAAATTGATATTGTTCATGTTAATGATTATGTGAATATTTTTTCTGGATTGATTTTGAGTGCTCTTTTTAGGGCGAAGCTGGTCGTTCATGTGCGGTGTTTAGTTAATAAAAATGACAATCTTATCCGTACAAAATTGCTTCATTTTTTATTAAGAAGATTTCCTCATGAGATTATTTGTATAGATAGGTGTGTGAGAAGAACATTGCCTAAAGATTTGCCGTGTGAAGTTATCCATAATGGTCTTAATGTCGACCAGTCTGATTTGACCAATGTGCGTCATAGGCGTAATCGAGAGGTGCTGAAGGTTGGGTTTGTAGGGAATATGCTACACCAAAAAGGAATATTAGATCTTCTTCAGGCGGCTAGAATTTGTCGAGATAAGAATTTTAATGTCGAGTTTCATGTTTTCGGGGATGCTGCCAAAAAAATCGGTGGCTGGCGAGGCCAGTTATTAAGATTGTTAGGGTTGAAGCAGGATGTTAAGCAAAATATTTATGATTATATGACAAAGAATGATTTGTTTGGTGTCGTTCAGTTACATGGTTTTTCTGACGATTTAAAAAATGTATATAAATCGATTGATATTATATGCTTCCCGTCGCACTTAAACGCAACTGGACGTCCGGTTATAGAGGCTGCATATTTTGGGAGGCCTAGCATTGTAGCTGTTGAAAATCCTACAAATGATACGTTAATTCATGGTCAAACGGGACTTTCAGTTCCTGCTTGTTCGCCTAACTCTTTAGCGGATGCAATAGGATTTTTCGCTGAAAATAATGATGAGTTGTTGAGCATGGGGGAAGGCGCAAAAAAATTGGCTATCAGCCATTATGATCAGACGCAGAATTCTTTGTCAGTAATGTTTATATATAAAAAATTAATGGGTTGGTGAGTTATGTTTATTAAAGGCTCGGTATTGTTAATCAGCGGTGGTACTGGTTCGTTTGGTAATGAGGTTCTTGATCGGCTTTTGGATTTTGAATTTTCCGAAATTAGAATATTTAGTAGGGATGAAAAAAAACAAGATGTTATGCGGAAGAAATACGCATTAGAGAAATTAAAATTTTATATCGGTGATGTTCGCGATTATCAGTCGGTTCTTAATGCAACAAGAGGGGCTGATTATATTTTTCATGCCGCTGCGTTAAAGCAAGTTCCTTCGTGTGAGTTTTATCCGATGGAAGCTGTAAAGACTAACATTTTAGGAACAGAAAATATTTTGGAGGCCGCGATTCAAAATGAGGTCAAAAAAGTGGTGTGCCTGAGTACTGATAAAGCTGTGTACCCAATTAATGCTATGGGTATTTCGAAAGCTATGATGGAAAAGGTAATGGTGGCAAAGTCGCGGAATGTTGATTCACAGAAAACAGTGATTTGTGGCACGCGCTATGGAAACGTTATGGCTTCCCGTGGGTCGGTGATTCCGTTGTTTATTGACCAGATTCGTGCGGGTAGATCTCTCACTGTTACTGATCCAAATATGACGCGCTTTATGATGAGCTTGGCGGATGCTGTGGATTTGGTGTTATACGCCTTCGAGCACGGAAGCAATGGCGACTTGTTTGTTCAAAAAGCGCCAGCAGCAACTATTGAAACTTTGGCTCGTGCTCTGACAGAGTTGGCTGGAGTGCCGGACTTCCCAATTAATGTTATCGGGACTCGTCACGGTGAAAAGTTGTTTGAAGCCTTGCTTAGTCGTGAAGAAATGGCCTGTGCCGAAGACTTAGGTGATTATTACCGAATACCTCCAGATTTGAGAGATTTGAATTATGAAAAATTTGTTGAGCAAGGAGATGAGGTGATATCTCATACTGAGGATTACAACTCTCATAATACGGAGCGGTTGGATGTGGATGGCATGAAGGTGCTGCTGAGGAAATTGAACTTTATCCGTGCCCTGGAGCAGGATGGTCAAGCTTACGTAGAGGATTAAACTGTGCGTATATTGGTGACTGGTGCTAACGGTTTTATTGGTAAGAACCTCCTGATGAAATTTCAGGAGATTGGTAATATTGAAACTATACTATTCACTCGTGAACATGATGCTGGTGATCTAGTCAGAATGCTTGAAAGTGTCGACTGGGTTTTTCACTTGGCCGGGATTAACCGCCCCCAAAAACCGGAGGATCTGGTTAATGGAAACAAGGGGTTGACCGTGCGGCTCTGCGCAGCAATAAAAGCGACTGGAAGAAATATTCCTGTTGTTTACACCTCGTCAATTCAAGCTGACTACGATAATGATTATGGTCTGAGCAAGCTTGCTGCTGAAAAGGCTCTTTTAGATTTAAAGAAAGAGACTGGGAATGTTGTTTTTATCTATCGTTTGCCTAATGTGTTCGGAAAATGGAGTCGACCTAATTACAACTCTGTAGTGGCTACATTTTGTCACAATATATCTAGAGATTTACCAATAGAGATAAATGATCGGTCTGCGATTGTCAGACTTGTATATGTTGATGATGTTGTTAATAGCTTTATTGATCTTCTCACTGGCGATGAGTCGGCCAGTTCTCCTTTCGGGGATACTTATATTGATGCAAATCCTGAATACAAGATAAGTGTGGGTGAACTGGCCGACCAACTGATTCGTTTCAAAAAATCGCGAAAGAACTTAGTTGTCGACCGCGTAGGTGAAGGCCTGGTGAGAGCTCTGTACTCTACTTATGTGAGTTTTTTGCCCCCGGAAAATTTTTCTTATTCGTTGCAACAGCATGGCGACTCTAGAGGTGTTTTTGTCGAGATGCTAAAGACTCCTGACTCAGGTCAGTTTTCTTTTTTTACAGCGCATCCTGGAATTACTCGTGGTGGACATTATCATCATTCCAAGACTGAAAAATTCTTGGTGATTAAAGGAAAGGCCCGGTTTTGCTTTCGTCATATATTAACAGGCGAGTTTCACGAATTACACACTTCTGGAGATCTTTCTGAAATTGTGGAGTCGGTACCGGGTTGGGCTCATGATATAACAAATGTAGGAGAGGATGAGTTGGTTTGTATGCTCTGGGCCAATGAGGCTTTTGATCATGATAAGCCGGATACATTTTCTTGCCGGGTTGGTAGTGAAGCTTAAGGCGGCTTATTTTTGAGGGTTGTTATGAGAAAGCTAAAAGTAATGACGATTCTGGGGACGCGCCCGGAGATTATTCGCCTTGCTCGTGTGATGTCCGCAATGGATCAGGTCGTGGACCATAAGATTGTCCATACCGGACAGAATTACGATTATGAGCTGAATGATGTTTTCTTTGAGGAGCTTGGGGTTCGCAAGCCGGACCACTTTCTGAATGTGGATACATCCTCGCTTGGCCGAAGTCTGGGTGAGATTTTGATCAAGACGGAAGAGGTTCTGTTGAAGGAGAAGCCGGATGCGGTGTTGGTCCTAGGTGATACCAACAGTGCTACCGCGACTATCATGGCAAAGCGGATGAAGATCCCGACTTACCATATGGAAGCCGGTAACCGCAGTTTCGATGCTAATGTGCCGGAAGAAATCAACCGTAAGCTGGTGGACCATCTGGCGGATTTCAACTTAGTCTACACGGAGCATGCTCGTCGGCACCTAATCAGTGAAGGTTTGCCTCATCGTTTTATTTATCTCACCGGGTCGCCTATGCGTGAGGTACTTGAACATTCATTGTCCAGTATTGAGCAATCAGACATCCTCGGGCGTTTAGGGCTTGAAAAGAGCCGTTTCTTTATTGTGAGTGTCCATAGAGAAGAAAACGTGGACAGCCGAGAAAACCTTAAGAAAGTGGTGGAAGCTTTGCAGGCGCTTCATGAGGAGTTCGGTTTTCCTGTGGTGGTATCAACGCATCCCCGTACTCGTAATCGTCTGGAAAAACTTGGCCTGGCGGAGGACAGTGAAGCGATTCGCTTCCTGAAGCCGTTCGGGTTCTTTGATTATAACAAGCTGCAAATGACGGCTTTCTGTGCCATCTCAGATAGCGGGACGATCAGTGAAGAATCGTCCATTCTTGATTTCCCGGCGGTTACTCTGCGTCGTTCCATTGAGCGCCCTGAAGCGCTGGATACCGGCGCAATAGCCTTGACTGGTCTGGACAAGGAAGTACTACTTGATGGTGTGCGTATTGCCATTGCCTCTAGGGAGGTTTTTTCTGGTGCGGAGCGGGAAATTCCGGAAGCTTACAAGGTGCGCAATGTTTCAGAGCGTGTTGTGCGTCTAATTACCGGAACGGCGAAGTTGGCTAGTCACTGGAAGAATATGGATGATTTTAGTCGGTATGACTGGGGCACAAATAGTTAAATGTGAGAGCAGATAATGTCAAGTAAGAGAGCGGACCTGGCAATTGTTAATCGCTGTTTTTGGCCTAATGGTCAGGTGATTGGTGAAGCACTATTACAGTTTGCCGAATTGGCAGCTAAAGAGGGTTCTGTTTGTGTAATAACTCAAGCGGTAGAGGATATTTCTGAAAGACTTGTGAGTCATAGCCGGGGAAATGGGGTCGATATTCTTGCATGCAGATCATATTCTAATTCTGCTAGTAGTGTTTTAAGGCGAGTTGCTGATGCACTTATTTTTATGTCTTGGGTTCTTTTTTCACTCGTTCGGTCCAGGCCAAAAAAAGTGTATGTCTCGACGAATCCGCCGGTTGTTGTCCCTTTTATAGTGGCTATTTACTGTAAGGTTTTTGATGCTAAATATGTGTATCATTTGCAGGATATTCACCCTGAGGCGGCAGATATTATTGTTCCAGTATATAAGCCTCTTTTCTTTCTGCTTAAAGCGATGGACAATTACACACTAAAAAATGCGGAGTCTGTCGTCTCTTTATCAGAAGAAATGAAACACTATATTGAAAATGTAAGGAAAACTCGAAGACCTATATATTTACTGGAAAATCCATCCTTTGAAGTTGAGCGAATCTCTTGGGATAAGCGGAAGAATGGCGTTGTTTTTTGTGGGAATGCTGGAAGGCTGCAGAGAATTCCGCTTCTTATTAACTCTATTAGAAGGTACCTTGAACAAGGCGGGAGTTTTAGCTTTTCATTTGCTGGAGGAGGGGTTTTCTCTCGTGAAATTCAAGCGCTTGCTGATTCGTTTGAGCAAGTTGAGTATCTAGGGGTTATTGCACCAGATGATGCTGCAAGATTAGTTAGCGATAACCGTTGGGCTCTTCTACCAATCGATAATTTAGTTACAAAATTTGCTTTCCCTAGCAAATCGTCTGGCTATGCCTTGTCTGGAGCTGGAATTATTGCGATCTGTGACGAAGAGACTAGCGTTGCCAAGTGGGTTAAGAAGTTGAAGATTGGGAAGGTTTGTCAGCCTAATGAGGGGGCTTTGGTGAAACTTTTGTTCTCTCTTGAGAGTAGTGATTTTCAAGATTTTGAATTGAACGATGAGTTCCGGGAAAGGTTATCAATTCGTTTTTTTGCAGAAAAACTACTCTATGTCATTTGTTCTTGAAGGCCGTAGGTAGATTTTATGCCAAAAAAGATTTTCGACATATTGCTCAGTGTTATAGCTTTGATTTTTTTATTCTTCGTTTTCGTAATCCTTATGATATTGGTGCGCCATAATTTAGGTGGGCCGATTTTTTTTCGTCAAACTCGCCCAGGAATACATTGCCATCCCTTTGAAATGATCAAGTTCCGGACCATGACCGACCAAAGGGGCGGGGATGGTAAGTTATTGCCCGACGCTGAGCGTTTAACCGCATTTGGCCAATTCTTGCGCTCTACCAGTTTGGATGAATTGCCTGAACTGTGGAATGTACTGAAAGGGGATATGAGTTTAGTGGGGCCGCGGCCTCTTTTGATGGAATACCTTCCTTTGTATTCTGAACGGCAGGCTCGTCGACATGAAGTTCGCCCAGGTATTACCGGATGGGCCCAGATTAATGGCCGTAATGCTTTATCGTGGGAAGAGAAATTTGAATTGGATGTGTGGTATGTAGAGAACCGCACACTATGGTTGGATATTAAAATTTTGTTCCTGACGGTATGGCAGGTAGTTAAGCGTGATGGCATCAGCCAGGATGGGGAAGCAACCATGTCTAAATTTACGGGCAGTGCCAATGACTAAACGGTTAGGGGTTATCGGTGCTGGTGGCCACGGTAAGGTGGTGGCGGACGTTGCTGAACGAGCTGGTTGGTCTCAAATCGTTTTTTTTGATGTCCGTTTTGGCGAAGGTGATAGAGCGCATGCACACTGGCCGCTTGTTGCTGTGCCGGAGGAGGCGGCCGCTAATGGCTGTGACGGCTACTTTGTCGCCATTGGTAATGGCCATGTTCGACAACAATGGTGTGAATGGCTTCAGGATAACGGCCTGCCTTTGGTCTCTTTGATTGACCCTGCTGCTGTGGTGAGTAATTACGTCACTATTGAGGCTGGAGTGTTGATTGTGGCGGGTGCCGTGGTGAATGTGGATAGTTGCCTTTCCGTTGGCGCGATCGTGAATACTCACGCGAGTGTGGATCATGACTGTCATGTCGGGCCCTATTCGCATATTTGCCCTGCAGCAGCACTGGCCGGAACCGTGAGTGTGGGGGCTCATAGCTGGCTGGGTATTGGCAGTCAGGTGAAGCAAGGTGTTTGCATTGGTGACGATGTTGTTGTTGGCGCGGGTGCCACTGTTGTTTCGGATATCAGCAATAATTTGACTGTTGTGGGTACGCCCGCCCGTTCTCTTTAATGTCTTTTGAGGTTTTCCATGCTTAACGGCCCTTTTTCTCCTTGGCCTTCCTTTACCGAGGAAGAAGCCGATGCAGCGTCTCGTGTACTGCTTTCGAACAAAGTAAATTACTGGACTGGCCAAGAAGGCCGCGAGTTTGAGAAGAGCTTTGCGGCTTTTGCTGGCACGGATTACTCCATTGCTGTGGGCAACGGCACGTTGGCCTTGGATCTGGCCCTTAAAGGTTTGGGCGTTGGCGTTGGTGATGAAGTGGTCGTAACGCCGCGCACGTTCTTGGCGTCGGCGACAGCGGTGATTAACGCTGGGGCGACGCCGGTGTTTGTGGATGTGGACCCGAATACCCAGAACATTACTCCTGAGTCGATTGCGGCGGTGATTACGCCTAAAACCCGGGCGGTGATTGCGGTGCATCTCGCGGGCTGGCCCTGTGATATGGATGGCATGATGGCGCTTGCTGACCAGCATGAATTGTTTGTGATTGAAGATTGCGCACAGGCACATGGCGCGACCTATAAAGGCAAGCCGGTGGGTGGCTTAGGTCATGTGGGGTGCTGGTCTTTCTGTCAGGACAAAATCATGTCTACTGGCGGGGAGGGAGGCATGGTCACGGTGAATGACCGTGACTTGTGGTCCAGGATGTGGAGCTTTAAGGACCACGGTAAAAGCTGGGAGGCGGTGTATGAGCGTGAGCATCCGCCTGGGTTTCGCTGGTTGCACGAGTCGGTAGGCACTAACTGGCGGTTGACTGAAATGCAGTCCGCCATTGGCCGGATCCAGTTGCAGCGCATGCCGGAGTGGACCGCCGCGCGCCAGGCCAACTGCCGGGCAATCTGGGAAACTGCAGCATCACTGCCTGGTTTGCGGGTGCCTGTGGTGCCGGAAGACATCGGCCATGCTGGTTATAAATGTTATGTGTTTGTGGATGAAGCAGCGTTTAATGAGCCCGTTGCAGGCGTGCGTGACCAGATTATGAATGCCATTGTTGCAAAAGGAGTGCCGTGCTTTTCGGGTTCCTGTTCCGAGGTGTATTTGGAGAAGGCGTTTACCCGCCTTGGTTTGGGGCCTGAAGAGCGTTTGCCGGTAGCTAAGGCTTTGGGTGAGAGTTCCTTGATGTTTCTGGTGCACCCGACATTAACCGAGGCCGAGATTGATAAGACTTGTGAAGTGTTGCGCAAGGTGATGAGTGACGTGACTTCATAAATGTCGGCTTACGGCCTTGGGCCTCTCTGTGCCCTGGGGTAAACACGACCTGCGAATGGATGTGTGTGTTTGTGATTTGTAGGTCGAATTAGCCTGCAAGGCGTAATCCCACAATTGTTGTGACAGGTAAGCGCATCAAGGATGTCGGTTACCTCTAATACCATATGGTTGTCTGATTCCGTTCTTTGGGCTAATTCGAGCTACCGATGAGGTGAGTGCGTGATTCCCTTTTGCCGGTTCTCAGCGAGCATTGTGCTGTTTTCTTTTCTTGCTTTTCTGTTGGTGTTTCAGCTTGCCTATGCTGTGCTTCCGGTGTTGGCGGTTGCCACGGCGTTGTTGTGTTTGGTGATCTGTCGCAGCAGGGTGGGGGCTCGGCTGGCTGCTGATGATGTGATTATGTTGTGGGTGCTGGGGCTCTTTTCTCTGGTTTGGCTTGCCGATGTTTGGCGCACTGCTTTGTGGCCTGTGGGTTCAGAAAACGAGGGGGCGTTGCTTCCACTGTGGCCATTGTTGGCGGGTGCGGTGTTGTCGGGCTGGCGCAGCAGTGTACGGCTGGTTGCTCCCGCTTGGTGGTGGGGTGTTGCCATTGGCGCATTGTTGGCCGGGGCTATTGCGGGGTATGAGCACTTTTGGCTTGGGCGCTGGCGCCCGGACAATGGGATGAATGCGATTCCGTTTGGCAACATTGCGCTGTTGCTCGGCACGTTGTGTTTGGTGCCGTTGGTGTTGTTACGGTTCCCGTTGGGGCATTGTTTTTCTGCTTTACAGCGGGGGATGCTGGTTATGGCGGCCTTGGCCGGCTTGCTTGCTTCGGTGTTATCCGGCACGCGCGGTGGCTGGGTGGTATTCCCGGCGTTGGCGTTATTGGTAAGCGGGGCGGGTTTGTTGTCTTTACCCCGTGGGCGGGTGCTTGCCCTGGTGGTGATGTTGGTGGTTGCCCTGTTGGCTATGGCGTTGATGCCGCGGGCGCCGGTGTCTGACCGGTTGGGGCAGGGGGTGAATAACCTGCAGGAATATACCCAGGGCGGTACCGGCTCATCTTTGGGGCTGCGCTTGGAAATGTGGCGAGCCGGCTGGGCGCTGATTCAGGTAAAGCCGTTGTTAGGCTGGGGTGAGGGGCGGCTGGAGGCTCGCCGTGATCAGTGGGTGGTCGAAGGCCGATTTAACCCGGGCATTAGCCGCTATGATCAATTACATAACGATATTGTGGATACCTTGGCCCGGCGCGGTGTGATTGGGCTGGCGACGTTGCTGGGGCTGTATTTTGTGCCTTTATTGCTGTTCTGGCGCTATTGGCGGCAGGGGATGAAGGTGGGTAGCCGCAAAGTCCAGGCTTTCGCACTGTGCGGTGCTGTGATTGTGGTGGCGTTTGTGGGCTTTGGAATGAGCCAATCCATGCTGCGAGACGCCAGGGGGCTATCTGGGTTTTTGGGCCTGCTGGTGGGCTGCTGGTGTTTGCTGAAGCAAGTAGCGGGCGATGTCGGGTTACAGCCTTCGGTCTCTCTGTGCCCTTGGGTAAACACGACCTACGGGTCTAATTCGGCTGCCGAACGCCCGTTTGCAGCAGATTGAAAAAGACTCACCGTTGTGGGTAAAGGCCGCTGGGAAGAGGGGTTGTTTTGTCGCTTAAATGTCACGATTTAGGGTTAGTTTGTCTCGGAAATAGTGCTTTCTACCCGTTGGATATCCAGTGAAACGGCTTATAATGCTCATACCGGTTAATTTGTGTGATGTGTGTCCCAATTTTATGGCTAAGAGGGATCTAGCTGTGTTGGCCGGCCCTTTGGTCGCATGGACTGACCTATTATGAAAAACAAGTACTTCTACACCCCTGTGCACCGGATGGTGTCACTCCCTCGTACTGCCAAAAGAATGGTAATGCTGGGTGCTGATGCAGTCGCCGCCCCCCTATTACTCTGGCTTGCCTATGGCTTGCGCCTCAATACCGCCGCCCCGGAAGTGGCCGACCTATGGTTGCTGATGGCTACGCCGTTGGTGGTGCTGCCGGTGCTATATGCGTTCGGTTTTTACCGTTCGGTTGTGCGTTACCTAGGGGCTGAAGTGGCGTGGTCTATCCTGTTTGGGGCGACTCTTTCGGTGGTGCTGTTGGCGGCGACGACTTACATGGTGTCGGGCTCCACCCCGCGTTCAGTGTTTATTATTTTCTGGGCGCTGCTAGTGCTATACCTAGGGGGCAGCCGCTTTATGATGCGCCGTTTCCTTTATAACGTGTTAGGTAAGCATACTTTGCGTGAAGCGGTGGCGGTATTCGGTGCCGGTGGGGCGGGGGCTCAGCTGGTGTCGGGGTTACTGTCTTCCGCCGAGCTGCAGCCGCTGATGATTGTAGACGATGCGCCCGGCAAACAGGGGATGCTGCTTTGCGGTGTGCCGGTGGTGGGGCGGCGCGCTTTGGAAAAAGCGGTAGGGCGGGGGGCTATTCGTACGGTGTTACTGGCTCTGCCGTCTGAGAGCCGCGCCACACGGATGGCAGTGGTGCGCTGGCTGGAAACCCTGAATGTGCATGTGCAGACGGTGCCTTCGTTTGCGGATATTGCTAGCGGCAAGGCGCGGCTTGAAGAAGTCAAAGACGTGTCTATCGAAGACTTGCTGGGCCGTGACCCGGTGCCCCCCCGCGCGGATTTACTGTCGCGCTGTATTAGCGGCAAGCATGTTCTGGTGACGGGCGCGGCGGGCTCCATTGGTAGCGAACTTTGTCGCCAGATCCTTAAGTTGAACCCTTCCCGCTTGGTGTTGCTCGATCAAAGTGAATTTGGTCTATATGCCATTGAGAAAGAATTGCGAGCAACGGCGGGCAGCCTTGGTAAAAGCGTCGAAATTGAGGCGGTGCTGGGTTCAGTGGTGAACCGGGGCTTGATGGAGCGGCTTTGCAGTGACCAACGGGTGGATACGGTGTACCACGCGGCAGCGTACAAGCATGTGCCGATTGTGGAGGCTAACCCTACGGCCGGAGTGCGCAATAATATCTTGGGGACGCTGGAGGCCGCACTGGGAGCAGAAGCTGCTCATGTGAAGCACTTTATTCTTGTGTCCACGGATAAGGCGGTTCGCCCAACTAACGTGATGGGGGCCACTAAGCGTTTTGCAGAACTGGTGCTTCAGGCCTTAGCCGCTCGGGGCTCGGACACGGTGTTCTCGATGGTGCGCTTTGGCAACGTGCTCGGCTCGTCTGGTTCAGTGGTGCCCTTGTTCCGTGACCAGATTCGTAAGGGCGGCCCGGTAACGGTGACCCACCCGGATGTGATTCGCTATTTTATGACCATCCCTGAAGCGTCCCAGTTAGTGATTCAGGCGGGTGCCATGGCCCAGGGCGGCGAAGTATTCGTGTTGGATATGGGTGAGCCGGTGCGCATTGTTGACTTGGCTCGCACCATGGTGCACTTGATGGGGATGACGGTGCGTGATGAGAAAATGCCGGAGGGTGATATTGAGATTGCCTTTTCCGGCCTGCGGCCCGGTGAGAAGCTCTATGAAGAGTTATTGATTGGTGAGTGCAGCATCCGCACTGAGCATGAAATGATTATGCAGGCCCATGAGGAAAAACTGAGCTGGGACGAGGTGCATTTTGCCCTGGAGGCGTTCCGTAAGGCGTTAAGCCGTGCCGACCAGGATGCTCTGCGGGCTTTACTGCGTAGTTATGTCAATGGGTATCAGCCAGAGGGGGTGGGTGCTGAGTCACCCGAGAGCCTTGCGGTACGTGAATTGCCGGCCTTTACCGGCAAAGCCGTTAGCGTTACTGAATAGTCTTTTTTTGGGGAGGTATGTCGGGCGAACCCGGCTTACCTCGTCATTCTTTGCTTCTATGCCCCTATCCTTTAGCCCTGTTTTATAGGCTAGATTAGCCGCTACGGTACTCCAGCATGATTCTGTAGGCATGCTGGGCTTTTGCTTATTCTATATTCGACTAACCTCCCCCTTTTTATATTCCGTTTGCCCTGTAAAATGCCGGTTTGGCTGTGCGATTTGCTGCGCGGCGTGGGCTTTGTCTGGTTGCTCTAATGACCCTGGAAATACTGATAACACTATTGATTGTGTTGGCTGTGCTGGGCGCACTGGTGAGTAACCGTGTGCCTGCGGATATGACCATGATGGCGGCGCTGGTGTTGGTGATGGTAAGCGGGATTGTCTCGCCGGGGGAGGCGCTGTCTGGGTTTGCTAACCCGGGGTTGATGACCATTGCGGCACTGTACGTGGTGGCGGCTGCGCTACGGGATACCGGGGCGATTTATTGGGTGGCACACCGGTTGTTAGGGCAGCCAAAATCCGTGCTTTCCAGCCAGTTTCGGCTAATTGCGCCAGCGTCTATTCTGAGTGCTTTTCTGAATAACACCACCGTTGTGGCCATGATGATTCCTGCGGTGCAAGAGTGGGCGCAACGGTTACGGTTATCGGCGTCCAAACTGCTGTTGCCGCTGAGTTACGCGGCCATTCTCGGCGGTACTTGTACCTTAATTGGCACCAGCACCAACCTGGTGGTGGATGGTCTGGTTCAGGAAAAAGGGCTGCCGGCGTTCGGTATTTTCGATGTGGCCTGGGTGGGCATTCCTGTGCTGTTAGGGGGCGCGGCTTTCATGTTGTTAATAAGCCGTTTTTTGCTGCCCAACCGGGCGAGCATGGCATCCCAGTGGGAAGATGCCCGCGAGTACCATGTGGAAATGCTGGTGGCGAAAGGTAGCCCACTGGCGGGCCGCACGATTCAGGATGCGGGGCTGCGCAATCTTACCCACGGCTTTCTGACGGATATTCAGCGTGATGAGCGTTTGTTTACGGCAGTGGGCCCAGAAATGACCTTGCAGGAAGGGGATTTACTGGCTTTTGTTGGGGTGCCGGAGTGCGCTCGGGAGTTGCAGCGTATTAATGGCTTGCAGGCTGCTCATGGTGGGGCCCACAAGTTAGGGCTCAACAACCATCAGCGGCACTTAGTGGAAGTGGTGTTGAGCCCGGAATTTCCCGGTATTGGCCGTTCGGTGAAGGAAACCGGATTCCGTACCCGTTACCAGGCGGCCATTTTGAGTATTAGCCGAAACGGTAAGCGGGTGCCAGGCAAGGTGGGCGAGCAGTGTTTGAAGGTGGGCGATACCCTGCTGCTGGAAACGAGCGAACAGTTTGTGGAGCAGTATCAATACCGGCGCGATTTTATGCTGGTGAGCCCGTTGAAAGATTCTACCCCACCGGATTTTCGCCGAGCGCCGCTGGCGGTGGCCGTGCTGGTGGCTATGGTGTTAGCCAATGTACTGGGGCTGGCTTCTACCCTGGAAGCCGCCATGCTGGCCGCAGGCCTGATGCTGGCGTTACGCTGTGTATCGGTAAACCGTTCGCGGATGAACGTGAGTGTGAACCTGCCGGTGTTGGTGGTCATTGGCGCTTCTTTTGCGCTGGGCAAGGCCATGGAGTCTAGCGGTGCGGCGGCGTGGATTGTGGAGCTGGCTATCCCGGATAGCGGTTTGTCGCCCTTTATGGCGCTAGTGATCGTGTATTTGCTCACTGCGATTTTCACCGAAATGATCACCAACAATGCGGCGGCGGTGCTGGTTTTTCCCATCGCCATTGGCGTGGCCGAGCAGTTGGGGGTGAGCCCTATGCCCTTTATTGTCGCGGTTATGTTTGCTGCTTCCGCCAGCTTTATGACTCCGCTGGGCTATCAAACCAACCTGATGGTTATGGGGCCGGGCGGTTACACCTTCC
>AZII01003741.1_pt1 | contig 28823 bp, 22 predicted proteins | sample 359141 | NCBI WGS metagenome assembly AZII01 (sample SAMN02429717, study PRJNA222665) | marine sediment metagenome | biome: Sediment sample; isolation source: enrichment culture of sample MGS-BIZ(AMM) from oil contaminated site at the... | place: Tunisia: Bizerte Lagoon | collected 2012-09-08 ... | reverse complement strand
TTTGGATGGCTGAAAGGTGTCTAGCAAACTGGTGGCGATTCAGAGCGACATGAGCAGGGACATCGAGGAGTACAAGTCCTTCATTGATGCCTTGGTTGGGATTAAAAACTCAGCAGCTGCTCAATGGGTGACTGGAAAAGGCTTCCCAGATACGCCGGGCAACGAGCAAGTCAATCAGCTGCTTTCCTCCCTAACTTCCCAGCAGAAGGAAATCTTGGCCTCAATGCTTCAGGGAGCCAAAGAGTCTGGTATTCACGACACCCTAGCCTATCTCAACGAACAAATGAGTTTTGGCAACATCTTAATCACTAAGAATGGGGTTAACCTACCGGTTGAGCCTTTCGATACAGAGCTTCATTTTGACTGGGTAGCTAGAAGCGAGGGCGACGAATGGCCGGGCTAATGGGTTATAACAATTCGCTGTTGACGGACAATTTTTCCACCGCTTCGCGCCTCCAAAATTGCCGCAAAGCTTCGCGTTAGCGATCAAAAAAAGGAGCCATAGTGTCAGTCGGAAATTGGTTTAAGACGTTTTGTGAAAATACCAAGGTGTCAAACAAGGACTCTATATCGAGGCGTTACAAAGCAGTAACTAGACGATTGAATACCGATTTCTGGAATACCACATCAGATACCTCTCACAGTTTGTATGTAGGATCGTATGGTAGAAATACAGCCGTTAATGGGTTTAGTGACCTGGATATGATCTTTCAACTGCCATATTCGGTTTACCAGAAATACAATAGCTATACCGGCAATGGTCAGTCAGCACTGTTGCAGGATGTAAAGCGCTCTATTGAAAAAACCTACTCTACAACAAGCATAAGGGGCGATGGGCAAGTAATATTGGTTCCATTTACAGACGGGTTAACCTATGAGGTCGTGCCAGCATTTATTAACGACAACGATAGTTATACTTATCCAGATGCAAATAACGGAGGGCGCTGGCGTGTTACTAATCCTAGACCCGAGATACAAGCTATAAGAACAAGAAATGACCAGTGCAACAAAAATCTGGTATGGCTATGCCGAATGATGAGAGTTTGGAAAAACAAATGGGATGTACCAATTGGAGGGCTTTTGGTAGATACATTGGCTTATCAGTTTATCGAAAAATGGGAGTATAGAGATAAATCCTTCATGTACTACGACTGGATGTGCAGAGACTTTTTCGATTTCATGGCTAACCAAGATAAAGAAAAAGCTTTTTGGAAAGCACCTGGAAGCGGCCAATCCGTCTATGGGAAAGGCTTATTCCAATGGAAGGCAAGGCGGTGTTGTAATCTTGCGATAGAAGCATGTAATCATGAATCAGCGGACCCTAAGCGCGAGTGGTCTGCAAAGCAAAAGTGGAGAGAGGTTTTTGGAAACCAGTTCCCAAGTTAAAAATATACATTTGGAAGACCAGATCCGTGAGTGCTACGGCCGGGTTGTTTATTCTCATAAGACTCATGAAAAATGTGCGGATATTTTGTTGGCTCGGCTATCAAATATAAAATTGCTTCAGATCGTATTGTCGGCAATTAGTACTGTTGGATTTATATCCATCATATTTGGAACGGGGCAGGCAGGAGCAATAGCGGGTGGTTGTGTATCTGCCTTATTGCTAGTTATTAATGGCTATACAAAAGATTATGACTTGGGGCAAATAGCGCAGAAACATAGGCAGACCGCAACAGATTTATGGTTAATACGTGAAAAGTACCTTTCGCTTCTCACTGATATGAGATCAGAAGGTTATAGAGAAGGTGATATTATAGAAAAGAGGGACGAATTGATTGAAGAATTACACTCTCTCTATTCCGGTGCACCAAGCACAAATTTCAAGGCCTATAAAAGAGCACAGAAAGCTCTGAAAGATCTGGAAGACATGACTTTCTCGGACGATGAGATAGACGCTTTCTTGCCCAACAGTCTTAAGAGGCGCTAACAATCGCATCTTGTCGGACTGGTTTTTCGCTGCGCTCCAAACCAGCCGAAAATGCGGGCGTTGGGCGTCATCCGAGCCTTGTATGTACACTGACCCCACAAAAGCATATTTCTGAACCAGTCCCGAAATCTAGTATGGACAAATAACGATGCACATAATCCTCAAGAAAAACGTCGATGAATTAATCGCTGATCACGAACTTGAAGGACATACTGCGAGCAAGCAGTTTGAATTCTTCTGCAACTTCTGTGCTATATCGAAAAAATACCTAGGTCGGTTCAACCCTAAAGATGTAACAACGGATGCGGATGATGCAGCCATCGACGGGATTGGAATAGTGATTGATGGCGAACTAGTTATAAGCCCAGATGACGCGGAACAGATCTTCGCAACGCACAAATCGAACCTTACTGTAGATGTCGTATTTATCCAGTCAAAAAGCGGCGAATCTTTCAAGAAGGACGAGATAGCAAACTTTGCAATGGGGCTAACAGACTTCCTTAGTTTAGATCCGCAACTTCCTAACGGAAAGCTCAACGAAGAAGCTCTACTTACCTTTCAGGTTGTTTTAAATAACTTGAAAAAAGTTAGAAATAGAAGGCCTCATGCCTCAATTTTCTACTGTACAAGCGGCACTTACAAAGCCGAACGTGAAATAGATGGGGCGTTGAAAATTGTCAAGCGAAACGTGGAGGAGACAGACCTTTTTAACGGAGTTGATGTAACTCCTCTTGGGCGAAGTGAGCTACTATCTTTCTGGGCAGACATATCCGATAAGAATGAAGCCAAGCTCAAGGTCGTAGAGTACTTCGGCATGCCGAAGATGCCTGAGATTCCTCAGTCATACGTAGCGATCGTAAACGCCAAGGAATTCGTTAACAAGCTGTTAAAAGGACAAGATGGTTTCATAAATAACGGCGTGTTCGAAGAAAACGTTCGGGCCTTTCTAGGCTCTGAAAATGACGTCAACTCTGGGATTGAAGAAACACTTCATGACGTTGGAAAGAAGCAGATTTTCTCGGTTCTTAACAATGGAATAACCGTTGTTGCACCTGAACTAACGTTGACGCCAAACTCGAAAGAAATAGATCTAACAAACTATCAAATAATCAATGGCTGCCAAACAAGCAACGCTCTGTTTATCTGCAGAGAGCATTTGGATGATTCGGTTAACGTTGTAGTTAAGTTCATAGAATCACCGAATAGCGAGATATCCTCCGACATTATTGCGGCAACTAACAGCCAGTCAGAAGTTTCAAAAGAATCGTTCTATGGACTTCATAAGAAGGCAAAATTAGTCCAGAAATACTTTGATGCCCAGAATGCAGCAGCTACGGCAGATAGTCGAGTTTATTTCGAGCGGCGCGAGAACGAGTATAGGGATCAAGGGCACCAATCCTCAAGGGTTTTTGACATTAGAGAGTCGTCAAGAGCTTTTGCCGCCATGTATCTTAACCAGCCCCACAATGCTGCAAGATACGTAAAAACGATCTTCAACTCTCCAGAAATAAAACTTTTTAGGGAAGATGATCATGAGTCCTTGTATTACTGCGCAGCGCTTGCGATGTACAAGTACAACGCTCTTGTAAATGGCAAGAAAATCAACGCCCCGGCCTATAATAAGCTTCGGTGGCATATCATCTATTTATTCAAATGGGTCGCAGTTGGCAAGGTGGAAGAAATCCAACCCAATTCGGGCAAGGCGACAAAGAGTGCGAATGCTTGCATAGCAAGCTTGCTTTCTAATGATCGTGACTACATTGATATTTTCGTACGTTGTCAAAACATTGTGGATGAGGTTGGTCAACCTTCGATAGATGCCTTGAAGCGCGGAAAGTTTACAGCTGAATTGCGGGCAAAGGCGATCGAAGTGTTAGGCGATTAGAATTTTGTTCGATTAGGCCTCTGATGGACTCTTTCTGGATGGAGGGGAATTTTCAGATTGTTTTGGCAATGGTGCCAATGACGCCCAAAAAAACGCTGCAGGTGACATTTGACCCGCCACCTACTTTTGCTTCCGCAAAAGCAGGCGTCGCGTCAAATGCGCCTGAGTTCAGGCGTTAGAGCTACATGGATTCCAGCATGAAAATAGATAGAGAGTTTGCAGAAAATTTTGCAAGACACTGGATTGAATCATGGAACTCTCATGACTTGGAAGCAATCCTGTCTCATTATACGGATGACTTTGAAGTGAGCTCCCCGCTGATTGCGGAAAGAATGGGAGTCGCTGAATGCAAGCTACAAGGCAAGGGGGCTATAAGTGAATATTGGTCTATCGGACTTTCTGCCACTCCGAAGTTGCATTTTTAATACATCAATACTTTTATTGGCGTTTCCAGTCTAGTAATTTACTACAAGGGTCGCAGGGGGCATTCTTCTGAGGTTTTCTATTTTAATGATCAAGGTAAAGTTTTCAAAGCTGTTGCACACTATGAATAGTTCCAGCTCTAACAAGTCAATTATGTCGCCCGCAAAAAGCGCGGGCTGGGGCAACCTGCTCGCCGCTTCGCTCTGTTCCGGCTGCCCCATATTGAAGCGTTAACACAGATTTAGGATTCACGGATGGCTAACTATTCATCTCACTGCAGCAATCTGGGCTTTGCTAGCTGGTATTAACCAGCTATTTTCGCTGAAAGGCTCCAAGTCACATAAGGTAGTTGGCTGGTCCTGGATGGCGGCTACGGTTGTAGTGGCAGTCTCGTCCTTTTGGTTCACTGGGTTCATGGACCTTCTCTGGGGCTATAGTCCTATCCATATACTCTCTATCTGGATATTAGTCTGTGTTGCCGTTTCAATTTACTCAGCCCGAATCGGCAATATCAAACGGCATCGGGCTTTTTCTGTGGGGGCTTTCTATGGGGTCATTGGAGCCGGTATCGGCACATTGGCGCCTGACAGGCTGATGTAGTTCCCCCGCTTTAGTGGACAGCTTTTATTAATCATAGCTGGTCGGAAGGGTTCTGGATTGTTATGCAGGTTGCTCAGATTTGGCGGCTGAATTAAAAGTATAGCTTTTCTTGTAGGTAATATGAGATATCAACTCAAATAGCCTTGCGTCTCTCTCATTACACACCAATGTATTATTGATGTATGTTGAATCAGAAAAAACTCACTTTACCTCCGAATATTGGTTCATTAAATAAAAGTGGGCATGATATGAAAATTGCGCTAGGGAGCGAGATTTTTTCCTTTCTCAATTGAGGACATCCCCCAAAAAGCACGTCAGTACTAAATCAGTGGGGCCGGTGGGGGCTTCACGCGACTATCCAGCATGAGTTCTATCAGTCGGCGCGGCGGCGAATCGTTTTCAGTCATGCTGGCGTTGCTCTCTGGGTGATGCATGGTACAGAGCGACACCACATTTTCCCGCGCCGATCAGTGAATGTGCGTCATTGAGCCTGCCACCTCAGAAATAGGTAATGGCATCGCCCTCTCCATCGTCTTTTCTAATGCAAAAGCGGCAGATTTCGTAGGCATCCAGTCACGACAGGGTGTGATATATAAAATAGGAGTAGGGGCGCATCACGGCGGTGTGGCTGGAGCCTCAAACCCGGCACGTTGCCGGTCGAGTTTGCCCTGGTCATCATCTGTTGATGGGGGGGGGGGTCAGGAGTTCAGATAAAGTTTGATTATTCCTGACCAAAATTTTTCGTATTATAGTGAATGCAATCAGTTTACATTTTAATTTTCTCTGAGCGATGGAATCAGTGCTTGAAAGCCAACTTTTAAAATTGACTCGCGATTAACCACCGTGCGATATTTTCTGGAACATATAGCCGTGGAGCGTATCTGACATCAGTGGCAGGTAGGATACCATCAATAGGGCGGTCAGCATCACGGCAATAGGCAGAAGATACTTCTCGTGGCGACGGTAAAAGCTGCCTCCGTGAACTTTGGCGGATTCCACTTCCTCGTCGCCGACCACCTGTCTTGTTAATAAGTGGTTAAGTGCCACCGGTGGTGACAAGTAGCCCAGTTCGAAGGCCGCTAGAGTGATCATCCAGAAGTGCAGGGGCTCAATTCCATTGGCGAACGCCACAGGAGCTATCGTGGCGTTCACCAGTAACACCGCGCCCATCGGATCCATGGTCATGCCAATGATTACCATAGTGATCACCAATATAGTCATTGCAACCCAGATATTGGCAAAAGTTTCAGGTAAGTTTTCCATCATCCCAGAACGTTCTACGATGCCACCAAGGCTTACCGACATGCCCATCAAAATCAACAAGGCACCGATATGTCCGGTGGTTTCATTGGTGGCAAAACGCAGTGAAGACTCTAGCTTCTCTCCTGTGCCTGGTTCAGGCTGGTGGTGAGGTTTTGCCGAGGGTTTTTTTACTAGATGCTGCAGAATCAGGCTGACACTAAGTAACATATTGCGCCAGAAAAGCTCCCAGAACAGGCTGCTAAGTTCATTTTTTGAAGTGCCAGTAGGAATGTTGCCGCTATTCAGGGCCTCCTGCATACCAGCCATATTGTAAGAGGAGTAGAGAATGAGGGGGACTAGCGTCAACGAGAAGACGTGTAGAGATTTTACGCTAAGTTTCTCGTAACACAGAATCGACAGCATCATTACAGGCAAAATGATGGGGGCGTAGATTTCGTTTAACTCCGCACCCAGAATATCTCGGAAAAATACTACCACCGTGCCCATGATGATTATATAGGGAAGCAGTGGGACCAGGCGTTTAAGACTGGCGGGTACTGCTTCAGATAAGGGTGCAATACGGGCGGGTGATGTGCGTACAAACTGGCTGTAAACGAAGAACAAGAACAAAGACAAAGAGAAAACCTTCAAGCCTGAGGAAAACATCTCATCTGTCGTCACTGCGTTATTCAATGCGGCAATAATCACTACCAGAAGACAAGGTCGAAGAACGACGCCGAGAGAGCCAGACATAGCAGTGGCTGCCAGAGCTAACTGCTTGCGGGCTCCGGCGCGAATCAGCTCATGGTAAACGGTGGCGCCAGCTGCGATTACAAAAATACCTGAAGCGCCGGTGAACGCTGTCGGGATTGCGGTAATTGCTAGCACGACAAAACACATGAGCTCTGGAGACATTTTCCAGGGTCGCAGTACATCAAATACCAGGTGGGCGAGTTTGGTTTGACGTAACATCATGCCTATCCAGATATACAGCGCGAGGCTCAAAAACAGTGTGGAAAGCTCCATGAGCATACCTAGGTATACACTTATTCCGTGATAGTAACCTTGTTGGGCGAACTGGATACCTGCGGAAATACACATGATGCTGTACAGCGGAATGGTCAGCAGCGATTTCCCCCAAGAGCCGCCATCGCTTAGATCTTTCGGCGGACGGAGCAACTGGTAGAACGCTGCCAGGCTGAGAATACTAAATCCTGCAATCCAGAACTGATGAAGATAGAAGTGATCAACGTTGACTCCATCTGCCACTGCGGATAATTCTGCACTGCGATAAACCCATGCTGACGCCAATAGCATCAGGTTTGCACTTAGCTGACCAACAGTTGAGACCAAATGATCCTTGCGCGTTTGAGCAGGCCGAAGTGCGATGTGGTGTCGGGAGAATGTAGCTGTTGCTGCACAGATTATGATAAGTAGGCAGAGTAAAAGGCGCTTGTAACCCCCAAGGGTGGTGACCAGATGGGCCACCCCTGTTTCCAGGTTGCGGAAGGCAATCACTCCAGGAGTGGCGTTCTCTTGAACCATCCTGTAGTCGCTCCATTTATTGCGACAAATGGAGCGGGATGACTCCAGCGATTGACGTATCGCTCCTTCGTTCACCTCTGATCCCAAAATTCCGGCTAATGGATCGGCCGCCATTCGTGCTTTCTTCTCGGTGATGGCCTTCTGGATCTCCTGTTCAATGTTAGGATCTGAATTACAGGTGGGGGCGCCGACAAGTCCCGCTGTTCGCAGCTTGAAGTAACCTTCCCATGTGCTCTCACCAATCTTGAGTAACTGGGAATGAATCACTTCGCCAGAGGCTAGAAAAATAGTGAGCAATAGCAGGATTATGGTTGGCAAGGAGGAAAGCCATTCTCCCGCAGATCGCTGTGCCATGCTCAAACTGGCAATATTCATCGGTACTTCCTTGCTCTATAAATTTATCGGTTACAAACGACAGGGTCGAACCGAATGTTTAAGGGAATTCTGAATATTTCGTAAAATGTGGTGATTCTCTCTTCTTGGCTTTTGATCGGCCCATAGCGCTGATATTTAGCGCATCTTTCATGGTCGAATCACTACTTCGAAAGTTATAAGCATGAAACTTACGTGGTTTTGCCGCTTTGTAGGTTTGTTCTGGTTGACATTTGGTTAGTTGACCAAATAACATCGAAGGATGTCAACCTAAAGACAACCTGTTTCATTGGAGGAATTATGACTTCTTTGCCAATCCAGCCACGTAAAGTTGCTTTTGATGTCTCATCAGTGCCGCGGCACTGGAATGGCGGTGATCCCGTGCTGACCCGCTTTTTTGACGCCCTCTCGGTACATTTCCCGGAGGGAGAGCGCTTCTTTATCCAGTCAGTGCGTAACTTCAAGGATCAGGTGACAGATGATCAGCTGATCGAGGACATTCGTCACTTTATTCGCCAGGAAGGTCAGCACGGCATTGTCCATGATCGTTTCAACGATGTGATGGCCAGCCAGGGCGTGGATGTAGATAAGGTCACTACGAATTTAAGGACGTTTATTCGCACCACACAAAAGTACCTGCCGAAGAAGTATCAGCTCGCCATGACTGCGGCGTTTGAGCACTTTACGGCAACCCTGGGCGAAGCCATGGTTAGCGAGAAGAGCGACATGTTTGGCGAGGCCGATCCCGTCATGAGAGCGTTGTTTCTTTGGCACGGGGTTGAAGAAGTAGAACACAAGGCCGTGGCCTATGATCTTTACCAGGGAGCGGCAGGTGGGGGCTACCTGACACGCGCCTCCGCGTTGGTGGTCGCGACTCTGATGGTTCACCTTGTCGTGGCTCCAGTATTTTGGAATATGCTCAAGCTTGATGGTGTGACGCGCCAGCCTAGTGTGATTCTGCGGGGCCTGAATAAGCTTTATGGGCGAAAAGGTATTCTCACAGGCATGCTGCCTGATTTTCTCGCTTGGTTCCGCCCTGGGTTTCACCCTTGGGATACCGGTATGCCTGAGAAAGTTGCCGCGTGGTTGGCGGAGTATGAGGCTCATGGAGATCCGATGCGGGCATCGGAAACTATTTATTGTCCGGCTCCAGTGAGTGAGGCAGCCTGATGCAGGGGGACAAGAAGGATAACCCCAGTACCTTTGATGTTCCTCATACACATCGGCCTGGGCGTCACTGTGGCAGTTCGGCTATCAGAGACCTGCTGGAGTTTCATGGGCTTAATTTGACGGAAGCTTTCTGCTTCGGGCTGGGTGCCGGGCTTGGTATTACCTATGTAGAAATACCAGGCAAGGACACCCCGTTTATTGTCCATGTTCGCTCAATGGGCTTTGAGGAAACAGTGTTCTCTACACTGGGTGTGCCGTTTCGCTGGGAGAGCTGGCAGGATCGGGATGTTGCAGCGGATGCGTTGGATACCTATCTTGATGCGGGGCGGCCTGCGCTTCTCTTAACTGATATTTTTCACCTTCCTTATTTTCAAAGCAGTACACATTTTCCCGGTCACGCCATCGTAGCCTGGCAGCGAGCTGAGAAGGGCGAGACTCTGCTCGTCAGTGACACCGAGCGACCAGGACTTCTAGAGGTGCCCCGTGACAAGCTGGCTAAAGCCAGATTTTCTCTGTCGCCACCCTTTATCCATCATGGTTCATTGTTCGCACCCGAAAGGGTTTCGGTGCAGGTTTCTGCCGAAAAAGTGCGCAGTGCAATTGTCCAGAATGCTGAAAATCTCCAGAAGGGGAGCCGGAACCAGGGTATAGAGGCTTTGACGACTTGGATAAATGATCTTCCTCGCTGGAAAGCGGTTGATAAATGGCAATGGTTACTCCGTTTTGCCTATCAAGTGATTGAAAAACGAGGGACTGGAGGTGGCGGATTTAGAGCGATGTATTCAGAGTTTCTCGATGAAGCGAGTGAAATTGTTCCTGAAATACATGGGGCAGGCTTGGTCGAGCTGATGCGCACTAGCGCTGAGGCATGGTCTGCTCTGGCCGATTGCCTGCGAAAGGGGTCCGAAAGTGAAATATTCCCTGAAGAGGCAATAACGGCCGCCATTGAATCTGTGCGTGTTGAAGAGACCCGATATGCGGATGCCGCTTCAAAACTCTGATGAAAAAGTTGCTAAATATGACAGCTGAAAAATCACTTCCGAGAGAACTGCTTGCTGCAAAGGCGTTTTTTGGTTCAGGGCATCCGTTATTCAGGGTTTTTGGTATCGCAATGGATGAAATGACCAAAGATGGCGCGGTAATGAGCATGCCTTGTGTGGAAGAGGTTTGTGATCAGCAGGGTATGCTTCATCGAGGAGCCATCGCTACCTTACTTGATACGGCATGTGGTTTGGCGATTTTTGTGCGTCTCGGCAACATGCGGCCGATTGCGACAATTGATTTGCGCGTTGATTTTATCGCTAAACCTAAGCCTGGCGAAGGGGTGACTTGTAATGTCACTTGTTTTGCAGTTGAACAGAGTATTGCCTATGTCCGTGGAGAGGCGTTTGGACGTGATGGAGGAAATCTGTTGGCGTCGGTATCAGGGAGTTTTGCGATAGGAACTGCAGGCCCTTCTTTTGATCAGTCAATGAATGCTGGTCATGAGAATAATCCCTCGGAGAAAAAAACAGCCGATGATGCAGGAATCATAAGCTCCGAAAAAGAAAGGATGACAGCTCCCTCTGCTGTGGCCGGCGATGCATCACCATACGAAAAATTCCTTGGTATTGCGGCTTCGGGTGATAACGGTGAAAAAACCTATAAAATGCCGTTTCGTGAGCAGCACATTGGTAATCCACTGATCAAGACTTTCCATGGCGGTATTATCGCAAGCTTCGCGGAGCTCGTTGCCGGCATTCACTTAACAAAGAATCAGGATGAACAAAGTAAGCCCGTATGCTCAAGTATGACTTTGGATTATTTGCGCCCTGCCTTTGCGGGTACGTTGGTGGCCAAACCGAACATTATTCGTGAAGGGAAGCGCTTCATTGTAGTTGTTGTGGATGTATTTCTTGATGGCGACCAGGTATCCCGAGGCCGCTTCATTTATAAGAGAGCCTTCGCCTCTAGCTAATCCAACCTATAAACATCCACCTTCTGCCTCAATAGAGGAGCTCTGTTATGTATATTTCACAGACTTTGCGCCGTGCCGTTCAATTAAACGGCCAAGGAACGGCGACTGTTTTTGCTAGCCGGCGGCAAACCTGGCGAGAGTTTGAAGATCGTATCGCATGCCTGGCTAACGGGTTGCTGGGTCTGGGCGTCAATGCGGGGGACAGGGTTGCCATACTGGCGTTAAACAGCGATCGATATCTGGAGTATTTCTATGCAGTGCCGTGGGCCGGTGCGGCAGTGAATCCAGTCAATATTCGGCTAGCGCCACCGGAAGTCGCCTATACCTTGAATGACTCAGGTTCCACGGTGCTTTTCGTTGATGACACGTTTGCAGCGTTGCTGCCATCCCTGCAGTCACAGCTTGAGTCTATCAAGCATGTTGTCTTCATGGGCGAGGGTGAGTGTCCACAAGGGTGTATTGATTACGAACCCCTTGTCGCCAACTCCGATCGAATCAGTGATGCCAATGCCGGCGGCGGCGACTTGGCGGGGCTGTTTTATACCGGTGGCACCACGGGGCGATCAAAAGGCGTGATGCTGAGTCATGACAACCTGGTGTTCAACGCGCTGAACGTGGTTGCCGAAATGGGCTATGACAGTGACACCATATATATGCATGCCGGGCCCATGTTCCACTTGGCTGATATGGCAAGCACGTTCGCCGTGACGCTGGCTGCGGGGACTCATGGCATTGTTCCTCGCTTTGATGTTGATGAAGTGCTGGCTTTCATTGAGCAGGAGAAAGTCACGAACACCCTGCTGGTGCCGACCATGGTCAATCTTTTGGCCTCATCTGGTCGCATCGTCAATTACGATGTCAGCAGCATAAAACGCATGCTGTATGGCGCATCACCAATGCCAGAGGCGGTGTTGATTAGCGCTATGGAACAAATGCCGACAGTGTCATTTGCTCAGGGCTATGGTCAGACCGAAGCCTCCCCGATTATTACCTCGCTCGGACCGGAACATCACATTCCTGGCGGAGAAAAATTACGCAGCGCAGGCCGTGCGGCATTGGGTGTGGAGGTGCAGGTGCTTGATGAAAATGATCAGGCGGTATCTCAAGGTGCGGTTGGCGAAATATGTGCGCGAGGACCGAACGTCATGCTGGGCTACTGGGGAATGGAATCAACAACCGCTGACACCTTGCGCAATGGTTGGCTACATACCGGTGACCTTGGCTACATGGACGAGGATGGCTTTGTCTTCATCGTTGATCGTGCCAAGGACATGGTAATCAGCGGTGGAGAGAATGTTTTCTCTGTTGAAGTCGAAGGTGCCATTTATAGCCATCCTGCGGTACAGGAGTGCGCGGTACTTGGTATTCCGGATGATCGCTGGGGTGAAGCTGTGCATGCAATCGTGGTTCTGCGTAAAGGAGAGCACGCCAGTGAGGCAGAGATTATCGAACATTGCCGTGAAAGAATTGCAGGTTACAAAGTGCCTCGTAGCGTTGATTTTAGGGTCGAGTCGTTGCCGGTGAGTGGGGCAGGAAAGGTGCTGAAAAACGAACTGCGAGCCCCCTTTTGGGAAAAGAACAGTAAACAGGTTAATTGAGTAAAAAATAACCTTGTATTACGAAATTTATTGGTTTGGAGGCTTCCATGAATCTGGATTTCAGTAATGACGAAAAAGAATTTCGCAAGACTATCCGGCAGTGGATGAAGGAAAATGTGCCTGATGATATCCGGCGCTGTACTGCCCGAGGAGCGATGCCAGACAAGAATATGCAGCAACGATGGGAGCGTTTGCTGGGCAGTCAAGGTTGGCTCACTTCTACTTGGCCAGAACAATTTGGTGGCCCAGGGTGGAGTGCAACCCAGCGGTATATTTTCGATCAGGAACGCGCCTCGGCGGGTGCTCCGCCAACAAGCCCTTTTGGTGTGGCCATGGTTGGGCCGGTGCTATATACCTTTGGTTCTGAAGCGCAGAAGGAACGATGGTTGCCCGGCATTCAGCGTGGCGAAACATTCTGGTGCCAAGGCTATTCTGAGCCCAATGCGGGCTCAGATCTGGCCTCGTTAAAAACGCGAGCCACGCTTAATGGCGACCATTATTTGGTTAATGGTCAGAAAATCTGGACGACACAGGCCCATTGGGCAGACATGATGTTTTGCTTGGTGCGAACGGATAGCACCGTGAAACAGCAGCAAGGCATTTCATTCCTGCTGATCGACATGAAAACCCCCGGGATTGAAGTGCGGCCGATTTATTCAATTGATGGGCATCATCACCTCAACGAAGTCTATTTCACCGACGTGAAAGTGCCAGTGGAAAATTTGGTAGGCCAAGAAGGGATGGGATGGACCATCGCCAAGTTTCTACTTACCCACGAACGCACCACCATTGCCGGTGTGGCGGATCTTCACTACGAGATCCATCGTCTTAAAAGCGCAATCGATGCGCTACCAACGGAAACAGATAAGCAGCTGGCGACACGTCGTTTGGCTGGCTTGGAAGTCGATCTTATGGCGCTGGAATACACCAATTTTCGCACCGTTGCTGCCACGGATGAAGGCAAACCGTTCGGCCCGGAATCGTCAGGGCTGAAAATCAAAGGCACGGAACTACAGCAAAGGGTTTCCCAGGCGATGGTAGAAATCGGAGGTTTGATGTCTCTTCCATGGGATAACGAGGAGCCCATTGGGGAGAAAATTTTTAATCAGGCCAGTCGTCGCTATAACTTCCTGCGCGCGTGCACCATCTATGGTGGATCTAATGAGATCCAGAAAAACGTGTTGGCGAAGATGTTGCTGGGATTGTGAGGTGAAAAATGGATTTCAAGTTACCCGAAAATACCAACATGATTGCGGACACGGCGCGCCGCTATCTTAAAGACAACTATTCATTTGATACCTACATTGCACAGTTGAATGAGAGTAATCACCTTGAAGCGAATCGCTGGCAGGCCATGAATGATTTGGGTTGGTTTGGCCTTCCTTTTGCTGAATCCGTTGGAGGGTATGGTGGGGCATTGCTTGACGTGTGCGCCATTGTACAGGAGTTGGGAGCCGCGCTTTGTCTTGACCCTTTTGTCGATTTAATTGTTTCTCCCGGCAAGTTACTGGAGTACGCCAACACCCCTGCATCCTTAGCGTTACTTGATCGTATTATTGCAGGTGAGACACGTGTAGCGTGCGGTCTTTATGACAGGCATGCAGGTTATCATGTACTGAATCCTTCCTTGAGGCTAAACGGAGAACGACTATCCGGGCAGAAGCACGTTGTGTCTGATGGTGGCGTTGCAGACACCGTGCTCGTCTCTGCTATGTCTGGTGATGAGTTGATCATTGTCGCGCTACCTTTCGACGCCTGTGGCGTTGAAAGATATCGACTGCTCGATGGAAGCCGTGCTGCCAGTTTGACGTTTGATGATGTGCTCATCACAGACGAAATGGTCTTGTGTCGTAGTGATGCAGCAAAGCAGGCGGTTTCTGCCTGGTTCGATTATCTGTGCGCATTGGACTGCGCACGTATGTACGGTGCCTGCCGAGAGGTTTATCAGGCCACTCTGGAATACGCTCGAACGCGTAAACAGTTTGGTACAACGATTGGCAGTTTTCAGGTAATCCAGCACTACCTTGTTGATGCGTTTATTGATCTCCAACAGCTGGAATCCATGCTCTTGATGGTGTCAGTAAAAGGAGAGAGCGCAAACGTTTGTGAGCGCAGGCGCGCGATAGCGGCGGCAAAGGCTTACTACGCAAACCAGGCCGTCGGTATCACTCAGCAAGGTATCCAGATTCATGGTGGCGTTGGGGTTACGGAAGAGCTGAACATTGGCCATTACTTCCGTCTGGTGACACATGCGTCATTGAGTCATGGCGACCGAGAGCACCACCTGTCACGGTTTATTCAGTCGGGGGTGAGTCAAAATGAAGTCGTTTGATTTCATCGTCGTGGGAGCGGGCTCTTCCGGCTGTGTTCTTGCTAATCGGTTGAGTGAGTGCGGCAAGTATTCCGTTTGTCTTATCGAGGCCGGGCCACATGATAATAGCGGTTTTATTAATGTTCCGTTCGGACTCATTGGTCTGATTAAGCAAGGTAAACGGAACTGGGGTTACGACACTGCACCACAAAATTATCTTAATAAAAGACGCCTCTACTGGCCGCGGGGTAAAACATTGGGTGGTAGCAGCTCAATCAATGCCATGGTCTACATTCGTGGCCAACAACAAGACTATGATGAATGGGCTGCCCAAGGCGCAACGGGATGGGCTTGGAAGGATGTGCAGCCAATATTCAATGCACATGAAAATAATGAACAATACTCCGCTGACAATTGGCATGGTGTGGGTGGACCACTGAATGTCACCCGAGTCAGGGATGTTAATCCGTTAACCCTGCTGTTTATTAAGTCCGGTGAAGAGCTGGGTTATACCAGAAACGATGATTTTAACGGGCCAGAACAGAAAGGCTTTGGTCGATTTCAGGTAACACAAAAAGATGGGCGCCGATGGAGTGCCGCACGAGCCTTCCTTGATCCTGCTCGTGGCCGCGATAACCTTCAAATCATGACCGATGTGCAAGTGACCAAGGTGCTAATTGATGATGGCAGAGCGGTTGGGGTTGAAACTCATCATGGTGAGGATGGGTTCTCAATCGTTGGCGCCAACAAAGAGATTATTCTATGTGGTGGCGCGATCAATAGCCCTCAGTTGCTTATGTTATCAGGTGTTGGAGATAAAGAGCATTTGTCGAGAATTGGGGTTGATTGCTTGCTCCATTCTCCAGAAGTAGGGGGGAATCTTCAGGATCACCTTGATATGACAGTTATGATAAAGGACCGAAGCCGGCAGTCCATTGGAATGTCACCGTTTTTTATACCTCGCCTAGTTAGCGCCTGCTACCAGTACTTTCGTTATAGGCGTGGTTTTCTTGCCAGCAACGCGGCGGAAGCTGGTGCTTTTGTTGATCTGCTCAACGATACAAATCGCCCTGATGCGCAACTACATTTTTTGCCGGCTTTTTTGCGAGATCATGGCCGTAAGTTAACGCCAGGATTCGGTTGTACCATTCACGTTTGTCAACTTCGGCCGAAGAGCCGCGGCCGGATCAGGCTGGCTAGCAGCGATCCTCTGGCCGCGCCAGTGATTGATCCTAACTACCTTTCTCACCCTGACGATATTCTTGTGCTCCGTGAAGGGGTGAAACTAGCCAGAAAGGTATTTCACAGTCAGTCTTTCAGCTCTGCCTTTGGCGGTGATGATGAACCGGCTTCCAGTGTGGAGAGTGATGACCAGATTGATGCTGATATTCGACAGCGCGCTGAAACAATCTATCACCCCGTCGGCACTTGCCGAATGGGTAGTGATGAAAAGGCGGTGGTGGATATTCGTCTGCGGGTTAACGGCGTGCTGGGTTTACGTGTCGCGGATGCCTCGATCATGCCATTGTTGATCAGTGGTAATACGAATGCGCCATGTATGATGATTGGCGAGCGAGCGGCACAATTCATTCTAGAGGATGCGCAATTCAATATCTGGTAGAGAAAAATATTATAAAAGGTGTGATGCCGGAGTTGCGTGGAAACAATTCCGGCATTTTTTTGTGTATCTATTAGCAAACGGTAGTGACGGCGTCGTCAACTTTTCAGGAAATGGAAGGGGGCTCAGATCTATCTGGCTAGTTAAACCTTAGTTTTAACCTAAAACCCCCTTGAGCGTTATCATGCCGCCGGATTGCTATACAGTTCATGAAGCTGGCCACCTTCAGCAAACAAATTCTCGCGCCACAGTTTTTCCAGCCTTTTGGTGTCATGTTGATCGGGGTGGAAATTCGGCTGAATGAACTCAGGAAGGCGCGAAATGATTTGCGATACAAACCCGTTACGACCAAACAATATATTCAGACCTTTGACATTATCGCTGATTTTGCCAAGCTGGCCGTCTTTGACAAGCATCCAGCTCCAGGTGATGCCCAGCATCGGCAGCAAGACGACCATGGAGGCAAGGGCTGCAGCCACGCGCTCTGTACGGCTGTTGCCAATAAGCTCATACACGTCGTAGGCAACGGATTTGTGTTCCAGCTCTTCAAGTGCGTGCCATTGCCATATCTTGATCATCTCTGGGTCTGCCTGGCGTACAAAATTCTCGTCTTCAAGAAGCTGCTCGGCAAGAAGTGCAGTAAAGTGTTCCATGAACGTGGTGGCTGCCAGCCGTGTGCTCGGTGGTAACTTCTCCAGTATCGCCAGGCCAATTTTGACAAACCGATCTGGTGACTGCATGTCATAGCCGTATTCGGCAAGAATCTGGTTCAGCCTGTCATGCTCACGTCCGTGAATGGCCTCCTGACCCATGAAGCCGGAAATAGCCGCCCGTAGAGATTCGTCCTGGACCTGCCCCCGGAAATGTCTAACGGATTCCATGAAATAACGTTCACCAGGGGGGAAAAACCCGGATAACATGGCAAAGAAGGTAGTTGCTGTGGCATTTCCAGCATAAAAGTACTTTGGCATGGAATCCGGGAATTGAAAATTGATATGGCGCGGCGGAATACCCACCAGTGCGCCGCTCAGTTTCTTAATGCTTTTTACCGTATTAGACGAGCGCATATCGCCTCCAGTCAATTATGTGATAGTTAAAGTGAATAGTGTCAGGCCATGCCCTGATTCGTTTTTTCGTTTTTGCCGCTTTTTTGCTTTTTAAACATCACTTCAAGCAAGCGTTGGTAGCCTGTCGGCATAAGTCTCTGGGTGGTGTCCAACATGATTGCGTCACCGCCTACCAAGACTCTTCGCCGGTTTTTCCGCACGCCTTTAAGGATGGTTCTAGCGGCAGTTTCGGGTGTGGTCATGGCAATTTTTTCGAACATGTTGGCAATCTCTTCTTTGTCGCCCATGCTCATGCTGCCCATGTCCCCCATGCGACTATTACGCGCGATGTTGGTCTTTACTCCACCTGGATGAACGCAAGTCGCGCTGACAAGGCCGCCCGCGATATCGAGCTCTTCACGTAATGATTCTGTAAATCCGCGAACAGCAAATTTCGCGGCATTGTAGGCTGACTGGGTTGGGACGCCGATAATTCCGAAAACACTGGAGATGTTGACGATATGGCCTTCACCTGCTTGCTGGAGATGGGGAAGAAATGCCTTTGTACCGTATACGACACCCCAGAAATTGATGTTCATCAGCCATTCGAAGTTTTCATAGCTCATGTTATCAACGGTCTCACCAAGGCCGACACCGGCGTTATTCATGATGAGGTTAACTTTCCCATGCGTTGCAACAGTATCCTCTGCGTACTGGTAGACAGCCTTCCTGTCACTTACGTCTACCTCATGAGTGCTGATCACGACAGGGTAGCCCGCCAATAGCTCTACGGTTTTGTCTAGGCTTTCCTTGCTGATATCCGAAATTGCCAGATGGCATCCTTCTTGAGCCAAGGCAATTGCTGTAGCTTGTCCGATACCGGATCCAGCGCCAGTAATAGCGGCGACTTTTCCTGAAAAAGATTTCATCGTTGTACCTCACTGAGTGTGCTGCCAAGAAGTTGTTGGACGAGACCGCGTTTTGTTTTGTGGAGGCTTGCTCCTGAGAATTTCAGATAGCCATCATCTAGCTTTCCATAGCGGAGCGCCGGAAGGTCGTGAAGGTAATCGTTGAGATTCTGCCAGGGGTCTTTATGACCTTGGCGTGGCAAACGGTCGTCCGCGCGCTGAATGTAACCGGATCGAAGGTTGAGAAAATTGACATCAGAGACACAGTCTTCATTGTCAATAGGGGTAACCTTTTCAGCACCAGTCTTTTTCATGTGCTTCAGTAGGCGACAAACAAACTCCGAGGCAATGTCTGCCTTGAGTGTCCAGGACGCATTGGTGTAGCCAAAGATCAATGCCATGTTGGGTACGTTTTCCAGCATTAGTCCCTTGTACATTATTGCGTCAGATATGTTGACGCTCTTGCCGTCAACACGAAGATTAGCGCCACCAAACATTTGCAAATCTAGGCCAGTGGCAGTGACGATGATATCGGCTGGTATCCAATCCCCAGATTCCAGTTTTATACCGGTTTTGGTGACATTTTTTATATGATCCGTCACCACGGAAGCCTTGCCTTCACGAAGCACCTTGAAAAGATCCCCCTTCGGAACTGCGCACATTCGTTCCTCCCAGGGGTTGTAGTGAGGTTGGAAATGTTTCATGTCGATATCCGGGCCCAGTTGTTTGCGGGCAGCGGCCAGCAGTAATCTGCGGATTGCTTTGGGCTTGCGAATCGACAGGTTAAATACGGTTCTTTGCAGCAGGATATTGCGTGTGCGCGCCATGCGGTAAACAAGCATTTCTGGCAGTACTCGGCGCAGATTTTTCGAGATGAGATCTTGCTCAGGGACGGAAGCAACATAAGTAGGGGAGCGCTGTAACATGGTGACATGGGCGGCGTTGTCGGTCATCGCGGGCACCAGTGTTACGGCGGTGGCGCCGCTGCCGATCACGACAACTCGCTTACCCGTATAGTCGTATTCATCTGGCCAGTGTTGCGGGTGAATAACCTCGCCGCCAAAACGATTGATTCCAGGGATTTTCGGAGTGTAGCCGGCGTCATAGTTATAATAACCGGTACAGTTGAGGACAAACCCTGCGGTGAAAATCTCCTCTTCACCGGTTTCCTCGTTCAGCGCGGTAACCGTCCAGCGATTGAATTCGCTGCTCCAGTCCTCGTCGGTGACTTTGAGGCCAAAATGAATATGTCTGTGGACCTGATGATGCTCAGCGGTTTCTTCGATGTAATTGCGAATAGAGGGGCCATCGGCAAGCATCTTGGTGTCTGTCCAGGGCCGAAAGTTATAGCCGAGTGTGAACATATCTGAGTCTGAACGGATGCCGGGATAGCGAAATAAATCCCAGGTCCCACCAACGCGCTTGCGTCGCTCAAGGATACCATAGCGTAGATCTGGGCACTTGCGGCTCAGATGACAACCCGCACCGACGCCGGAAAGGCCCGCGCCAATGATCAGCACGTCGAGATGTTTATGTTTCATGGTGTAAGTCTCCGATCGGTGGAGCGTATGTGAATACATTGCGGGTCAAGGTGCTGAAGAAAGTCCAGCACTGCTCCGGTAAAAATATTGTTGCGGTCACCCGCTACCATATGGCCTGCTTGACCGATCACTCGGTACTTGGCATGTGGCACCAGGGCTAATAATTCCTGGGCTCCTGCTTCGCTGAGTACATCACTGTGATGGCCGCGGATGAGTAATATCGGTAGTTTGAGTCTATTCGCTGCACGATTGAGTCGCGCTCGGCCGAACATGCCTTCATCTGCTTCAGGGATTACCGCATGATCAAGAAATGCAGGATCCCAGTGCCAATGGAGACGGCCATTAGCGTCCTGGCGGAGGTTTTTTCGCAAGCCCTGTGAGTTTGATGGTGCTTTTCGTGTTGGATTATAGGCAGCCACGGCATCCTGGACCTGATCCAGAGAGTCGAAACCGTCAGGGTGGCGGCGCATGAACTCAATCACCCGGCGAACACCTTTGGTCTCCAGCCGTGGGGCCACATCCACCAGTACCAGACCTCGACAGGGCAAGGGGGGCTCCTCCCCAAGGGTAAGCATGGCCGTAAGTCCGCCCATTGACGCGCCCACGATATAAGGCGATGAGGGAAGTGACTGAATGATGACGCGGAGGTCTGATACCAGCGCGGTACCGCTGTAATCACCTTCAGGGGACCACTGGCTTTGACCATGACCGCGGGCATCAATGCTGGTAGCGCAGTACCCGGATCTGGCCAGAGCTGTTGCCGTGTGCGCCCAAGCATGACGGGTCTGTCCGCCGCCATGAAGCAGGAGCACCTGCGGTGACTTCGGATCTCCGAACTGGGTTGCACTTAGAACCAATCCGCCGTTTCCCAGGAACTGTATGTCCCTGCCAGATTCCGGTGAGTGCTTTGAACCGCGCCAGTTAAGGCTTGCGGGGCTGTCGTGAGGATGCATCATTATAGACATTTATTTATTTGGCTAAACAACCAAATAATAGCGTTTCATCTACACAAAGAAAAGTCCTATTTGAAGATATAGATGATCATTCAGCGGTGTTGTATACGGAGAGGACAGAAAAAAGCCCCCATAAAGGGGGCATGAAAGTGCATAGGCACTAGGGGAACGGCTTAAAAATCTTTTACCGGCAAAAAGGTGAAGGTCAGGTCTACGCCAAGGGGGGGGACTTCCAGCTCGATACCCGCCAAGCCGATGCCAAGGAGGTCAATCTTGGCCGGTATGATGAGAGGCTCCGGGTTGCGGACTTTCAGAATTAGACGGCCATCGTCAACAAAGCGAAGAGGGCCTTCCAAGGTGACTCCGGTTATTACCTTGCTGCGGATGTCATGTCCAAGCTCAATAATTAGCCGTGGCTCTAACTCTGGTGCATCCACCATGAGATCAAACGTAGTACTGAACCAGGGACCATCCGGGGTTTCGGTGATATAGCCCGTAATGGGGTGATTGTTTTCGTATCCCAACCGAAGGACCAAAGGGCCAGTGTCTAGCGGAATTGTGATTAACCCGAGTGCTCGAGCTTCCAGAAAGACACTGGTCGTTGGGAGAACGGTAGGGAAGACTTTGGCAATGACGGCGCCGGTGACTTCATTTGAGGTTATTGGGTCGCTGTCGATGAGGCGTCGGTTGATGGTGACATCCGGCTCATACTGGCTTACCCCGGCTTGCAAGGCGCCTGACCCGATAAAGGCAAATTTCTTTTCCGGGCAATCGTCGCCTATACCACAGCCAATGTTGGCATTGGTTATTACACCTGATTTACTTTTGAGCCTAAGCTGCAGATAGTTGGCATCGGCAATGGCTCCGCCGTTACCATCGGGTAGCGCGCCTTGCTCTTTGTCATCGATGGTGAGGTTAGCGTTAACATCTGCTACTGGGAGAGAGCGTAAAGATACGCGAGTGATCTGATCCTCTTCCCCAGTGATCACGAAGTGATTTGTTAGCTCAGGACCTCCCTCTCGAAGCCCCGGAGCAGAGGAGCTGGACTGAGAGATCTGGCGTGTTTGTAACGGTGCGCCATCAGCTGAGCATATTGCATCGATGCCACAAGCAGGAGAGTTTTGCTCGGAGTGCAGGGTGTAGCGATAAAGCTCGCCAATCTGCCAGGGGTTGTCCGGAAAAAACTCGATTCGCTGGGCAAGCACCTTGAGACGACCATTGATGGGCTCCCATACGGTGTTTTCGCTATCAAAGTGCTCAACAACAAAAGTCTGGTCGTTGACTGTGTCTCCGTCGATAGTACGGCTGAAGATAACCCGGATACTAAAATCCTTAAAGAGGTTTGGTACTGGATAAAGCGGGTCGGTATTTTTGCCGCCCACGCATCGACCGTTCCGCCAGTTTTCGCGTTCGCCGGTAAGAACAGCCCCGGTTAGTGCGCATGGGTAACCAGGGAAAACAGCGGAGACAAGTGGTGCTCGTAATTCGTTGGCGTTGCCATTGGGAAGAACTAAGTCCGGCAAACGAATGTCTAGGGTCTTGTCATCGTTAAGTGGGGCGCCCTGAGTATCTCGAAGCAGGCTGGTAAGAGTGATCTGAATGTCTTTATCGTGTTGAAGGATGTCTCCACCGATGATAATTGTGGCGCCATCGTGCCTCATGGGAAAGTTTTGTTCTATGCCATCAACTGAAATCTGCAAAGCGCCGTCAAGAAAAACTGAAGCCGGGTCCAATGGTTTGTTGAAGTTCAGGATAACGGGGTCACCAGGCCTTGCATTGGGTTGGAATATTTCCCCCGGTGCCCAAGACTGGAGCTGCAAGGGCCGAGTGTCTTGGCTTGGGGTAGGCGCTTGGCGCTGGTTCTGATAGGCCTCCATGCGGAATGAGAGCAGACCGGATGCCTTCTCCAAGCCCAGTACTTCAGGTTCAACCACACTGACCGCATCCAGTACCAGTACACCATCCTTTACAACGGCTAAACCCGCTACCTGAACATTAAGCAGGTTCTGGCTGAGAGCCGCATTGGACTCTTGACCTGCTGCAGTCATTGCTGCGTCCATATTAAGCAGGGCATAGCGGGGAACCGATGGGGAATCACTGAATGGATTCGGGATCAGATACCCGTTAGCGTCGCTGAGTATCGTGATGGTGACTTCACCGGTTTCCAGCCCGGACGGTATTTCGCCCAGTATATTAACGTCCACGGGGGTGCCTCGGAGTACGGAACCAGCGGGTACTCGCAGTGGAACGGCATTAGGAAAGTTGGGAGCAAAAGCCAGATCTGCAGCCAGGTCCCCGTTCAACCCGGTAAATGATTCATCTCCCAGCACAAAGGATTGTACTGGAACCTGATTGATCGGGTTGCCGGTTAAAGTTGACACTAGTTCAGGTTGCTCAGCTCCAAGACTGCCAACTTTGAGAACGGATGTCGCGCGGGGAAGTGTCGAATCAGGAATAAAAGTACGATTGTATTCCGGTAGCTCAGCGCCGGTTGTTTGAGCGAGCAAACCCGTGATGGTTAGTGTGTGCTCAACGGGTTTCAGGTCTTGATGAGGGTCAAGGGTTAGGTGGCGGCCCTGCAGGAATAGGGATGCGGGCACCAGCTTGCCTAGATTATCACGAAGTTGAATAGATCCATCTTCATCATATTCTGTGCTTGTTGGATCAATCGTTTGATTGAACGACATCCTGAAGGTGCTCATGTCATTGGGATGACTGGCATCATCAATCGATTCAAGCAATGAAGGCTGGTCCAAAGGGGTGGCTGAAAGCAGCATAAAGGGACCGGTTCCCATGCTTTTCGATGCGCCCGCTTGATTGCCTGCAGTACGAAACTGAACCTGGGCTACGGAGTCGTTATCAATGGATCCCAAACCATCACCGTTGACAACTAGATGGTACCTTTCAGCCGGGAGCAGGCGGGATTGAGGGTGCAGAGCCAATCCTCTGCCGTTGTCTATTACTTGATAGTCAACCATGACACTGCTGCCATCTATATCGCTGATCAGTTGTAGTCGGGCATCAATGTCATCAATTACCGCTTGATCTAGCACGCTAGAGAAGCGCAGGACCACAGGCGCGGTAGGTGGCACTTCTGTCTGGCCGGGATATGGGTAGGAAAAAATCAGTGTATCCGGTGTGCTCCATTGATTGGTCACATTGCCCTTGTCGCCACCGCAACCTGTCAACTGACTTGCTATGACTATGGCCACGCTAATAAACAGTGTGCTAATGATGTGTGATTTTTTATTCATTGCTCTTCTCCAGGTATTAATCGCATGCATGCTGTTAAAATTTCAGCGATAGGGAGGAAGAAAATACGTTTATTTCACCATCGGCCCGTACAGTCTCGTAAGGTGACGGATCGGTGGGAGAGTTAATGGAGGTTAATTCGAAATCAGCCTCATCCAGCATTTGATACTGGTAAGCGAAGGCAACCTCCAGCGGCATATTAATTACCGGGGCACTGGCTATCCGATAGCTTGCGCCTAGCCCGAAAACTTTTTTATCTGTGTCCAAATAATTGACGTCTTGGGAGCGGGTGGACTTTAAGGGTGACTCCTCCAAGGCTGCGCCAGCAAAGAGCTTCATGGATTCCGACCACTGATAACTGATGCCAATACGGGGAATAGTGATGTCGTCAAACGCGAGATTGGCCTGGTCTCGAACAGTGTCACTCGCAAACTCGCGTCCGAGCGCAGACCATTTGTGCTGCTCGATGCCTGCCGTCAGTTCGAATTGTCCTACTGGAAGCAAAAAGGCTGCACCGAGAACCTCGGGCTGATAAGTGTCGATTGTACTCAGTGCCAGACTCAGACCTGGTTCGGGTATAACCCCTGGCACAACCACATTGGCATCGACTGAAACTTCGTAACTACTTTCACCGCGCCAAAATAGTGCGAATTCCAACTTGTCCATGCCGAAAGGCATGCACTGACTGGTACCGCAAAACATTTCGCCAGAGCGGATGTTGATTCCCAGGGCCGGCGATAGTGACGGAGATGCTTCGAGAGAAAGCTTTTCTGAATCAGTGTTGCCGCCAAGGTCGGAGACTGTTTCCAGGTTTGCTTTGGCTTCCAGGGTCAGGCGCGCAGATGCGCCGACGTCGACGCCTCTCAGGATATTACTAATGGCACCACCAAACGCGAGATAAAGTGGCTGCGATTCATAGCGTAGAAACTGCCCTTCCTGGTTAGTGTTCGCTTGGTATGGCAGCAGGTTGGATGAGTATTCGTCAACGCCAACGTTAAGCCCGAAATATATGGGCTTGTCGATACTTGAGATGCCGGCTATGCGACTTTTGAAACCGATTAATAATAGTTCGGAACTGGTATCGGAGAGCACATCATTCTCGCGTGCTAAAGGCGCGGCTCCCCCCAGGGATTTAGCACGTAATTCCTGGTCACCATATTGCACGATGACGCTCAGCTCGCCTTCCGGTGAGCCGGCCATGGCTGCTGGGTTGTAATAAACCGACCAGCTGTTGGATGCAAAAGGGCTGAACGCCAAGGCGGTGCCGGCATTCATAGGGCCTAGCCCATAATTAGTTGCTCCGTCGCCAGCTCCCGCAATGCTTAAACCGGGGACTAGTGCGGCTCCGCAAGCGAAAAAAAGAAAAGGCAATTGTTTTGTTTTTGTTGAAGACATTATGAGCTCCTGAAATATGTTGTTCTAGTTCTTAGTATGGTTGGTTGAACAACCAAAATTATCGAAAGCTTTGATTGGTGTATCTATGACTGTGCAGACTTCTTGCTTTGTCGCTCCGATATTTCCCGCATTAATGCGTATTACACCGCAGTCGCCTATGACGAGATGCAGTGCCCTATTGCCGATTAGGGATGAGGCCACCGTCTGAAGTAATGCCTGCTGTGCATGAGTTCCAGGCACACTCATAGATAGACGTCATCTGTATGTTTTTCCGAAATGGTCCTCGCTGGATGTCAGTTGGTTATGTGACTCACTAGTTTGTGTCCCGAAGCCAGCATGGTTGCCCAGTTCACTGAACCGGTAGTGCTCCATCGGTAAATGTTTGGCCCGCCACAGCATTTCCAGAGAGGTAGAGGGGCGCAGCATTGGCGCGTCACCATGGTGATCGAAGTAGTAACTGTTCGACAGCGCGCAGTTGTGATTAAGGAATACGGTGTTCTGCTGACGTTTCTGAATATTTAGGAAATAACTGTCATGGGCTGACTGCCGAATTTCCACCTGGGTGGCACCACGCTGATTGGCTTCGCGAATACAGCGTGAAAGGTGAATGGAATTTCCTTCAACCATCTTGAAGTAAGAGGTTCCGATAAGGGCATAGGGACCGAGCATGATGTAAAAGTTCGGGTAGCCCGGAATGGTCAACCCTTCATAGGCTTGGTAACGGTGGTCATGCCAGAAGTCACCCAGGCTAATGTTGTTGCTGCCGATAACGTCGAACGAGGGGATATTTCCTTTCTCAAAGGTTTTGTAACCGGTGGCGAGGATCAAGGTATCGATACGCCGTGAGCGGCCGTCTTGGGTGGTGATGCCGCGGGACGTAATACGCTTGATCGGGGCCGTGACAAGCTCAACGTTGTTTCGGGCAAAGGTTCGGAAATAGTCGTTGGAGAACGTCGGTCTTTTGCAGCCGAAACCGTATTTGGGCGTCAGCTTTTCCCACAGGTCTTTGCGGTTGGGGAGCTGTTCACGCAGGTTACTAATGCCCGCCTTTTCACACATGCGGACCAGCCAGGGGGCCTGGCGGTAATAAATGGTGGAAAGCACCATCAGGGTTTCGCTGACGGTGTCGGTGGCAGCGCGAAGGCTGCGTTGCAGGCCCGGTACGGTTCGAAACAATACCTTGAGCCAGCCAGGCAGAGTCTGATCCGGCTTCTTCAGCACCCAGATGGGGGTGCGCTGGTAGACGTCCAGTTGACGAGCCTGGCGGGCAATTTTCGGAATCAGTTGCACTGCGGTGGCGCCAGTGCCTATTACCGCTACTCGCTTGTCACTAAGATCAAGGTCATCTGGCCAGCGTGCAGTGTGAATGACATTGCCCTGGAACGTATCAAGCCCTTCAATATCTGGCATCTTGGGTGATATCAAACCGCCACAGGCGGAGACAATATGGCGTGCACTAAGTCGCCTGCCATCCGTAAGATCGATAAACCAGACATGGTTGTCGAGATCAAAACGGGCGCGACTGACTTCGACACCAAAGCGAATCAGTGGGTAGATTCCATACTTGCTCGTTACCTGCCTTGTATACTGGTAAAGCTCGTTTCCCGGTGCAAAAACGCGAGACCAATTTGCGTTTTGTTCGAAGGAAAATGAATAGGTAAACGAGGTAATGTCGACAGCAATCCCGGGATAACGATTATCGCGCCATGTGCCTCCCACGTCCTCGCTTCGCTCAAGGATTAAGATGTCTTTGATACCATCGGCACGTAGTTGGATTGCCGCACCAATTCCAGAAATGCCCGCGCCGATGATAATGACTTCATGATCGGGGGTCACGCTGGGGCGAGGGGAATGGATTGCGACAGCAGCTATGTTCATGACGAAATTTCCGCAATTGTTCCAGTGCCAGCGTTGGCCGTTTGGGTTGGTGCCTTGCTGACTTGAGTGCTGGTCAGGTTTTTTTCCAGAAAGCGGATTATGGAGGGGAGGTCCTGTTTTGCCTCAGGCAGCAGAAAGGTGAATACGGGCCAAACGTGCGGCATATCATCGCGCTCCAGAATCTGCACAGGTACACCCGCGTCCCGGGCGCACTGTGCGGCTGCATGGGTGTCGTCGCGTAAGCACTCTTCGCTGCTAACAGTGAAAAGCAGAGGAGGTAAGCCGGTGAAATCTGCGGTGATTGGTGAGGCATACGGGTGATCGGGATCAGCCCCGGCCAGATAGATATCCGTAGCCATCTTAATCATGTCATGGGATAACATGGCATCACTGTCGCTATTTGCCTGTCTAGACATCAGGGTCCCTCGAGCATCCGATGCCGGTGAAATGGCAAGGGCGCAGGCTGGAATTCTTAGCTGATGATCACGGGCGCGTAGAAGTGTGACTAACGTCAGGTTTCCACCTGCCGAGTCTCCTGCAACCACCATGGGCCGAGGGTCAGCTATCAGTTCGCGATACACGTGAAAGGCGTCATCCGTTGCTGCCGGGAAAGGGTGCTCGGGGGCAAGCCGGTAATCCGGGAGAAATACCCGCGCGTTCAGCGCGTGAGCCAAACGACCACAAAAGTGGTGATAGGTATCAAGCCGCCCGCCGATGAAGGCACCACCATGCAGGTAGAGTATGGTGATGTGTGGGTCTGTAGTGCCTAGCCAGTGGCCAGGTATTCCAGCAACCTTGCCTCGCTTGAGCTGTACTCCACGTGGCAGCAGAGAGGGGGCCAAAGGCGCGTTCATGACTCTTCGCAAGTGTTTTACCAGTTTGTCTGGATCGCGTATATCGCGCTTCATACCGGTGCGAAAAAGCAGCTTCATGATTGTTGTAGGAATGGAGGCCATCTTGGGTTCCTTGCGTGTTTCGTTTCCACTAATGCGGTTTAATCAGCCAGCATTCTGTAAGCTTCGCCAATCGCGCGGGCGTATAGTCGTGGCGTCAGGCGTTTCAACCGCCAGGCAAGCCGGCCGTCAATTTGTGGCAGCATGTAAAGCTCACCACGATCCAGTGCATTGAGGGTCTGTCGGGCCACCTGGTCGGCGTTGGTGAGGGCATAGCGGGTCATCGCTGAACGGGCAAAGTCACGG